>OGQY01000108.1_pt1 | contig 72881 bp, 72 predicted proteins | sample 1553361 | NCBI WGS metagenome assembly OGQY01 (sample SAMEA2579963, study PRJEB22360) | human gut metagenome | reverse complement strand
CCTTCGCCGTTTTTCAGCGCGGCAGCCTTTGCCTTCAATGCGGGGAAGAAGTCCAGCTTTTTGCCCCGCACGTCCATCACTTCGAATGTGCTGATCTTGTCCTTCCAGTTTTCATAACTCATGGTCTTTGCCTCTCTTGCAGAAAGCTCACGCCTCTTCAAAGGAATCCTTACCCACGCCGCACAGGGGGCATTCAAAATCCTCCGGTACCTCGCTCCAGGGCGTTCCCGGCGCGATGCCGCCCTCGGGATACCCCACGCTCTCGTCGTACTCCCAACCGCAAACGGTGCATACATACTTCATCGTGCTTCTTCCTTTCTTTTTCTAATGATTTTGTTATTCTTCCACCAGTCGGCCGTCCACCGTCACGGTGACCACCTGCCACGGAATGAATTTTCCGCTCTGCTGGAGTGCCTTTTTCGCCGCCAGCTCCAGCCCGCCGCAGCAGGGTACCTCCATCCGCACGACGGTGACGCTCTTGATGTCGTTATTCCGGATGATCTCCGTCAGCTTTTCGGCATAGTCCACGCTGTCCAGCTTGGGACAGCCCACCAGCGTGATATGTCCCTTGATGAACCGCTCGTGGAAGGCGGCGTAGGCGTAGGCGGTGCAGTCGGCGGCGATGAGCAGCCGTGCGCCGTCAAAATACGGGGCGTTCACCGGCACCAGCTTGATCTGCACCGGCCACTGGGACAGACGGCTTGCCTGCTCAGCGTGGGGTGCTTCCACGGCGGGCGCGGCCTCCCGCTGAATGTTCCGGGACTGGCTGCCGGGGCAGCCGCAGGGCAGCGTCATGCCCTGCTCCCGCATTTTCCGCTGCTTGTTCTCCATGACGGCTTTTTCATCGTAGGCGGCGGCCTCCCGCTCCACAAAGGTGATCGCCCCGGTGGGACAGGTGGGCAGGCAGTCGCCCAAGCCGTCGCAGTAATCGTCCCGCATCAGCTGCGCCTTGCCGTCCACCATGGCGATGGCACCCTCGTGACACGCCTCGGCGCAGGCACCGCAGCCGTTGCACTTGTCCCTGTCGATCTCAATGATTCTCCGTACCATATTTTTGTCCTCCTTACGGTTCTTCTTGACTTTGTGGCTTCATTTTACTATCATAATTTATGAAAGTCTGTTGGCACGCCAACGAAAAGGAGGAAAATATGCGGATCAATTTGGGGAACACCCCGCTTTTTCGCGGAATGACGGTGCCGGACATCGAGGAAATGCTGTGCTGCCTGCGCGCCGCAGAGCGCACCTATAAAAAGGGCGCGGTCATCCTGCCGGAGGGGATGCCCACGGAGCAGTTGGGCGTGGTGCTGTCAGGCCGGGTCATCATCGAGATGGGGGACGTATGGGGCAACAACAGCGTTCTCAGCAGCGTGGGCGCAGGCGGCATCTTTGCGGAGGCGTATGCCTGCGCGCCGGGTGAGCCGCTGATGGTCAACGTCACCGCCGCCGAGGACACGGAGGTGCTGCTATTGCACATCGGGCAGGTGCTGGAGCCCTGCGCCAAGGTGTGTCCCCGCCATCTCCGGCTGCTGCGGAACCTGCTGACACTCTCCGCCGGAAAGAATTTGCAGCTCTCCCGCCGGGTGCTGCACACCTCGCCCAAGTCCATCCGCAAGCGGCTGCTGTCCTATTTCTCGGAGTGCATCAAGCGCACCGGCAGCTATGAATTCGACATCCCCTACAACCGCCAGCAGCTGGCGGACTACCTGAACGTGGAGCGCAGCGCGCTGAGCAACGAGCTGTCCCTCATGCAGCGGGACGGGCTGATCCGGTATGAGAAAAACCACTTTGCCGTGACGGAGCAGCTGGGGTAGCGGTGAATAAAACAGGGAAGCGTGCAGCGTGGTAGGATGGTTCGCTTTTGTCGGCGTGTGCGCTATAAGTGTGCTGCGAACCGGCTTTTTGAGAGTTGTCGACCTTTCAACGAAAAAATTTGGCTTAATTAGGCAAATAATACTCTGATGTACCAAAAAACGGCATAAATTTCCCTGCGACTATAAGTATATAGGCGGTTGCACATTTAGGATATTAAAACATGAGCAAAATGCACATACAATACAAGTTAAGAACACTTCATCTGCAGGAGACTTGTTTGTATGATAGACTACGCATTTATAGGCGCACGGCTCAAGGAAGCGCGCATACGGAAAAACATGACGCAGGAGCAGCTGGCTGCGATGACTGATGTGGGGTCTACACATATCAGCCATATTGAAACCGGCATGACGATTCCCAGCACAAAGCTGCTTGTGCAAATGATGAATATTCTGGACTGTGATCCCGCCGAGGTGCTGTGCATGGAAATGCGCAGTGCGCGGCCTGTCCTGAACAGTTGGCTTTCTGATCTGGCCGCAGATTGTAACGAGGATGAAATAAAAATCATCACGGATACTGTCACGGCATTGAAGGCAAGCCTGCACCGTAACTGAAGCGAAGATAAATAAAGGGGATAAGCCCACTTTTGCATAACGGAAGCGAAATTACCGGGAGAAGGAGGAACAAAAAAACGCTGCAAACCCCGAAAAAGGCTTGCAGCGGTGCTTTCTGGCGTCCCAGAGAGGATTTGAACCTCCGACCCCACGCTTAGGAGTTACAACATTCGCGCCGTACCGTGTAGTACGCCGTGCTTCAAAATGTCCGCAAACCCGCATGAATACAGGATTTTTTATCGAACTGCCTGTTGCAGGGTATTCGGCAGTATTGCCTGATATTGGCAAATTTGGTGCCAAAATCGGGGCTGCTATTAGACAAATATTAGACAGAATCGTGGCCGATGACCGCCGATTCAAAGGCGCTTTGGAACAATTTAACTCTGAAATTTGACAACAAGCAAGAGGAAACCGGCGAGAGCTGGTTTCCTCTTGTGATATATATCTTATTTGAAAAGAATTCAAGAAAATGCAAATCAACGTGTGAGTGGAAACAGGTTGTCCGTATCAGGCACGATATGTTATAATTGGGGTACTACCAATTCTGAAGGAGAGCGCCTATGACAGAAGTTGATCGTGACATTGGATTAGTCCTGCTGAAGCGCCTGTGGAAACAGAACTTGATCACGGAAGCAGTCTACGTTGCAGCTTGCAATTCCAAGTATTTTGACAGAAAGAATTTTACTCCGGTGGCAGAGTCTTTTAGGGCTGAAATTGAGAAAAGCGATGAAGCCGCTGATGACGCAATCAAGTAAAAACGCAAATAGAAACTGAGAAAGAGACGGTGTGAACCGTCTCTTTTTCTATATTAAAATATAAGGGAGGAGGAACGCCCATGGCTGTATTCAGGGTGGAGAAAACGCGGAACTATACCGTCATGTCAAATTACCATCTGCGGGACAAGTCCCTGTCGCTGAAGGCAAAGGGCCTGTTGTCCCTGATGCTGTCGCTGCCGGAGGATTGGGACTACACCACCAAGGGACTGGCGCGCATCTGTAAGGATGGCGTGGACAGCATCTGTGCCACGGTGCGGGAACTGGAGGGCGCGGGGTACATCGTGCGGGAGCGGGAACGCCACGCGGACGGTACGCTGGGCGGCATCGAATATACCATTCTGGAGCAGCCCAGAGAGCCGGAGCCACCTAAACGGGAAAATCCCGTTCAGGCGGAAAATACCGGCGACGCACCTAAACGGGCTTTTCCAGAACAGGTAAAACCTGTCTTGGAAAAACCTGAACAGGAAAATCCCGCGCAATTAAATATACAAGAACAAAGTAAAGAAATACTAAGTACGGATTCTACTAAGTCCTTCCCTTCCTTTCCTCATAAGGGCAAGCCTATACAGGAGAGCGGAATGGAGCGACGGGAGACATACCGAGAGCGGATCATGACCAATGTGGACTACGATTATCTCGTCGGTTACACAGAGGTAGATCGCGCACGGTTGGACGAGCTGGTGGGGCTGATGCTGGATACCGTGTGCTCCACCAAGTCTACCATCCGCGTGGCGGGCGAGGAACTGCCAGCGGAGGTAGTGCGTTCAAGGCTGCTGAAGCTGACCGGCGCGCATCTGCTGTATGTACTGGATCGGATCAGGGAAAATACTACTGACGTGCGCCATGTGAAGCCATATCTGCTGACCGCGCTGTATAACGCGCCGTTGACCATGGATAACCACTACGCACTGATGGTGGGCCACGACCTCAGCGGCGGAAGCGGGTAGAGAAGTAGCTGTCCGGCACAAATTGCCGAACAGCTATTTTCGTAATGATTTGGTTTGGATGAGCGTCAAATGCAGAAGGCTGCGTACAGAGGGACAGATTTCAGGCCATCCTTTTCCCCGAAGTTCTTAAGGGACAGGCGTATCGCACAGGAGGGATGATAGGTGCCGATGAACAGATTGAGACTGCGGGAACGGACGTGTTCGCCCTTCTTGACCTCAATGGCCATGACTTGATTTCCACTTTGCAGAACGAAATCCAGTTCGGCGGTGTTGTTGCTTTCCCAATAGTAGAGGTCATGCCCGTTTGCGGCCAACTGCTGCGCCACATAGTTTTCCGTGACAGCGCCCATGAAAGTGTTCCCCTCGCCGGATAAAACGGTCTGCTGGGAAAGCCCGGACTTTGCGGTCAAAAGGCCCACGTCTCCCATGTATAGCTTAAAAGCCGACAAGTCCGCATATACAGAAATGGGTTCAAATGCCTGACTGATGCGCTGACATTTCAGCACGACCCCCGCCAGATACAGCCATTCGATGGATGCACCGAACAGGGAGGCGCTGCCGCCTTTCTGTACGACCTTGTACTGGAACTTGCGGTTGTCCTTTGCCAACTGCGCCGGAATGGAATTGTAACAGGCGCGGATCTTCACGCTGTCGGCATTACTGGCGTACTTGGCCATATCCGCGATGTAGTTGTCCAGTATTTCATTCTGCACCAGGGAGACATCCAAAAAGCTGCCGCTTCTGAGGAAGGCATTGATGCTGGCGGGCATACCGCCGATCAGCAGGTACTCACGATACAGCTCAGTCGCCTCCGCATGGAGCGCGTCAGGCAGGGCGGTCATCGTTTCAAAGGCGGAACGTATTTCAGAAGCAAGGAACTCCTTACCACGAGCCCATAGGTATTCCTCAAAATCCAGAGGATACATGGTGATCGTTTCGATCTTTCCCACAGGGAAAGAATAGTGCTGTCTGTTGATGGCGACACCCAATAGGCTGCCCGCCGCTGCAATGTGAAATTCCGGAGTTTCCTCACAAAAATACTTCAGTGATGTCAGCGCACGTTCACAGGACTGAATCTCATCAAAGAAGATAAGCGTTTCTCCTGCGATAATGCGTTCGCCGGTGGAGGCTTCCAAATAGCGCAGCAGACGCTCAGGGGCAATATTATCGTTGAAGTAGGAGGCGATGGTCAGATTCGTCTCCAGGTTGACATAGACCACGTTCTTGAATTGTTCCTCGCCGAATTTGCGAAGGATATATGTTTTGCCTACCTGTCTGGCCCCGTTGACCAATAAGGGCTGACGCTCAGAGGACTTGTTTTTCCACGCTATAAGCTGCGCTTCGACTTTGCGTTTCATGTGGATCACCTCATTGACAGTTTAGCTCTTGTAAAACGTTTAGTCAAGAAAAATATGTAGAAACGCGATTTTTTCACACTTAAAAATAGAACGACAGTAAAGTACAAGAGCCGGAGGGCTCTTTTTTTGTTGCACGAAATGGAGGTGTGCTTTTGAAAACCATCGCACTGGCAAATCAGAAGGGCGGCGTGGGGAAAACCACCACAGCCGCCAGCTTGGGTGTCGGCCTTGCCCAGCAGGGCAAGAAAGTCCTGTTGGTGGACGCCGACGCCCAGGGCAATCTCACCCAAATGCTGGGCTGGCGGCAGCCGGACGAGCTTTCCCCCACACTGTCCGACCTGATGACAAAGACCGTCAACGAGGAACCCATCGCACCCGGCGAGGGTATCCTGCACCATGCGTCCGGCGTCGATCTTGTCCCTGCCAATATTGAGTTATCGGGGCTGGAGGTAACGCTGGTGAACATCATGAGCCGTGAAACGGTGCTGCGGCAGTACTTGTCCACGGTGGCACCGGTCTATGACTACGCCATCATCGACTGTATGCCCTCGTTGGGGATGCTGACCATCAACGCACTGACAGCGGCGGACAGCGTTATCATTCCGGTGCAGGGGCAGTATCTGGCCGCCAAGGGGCTGGAACAGCTCCTACGTACCATTGCCCGCGTCAAACGGCAGATCAATCCCCACCTGGCGGTGGACGGTATTCTGCTGACCATGATGGACAGCCGTACCACGCTGGCTAAGGAAATTAGTGAGCAGTTACGCAGGAACTACGGCAGCCGGGTATTCACCAGCGAGATACCCCGTTCTATCCGCGTGGCGGAGATCAGCGTCACGGGAACCAGCATTTATGAGCATGACCCAGAGGGGAAAGCGGCACAGGCGTATGCCGCGCTGACGAAGGAGGTGTTGCAGCTTGGCCCGCAAATTAAACGGCATAGAGCTGACCCGGTACGATGACTTGTTCAAAACAGACGCAGAGCGGGAGACCGACCATCAGGAGCGGGTACAGATCGTGCCGGCGGAGCAGGTGTTCCCCTATGCGCGGCAGCCGTACTCCGTAGATCGGCCCAGCGCCGATCTGGTGCGGCTGATGGACAGTATCGAGCGCACCGGCATTGCCGAGCCGCTGATCGTCCGTCCCCGCAGCGAGGGTGGGTATGAGATCATCTCCGGCCACCGGCGCGATTATTGCGCCAAGGTGGTGGGACTGGATACCCGTCCGGTCATCGTGCGCAATTACAGTGACGAGGACGCGGACATTCTGGTGGTGGACTACAACATCAACCGGGAAAACCTGCTGCCCAGCGAGAAAGCAAAGGCGTATAAGCTGAAGCTGGATGCCATGAAACGGCAGGGAGAACGGACAGATTTAACTTCTGGCCAACTTGGCCAGAAGTTCCAAGGCCGTGCGTCTGTTGACATTTTGGCAGAGCAGGCAGACGAAAGCAGAAAGCAAATCCAACGCTATATCCGCCTGACGAATCTCATCCCGCCGTTGATGGAGGCGGTAGATACCGGAAAGCTGAAATTCGTTCCGGCAGCCGACTACATCTCCCACCTGACCGAGAAAGAACAAACCTACCTCCAGTTCCTCATGGAGCGGGACGAGGTATCGCCCTCCGTGGATCAGGCCCAGCGGCTCAAGCAGATCAGCGCGGAGGGGAAGCTGGAGAACAACATCATCGACCTCATCATGCGGGAGGAAAAGCCGCTGGAGCGGAAGGTGACGCTGCGGAACGACCGGCTGCAAAAATACTTTCCGCCCAGCTATACGCCCAAGCAGATGGAGGAGGTCATCATCAAGCTGCTGGAGGGCTGGCATCGCCGCAGACAGCAGGAGCAGGAGAGATGAGGAGGTTGGTTATGCGAAGAAATGAATTGCCCGATTTCTGCTTATCCACGCTGCCCTCTTCGGGGCAGCTCATCATTCTCAGGAAGGGTGAGTGCGGTTACTACGCCTCCGACTGGGACACCGGAAAGCGGGAAGAAAATCAGAACATCGCTCGAGAGCATAATCGGCGGCGGGGCATTTCTGACATACAGGAGGCCGCCATGAGCGCAGGTTCCATGTTCGGCTGGAACCTGCCGGGAGCAGACCCGCAGTGGTATTTGGACAACGCCAGATATGTGAACGCGACAACGGCGAAGGGGCATATCAAAGACCCTGTTATGAGTATCTACTATCCGGTGGACGATTTTCTGCTGCGATATGAGGTCTTGGGAAAAGAAAAACTATATCTGCCGGTATCGGCGCTTCCGAGGGAGCTGCTGGGCGCAAGGTCACAGTTTGTCATGCAGCCGGATCTGGTCTGCGGTGTACCTGCCATGCCGGTGAAGGCGCAGCAGGCTCAGAACGGCAGCTACACCATGGAACTGGAAAGCGGCAGCTATGTTATTGGTGAGATCATCAACGCAGACTATAAGATCACGGCGCGGGTGCGTGTTGGGAATTCTGAGTTTGTTTTGGGCGAACACCCGAAAGCGCCCTCCCCGTTTGTTACCTGGCAGCGCAACTGCAAGAATGATGGAGATGGGCCGCCCAACTTCTTCTGGGGACATTACGGAGCAGACCGTGCGGCGATGATCGAGGACTTCTGTGAACGGGCAGGCAGCGAGTATCAGGAGCAAAAGGAGCGGCGGGTACAACGGGAGCAAAGCCGTACTGCGCTGAAAAAGGAACGGGGTGAAGAAAGATGACAGACCGTGAGCCGGTAAATATCATGGGCGTTATCGCCTTTCCGGAGCCGGATAAGAGCAAACGCCGGATTCGCTTTATTGATGCGGAGTACAATACGCTGTTCTATATTCCAGATGGCGCCAGCATCGTCATAACGAGGATGGATGGCAGCAGCGTGATACGGTCCTGCACCTATATCGACGACTACCATACGCTGATCGGCAGCGAGGTCTATCATATTTGTCAGTTTGCAGAGATGGCGCAGCGGACAGGCACGGTGTATGAGCCGCTTGATCCAAAGCAATTGCCTGCGGACGCGGGCTGCTATGAGATATATCAGATCGACAACGTGGGCAAGGTGGACTACGCCTTTATGCGCTATGAGCGTGCCAAGGGAAAACTGCGTGCTGCCCATTACCGCAAAGCCTTTGCCGGGGTGTTGGCCCCCAACATGACGCTGGATAAGCTATACCGAAAGCACAGTGCGGACACACGGCCTTTCTACCGACAAATGCGCTCTCTATCTGAGAGCGATGTGATCGTGGTCAAGCGCGGCAGCAAGAGAAATGCTTACTATGTGGATGCTGTGGGCTTTCAGGAAGTGCCGAACTTTTTGAAGGGACTGCAAAGACTGAAAGAACGGGGCGAAGCACGGTAGTTGAAAAACAATACGTCCAACCGCATGGAGAATAAGTCCAAAACGATGTGTGTTTTGGACTTATTAAGAGTATAGGATCATTTCAGGAGGCAATGCTTTGGCAAGTAAATTTCAATTTATCACGGAGTTATATAGCCGCACACTGACAAGACTGACCGGCGACTATGAGAACTGGACGGGCTTTTTGCGCTCAGCCTGCTATAACTATAAATGTCCGTTCGACGAGCAAGTCCTGATCTATGCCCAGCGGCCTGACGCCACGGCGGTGCTGGAGCTGGAAAAGTGGAATCGGCAGTTTGGCCGGTGGGTCAATGCCGGAGCTACCGGCATTGCTGTCATGGACGAAGCCCACGGCAAAGGGCGTCTGAAGCACTACTTTGACATCACGGACACCCATGCCACACGCATCTCGCGGCCCGTTCCCATCTGGTCGATGGAACCGGCCTACACGGAGCCGGTCATCGAGACGCTGGAGGCCACCTTTGGTACACTGGCCGAAAAGGATAATTTGCCGGAAGCCATACTGTCTGCCAGCCGCAACGCCGTGGCGGATAATATGCAGGACTATCTGCGGGATCTGCTGGATTGTCGCGGCGGCAGTATGCTGGAGGAGCTGGACGCACTGAATGTAGAGGTCACATACAGGCGGGCGCTGGAGAGCAGCGTTGCCTATATGCTGCTGACCCGGCTTTCTCTGCCTGCCGCAGCCTACATACTGCCGGAGGATTTTGAGGACATTTATTCCTTCGACACACCCACGACGATCAATGCACTGGGTATCGCCACCAGCGATATTGCGGAGATGGGTCTGCGGGAGATCAGCCGGACGGTGATGCAGGCGCGGCGGGAGCAAAATTTTGCAAAGGATGCACAAATCGGCTATGATGCTGTCAAAGAGCAAAATAACGCCGAGAAAGAAAGGAGCGCAGAACATGGAAGTGACCTACAGAGTGCAGGAGGGCTTTCGCCTGCCGAACCTGCTGCTGCCCCAAGAGCCGGAGACGCACCTGGGCAAGTACGCGGAGCTGCGGAGGCAGTACATCAAGAAGCACCGCAGGGTGCTGTATACGAATCTCAAGACCAGCGGTCAGTTGGCGGCACATCTGGCGGAGATCGAGACGACGGCGGAGAAGATGGTGACGCGGCTGGTGGCGCAGATGGCGCAGAACGAGGGCGTGACGGAGGAACTGAAAGCCGCCGATCCCCAGCGTTGGATGGGGCTGATGAACAACCTGAAGCACAGCGCGGAGGAAGCGGTGCTGAACGACCTGATCTACAGCTGAATAGTGCAGACGAAAACGCCGGGAGCGCAGAGCTTCCGGCGTTTTTGGATGAACACCTCATTGAAGCGATACTGTTGGACGATGGCGGGCGCAAGCATACGCGGCAGGAGATTTTTGCGTTTTTTCAGACCAATAGGGATATTGCGACACGCACGGAATTTCTGAAAAACAGCTACAACGATATATGGGTGGAGGTGCTGGCCGGTGCGGACAAAATCCGGGTGGGCTACCACGCCGAAGAAGACGGACTCTTGATGTGGGAGGGCAGCTATCTCTCCCGCACAGCGGAGTCCGTTTTTTCATGGGGCGTGGTCACGGAAATGACCGAGGGCCTTATCGAGCGCGGCGCGTATAAGATCAAGCTGGGCTTGCAGAACGCGCCGGTGATGGCGGAGCAAATGTCCCTCTTCGGCATGGGCGGCGGCACGGCGGTCTATGAAGTGCCGGAGACGCAGCGAACGGGTGAGCTGTTTCCCACCCGCACGGTGCCGCAGGCGGTTATCGACCAGACGCTGTATACGGCGGGCAACAGCCGCGGCAGCGCGGAGCGGATCGCGGTGTTCTATATGCGCCAGCGTCCGGAAGCGGAATGTATTGCTTTCCTGCGTCGTGAGTTTGGCGCGGAGAACGGGCGCGGCATTGAATATGAGGGCAAGAAATATGCCGTGTGGTTCATGGAGGACGGTATCCATTTGGCGCAAGGGGATAGCGTTCGTACCGGCCACTGCCGCACCACGGTGACGTGGGAGCAGGTGTCGGCGCGGATACTGGAGTTGCTGGAGGCGGGAACGTATCTTTCGGCGGCAGAGCTGGAGCAGGCGCAGGACAAGGTGCTGCTTGAGATGGGTGACGCTCTGCTGATGACCGCCCGCGATTTGACCCAAGAGAGCCGCGCACAGGGCCTGTTCCCTCAGACGCTGGCCATCCACGACCAGCGCAAGGGCTACCCGGAGCTGGACGAGGATATGGTGGCCTTTGCCAAGAGCGAGGGCGGCCTTGCGGCTTTGGCTGAGGAATACCACGCCTTTCTGAACGCCTATGAGCAGGATCGCAGCATCATGCGTTTTCGACTGTCTGAGTATAGTACACACCGGATCGGCGTGGTGCTGGACGGAATTGACCTGCCGGAGCGCAGCTTTACCGCGCAGCCGGATTTCCTGCGCCGGTGCAAAATGTTCATCACACAGGATGAGATAGACCAGTTCTTCTTGGCGGAGTCTGTGGACAGCCGCTTGGACGTGTATGCTTTCTTCTGTCATCCTCACACGAAGGAGGAGCAGCAGAAATTCATCAAAAGCCGTTTTGGTGAGTACAGCGGCGGCGGACGCGATGGATATGACTATACGAAAACCTATAAGGGACTGACCTATCAGCGGGAATATGCCGGGAAACAGTATGATGAAGTCAAGCTGAGCATTCCCAATGTGGTCAAGGAGTATGAAAGGCTCATCGCGCAGAAGCGTTTCCCCGGCGAGGATGCCATTGCCGTAATTCCGCAATATGAACGGCGGCAGTTGGCGCGGACAGTGTATTTCGGCTTTTCCGACGCGCCGGACGATGTGCCGAGACCGTACCCCAAGGGTGTGGATTACTATGACGCCGTTCCCGTCATTGAGGAGCAGTTGGCGGATAAGGCAAAAGCGGCGGAAATGCTGGAAGCCCTGACTGTCTATCTGGATGGCATGGACGAGGGCGACCGGCACTATGATTCCTGCCAGCAGGCGAAGGAGCAGCTTTCGGAATACGTTGACGGCACGTTCAGCCTGTTTAACCATCGGCACGACAGTGGATTGCGGCAAGCGGAGCGGGAAGCGACACCCATAACCCCCACCGGGGAAGTGGGGGTCACGGAGGAACCGGCACAGGAGCAAGAAATATCCCCGCTGCCGCAGGTACAGCAGAGAGAGGAGGAAGCACCGCAAGGACAGGCGGCGATGCCGCCTGTCCCTCACCTGCCGAGAAAAAAAGAGCGGCTGGGAGCCGCCGCCCCGCTGTTCGCGGGCGGCGTCAACTACCGTATCACCGACGATGCTCTGGGCGCAGCGCCGCCCAGCCAGCGCTATGCCAACAATGTGGCGGCCATCCGGCTCTTAAAGCAGTTGGAGGCGGAGAACCGTCCTGCCACGCCGGAGGAGCAGGAGGTGCTGGCCAAATATGTGGGCTGGGGTGGCCTTGCGGACTGCTTTGACCCAAGGCACAACAATTACGAGGGACTGAGAAGCCTGCTGACTGAGGAGGAATATGCCGCAGCGCGGGAATCCACGCTGACCGCCTTCTACACGCCGCCTGTGGTGATCCGCAGCATCTACGCCGCGCTGGGACAGATGGGCTTCCGGCAGGGCAACGTGCTGGAGCCTGCCTGCGGCATCGGCCACTTCCTCGGTATGCTGCCGGAGGGCATGGCGGAGAGCAAGGTCTACGGCGTGGAGCTGGATGACGTTTCAGGACGCATCGCCCGTCAGTTGTACCCACGCAGCAGCATTTCTGTGCTGGGCTATGAAAAGATGGATTTCCCCGATAACTTCTTTGACGTAGCTGTGGGCAATGTGCCTTTCGGCCAGTTCAAGGTGCGGGATCGCCGCTATGACCGGCTGAATCTGTCTATCCATGAGTATTTTTTCGCCAAGACGCTGGATAAAGTGAGGCCGGGCGGCGTGGTGGCGTTCGTTACCTCCAGCTACACCATGGACAAGCGCACCTCTAACGTGCGGAAGTACATCGCCCAGCGGGCAGAGCTGCTGGGCGCGATCCGCCTGCCCAACGATACCTTCAAGGCGGCAGCGGGTACGGAGGTGGTATCGGACATTCTGTTCCTGCAAAAGCGTGACCGCATGGTGGACATAGAGCCAGAGTGGGTGCAGTTGGGGACGAATGACGACGGTATCACCATGAACCGCTATTTCCTCGACCACCCGGATATGGTGCTGGGCGAGATGAAAATGGTATCGGGACCGTATGGCCCGGAGCCCACCTGTGTGCCGTTTCCGGAGCAGCCGCTGGACAGCCTCCTTGCCAACGCCGTGCAGAATATCCACGGTGAGATCAATGCCTACACCAGCAACAAGCTCAAGTATTTCACCCGGAACGACACCGGGGAGACTGTCCCGGCCTACTGTATGGAGCCGGAGGTGCGCTCCGCCAGCGGCGATTTGCAGTATTTCTCCACATCGTGGAGCGACCTGACGTGGAATCAGCGGTATGCCGTGACGCTGGCCATGGCCTATGGCTACGGCGGCAATTACGGCTTCAATATGCACCCGGACTGCGCGCAGCTGGCGACGCAGGCGGTGGTGTGGGAGTTCGTGTGCGGCTACCGCAGCCCGGTGTATCCCTACACGCTGTATGACACCACCTGCGCCAACCTGTTCCACTATGCGGGCGACGACGTGGCGGTGGCGTACAACATCATCATTGACCGTATTATGAACCACGGCAAGATCCCCAGCTTCGCGGTGAAGTACCGTAACCAGCTTTCGGACGCCAACGCTATTACGCTGACGTGGGACGGCAGCAAATACACCGGCACGGCCACCGACACAAACGGCGTGCTGCCGCAGTACGCCTTTCGTGCCGGTATTAACGGTGTGACCGTCAAACAGCGGCGGAATGTGCTGACCGTGACGGCCACAAAGGACGCAGCGGCGCAGCTGAACGGCTATATCAGCAGCGACTACGGCTACTCGCTGGATGTGGAGGGCACAGAGTCCGTGCTGCTGGAGCCCAGCAACGGCAGCAGCTACCAGGCGTGTACGGCATTGACCTCGCTGCCCGACCCCGTGTGGGCGTACATTCACTTTAAGGTCAACATATTGGAAGAAAAAGGCAGCCTGACCATCAACAAGGTGGATGCGGAGACAGGTAAAGCGCTGGCGGGCGTAACATACCGGCTATACGACAGCGCTGGCAAAAAGGTGGCGGATGTTACCACCGGCGCAGACGGTAAGGCGGTGTTTGCTGATTTGCCGCAGGGAAAGTACAGCTATCAAGAGATCAGCGCTCCCTCCGGCTATGTGGTGGACAACACCAAGTATCAGATCACCATTACAGCGACCGCGCTGAATATTACGCAAAAGAGAACCAACTCGCCTGCCAAAGCCAGCATTGAGATCGTCAAGGTGGACGCTGATAACAAGACACCGCTGCAAGGTGCGGGCTTCCGCCTATACGATACTTCCGGCAAGCAGGTCGCGGAGGGCTATACGGATGCCAACGGCAAGCTGACCTTTTCCGGTTTGCGACTGGGCAGCTATACCTACAAGGAATTCAAAGCACCGGACGGATATGTTTTGGATACCACGGCGTACTCCGCTGTGCTGAACCAAAACGGGCAGGTGCTGAAGGTCACTCGCGAGAATATGCCGGTCAAAGGCAGTATTAAGGTCTTGAAGGTGGACGCAGAAACCAAGCAGCCGATGGCCGGTGTGGTGTATCGTCTTTTCGACGCCGATGGCAGCAAGATCGCGGATGGCACGACCGACGCCACCGGCAAGGTGACGTTCTCCGGCCTGCGACTTGGCAAATATGTCTATCAGGAGATCAGCACCGTGGACGGCTATGTGCTGGACGAGACCAAATACGATTTCAGCCTGACCACAGCAAATCTCAATATCAAGGTTACCCGCGAGAACGCACCCGCCAAGGGTAGCATCACCGTCCGCAAGGTGGATGCGACAGGCGCACCGCTCGCCGGTGCGGAGCTGCTGCTAGAGACTTCTGCGGACGGCAAGACATGGACGGAGGTGGGCAGAGTGACCACCGACAACACAGGCGTCGTCAAGTGGAGTGACCTCAAGGTTGGCGCGCAGTATCGTATTACCGAAACCAAAGCTCCCGCAGGGTACACCCTCCTGACCGAGCCGCTGTTCACGGGAACGCTGGACAGCAGCAACCACGATAATACCATCACTGCCTGCAACAATGCGGGATTTGTCCTGCCCTTCACGGGCAGCACGGGATTTACAACCTATTTCCTGTTTGCAGCACTCATGCTTTGCATGGGTGTTTATTATTGCGAAAAATCTGATTTTATGAAGGAGAAAGCTAAATGAAAAAGATTCATCGCGTATTGGCCATGCTCATGGCCGTTGTTATGGCTCTGAGCCTCATCACCACGGCATTTGCCGAGCCGACCATCGACCCCGGCAAGAAAGCATCTCTGAGCATCTACAAGTACGACATCACCAAGGCCGGTGCGGAGGGCGCGTGGGACGCTGAGTCCTATGTTTCTACCGGCCTGCATGACGACGCTGTCATTGATAAACTGAGCAAGTACGCCATCCAGGGCGTGGAGTTCACTTACCTCCGTGTGGCCGACATCACCATGAACAGTGAGGCCGTGGAGGGCCAGCGTCAGGTGGGTGTGCTGTATGGCTTCGATAGCTCTGGCCGCAGCACCGCCGTGCTGTCTGCCATCGGTCTGACCGCCGCGGACGCTCACAAGACCGACAATGGCATCAACTACTTCACCAGCGATATGCTCAACAACAAGCTGTCCACCGCACTGGCTGCCAATGCCACCACCGTGAAAAATGCGCTGGAGACCGCCGTGAAAAACGGCGGCGTGGCTATGCCCGAAACGGATGCCGCCGGCCACACCTCCGCATCCGACATGGAGCAGGGTTTGTACCTCATCGTAGAGACCAGAGTCCCTGAAAATGTCACCTCCACCTGCAATCCCTTCTTCGTATCTCTGCCCATGACCACCATCGACGGCGCGGCGTGGAATTACGATGTGAGCGTGTACCCCAAGAACCAGACTGGCAACCCCAACCTCGAAAAGACCGTCCGTGAAAACAAAAACTCCACCGGCAAGCACAACGGCAGCCTGACCGACATCAAGGACAGTTACGCTCACACTGCCACCGCATCCGCGGGCGATGTGGTGGACTATCAGATCATCAGCACCCTGCCCACGATCACCTCCAAGGCGTCTTCTCTCAGCGAGTATACTTACGCCGATACCATGTCCAAGGGTATCAAGTATAACAAGAACGATGTGGCTATAGAGTTCTTCAAGGATAGCGGCTGCACCGACAAGATCACCACATGGGCGGAAGATTCCGGCAAGTTCACCGTGGCCTACGACGACGCGCAGAACATTATGACCATCCGCGTGACCGAGGCTGGCCTGAGTGAAATCAACGAGGCGGCCACCGTGTATACCGACAGCGTGAAACGCGGATACTCCGACTGCACCATGCGGATCACCTACGCCGCCACCCTGACCGCTGACGCAGCCACTTACGGCGGCCGCGACAATCCTAACAGGGTCAAGCTGACATGGAAGCGTACCAACACGACTTACTATGATACGCTGGAGGACTGCTGCCACGTCTATGTCTATGCCATTGACCTTATCAAGCAGTTCAGCGACAATAATGGCACTTTCGGCAAGGTAAAGTTTATCGCCTACAACGATACGGACGGATACTATATCAAGGCCAACATGGAGGGTGAGGTCTACAACGTTACCGGCTTCACGTCCAACAAGTCCGAGGCCACCATGCTGATCCCCAACCTCAAGGGCCACATTATTCTCCGCGGTATTGAGGACGATACCTACACACTGACCGAGGTTGCCACCGATAAGGGTTATGTGCTGCTCCGCGATCCCGTGAAGATCATGGTCATCACCAAAGAGGATGGTGCCTGTGAACGGTGCGGTGCGGCCCTGCTGACCGCCTCCGCCACCGTCAACGGTGAGCCGGTGAGCATGACGGACGCAAACGCTGTTGTGCCGCTGCGTATCATCAACAACCCCGGCTTCGATCTGCCAAAGACGGGCGGCTACGGCACGTGGATGTTCACTGTCGGCGGCGTGGCTCTGCTGGGCGCGGCGGCTTTCATCGTTGTCAAGTCCCGCAAGCATAAGAGTGAGCAGTGAAGCGCTGGCTATTGGCGGCAGCTTGCGGTGTTGCGGCACTGGGCCTGATGCTTTATCCACTGGTGGGAGAGCTTCTGAGCGAAAGGTATCATTCGGACATAGAAACCGTCTACACCGCAACCATCGAAGATACCGACAAAACTGAGCTGACCGCCCAGCGTGAAGCCGCGCAGCAGTACAACGCCATGCTGTCCGGCGCAGTGGCCATTACAGAGGGAGGGGCATCCGCCCCTCCCTTGGCCTATGTCCAGCAGCTCACGGTGGGCGGCGTCATGTGCTACATTGACATTCCCAAAATCAACGTATATCTGCCCGTGCAGCACGGAACGGGCGCGGAAACGCTTGAAAAGTCAGTCGGCCATGTGGTAGGAACGTCCTTGCCGGTAGGCGGCAGCAGCACCCACGCGGTGCTGTCGGCACACAGCGGCATGGCAAGCTCCAAACTGTTTTCGGACATAGACCAGCTTGCAGAGGGCGATGTGTTCTATATCCATGTGCTGGGTGAGGTGCTGGCATACAAGGTAGACGCCATCCACACGGTATTGCCCACGGACACGAGCCTGCTCCAAATCGAGGATAACAAGGATCTGGTCACACTGGTGACGTGTACGCCTTTCGGGGTCAATACCCACCGATTGCTGGTGCGAGGCCATCGTGTGCCGTATGTGCCGGAGCAGGAAGTGCCTGCCGCCACAGAAAAACCTGTGGCATCCTCGTGGACGCAGCATTACCTTACAGGTCTTGGCATCGGCCTTGGCGCGGTAGCTGTTGCAGGCAGCGGATACTTCCTGATGAGGAGGAAACGCCATGCGTAAGACATCCCTTGTACTGGCTGCGCTGTTGGCCATGGCAGGAGTCTGTGTCATGCTGTGGCCGACCTTTACCGGCAGCCGCTTGGAATCCTACGCGGAAGAAGCGGCACAAACCTTCCTCGAAGAACGGAAGCCAGAGCAGAAGCACTCCGAACTGCTGGCAGACCTGCAAGCCTACAACCAGCGCATCTACGCCGAAAAGCAATCCAGCCTTGTTGACTTGGAAGCCTGCGAGGAGTCTGCCGCCGACCTGATTGCCTACGGCATCGAAGATGAGATCATAGGCGTCTTAGAGATACCGGCTATGGAATTGACCATGCCCATTTACTTAGGCGCGTCCGATGACCACCTTGCCGCAGGCGCGGCGGTGTTGGGGAATACCTCCGCACCCATCGGTGGCAATAGCACCAACTGCGTCATCGCCGGACACCGAGGCTGGCGCGGTGCGGATTACTTCCGGCACATCGACCGTTTGGCGGTGGGCGATACCGTTACGCTGACAAACCTGTGGGAAACGCTGACCTATACCGTGGCCGACATTCGGATCATCCAGCCGCATCAAATCGAAAGAATCAAAATTCAATCAAACCGCGACCTGCTGACGCTGCTGACCTGCCATCCCTACGCTTCGGGTGGGCGGCAGCGGTTTGTGGTGTACTGCGAGAGAACGGAGGTGAGATAACTATAAGTATTTTTGGCAAGGTGACCTTCGTAGGGGACGATGATATCTTCTACGACGATGCAGACGCCTTCCTGGACTGCATCCGGGAGGAATTGCCCTACCGTGATACCACAGGGTTTCGCTATGAAGTCCTGACAGACGATCCCGCTATCCGCAAGGCAGCAGATGACATCCTGTTTGACTTTCTTGGTGAGGAAAACCCATGTGAGCTGGAAGACTACACACAGACGATGGGAGGAATTTAGTATGAACGTAAATCGGGAGATGCTGGCGTTCCTGCGGAAGCAGTACCCTGTGGGTACACGCATCCGGCTGGACTCCATGCAGGATCCGTATGCGCCGGTGGAGGCTGGCACGACGGGGAAACTGGACTATATTGACGATGCCGGGCAGTTTCATATGAAGTGGGACAACGGGCGGGTGCTGGCGCTCATTCCCGGCGTGGACAGCTTTACCGTTTTACCGCCCGAGCTCAGCATGACGAAGCTATATATGCCGCTTACCGCCGAGCTTTATGAGCCGGATGTGTATGGCAATATGCAGGAAGAACCGGAGCTGCTGACCGGACACGACCTGACCGCGTATGAGGACAATATCCGCAGCGCACTGGTGAAGTATCGGATGCCGGAGGAGGTCAACCGCGGCATCATGCACTGGTACGATACGCCGGACAGTGTGAACGACAAGGTGCGCTCCGTTACCTTCAACGTGGAGCGGCGAAACGGCAAGCTGTGGGGTATCGCGGAATGTCAGATCAGCGGCGAGTTGTCGGCGGCAGAGCTGACCACGCTGAAGGAATATATTGAAGGACAGGCGTCGGACGGCTGGGGCGAGGGTTTCGAGCAGCATGAGATCGCCGTTGGACGTGGCAGCGAGCTGTATGTGCATCTGTGGCAGGATGAGGACTGGAGCATCCAGACGGAGCAGGAACGCTTCTGCGCCCACTTTGAAAAGCTGCCGGAGATGTGCTTCACGCTGCTGCCGGGCACGGGACAGCTCATCTGCATCAAACGCGGCGAAAGCGGGTACTGCCCCAGCGATTGGTCTACCGGTGACGCCCACGAGAACCGCCGTATCGCGGATGAGCAGAACAGAAAGAGGGGCGTGACGCCTGCGCAGGAGGAGGCCATGAAGATCGGCAGCATATGCGGCTGGGATGTACCCGGTGCAGACCCGGACAACTGTGAGGACATCGTACAGCGCCGTGGGGGGATGGAGCTTGGATAAAAAGATTATCTCCATATACATGGGCAATCCCGACAACAGCAATCACGCGGAGCTGGAGCTGCCCGCCACGCCATGGGAAATGGTGGATGCCATGGACAGACTGCGTCTGTCAGAGGGACAGGAACCCCATTGGCAGGTGGAGGACATGGGCCGATATGAATTTCTCGCTCCACACCTTGACGGGTATGACCTGTACCAATTCAACGCGCTGGCAGAGAAGCTCCGTACATTCAGCGATGTGGATGCCGTGGCTTTCGAGGGCCTGGTGCAGATGGAGCTTAACAATCTGTATCAGAACAACGGCGGTGATCTGACGCTCCGGCGAGTACTGGATCTGGCATACAGCGTGGATTGCTGCCATGTGGTGCCTGGGATCACGGACGATGCAGCGCTGGGGCAGTTCTACGCGGAGAACGATTTTCTTCCGGATTTGGCAACCGTACCGGACAGCGTATTGGAAATGCTGGACTACGAGAAGATCGGCAGATCGATGCGGGAGGGTGAGGGCGGCGTACTTACGCCCCACGGCTATGTGATGCAGGAGTCCGAGCTGCGGCAGGCCCCGTCCAATCTGGGCAGACTGCCACGAAAGCCGCCGTATATGATTTATTTCCTCTGCGTCAGCGACGTCCGTGCCGTAAAGCTGTGCCTACCCGCAAAGCAGGCGGAGCTGGACGCCGTGCTGGACTGCCTGGAGGTGGACAGCTGGCAGGAGGTGCGGTTGGAGGAGTGCGACGCCGCCATGCCGGAGATGTGGCTCTTCACGGATATGGCCTATGACGGCATGGAGCAGATCAACCGATTTGCGCAGTGCCTGGAGGAACTGGACAGAAATAACGAACTGATAAAGTTCAAGGCTGTGGCCGGTCAGCTGGACATCAGCGGCTTGGATGATGTGTTTGCACTGGCAGAGCATCTGAGCGAATATGCCCTTGAGCCGGGGATCCATTCTCTGGAGGAATTGGCGAGGGAGGAGCTCTCCGTCATCGTGAGCGATCCGGATCGTGACCTGCTGACACGGCATCTGAACATGGAGGCCTACGGCGCAGACCTGTTGTGGCGAGATCAGGGGCTTTTCAGTGACTACGGCTATATCTGCCGCCCGGACGGACAGCCGCTGCAAGTACCGCGGCAAGGCGTGGACATGACCATGCAGTAAAATTTAACAACAATGGGGCCGCTTTCCGAAAAGGGACGGCGATCCCTCTTTTGCGTCCTTTTCGGTAAAAGGTCACCGGAAGGGAGTGCAAGAATGACGAAGGAAACCGTCGCCCTGTATCTGGAAAATGGATTTAAGGGGCGCAGAAATGTGATCAGCAGCCGGGAATTGGAGCGTGTGCTGGGCATCAGCGGGAACGAGCTGCGGCGGCGCATCAACCTTCTGCGGCGGGACACTGTACCCATCGCGGCAGACCAGCGGGGCTACTACTTCGCGGAAACGGCGGCGGAGGTCTATGATACCATCCGCGGCTTGCAGAAAATGCGCAGCGGACTGGACGCGGCCATTTCCGGGCTGGAACGTGCGCTGGAGAAGTTCGGTGAGTAGCCGCATGATAAAGCTCATACCGTGGGTGGGCGGCAAGGCCCAGCTTATGTGGGCCATACAGATGCTGCTGCCGACGTACTACAAGACGCTGGTGGATGTGTTTGGCGGCAGCGGCATCATCACACTGAACACCTCTGTGCCGAAGGGCTGCTTACAGATCTACAACGACCTGAACCACGACCTGTATAACCTGTTCTTCTGCGTCAAACACCGGCCTATGGCCCTGACGAAGGAACTGAGCTTTCTCCCCATCAATGCCCATGATGAATTCGACATACTGTGCCGCCAGCTGCGCGGTGAGGATTTCACGCAGATGTATCTGGACGAGGAGCTGCAGCTGGCGGAGCAGATGTTCCCGCCGCCGGAGGCGGAGCAGGTCAAGTGGCTGCTGCAAAGCCGTGCGGAGTTGTCGGATGTGCGCCGTGCCGCCGCGTTCTATAAGCTGCAGCGATACAGCTTCAACGCCCACGGCGACAGTTACGGTGCAGGCCCTTGTGACATACGGCGGTTCTTTGGTGAGATATGGGCATGTTCCCATCGGCTGAAGAACGTGGCACTGGAAAACAGGGACTTCGAAGAACTCATCGCTGCCCGCAATGATCCGCAGACCTTGATCTACTGTGACCCGCCCTACTATGGGGCGGAGTGTTATGCGGTGGAGTTTCCCCGCGGCGACCACCAGCGGCTTCACGATGCGCTGGCAGCGCACAGCGGCTTTGTTATGGTGTCCTACAACAACTGCGCTTATATCCGCGAATTATACGATGATTTTTACATCTACGAGGCAGAACGTCCCAACAGCCAATCCAAGAAGAAAAACGACAAGTACAAGGAGTACATCATGACCAACTACGATGCACGCATCTTTGCGCCGCAGATGACGCTCTTTGGCGATTATGCCAACGGGGAGAGATCATGCAAGCTGGTACACATACCTGAGAAACCTTTGAGAACAATTTAGGAGGACAATACCATGAAGAACGAAATGACCTGGGATAAGAACGGCCTGCTCATCCCCAACGGAGAGCTGGCAGAGCAGGGGCTGGACTGCGGGGAGCTGTCCGCCCAAATGACACAGAACCTTATCATGCTCATGCCGCAGGAGATGACAGCGGCGCAGGCGGCAAACGTGCTGGCGGGGCTGCTGGATGCGGCGTCGCAGATCACAGAGGCGGTGCTGGACGCCTGCAAGATGCCCTGCGGCAAACACTGTGACAGAGCCGCTGAGGAGTTTGACCTGGACGCCGTGCCGGAGATGATCCGTATCCTGCTGCTGAACAGCGGATGCTGCCCGTCCGGGCTGGCGTACCATCTGGAGGAGGGGGATATCATCTATGCTGTCAAATGAGGAGATGTACCCCTACACGGCGAAGGAGGCGCGGGACAGGGGCGAGCTGGAGCTGTGGCGCGCCAATTTCCGCAGCAACTGCGCTTGTGCCGGTGCCATAGAGCTGGCCATCCGCATGGACTTCGACGGGGTGCACCTCAAGGACGGCTGCGCCAAAAGCGTCATCGACCAGTACGGCTACAAGCGCGTGGGCTTTGTGCTGGCCAATACGCTGCAGATGCAGTCCTACGATGGGCGTTACCACGAAACGAATAAGAGATGGAGCCGTACCATCTTCGTGCCCGAGGACGGCGGACACCGGCATACCTTCCTTATAAACAGCCACCCCGCCATACTGGACGGCTTCGTCAGTAACTACCGTGCGGAGCTGGCGAAGCTGCACCTGTTCGGCGCGGAGCACTGCGAACCCAATTCCGGGGAGCAGGATTTCACCGGCAGGGTGTTGGTGCTGTCGCCGGACACGCTGCGGGAATCCTGCTGGCAGCCGGAGAACCAATTGTGGCTGGCTTCCGGTGGCTTCGGCTGCCGCCCTCACGCTCGAGGCCGTTCGGTGTTCTGTACCTGTTTGGGCGACGGTGAGACAACGAGATGGAATCGCTCCGAGTTCGTGGGCATCATCCGCGACGAGTGCATCCCCGACTGGGCGGCGGAGAAGCTGGCCGAGCTGCGGCAGAGCCAGAACGCACCCGCCATGGGCGAAATGACAATGTGAAGGAGAACGCTATGAAATATGTGAAACGTGCGGTAATGGTCTGCGGCGCAGCGGCGCTGCTCTGCTGGCTGTTTTCCGTGGCGGCCTACGCCACAGGCAGCGGCGATGTGGCCGGTGCAGTGGAGAGCACATGGGCGGCGGCATCAGGGCAGATCAAGACCGTCGTCAACAATGTGGTGTTCCCGGCCATCGATATGATCCTCGCCATTTTCTTCTTTGTGAAGCTGGGGACTGAATATTTTGACTATCGAAAGACGGGCCAGTTTGAGTGGACAGCACCGGCCATCCTGTTCGCGTGTCTGGTTTTTACCCTGACCGCACCGCTGTACATCTGGGACATCGTGGGTGTGTGAGCGTGCCTATGTTCAATTTTCGGTTGGCTTTTTGCGGAAAGCGTGGTAAAATAACATGGAAATGACAGAGAAAAGAGGTGGCACGATGCAGTATACGCTGATGCACAAGAATATCGCGGTTGCCGATATGGAGCTGGATGAGGCGACAAGCTCTATCCAGCGTATCGATGCGGTGTACCGTCCGGAGCATCTTCCGGTGGCTACGGCATCAAAAAGGGACGGCGTGGATCGTGCCGCGCTGAATGCATGGTGGATCGACCGCTGCATCCCCGCCAGCCGCTCCGGTGTGCGAAAGGCACTGGAAACGCTGGAGCTGCCAAATACGCAGGTGCTGCTGACGCGCTGCTTCGGTTTGAGCCTTTCAGATCAGTATTGGGTCAGACCCCACGGCAGTGACCTCCGGTGGGAGCGCATCAACTTCTTCGAAAATCCCTTCTCGGAGGACATCGGTGATGTCCTGCTGGGCAAGGCCACGGACGCGGCGAATTTCGATTTCAGTTCCCCAGATAACACGTCGGACGGTTATCTGAAAAAGCGGTGGAAGATCATCAATGGGAAGCGGTGCCTGCTGAAGGCGGGAAGCAATCCCTTCATGCAGCAGCCGTTCAACGAGGTAATCGCATCACTGGTGGCGGAGAAACTGGGTATCTCCCACGTGCCCTATACGCTGCTGTGGGATGATGACACGCCCTACAGTGTCTGTGAGGATTTCGTTACGCCGGACACGGAGCTTGTCAGCGCGTGGCGCGTGATGCAGTCCATGAGGAAAGACAACAACACATCGGTCTACCGCCACTATCTGAACTGCTGCGAGGCGTTGGGTGTGGAGGGTATGGAACACGCGGTGGATCAGATGATCGTGCTGGACTACCTTATCGCCAACGAGGACAGGCATCAGAACAACTTCGGACTACTCCGCAGTGCAGATACACTGGAATGGTTGGGTGCCGCACCTATCTTCGATAGCGGCTCCTCCTTGGGGTACGATAAGCTGACACCCCAGATCCTCTCCGCCCGTGCCATTGAGTGTAAACCATTCAAAAAGACGCACCATGAACAGCTCAAGCTGGTGACCTCCTTCGGCTGGATCGACTTTGATAGGCTGAGGGGCGTTGAGCAGGATATCCGGGACATCTTGGATCAGGCCGGTGAGTATGTGGACGAGAGCCGTAAGACCGCTATCATCTCCGCATTCTCCTCCCGGCTTGGGCAGCTGATGGTTTTGGCACAGGTGCAGCGTCAGGAGGATGACGTGGCACAGGATGTAGAACAGGACCGAGCGCAGGACTACGGATTCAGAATGGAACTGTGACCTGCAAAACAATACAGTAACAGGAAGCACTCTGCTGACGGCAGAGTGCTTCCTGCGTTTACGGAGGTGAGAGCTTATTTTTATTTGGGACTTTGTAGCCGATACGGTGCTGGGTCAGATCGTGGACTGGTTCTACGGTCAGATCGTGGGCTTTCTCGGCAATTTCTTTTCGGAGATGGGCAACATGGGCGCCGAGCTCTTTGCCATGAGCTGGGTACAGAGCGTGGTGTTGTTTTTCTCCTATCTGGGCTGGGCGCTGTTTGCCATAGGGCTGGTGGTAGCCTGCTTCGAGTGCGGCGTGGAATATTCCGGTGGCCGCGGCAATGTTAAGGAAACGGCTTTGAATGCCATGAAAGGTTTTCTGGCGGTCTCCCTTTTTACGCAGGTGCCGGTGCGCTTGTATGAGCTGGCGGTATCGCTGCAGGCCGACCTGACGGCAGGCATCACCGGCTTTGGGACGACCAGCATCGGGGACGCGGCGAAAGCGGCGCTGGAGGATTTCAACGCCGTGGAGAGCCTGACATCTTCCGGACAAATCATTTTGCGGGGCTTTGGCCCGGTGACCAGCGGACTTATGGTCATCTTCTGCCTTGCGCTGATGGCCTACGCGGTCATTAAGGTCTTCTTCGCCAACCTTAAGCGCGGCGGTATTTTACTCATTCAGATCGCGGTGGGCAGTCTGTATATGTTCTCTGTACCGCGCGGCTATGGCGACGGATTCATACAGTGGTGCAAGCAGGTCGTGGGACTGTGTCTCACGGCTTTTTTGCAGGCCACCATCCTCGTAGCTGGCTTGATGGTGTTTAAGGATCACGCGCTGCTGGGCCTGGGGTTGATGCTCTCTGCCGGAGAGATCCCCCGTATCGCCGGTGCATTCGGGCTGGATACCACCACGCGAGCCAGCATCAGCTCTGCCGTGTACACCGCGCAGACGGCAGTCAATATGACGCGGACGGTGGTGGCCGCAGCGAAATGAGAGTCATCACCATGGGGAGTCTTTTTGACGGCATTGGGGGATTTCCACTGGCGGCCATCCACAACGGCGTTGTACCCCTGTGGGCCAGCGAGATCGAACCCTTCCCCATCCGCGTCACACGGGAGCGACTGCCGGGAATGCTGCACTACGGGGATATCACGAAGCTGCGTGGGGACGAGCTGCCGCCCGTGGACATTATCTGCGGCGGCAGCCCCTGTCAGGACTTGTCCGTGGCTGGAGCGAGGGCGGGGCTTGCCGGTGAGCGTTCCGGTCTATTTATGGAACAAATCAGGATCATAAAGGAGATGCGAGATGCAGATGTTTTACGAGGACGAACAGGTATCCATGTTCGCCCCCGATTCATGTGCTGGGAAAATGTCCCCGGCGCATTCTCCAGCGGGCAGCAAAAGGGAGATGACTTTCGGGTCGTCCTGGAGGAAACACTCGGAATTGGTGTATCAGGAATTCATGTTCCTGAAAATCACCCTTGGGGATGGCGATATTCTGGGGCAGCCATATTGGGAGATTTTGTCTCCCTATGTTGGCGAGTCCTCGACGCTCAATACTGGGGTGTGCCCCAGAGTCGTAAGAGGATCTTCCTTGTGGCAGATCTTGGAGCCCCATCCTCAGCGCAAATACTATTTGAGCCGGAAAGCCTGCCTGGGCATTCTCCGTAGAGCGCGGAAGCGCGGGAAGGAGTTGCCTGTAACGCTGAAATTGGCGTTGGAAATGCAGAGCGGCCTGCGGATGATCGATTTGGTAATATTGGCGCAGATGGGGCTTATCAAGGCGTACCATATCAACCAGAGGAACGAGGGTATCGACCTGGGCGATACGGCGGGGGCGTTGATGGCGACCTCCAATTTGCAGATGCAGACGTTCGTGGCGGGCTTCTCTGCCGGTGCGGGAGCCAGTGCGGGCGGCATCGGTTACCGCGAGGGCGTTGCGCCGACACTGAAGGCCGGCGGCAGCGGAAACAGTATGACATCCGTCCTGTGCATCAACGATCAGGGTGGCGAGCGTATGGACGTGACGGTAGATAAAACCGCCACGCTTCGGGCGCAGATGGGCAACCACCAGCCGCTGGTATTTGAGAGCCACGGTATGGACGCTCGCTATCGACAGATGGGCAGTGTGGCTCCGGCCATGTCGGCACGCTGCGGCACCGGCGGTAACAATGTACCGCTTGTGGGGGAGCAAGTCTACTGCCTTGCGGGGAATACGATAGACCGCGAGCCGGAGAACGGTGGAAATGGTATGGGGTATCAGGAGAATGTGGCCTACACACTGACCGGCTTCGACCGCCACGCGGTATGCTCGGTCTCGGAGGTGGTCGGCGCACTGTGCAAAGGCGACGAAAAGGGCGCAGGAAGTCAGTATGTGGAGCAGGGCAAATGCGTTGTGGATCTCTATACCTGCGAGCCTGCCGGCGACAAGGATCTGCCCATTCTGCTCATCCGCCGTCTTACACCGTTGGAATGTGAGAGATTGCAGGGCTTCCCCGACGGCTGGACGGATATCCCCGGCGCATCTGACAGCGCACGGTACAAGGCGCTGGGTAACAGCGTTTATTTAATCATGGTCGTTATGAGAAGAACAGATGTGAAAACTGCGCCAGGAGAGGATTCCTGGCGCAGTTGCTTCACATGATGTGCTATGCTTTTTGAGACCCAAAACTTTTCAACCACTCCATTGTACTCCGGCTTTTCTGCCAGGAAGGCATTGAGGGAACTGGAGAATCCGAAACTCGTTCCAGAGCTTTCTGCTTCATTGTAAGACTTGAACGGGCATATATGTCTGTAGTTTTAATGTCGGAATGTCCGAGGAAATCGCGCACATGAACGAGATCATTATCCGCGTCGTAAATGTGCATTGCTTTAGTATGGCGCATCAAATGCGGAGGAATTTTCTCCGGTATGGAAGGATCAATCACTGAAGCGGCCTTGGCATATTTGTTCAGGATGTACGTAACCCCTGCACGAGTTAGCTTTTGCCCGTTGCGGTTCATAAATAGCGGCAGATGACTTTTTTCCGGTGCAAGCATGTGCATTTCAGTAAGATATTTTTTCAAGTTCTGCGCCGTTGCCGGCAAAATGGGAACTACCCTGGTTTTTCTGCCTTTACCAAGGATCTTGACACTTGCAGGATAATCAAGACGGACATCTTCAATACGTAAGTCACAGATTTCCTGCACACGGGCTGCTGTATCATAAAGAAAACACAGGATAGTGGCATCTCTTCTGCCGCTGAGAGTGGATGTATCTGGCTGGCGCAGGATCAGCGCAATCGCCTCTTTTGTCAACGGATTAATCGCTTTGCGCTCAGCTCTTTTCACTGGGATTGCCAGTATTTGCTGGAAATTCAGCAAAAGGCGCGGCTCTTTTATCTGCAGGTATTTAACAAATGAGCGGATGGCTGCAAGACGTTGGCTACGCGTCGCGGTTCCATTGTTTCGCTCTATCCTCAGCCATTGCAAAAAATGGTCAACGAGTTCCGGCGTCAAATCATCTATGGAAAGCTTTTCAATCCTCATCCCCTCTACATCCTGGCAATAGCCAAGGAATAGCCGAAATGCATCGCAGTATGATGAAATCGTGTTCGTACTGATATTTTTAAGTTCGGGCAGGTAATGGGAAAGAAACTCCGTCAAATGTGCGGCAAAATCAGCAGTTTTCATTCGGCGCCTCCCACGTTGGAATCGTATCGCCAAGATAATCGCACTGCTTTTGAATAAATTCAGGGTAACATTCCGCTGTTAAATGCAGATAGATTTGCGTCGCACTCATGTTGCAATGGCCGAGATACGCCGAAAGGTATGGAAGTGTAGTCACGATGTCGCTCTTGGATTTTTTCAGCTTTTGCATAGAACGAACGGCAAAGGTATGACGAAGGTCATGAACCCTCGGACCGTATCCACGTCCTTTATGCGCAATTCCACAATGCCATAGCGCATCCCGAAACCGGTTGTAAACTGTGGTTGTATGGTAGCAGCTTTTTCGGGGATTGGGGAAGAAATAGTTGTTACCAGAACTTTCCGCATGGATTTCTTCAAAATATTGTTCGTAGTCCGCCCACAGACTTTTAGACAGAGGAACATATCTTGGTTTGTCATGCTTTGTTTCCCAAATCTGCAAAACGCCGTTTATAAGATCTACATCTTTTACACGGAGCAGGGTTGCCTCTCCGGCACGTAATCCACAGCAGATCAGAGTCTTAAACAGCAAAGGAAAGACAAGGTGCGCAGTGGGGCATTGCCTGCTTGGAACCATCGTTTCAAAATATTTCATAATACGTGCCAACTCATCGCTCGTAAGAATGCAGGGAGAAAAGTCAGCATCATCTCGAGATGAAATGGTAAGTTCGGGGTAGTACGCGGCATAGCCATTCAATTGAAGATATTTGGCAAAGCGTTTTGTGAAATTAAGCCGCCATTTTTGATTTTTACGCTTTTCATTGGGCCGCTTTTCAATCCATTTCTCAACGACCAATTCCGGCAACACTGGAGTATTGATTCCTTGTTCTACGAGAAACCGGTCCAATGTTTGAAAGGTTTTGGCTTCTTTTTCATACTTACATCCGCAGGCCCGCTTTTCTGCAATAAAAGCACTTATTTGACTTGCCAGTCCGCTTCTGTACTCGTAAGTTCTGCTCATAAGAGATCACCATCCTCAAACGACAGGGCGCATTCACGCAGGTTTTCAATATCCAGACGGATGTAATGTCCCAGAGATTCTCGGTCCGAATGGCCAAGAAATGAAAAAATGATATCTGGAGACACATCGGCAGATAGCAGTTTTGTCGCAACGGTTGCCCGAAGAGAATGCAGGCCGTGATGCGCATGAATTGGCACTTTTACCCCTGAACGCGCGACATACCTATGGAACGCTGAATGGATTGATTTCATCTTGCCATATGGAGGGTTCAAACTGACAAACAGGTATTCGCATTTTGTTTGCGGACGAATATGCAGGTAGTCAATAATAGCAGATCCCACTTTTTCGCTGAGAGGAAGCGTGTTCGGCTTGCCCGTCTTGCTTTGCACAAAGGAGATTGAACAAAGCTCCCAGTCAATATCGGGCAACTTCAAATTGCAGATATCTTTGCTTCGCACACCAAGTTCAGCGGCAATAGTAATGAAAGCATAGTCTCGTTTTCCTTTTGGGCTGGCTCTGTTCACGGTTTCCAATACTGCATTGATTTCCTCTGACTCCCAGATTTTAATTATGCTCTGTGCTTGTCCCAGACGATATTCAGGTACATGAGGTGCAAGATTTTCGGATGTATATCCAAGCAGATACAGATACGACAGGAACTTCCGCAGTCGGCTGAGTTCACAACGCACTGTACTTTTTGCATGGCCTCTCAGAGTCAGCAGATATGCCGAGACATGTGAGCTGTTAAGTTCTTCCAGCTTTGTTATACCAGCATTCTGAAAGTACCGCATAACTACGGAGATATAATTTCGCATCGTTTCTCTGGTGCATTCTGAATAACCGGTTTTGATGAGATATTCTTCCTGCGCATCAAGAAAGGAGTTGAATTCCGGCAACAACTCTTGCAGAGGATTGAGCATCCCCTTTCCCCATGTACCTTTGGTGGCAAGCAGATCAAGCATTTTCATGCTTCCGGCTTTGCGGTCAATTGTGGACTGCCTTAAAGGTGGAGTGCACTTGCCGAGTTCTGTGATGAATTCATCTTTATGCGAGGGCAAATATGTTTCATATCCCTTTTTATTGCAGAACTCTTGAAATTGCTTCCATGTCAATAGGGTGTATTCTCTACTGCGTATGGAATATCCCTGTTCTTTTAGAGTTACTGCACCTTTGTCAATGAGGTCTTTGATTAGCTTGTTTGGCAATATACCCACCGCCCTTCATGTAGAAATTTCTCCTATTACAATGACAATTCTACTTGAACAAGCGGAAAAAGTAAGCCCTTACTTTAAAGGTTTTAGCTGCTATGATTAAAGGTTGAAATGTGGAGTATTATGTGCAGTAAAATCCCAAGAAGCCTTGTGTTCATGCCATTTTTGTGCCCATCATTAACATAATGGTTTTGCCCCAATAAACACTATTATGTTGAGCTTCACATAACAGTGTGGCCATCCCCTGCGTGGATTTTGTGATGAAGTGTATGGCGGACGCCATACGGGGAAGCGATTAAACATAACTTGTCCATTGTGCTTCGTGTGCTTGTGTTTTCTTCGTTGTACTTGTCAATAGCTTTCCCATTGCGCTTCGGCTATGCTTTGCTTGCCTCGGAGGGAGGCGGAAAGGAGCACACCATGGAGGAAAAGAAAAACCTCTGCGCGCCCATTCCGCTGTCGCTGCACCAGCGGCTGCGTGCGGAGCAGGAGCAGCGTGGACAGACGCTGGCAGACTACATCACGGATATACTCAACGAACACTTTGAAGGAGGAGCAAAAAACATGGGCAATACCAATCGCACCATCGCCTTTCAGGTACCGGAGGAGCTCTTTGACCGGCTGAAGGATTACCTCGCCAAACACGGCTTGAAGCAGAAGGACTTCATTCTCGGCCTCATCGAGCGGGAGCTGAACGACGCAGTGGATGCGGAATAACAACATGCAGAGCCGCAGGCGTGTGCCTGCGGCTTCACTTTTGGAGGAAAACTATGTACCTATACCCTGAAAATCTGACGGCTCGCCCAATGCTGTGGCTGTGGACGCTGCGGGATGTGGCATTCATCGGCGTCGGTCTGCTGCTGTCGGTATTGGCACTGACGCAGGCCGGCACCGTGGTCCCGCTGGTGGTCACAGCGGCGCTGGCCTTTCTCTGCATTCGGCACGGCGGCGTCAGCATGCTGGACTTTCTGCGCTACGCCGCAGCGTTCTTCTTTTTCGGACAGCAATACTACGAATGGAGGGAGCAGACATGAGAAAGAAAAAGTCCACCAGGCAGCTGGTGGGCATCGAGAACATAACGGGCAGCAGCGTACAGACGGCAGACGGTGAACTGTCATTTTACTTTGTGCAGCCCACCAACCTGAACGTGCTGCCGGAAGCCGGAGTCCGCGAACGAGTGACGGCGCTGCTGAGTGTGTTGAAAGGCATGGCGGAAGTAGAAATGCTGGCGCTGGATTCCAAAGAGTCCTTTCAGGACAATCGGCTTTTCTACCGCCAGCGGATAGAGCTGGAGGAGAACCCCGCCATCCGTGCGCTGCTGGCACAGGACCGACGGCATCTGGACGATGTGCAGACCATGATGGCCTCCTCGCGGCAGTTCTGCTTCGTATTGCGGCGCAGAAAGACGAATGGTGCGATCAACCTCGCGACAGTGGAGCAGCAGCTCCGCGACAGCGGCTTTACCGTCCAGCGCGCCGAGAGGCAGGCGCTGCTGGAGCTGCTGGCCATCTACTTTGAACAGGATGTCACCCATGAGGTATTCGACCTTGTGGACGGAGCGCGGTGGCTGACTACGGAAGCGGAGGTATGCCCATGAAGAATCCGTTTCATAAGAAAGCCCCCACCCCGCGTGAAGTGTTCATCCGCACCTATCTCGACAGCATCGCGCCGGGCGTGGTGAAGTTCGAGGTGGATCATTACATCTTCGGCAGCACCTACCGCTGCGTATGGGCGCTGCGGGAATACCCCGCCAGCACCGAATCTCAGGCCATCCTGCGGCACTTGGGCGAGAAAAGCGGTGTAACGCTGCGGCTCTACTGTCGGCAGGTGTCCCCCGGCGAGGAGGACAGGATCATCGACAATGCCAATAAGAAGAACAAGCTGGACGGCTCAGACCCCAACAAGCTGCGGCAGGCAGTGGAGGCTGAGAGCAACCTGCGGGATGTGGCGGAGCTGGTGCATAAGATGCACCGAGAGCATGAGCCGCTGCTCCACTGCGCCGTGTATTTGGAGATAACGGCGGACAACATGGAGCATCTGCGGCAGCTCCAGACGGATGCGCTGACGGAGCTGGTGCGCTGCAAGCTGAATGTGGACAAGCTGCTCTTGCGGCAGAAGCAGGGCTTTTACTGCGTCAGTCTCGTGGGTTATAACGCCCTTGGGCGCGAGTTCGAGCGTGTGCTGCCCGCCGGCAGCGTGGCCAACCTGTACCCGTTCAATTACTCCGGCAAAACAGATCCCAACGGCTTTTATATCGGCAAGGATAAATACGGCAGCAACATCGTGGTGGACTTCGACCGCCGCGACAGTGACAAGACCTCCGCCAATATCCTCATCCTCGGCAACAGCGGGCAGGGCAAATCGTATTTGATGAAGCTGCTTATCTGCAACCTGCTGGAGGCGGGCAAATCCGTGATCTCGCTGGATGCCGAGCATGAGCTGGAGGAGCTGTGCGGCAATTTGAACGGCTGCTTCGTTGACCTGATGGCCGGTGAGAAGCGCATCAATGTGCTGGAGGTGCGGTGTTGGAACGAGGACACGGATATGGAAACAGACGAGTCCGCGCCGGAGGCATTCCGCAAGTCCACGTTGTTGGCGCGGCACATCTCCTTCTTAAAGGACTTCTTCCGTGCCTACAAGGACTTCTCCGATCCGCAGTTGGATACCATTGAGATCATGCTGTCCGCACTGTATAAAAAATGGGGCATCTCAGAGGAAACAGACTTCCGCCGGCTTATGCCGGAGGACTACCCCATTCTCTCTGACCTGTATGCGCTCATCAATAATGAACTGGTGAATTACAGGAACGGCAGCCTGTACACGCGGGAACTGCTGCAGGAGGTGCTGCTGGGGCTGCACTCCCTGTGCGTGGGTGCGGACGCGCCGTTCTTCAACGGGCATACCAACATTTCCGATGACAGGTTTTTGGTATTCGGTGTAGGCGGTGTGCTGACGGCGGCCAGGAGCCTGCGGAACGCACTGCTGTTCAATGTGCTGGCGTATATGTCGGACAGACTCCTGACGGCGGGCAACACGGTGGCGGCGCTGGACGAGCTGTATCTATGGCTATCCAATCCCGTGGCCATTGAGTACATCCGCAACTGCCTGAAGCGTGTGCGGAAGCGGGACTCCGCCCTGATAATGGCTTCGCAGAACTTGGAGGACTTCGACCAGGAGGGTGTGCGGGAGATGACAAAGCCGCTGTTCGCCATCCCGCCCCACCAGTTCCTGTTCAACCCCGGCTCTATCGGCAGGCGGTTCTACATGGATATGCTGCAGCTGGACGAGGCGGAGTTTGAGCTCATTCAGCACGCACGCCGCGGCGAATGCCTGTTCAAATGCGGCATGGAACGGTATCATCTGGAGGTGAAAGCACCGCCCCACAAGGCCATGCTGTTCGGCGTGGCTGGAGGGCGGTGAGCAGATATGTCCTTTGAGAGAGATACCGACTATACCGCGTCCATCATCGAGATATGGTCGGGGCAATTCGTCACGGAGGGTGCAGATGGCCGTTTATGCCTTGGAAACAAGGAAGCGCGGCTGCTATTCTTCGATGAGACCGATGCAGAGAACACACTGCTTATGCTAAATGAGGAACGTGATGGGTGTTACGCGCTGGTGAATGAACTGTACCAAGAACATGAGCGCGATGAAGAACAACAGGACGGAGATATGACCATACAGATGTAGAGGAGGGAAATCCTATATGGCAATACCTGCACTGGCACGGCTGGCAGCAGCCGTGCTGACCAATGAGGATGGGCGCAGGACAGCCGGTAAGGTGCTGGCCTTGATCCTGTCACCGCTTATCATGCTGGCGGCGTTCCTGTGCTGCTTCGGTGACGGTGCGTCCCAGCACAACAACGCCGTGGTGTCCGCGGCGTTCTATGGCGCGGAATTCTCGGATAAAGTCCCCAAAGAATACCGCACACATATCGCCGAGATGCAGGAGGCATTTTCCCTTCTGGATTCGGCCACCGTCTATGTCAATCAGAAAGCCGAGGAAGGCAGTCTTGACCCCGTACAGGTCAAGGCTGTTTTCTTTGCCCTCTGCTTTGGCGACAACGCGCCGACCCGCGCCGCCGCAGACCGCTTTGTGGACTGCTTCTACAAAACGGAAATACGGACACGGATGGTGACGGTGACCCAGGAGGACGGCACGGAGAAACTGGTAGAGGAGACATACGAGGTGGCCGTGCCGCTGCCGACGGCGGAGGTCTACGAAAAGCTCTCCACCTGGCGCGGTCGCGTGGTAACAGACGCGGAGCGCAGCAACGCCGTGGACATCTATGCCATGGTCATGGGCAGCATGGGGGGCGACACCTTCAACGGTGATTATGAGCCGGGCGGCAGCACACCGATCGAGATGGATGCATCCATGCTCACCGACCCGACTACGAAGAACGCCGCCGACCTTGTGACCTACGTCACCAATGCATGGAACTCCGGCTGGGGCTATGTGTGGGGCACCTACGGTCAGACGCTGACGCCGGAGCTGCTGCAATACAAGCAGACGCAGTATCCGGATGGCGTCGGAAAGTACGCGGATTTCATCCGCGCCAACTGGTTGGGTAAGCACACCGCCGACTGCGTGGGGCTCATCAAGGGCTACGGCTGGCTGTCCACCGACACCATGACCATCGACTACGGTACGCATGGGATGCTGGACATCGGCGCAAACGAGATGTACTACAGTGCCACACGCAAAGGCACGATCGAAACCATGTCGGATACACCGGGACTGGCGGTGTGGAAATCCGGGCACATCGGTGTGTACATCGGCAACGGTGAGGTCATCGAGGCCATGGGCACCAAATACGGCGTGGTCAAGACGCAGCTGGAAGGCCGCGGCTGGACGCACTGGCTGGAGGTGCCGGGGATCGAATATGAATGAGGAGGTAACCATGACAGAGAACCGAAATGAAAAACTGCTGAACGAGGCGCTGCACTACATCGCCGCACACACCCCCGGTGAGGAGGCGTACAGGTTTCTGCACGACCAAATAGGTATCACCAACGAGGAGCTGATGCAGTATGGGTTGGACGGACTGCGAGGGCATTTCCAATATGAGTGGGAGGAAGGAACACTGTGGAGGGAATTCGCGGAGCATATGGACAGGCTGCTGCCGCGGCCTGATGTGTATACCACCTCTGCGTGGATCTCCTTTGCGGGTGAGCTGGCGGAGGGAGTAGAGACTTCTTTCGTCTTGGAAGCGAATAAACTGCTCTCTGCCTTCCGCGAAATCGCGGGGAACTTCAGCCCTGATGTTGTAGACACCGTCTATAAGGTAATCCTCGTGCCAAACAATGCGCTGCTGAGTCATGAGATATTCCCCGCAGCTGTGGCGGCGGAACAGGGTGCGAATGTTCAGGAGATATCCGAAATGGCCGCAAGCGGTTCCTTCGAGGGTGGCCGGATGGACATCCAGCAGATGTAGGAGGAATTGATATGGCGTATGTAAAAGAACACGCGCCGTCAGAGGTCTATCATCTGACGAAGAAAGAAAACCTGAACAGCATTCTGGAGGATGGCATGATCCGTCGCTTCAGTGATACGGAATGTTGGTTCTGCACAGACCTGCAAAAGATGAAAGCGTATATGGAGCAGACTGTCATGTGCGAGGGCAAGCCCTATTACAGTGTGACAGGTCAGCTCTGTCGTTATCCTAAATCTGTGCCGGAAGACTATGTCATTCTCAAGCTCACACCCTGCCAGCAGGGGGACAACTGGTATCGTTGGGAGCAGGAAGTGCCTGTGGGAAGTCCCGCGGAGCTGGTCAGGAAGGCGCATGAGTTCTCTGTACTGAAGATCGGCTACCGTGGTGATATGGCATTCCACAACGCGGAGGCCATCAATGTGCCGCGCTTTCTTACGGAAGGGCATACACAGGGTGAGCCGGTGCAGACCAGCACAGAACTGTGGGTCGCCCTCTCTCAGCGCATCGAGGATGAGATGGCGGACTATATGCGCCGCCTGGATCTGCGTACCCGCGATGAACTGATACAAACAGCAGATGAGATCGACGCCATGATGACCTGCGACTGCGAACTGAGGCTGCTGGGAGAATGCCTCCCACGCGAGGAGCTGGTCTTCCTGCTGGGACAGGACAAGCCGTTGGAGCAGATGAGCAAGGCGTGGATAGAACATCGGAACGTGGATATTGGTGAGACATTCCAGAGTCTGCTCACCGGCTTATACGCAGAACAACAGCATGATATGGACATGAAAATGTGAGGAGAAACGATATGGGAGAAACCAATATCACCATCAACTTTGATGCGGCCAAGCTGGACGCGCTGGAGTTTGTCCTCCGCAAGCAGCGGTCTTCCGTGCAGCGGCGCATGGCGGAGATGCTCCAGCAGCTCTACGAGTCGGAAGTTTCGGAAGCGGTGCGGGAGTATGTGGACAGCCGAGCTGCGCCTGCCGCAAGGCCCAAGCGACCGGCAAAATCAGCCGCGCCCAGAGGGCAGATCAGCGAAGCGAAACTGAAGGAGGACGGCTGATATGGGAACGCAGGACGATGTGGCTTTTACCTGCGCCGCCTACCGTGTAACGGAAAACGGACAGACGTGGTACTTCACGACCTCGCCCGGTGAGGAACTGCTGGATGCTGCACAGATGCTCCGCAGATATTGCACGAGTACAGGACACAGCACCGGCAAATTTATCTCTCTGTATTCGCAGGCACAGCCTATCACGCCGGAGGAGTATCAGAATCTGATGCAACTCCGCATGGAGAACACCGGAAAAGTCACCGGCGTGTTTGACTTGGATTTTGACAAGCGGGAGTTTTCCGCAGTCCACATCATGGACGGTTGGACAACGTGGGCGATGCGGTATGTGATACCGTCTATCCATCAGGCCACAAGTCCGCGGTTCGCAACGGCGGAGGAGCAGCTCCGCAAGCTGCTGGATCTGCTGGATGGCATGGAGCTCACATCGGCTGGACATCTCACCGCGCAGAATTTTTCGTTCAGCGATGAGATCCTGATAGAAAACGGAAAGCTCAACTTCTATGTCCAGGCAGACTTCGATGTAGACGCCGCTTTCGGTACATTCGTGTGTACGGACGAGAACGATGACTGGCTGAATATCTACGCCAACTACGACATCGTGCGGGATAGACCGTGCGATACGCTGCAGCTGAATCTCTGCAAGGGTGACGGTGCAGAGGAGTACTGGAGCTATCATCTGAACGCTGCCGAGCAGGAGGTGCTGGTGCGGAAGATGGAGGCGTTTTGCCAGCAGCAAAACGGCATGAGCCTGCACGATTTCGCCCGGCAGCTTCAAGAGGAGCCGGGGCCGTCTCCGCAGATACAGATGTAGCCCCGTGTTTGCCCCTGTGGGCCGGTTTGTGGCCTCGCAGGAACGCGAGAGGGTAAGGATAGCGGCCCCGGAGATTTGGAACGTTTTTGCCCGCTTTTCGGTGCGCCGAAAGCGGAGCAGGAGAAACTGGTGGGGTCGTAAACGCCCCACCAGCCTCACTTCTGCCCGCAGTGCGGGCAGTTCCGAAGTCTTTTTTGTGGGGTCAAAAAAGCGAAAAAAGAAGGCTTACGGGGTCGTAAGAGCTGAAATCCAAGGAACGACAACGGAAAACAGCGGGGTCGTGCAGCTTATTGCAGGAGGTGATCAAGAGTGGCAACGGACAAGCGAAAACACGCATTTTGGCTCACAGATGCGGCAAAAGAGATGGTGGAAATAGATGCCCATCTGGACAACTGCGGCAGCCAAAGTGAATTTGTTGAAAAGGCGATACGGTTCTATGACGGCTATGTTCACGCAAATAAAACAGGCGCGTACCTGCCTCATGCAATGCAGGAGGTGCTGGAAGGAACGCTGGGGGTGTTCGGTGACCGGCTGGGCAGGCTGCTGTTTAAGCTGGTAGTGGAACACAACATGACCAACCATCTGCTGGGCGGTGACGTGGATATGACCCGCGACGAGTACAGCAAAATGCGCGGCAGCAGTGTCCGTGAGGTGGCGGCGACCCACGGCAATATCTCCTTCAAGGACGTGCTGCTGTTCCATCAGGAGGAGTAACGCATGGCGCGGCTGATACAAAAAAGCGGCTACATCAAGAACGGCAAAGCGACGGGATACATGGAGTACGTCGCCACGCGGGACGGTGTGGAGATCATCCAGAGCACCGAGCCTGTGACAAGGAAGCAAGAGCAGTTCATCAAAAGACTGCTGAAGGACTTCCCGGACGCAAGGGAACTTTTCGAGTACAGCGACTACCTTCAGACCCCCAATCGGGGTACGGCGTCCGCGTTTATCGCCACCGCGCTGGACACGCATCTGCACGAGGTGGAATCCGAGAGCGGCTACATGTCCTACATCGCCCAGCGTCCCCGTGCCGAAAAGCACGGTGGCCATGGCCTGTTCAGCGAGACAGATGTCACCGATCTCAAGGCGGCGAAGGCCGAGCTGGAGGCTCATGACGGAAAAGTGTGGACGTTCATTTTCTCTTTGCGGCGTGAGGACGCGGAACGTCTTGGATACAACAAAGCCGCCGCGTGGCGGAATCTGCTGAAGCAGGAGAGCGCCGCTATTGCAGAGGCCATGCGTATTCAGACAGATGACTTCCGCTGGTACGCGGCGTACCACGATGAGGGGCATCACCCCCATGTCCATATGATGGTGTGGTCGGCGGAACCGAAGAAAGGATATCTCACGCGGGAGGGTATCGCTGCTATGCGTTCCAAGATGACGAACGCCATCTTCCATGAGGAGATGAAGGAACTCTACATCAAGAAGGATGCTGCCTACAAAGAGAGCATCCAGGCCGCGAAAGAGTCACTGCTGTTGTGTATCAGGGTGCTGGAGAGCCGCGAGTCAACTGACCCTGTGATAGAGCAGAAGCTGCGGGAGTTGTCCTGCACATTGGAGCAGGTCGATGGCAAACACGTCTACGGCTATCTGCCCAAAGAGGTCAAGGTGCAGGTGGACGAGATCGTGGAGCGACTGGCGCAGCTCCCGGAGGTGGCGGCTTGCTATGACCAATGGTGGCGGCTGAAGGATGAGATCGCCGGTTATTACGGACAGAACACGCCGCCCCACCAGCCGCTGGTGCAACAAAAGGAGTTCCGCGCCATCAAGAACTTCATCATCCGTGAGGCAGAAACGATCCGTGAGCCTACGCTGGTTCAGACGAGTACAGATACAGAACAGAATGAGCCGCAGGAATCGTTGAATGAAATGCCGACCACAGTGCAGCAACCACAGACCGCACCACTGAAAAATGCCATAATAGCCGAAGCGGTCATGCAGCTGCTCCTCCACATGAGCCGTGTATTCCGCGGTAATATGCCGGTCATCCCGCCTGCGCTGCGTATCGACTCCAAGCGCCGCAGGCGGCTGATGGAAAAGCGTATGGCCATGGGACACAAACGGGACGACCATGAGGATGAGCAGCTCTACCATGTCAACGACAACACCATGCAATAGGAGGTATGAAGCATGGGCAAATTTGTATATTTCACATCCGCGGAGAAACGGCAGGCCAACGAGGTTGACCTGCCGTCTTTTCTGTTGGATCGAGGCGAGAAACTCATTATGGCCGGACGGGATTACCGGCTGGTCAGCGACCATAGCATCACCGTGCGCGGACCGATGTGGTATGACCATGCCGCACGGAAAGGCGGACGCGCCATCAGCTTCGTGCAGCAATTCTACGACAAGACCTACCCCGAAGCGGTGACCATGCTGCTGGGGCGGGACGGTCAGGGCATCATCCCCATCGTCAAGAAAGAGCCGGAGTCGAGAGAGCCGAAGTCCTTCGCGCTGCCGGAGGCCTATCTCAATATGCGGCGGCTCTACGCCTACCTGACCACCCACCGGCGCATTGACCGCGACGTGGTCACGGAGTTCGTGCGGGAGAAGCTGCTCTATGAGGACGCCCTGCACCACAACTGTGTGTTCGTTGGGATGGACGAGCACGGCGTAGCCAAGCATGCGCACCTCCGCAGCACAAGCAGCAGCGGAAAGGTGTTCCGCATCAATGTGGAGGGCAGCGAGGCGAAGCACAGCTTCCACAAGAATGGCACAGATCGCTCCCTCTACGTCTTTGAAGCGCCCATCGACCTGCTGTCCCATATCACGCTCTACCCGGCAGGCTGGCTGGAGCATAGCTATGTGGCCTGCTGCGGCACGTCTGTTCAGCCGGTGCTGGAACGTCTGCGGCAGAATCCGAAGTTGAATATGGTCTATCTCTGCCTCGACAACGATGAGGCAGGCGAGGACGCCTGTGAAAACATGATGGAGGTGCTGGAGGAGATGGATGTGGACGTGGAGCGCCTGCGCCCACAGGGAAAAGACTGGAACGATGACCTGTGCGCGAAGCGAGGTGGCCATGGATAACCTCTGGATGCTCTTCGCGGCAGCGGGTGTCATGGTGGCCGTCATCGGCGGCTTGGCACTGCTGGGCGACCACTATACGCTGAACAACATCAAGTCCAAGACCGTGGGTGACGGTCAGCATGGCACAGCGCGGTGGGCCACCGATGCGGAGATCCGCAAGACCTACGCCCTCGTTCCCTTTCAGGTGTCGGACTGGCGGATGGGCAAGAACCTGCCTGACACGCAGGGGCTGGTGCTGGGCAGCACCAGCGGCAAGCATGGCATCACCGCATTGGTGGACAAGGACGATGTGCATTGTCTCATGATCGGCGCGTCCGGCGTGGGCAAGACCGCCTACTTCCTGTACCCGAATCTGGAGTACGCCTGCGCCTGCGGCATGAGCTTCTTTGCTACTGACACAAAGGGAGATCTCGCCCGCAACTACGGTGCGGTGGCGAAGAAATACTATGGCTATCGCGTCTCTGTGGTAGACCTGCGAAACCCGACACGCTCGGATGGCTACAACCTGATGACACTTATCAACCGCTATATGGACAAAGCACTCCGTGAGCACAGCATTGAGGCATATGGCAAAGCAGAGAATCTGATCAATATTCTGGCGCACAGTATCATCTCACCGAAAGGCGAGGAGAGCCGAGGCCAGAATGACTATTTTTATAAAGCCGCCGAGGGTGTGGTGGCCTCGGTGCTTCTGCTGCTGGCAGAGTTCCTGCCACCGGACAAGGATCACCCCACAGAGCGGCGGCACCTGGTGTCGGTGTTTATTCTAATCCAGCAGCTTCTGGCGCCCTCCGGTGTGCGGGGACAAAGCTATTTCAAGCAACTGATGGATATGCTGCCCGCTCACCACAGAGCGCGAAATCTGGCTTCGTCCGCTTTGGAATCATCAGATCAGGCAACGGCTTCCGCCATGTCCACAGCGCTGGCGCAGATGAATACGTTTATGGATATCGCGTTGGAGCAGGTGATTTGTTTCGACAACCATATAGATGCGGAGAAATTTGCCAAAGAAAAGACTGCCCTCTTCCTTATACTTCCGGAGGAGGACCGCACGAAGAATTTTATGGCAGGACTTATGATACAGAATTTGTCCAAAGAGCTGTTTGAGCTGGCGGAAAAAGGCAGCGGACGCTTGCCAAATCGTGTCGTTTTCTACTGTGATGAGTTTGGCACCATGCCTGCCTTCGATGTGGAGGCGCTGTTCAGTGCGGGGCGCTCCCGTGGTATCACGCTGGTGCCTATCATCCAATCGCTGGCGCAGTTGGAGAAGAATTACGGCAGAGAAGGCGCAGAAATATTGACTGACAACTGTCAGGATACCATCTTCGGCGGCTTTGCGCCCAACAGTCAGACGGCGGAGCAGCTCTCCAAATCGCTGGGCAGCCGCACGGTACTCAGCGGCTCTGTCAGTAAGGGGAAGAACGATCCCAGTCAGAGCCTGCAGATGATGGAGCGTCCGCTGATGACGCCGGACGAGCTGAAATCCATTCCCAAGGGAAGCTTTGTGGTGATGAAAACGGGAACACATCCCATGCAGACAAAACTGCGGCTGTTCCTCGATTGGGGCATTACCTTCGGTGAGCCGTATATCACGCCGGAACACGCGACACGGCCTGTGGCCTATGCCAGCCGTCAGGAACTGTTCCTAAGTATCAGCAAAAGATATGGCAAGAGCAGTGACCAGCCAGCACAGGCGCAGCAGGCATCGACCACACAGAGGAGAGCGCCCCGTTCAGCCATGGGGCTCTACAGCGAGGACGTGAAACCATGAGCTACTTCGGAAGCATCTATGCAGACCAAGATCTCTCTCACCGAGCAAGGACGGTCTATATGTACCTGAAGGATCGCTCCAACGTCGGAGATACCTGCTGGCCCAGCGTCCGTAGGATCGCGGAGGACTTGAAGCTGTCGCGCCGCACGGTGCAGCGAGCCTTGACAGATTTGGAGCGTCACGGTTTTCTGGAGCGCACCCATCGCCGCCGTCCCAACGGCAGTCTGACCAGCAACCTGTATCGCGTCAAGTGAGCAGGAAAAGAGCGCACCTCCCGCCAAGGGGGAGGTGCGCTCTCAAGCTGTCATAAGGGTAGCGTCACCATGGCGCACCCGGAAGGACTCACTCTATCGGAGGTACTAAGGCAGAAGGAAGAATTTGCTATTCGCCTTCTCTGCAAGTTAGTATAGTCCAATACTGACTTTGCCTTTTGGCGATTCGGAGGTGAATGGAGATTGAGACGATAGTTTATTGGCGTCATTCATTAACCGTTGAGCTTGTCAGATTCCCCTCAGAATCATAGTATTTTTCTCCTATTTGATTCCATTCCTCATCATATTGATCAACTACATATCCGAGTAGAGAACCATTCTCATCGTAAGTGGAATATGTATCCCTACATCCGTTTTCATGATATGTCATTGTATCATACCACTCGAGCGCTCCGTCAGCGGTATATCCCTCTACACGAACCTCGTTGCCATTCAAGTCGTAAGAATAGATTTCATACGAGAAGAGCTCACCATTTGCAGCGTAGCGATTTTTTCTTGTCATATTCCCCTTGCTGTCATATTCGTTGATATAGTAAATCGACGCCTCGCCGCCTAATGTATAATGTGTACTGCGAATTACTCTGCCGGCATCATTGTACTCATTTGTTATTTTCCCAACTATACCATCTTCGGTGTACGTATAATAGCTGTCTAGCAAATTGCCGTTCGAATCATAACGCATATCTACATGGCCTGTCTGTAATCCCCTGCTATCAAAGGATGTTACCGAGTCGGTTCTGCCTTGTGTATCATACGTATAGGTATGATACCAAATCAACGCTCCTGAGACATCATAGCTATTCATGCGGCGTGTTTTGCCTGATGAGTCTTTTATGATACCCGCTTTTATTTCCTCCAGCATGTCCGCAATCGACTGATCCCCAGTCTTTTCAAATCCTTTCTCCAAAATATCCTGAGCCTTTTCGTACTCACCCTGACGGATGTAGACATCAGCTATGCCTAGATATGCGTCCGTACGAGTATCATCAAGCTCCAACACGGACTGATAATCCTCCAAAGCTGCTGCCAGGTTCTCTTCCGTCTCTCCGCTACCAATGTAGGCGTTTGCACGACCAAGATAGGCATCCGCATTCCTAGGATCAATTTCTATGACTGCTGTAAACGCAATAATTGCTTCCTCATAGTTGCCTTCGGATAGATAACGAACACCAAGGTCATATTGTTCTTTCCACGCAGATGCCTTTTGACCACAGGCACAGAGGCTTAGGACTAGGCTTAGAGCCAACGCCATACTCAGGATTCTTTTTAGCATACAGTATTCCTCCACTGAATTTCTTGTTCGCAACTATATCATCACAGCAAACCGAATTGACGCTACGGCATTGCCATTCACGCGAATTATTGTTACTTTCCATATTGCCTTGCCATAGCGTCCCAAATTCTTTCTCTATGAGTGTTCTTGCCACTCATTGTCGAAAATGGGTGTTGTTATCAGCTTTTCGGATGCAGATATCCATTAATAAGACCAGTATCTCGACAATTTGCCGTCGCCAGCATATTCGTTTTGCTGAACCATATTACCATCTTTGTCGTATTCATAAGTGTAATAGAACTCTAACTCCCCATCGCTTCCATAGCAAGACTGCTTAACATGGTTGCCTTTGTCGTCATACTCATCGATAACCGTTCGGGTAAGCCGCCCGTCTTCGTCATAATGATAACATTTATCCATGTTATCTCCATCCCGTTCATAAACGTAGTAGCCGCGAGAGGTTCCGTCTCCATTATATTCCGATGTCCTGATTGACCTACCCGCAGAGTCGTGATCAATTATACGGTAGAGTTGTAAGGTTCCATCGCCATTGTAGAAGTACTCCCCAACTTGTTTACCACTTATGTCGTATTCATAGCATTCATACGCCGTCAAACTGCCATCTGCGAGATAAGTAGACACTTTTCCCAACGGAGGTTATCTTTCCAATAGGTATAAGTGCAGTAATGCAAAAGATTTCCATTCTGATCATACCGGCTTGATCTCTGCATACTACCATACTCATTATAAGAGGTGGTCGAATACCCCACTAATTCGTGGTTCTCGTTATATTCATTTTGCCTACGAACATTACTAGAGGAGTCCAAAAAGATTCCCGATTCTATTTCATTAATCTTGTCCGCAATTGACTGATCCCCGGTCTTTTCAAATCCCTTCTCCAAAATATCCTGAGCCTTTTCGTACTCACCCTGACGAATATAGACATCCGCTAGGCCTAGATAGGCATCTGCACGAGTATCATCAAGATCCAACGCAGACTGATAATCCTCCAAAGCTGCCGCCAGGTTCTCTTCCGTCTCTCCGCTACCAATGTAGGCATCGCCGCGTCCAATATAGGCATCCGTATGCTTCGGATCGATCTCAATCGCCGTAGTAAAGGCAATGATAGCTTCCTCGTAATTCCCCTCGGATAAATATCGTACACCAAGATCATATTGTTCTTGCCATGCAGATGCTTTTTGCCCACAGGCACAAAGCATGACGGACATAATCACGCCAAGCAGTACACTTATCGCTCGTTTCATTTTCATAACCCCCGACAGCTTATAGCCGTACCATTGTTTTATTCTCAACCCGGCAGAACAAATGTTCCGATGTTTCTCCGCCCAAAGTTATATAAGTACACTGTTCTTGTTGCTTTTTCAATCTCTGCTCCAACATAAATCGATGCCGACGAAACAATACGGGTGGAAATCATTCCGTCATGCTCCGCATAATACTCAACATCTATAATGCCCTCGTTAGGATAGTTCTCTTGCATATACTCCAACACTTCAGTGAGCAATTGGTCGATTTCGTTTTCATTCTCCGATAACAAAACATCGTGAGCACTGTGTATGTCCATACTGTTAGAAGTTTGCGCTTGTGTATCGTCCCAATTTATCTTGCCATCACCCAAATAAAGATACCCATTATGAAGCTCAACTGTACAAACTGTCGATGCCATGTACTCTCCCAATGCCATCGTCCAAACATGATAGACTTGCTTTTTCCCTTCATTCACACAATCTGCATAGTAGAGGGAATTCCCATCCAATATACACGAGCCAACAATGTCCTCTAATTTATACAAAAGATTGCCAGACCAATCGTAAAAATAAGCCTCCTCTTTGTCACCAGCTGCAAAAGTTATGGTCTCACCAATTAGGTAATCATCTGTAGAATTCCATTTTGTCAAGCCCGGTTCTAGAACCAAAATTTGATTTGTATGGATGGTATACAGAAATGTTGAAGTCATGCCGACACCGGTCCACAAGTAAAACAGCCATACATCTTCATGATTTTTTACTATTTCGATAGAAGTCTCATCGAAGCCAAGGTCAGTGTCGAACTTTATCGCTAAAGAAGCGGCAACCTGCTTTACCCCGGTTTGCGCATCTGTCAACACTAAGTAGACTACTTTCTCACCTGTAGCGCCAGCCTCTATTACTCCTGTATCTGCAAAGGTAGCCTTTGGTTGCTGAGTGGGTTCCTCTATTTCAATATCGAATGATAATCTCTCAAGATAGCTTTGAATGGCCTCATCTGCTTCTTGTGATGGGCTCGCCTCTTTATACTTGTATAGAGTAGCCAACCCATCGACATAATCACCCATCGTCGTAAGAACCGCGTTTTTCTTCTGATATGACTCCCATTGCGTCGGTTCCAGTGCAATTGCCGTGTCGTAATCTTCTATCGCCAACAGCAGGTCTTCAATCGAACCTTTTTCCACATATGTATCGGCTCGTCCAATATAGGCAGAAGCCTGCTTGGGGTCAATTTTAATGGCCGAGGTAAAAGCAATGATAGCTTCTTCGTAGTTGCCGTCAGATAAATAACGCACGGCAATATCGTACTGCTCTTGCCACGCAGATGTTTTTCCCCCGCAAGCGCAAAGACTAAAGGCCAAAATCGCACTGAGCAATATACTTGTTACTCGCCTCATATATCTGTCCACTCTCCTCTAAAAACTAATAATATGCAGTACTCTCTTTTATACCTCTGTACCTTCGGAGTCTCCAGTTCCTAACCATGATTTACTGACTGACAATTGTTTTGAACAACGATTGGTTTCTGTATAGTATTCGATCCAAATGACTTCCGTCAGAAAATTCCATCCAAACAATCTTTTCCTCATCTAACATTTCAGAGTAAAACTCTATGGTTATCTGCGGCAAAGGCTGACTATTCATAGTCGTTCCACTCTGTTCGAGCGCGTATCCGCTTTTGCTACCCCCCTTGTAAAGCTCGATCCAGATACCTTTGTAGTCTATCAACTTGTCCATTAGACTTGTATCCATGCCCAGCTTTTGCAAGACAGTGCCATAATCATCACCAAAGCAAATGTCTAACCACCCTGTCGGGATTCCCCAATTTCCCGCAGACGTGGCCCACATATGTGCGTCAATTATTTCACGGCTATTGAGTGCCGCCAAACTAATTCCTTGTGGTGTTGAGCCATCGTCCTTTCCATAGTAACATTCATTAGCTTCAAATGAAAAATCACGCCCATTAAAATTGCCAGTAGATGTCGTTTCATACTGGTCATATAGCGGAAGGTCAAAAAATGATGCCAAGTCGTCGTACTCTCTTGAAAAAAGCTCTGGAATATTTGCGTATGATATTACATTTTCCCCTTGAAGTGCTGTAGTAAAGAGAGCATTTATATCAAATTCCGAGCCATCCAGTAATTCTTGCAATCTCGCTGCAATGTCTTGATCCCCGGTGGCTTCCAATCCTTTTTCCAAAATATTTCTAGCCGCTTCTATATCCCCTACAGCTATATACGCTTCTGCGGCACCTAAATAGGCTTCCGATCGTTTAGCGTCAATCGTAATGGCAGCTTCGAATGCAATAACCGCCTCTTGATAGTTTCCATCGGAAAGGTATCTCACGCCGAGATCGTATTGTTCTTGCCATGAAAGCGCCTTTTTCCCGCAGGCGCAAAGCAAAAACATCGCCGCAGCAAACAGCAATAGTAGAGCTTTCTTTAATCTTCCCATCTAAGGACATCTCCTCTCTATTCTAAGCGAAACAATCTAGCTGTTTCACTATTGCAAAAGTAGACTATTATTCCAGTACATAACTCCTGTCAGAAAGCCATTATTAAAACCAAATATGATACCCCTTGATGCGCCATCTTCGTAGCAGTACAACGACAGGTCATGCTCATCATCTGAATAACCATCATTAAGCTTAACCCAACCGGGTATATACACATCTTCTGATTGGCTTTTGGGGACATATTGAATATCTATTTTCCCCTGCTGAAAGGCCGATTCCCAAAATGGCTTAGGGATTCCAACCGCTTCATATACCTCTTCAATTGTATCTCCGATGTGTAGGCCCAATATACCAAGGGGAAAACCTGTTGCGTTACTATTCACATCGTCTCCTAGAACGACTTCCCACGCACGATTTTCACCCGGTATAAACGACAATGTCAATGATCCGCAGCTACGGAAAAGGTCATTCCCGTTTCCGTCCACACCGTTTTCCATCCAAGAGGACAAACGTATCACATCTACTTCTCCGTAGTATCCGTGATTCATCGTTTGCTCTTCTCCCTCAGTCACTCTAGAAATTTCCCACTCATCAAGTTCAAATATTTGGGCATAGTTTTGACGGTCAATGTTAAATGCCGCATCTAAGGCATCCCATCCCACAAGTGCATCAGTATACTTCCAAATCTCGTCAGCGAAAGACTGCATCGTCAATTCATCTGCATCGCGTTCTACAGTGTTTGTAATATCGCTGACAATGTTGCCCTGTGAATCAATATAAAGAGTATCTGCGTCAAATGGTGTCCAGTGCGCCTCGTGGTCAGCCTCAGAAATGTTGACATAGATGCCGAAATATGCATCATCCCACTGCACGGGTGTTACTGAAACATGAAACTGATAGCTGCCACTACCTGTAACTTGGTGGTCTTCGTCCATCATCTGGAAGGTATAGGGATCAACCGTATTCGTACCAATCATTAAAATGCATTCAGTCTCTGGACACCGATAGACCACTGAAACCATGAAATCCATCTCGTCACCAGCAAGGAATGCTTTTTTATCAAAATAGAGTTCTGTTATCCGTATTCCAGCTTCACCCGACTGTAAAAAAGACAAATTATCCTCTAAACGAGAGAACCCTTCAACATCTCCACACGCTTCTTGACCTTCTTGAAGAACGCGTCTCGCTTCATCATAATCACCAATTCCAATATAGGCATCTGCCAAAGAAATATAGGCCTCCGGTCGTTTTGGATCAATTTCAATTGCCGCGGTGAATACAATAATCGCCTCTTCATAGTTGCCATCAGATAAGTACCGCACACCAAGATCATACTGTTCCTGCCAAGCGGTTGATTTTTGCCCACAGGCACACAGACTAATCAAGAGAAATACTACAACCAATCTTTCTATCATTTGTTTCATTTTTCTTCCCCACTTAATAGTAAACCGTCTGCAATTCACTGCCGCCGTTGAAGTCATGGCAAATCACATATCCCTGACCGACCTCTGTAATATGCCCAGCGGATACTGTGGATAGGAATTCGCTTGTTAGAGTATTTAAATCGAATCGCCAAACTTCTTGTTCCACATCGTCATAAGTCTCATTTGAACTCCAGGTACTTCCTCGATAGGATTTTTCTGCAAAAGAGTAGTAAATATAGTTGTCATGTATCGTGTGACAAACGCCATATTTACCCTCAGATAATATGGACACCAAGTCCCCGTCCAAGCTCCAAACGCCTAAATCAATCGTATCATGATCAAACCAATATTCATCCTCCATTAAATGCCACGAGCATCCAATTAAATAGCCGTTCTTTTCCTGATAATCCAAACTGCCGTTAAACTCGTAGTAGGTGTTGTTGTGGGCATCATAAGATAAAACGCGAAAACTTTGAGGGCCGGTGCAAACGTTGAAAACGATGGAATCGTCATTTGCGGCAATCACCCAAACGCTATCGTCGTTGTAGTACCATTCAACTATATCTTTTCCTATCGGAAGGCTGAAAGTGCTGATACACTCCCCGTTCCGGTCACTGGAGCAAATTTCGTAAACCTTTTCGTCAGCCCATTCGTAGCTTTGCGCCTTGTAATCCACATTTTGTACAGATGCGTTCGGGGCTGTTCTGATAAAACAACTTGCTGCTTTTATCTCGGAAACATTATTTGCAGACTCGTTATTGCGGCTTTTAATCTCCTCAAGGCGTGCGGAGAGCCTCTCATCACCAGTTATATCAAAGCCTTTTTCTAATATCTCTTCTGCTTTGTCAAATTCACCTTGGGCAATGTAGACCTCCGCCAAGCCGAGATAAGCATCCTTATTCTTCGGATCGATTTCAATCGCTGCTGTAAATGCAATGATGGCCTCCTCGTAGTTTCCTTCGGACAGATAACGAATACCGAGGTCATATTGTCCCTGCCATGTGGTAGGGGCGGCTTCTTTTTGTCCGCAAGCACAAAGGCACAATACGATCACTACGGATGCCAAAACAAATTGTAGTTTCTTCATCTCTTTATCTCCCTTAAACGGCAGATCATTTCTATAGAGTTTCTCTCAATGCAGCAACACCGTCTTATTTTCCTCATCTGCCTCATTCGTTTTCAAGATTTCGGTTTCTTCTTGACCTAATTTCACAGTTACTTCCACCGGCAAATCTTCTCCCACATCACTAAGCAGTGCTGTTTTGTCGGAGAGAGGAATTGTATCAAAATCTGCGCTTTTGGTTTCTTGCTCATTCGACTTTCCAGTTTTCAAAGTGGCAGTAGTAGACAACGGCATCTCGGCAAAATCCTGTGCCAAAGGCATTGTCTCATTGCTCAAGATCGCAGTTTCCGAAGTGCTGGATTGCTTGGTGTCACGGCGAATCGTCAGCCGATTTGTCGGATATCCGTTGCGGAGTTTTTGTGTATTTGCATTGCCGCCTATGTATGCCGCACTTTCAGGAACATACTTGGGCTTTTTAAGTGCGAATATCACCACAAGAATTACGGTAACTATAAGCAGGGCAATTCCCATATAAAATATCAGTTGGCCGTTTGTCATAGTGCGCCACCTCCTCAGGTACTTTGTTTTATTGATACATTGTTTCGCGACAAGTCGATCTGCTGTCATCAACATGTAAACGCATGAATCCTCCGCTAAAAGTTATAGGCTATTCTCCACCACTTTGGTCATAGCCAACCGTTCTTTTTCAGGCTGTCGATTAGACTGCCCAACTGCTGGTAATAGGTCGTTTCATCTGAACTACGGATCATATTGCCGGCGATTTCATACTCTGATAGTGCGGATCTATAGTCGCGTTGGCTTTGTGCTTTTTGGTTTTCAATAGTGATAAGCATCATGCCGCGCAGCGCGTGGGGCATATAGTTGTCTGGGAACATTGTCTCATAATTTGACAGAGCTTTTTCTGCACTACCATAGTCTTTCAACTCGTAATAGATCGCGTAAAGATTGGAATAGAGATATTCCTTTGTCACGCCCAGTTCTATCACGCGGTTGAAGCAATCAGCGGCCTTAACTAGATAATTTTGCGGCACGGATACATCCGTGTGATACGCTTCATAATAGGCAAGAGCCAACATTTCACACAGTACACTGTCATAACTTAGCCCATCTTGTACGATAGCAGAGGACAGCAATTTAGCAGCCTTTGTTGCTGGATATTCAATTGGGGAAGCATTGACACGCATCAAAGCAGCGCAATCGCGATATAGATCCCCCAAAGAGACATAACACCGACGGGCCAAAGCCGTTGTTTCAGTTTCCTCCAACACTTTCAGAAAAGCCTCCTCCGCAGCAAGATAATCCTCTTGTGCAAAGTTGACCTCCCCCTGCACATATTGTGTCACATCGGCATTCGCACCTTTTCCAATAAGTTCGTTCAATATTTGTTCAGCCTCGTCAATCCGTCCCATGCGTCCCAAACAAACCGCATAATCCCTAAGATTATCTACGGACAACTCACCGCCTTGAGCAAAGCCCTCTGCCGCATCTTCATATTCTCCCAACTCAAACTGCGCCGAAGCCATAGAGAGCCGAGTCTGAACATCCTCCCCGTGCTCCGCAAGCGTTTCCGCGCCGAAGTCTACGCATTCCTGCCACTCGCCGTTGAGATATAATGCATAAGTCTGCTGGCGATCAGCATCCATCCGATCCGGGTATAGCTCTCGTGCTTCGCCAAGTAGAGTTAAAGCTCCGTCATAATCTGAGGTATAAAGCATACTTGCCTGCTCTAAAAGGGACGAATACCTCTCCTCCTTTTCTTGTCCCATAATGATTTGCCCTCCGATTATCAACCCTATGGACGCAGCAAACATGACGCAAATCAACGCAATGCGGCCATGTTTAATACTTTGATATTTGCGCCATGCCGCATCAAAGCGGTACATATGGTCAAGGTCGTTGAGGAGCTCGTCCACGTTCTGATAGCGGTCGATGGGTTCGGATTGGATACACTTGCCCAACACATATTCAATACCATGAGAAAGGTTAGGCACAAGTTCTCTGACAGGCACAAAATTATAGGGCGGCTCGTAGGGGCTTTTGCCTGTCAGTAGATGATACATAGTCACACCTAAGGAGTAAATATCTGTCCTCGCATCCGTCTGCGCTTTGCCGAATTGCTCCGGCGCAGCGTAACCCTTAGTGCCAATATAAGTGGTATCTGCGTTGGATTCCTGCTTATACTCACGAGCAATGCCGAAGTCGATAAGCTTTAGACTGCCATCGGGTTGGAGCATGACATTGGAGGGCTTCATGTCCCGATAGATGATGGGGTGAGGCTGTTGACCGTGGAGATAGGACAAAACACCACACAAATCTCGAAACCACTGCACTCCCTGATTCTCATCTACCTTCTTTTCTCGCCTCAGCAGATCATCCAACGTAATTCCTTCTACGAAATCCTCAATAATGTAGATGCAGTCTTGATCCTCAAAAATGTCCACAATGCGGGGGAGCATAGGGTGCTGAAGCCGCTTTAGGATATTAGATTCCGCAAGGAAGTCAAAACGCGCCCCCTGCTGCTTCCGTACCTCTTTGACCGCCCAGCGGGTGTGAAGACGCTTGTGTTCGGCGAGATAGACGGTAGACATACCGCCCTTTCCGATGATGGATTTGATTTCGTATGTGTCATTAAAGGTTGTCATGGATAATCCCTCTCCATTGCAATTTGTTTTCACCCAAAGAGCCGGTCGGGGTAGGCTTGACTACCCACCTCTTTGTCAATCATAGTTCGTACTACTCCTGCCATGTAGGAGACTTTTGTTCGCAAGCAGGGCGGGACAGCAATGAGCCATTCGTCAAAAAGCGAGCCAATAATTTCTTCATTATTGGTTTCCCTCTCCGTTTTCCAAACAGCAAAAAAAGGCACGATGGAAAGCATCGTGTCTGCCACGGAATCAATCTAGACCGATTGCTTCTTGTGTATGCACTATTTGCGCAGTTTCAACCAACTCCTCTTTTTGGGTTGCGTCTTTCTGCCCACGAAACCGCGTCCTTAGATTTTTCAGAGGAGATAGTTTTACTGGTCTCTTGCCCTCACTTGCCTTTACTAAAACAGCCGTGATATTATCCGTTTCACCACGGCCCTTACAAAGTTCTGTCAGGTCACAAAGTGCATGAGTTAAATCATCCTTCGAATTGAGCAGAGTAGCTTGTAGTCTGTTTCCCATTTCTTCCGGGGATAGCTCGTGGACAAACCCATCCGAACAGAGCAGATAAAGAGCATCATGCCGCACCCGTCCCTCAGTAAAGACTGGTACAATCTCCCCACCGACGCCGACACACTGAAGCAAAACATTTCTCTGCGGATGATGCCGGCTTTCTTCCTCGCTAATCCGTCCGGCCACAATTTCCCGTGCGACCAAGGATTGATCCTGTGTGAGCTGCGTCAACCGACCTGTTCGCTCATAAATGCGAGAATCACCGATGGTAAGGGTAATATAGTGGTCAGAGTAGGCAAAGAACGTACTGACTGTTGTACCGAGCTGCACACAATTTGCTGCCGAGTAGTCCAGCATAGCGTGGTGACACTCATCGATAAGAACAAGCCATTGCGCACGAATCTGCGAGAAATCAGAACCACAGATGGTAGGAAGAATGGGGAGATGCCGATCAAACCATCTACCAAAGCCATTTACGACTGTTGCGCTGGCAAGCTCTCCCATTGCCAATCCCCCCATACCATCGCACACAACTGCAAGAACAGTCTCGCCCACATCTGGAATCACAGCCCGGCGCACACATAGACTATCTTGATTTACTGCCTTCTTTACACCAACATCGGTATATGCTGCAATTACATATTCCATCACGTCAGCTCCTCTCGAAGCAGTCTGAATGCTTCATTGCCCAAGCGAATCTCATCGCCGTCGTTGAGTACCTGAGCTGTAAACGGAGTCAAAACACAATTGTTAATATAGGTTTTGTTGGTGGACTTCTGATCGGTGATTGTGCAGTCTCCATCTCGAAGTTCAAATTCCGCGTGCTTTCTACTGACCGCTGCGTTCCCCGAAACACAGTAGTCTACCGATCCAAGTTCTGTGCCAACAAGAAACGGGGAGTGGTTTAATTCGATCTTTTCTCCCGTTTGGATGCGCAGAATGAAAAATTTTGTTTTTGGCGCAGGCATACCATCTTCGCCGAGTATAATCGTACCACCTGGATAACCGGGGGAATAGTCCAATAAGTCTGTTTCGTCTTTGGGAGGCCAGTTTCCTTCATCTACTGGGCGCGGTGGTACATAGGGAATGGGCTTGGCCTCTTCCGCGTCTTTTGGCGTCGGCGAGGCCTTTGTAAGCTCCTCGTTTGCGGAAATGACAACCCCAATGCTGTCCCGAATGAATCGCTCAAATTCACTCGGAATAAAAGAAGATGGTTGGTCAAGCCACTCAAGGCAAGCGTCAAGGAATTTGGATTGTTCATAGGTACTTCGTACTGCCTTCGCAATTAAAGCTCGAAAAAAATCAGCTAGAGATACTTCGCGCTTACTTGCCACCAGTGGGAGATAAATGAAATGTACACTCCTATCTTTCAGCATGATATATATCTTATCAAGGTCAAGTACGAGATTTTTGTAGCTCAGATAAATCTGCTGCATTCTCTGAAAAGTTTCAAGGCATTGGAGCATAATCTCTGCAAACTGCTCTCTGCTTAAAATGCAAGTGAGATAAAATTCCAGCGTGGAATAATTAGAAATATCATACTGAATAATGTTATTTCTACGCCCCTGAACCGTCATGGGCGGTATTAACATTGGAATCGCTCTAGCTGATAGAATCTGTATTTCTTTCGGATCAAAGTATTCTTTCCACCCTAGCTTTGCGGAAAAGCGGCGTAGATTACCGTCGCGGTCAGCAGTCAATTTCACTTTTTTTACCTCCAGAGTAATTCTTACCCAACATCTTTGGTAGCGCCCGTTGAAGCCGTACCTCGGTTGAACGGTATGCCGTCATGCCCATCTGCGTGACATCCAAAAGTTTTCTGCCTTGCAGGTACAAGACCTCTGCAGATCGGCAGCACATATGAAGTTGTTCTCCAATTTGATACCGTGATTGAATCTCCATAGGAATACGAGTCTGCAAATCGGCTATATGGTTGGAAAGTTCCCTTGTTTCCCTAAGTATCTTTTGTAGGCGATTATTTGCCTCGGAAACCCCGGAGTAGACTACCTTTATCTTCGCCATACTCACATCCCCTCAGAAACGGCGAATCCTTCCCTAATATTATCCTCAACTGCTTGCGCCATATCACGGGAAAGGCGGTCAAGTTCTATGGAAAGCGTTTCATATTTTTGAATCTGCAAATCAATCGCACTACAGAGATACCCAACCTCAGTTCCTGCCCATGTCATGGTCAGTTCCTTCTTATAAATAATAAGCTGATGGGCACAATGAGAGGCTGCGGCACTTTGTTGTTTTAGACGTCGAATCTGCTGATTCATGGTGAAAGTATTCAATGCCACAACCTCTCATCCTCTTTTTGCAGTATTCTACATGACATACGGCACATCGGTAACAAACGATAAATCCGAGGGAAGAAACTCCCAATTGCTTTCCCCAATCTCTTCAACATAAACAGCGCACTTGACATATACGCTGGGGTCGGATACCAAACTTACCGTAACAGTTGTATAACCTGTACTCACAGGACTGACCATGCCTGTACTATCCACTGTGGCGATGCTGGTGTTTGCTGATGTCCATACCACATTGGGGGCACTCTCTCCTTCATCCAAATCCAATTCCAAACGCTTTGGTTCTCCCTTGATTGTAAGTACATATGTTTTAAGATCCAAAAATCTCTCATTTGATGCGCCAATTCCATCTTTTTCGCCAGATGTTTCCGTTTTACTTGCGGTGATCTCACCATTCTCATCAATCAGAACAGTTTCTTCCCAAAATACCCATTCATAATCGGCCAAAGTATAGTGAGCCGCGTTTTCTTTCGTTATGATATCCCAGGAGCCACTCAGCCCAATCTTATTAACTAGCGTACCGGAACCACCGACATACAGGTTTACTGTCGGGACATATAAATCGGACACAATTTTCAGACTTTCCTGATAGGTCAGCTTAGTAACACCGTTTTCTTCACTGGCTTTGCAGAAGCCGGAAACGCTGGCATTGGCAGATAGTACACCGCCAGCCTTTGCCCCAACATCCATGATTTTGACAATGCCGCAGGCTTCCAGCGTCGCAGCTAGTTCCGCGCCAAAATTGATTTCAATATTTGCGTCTACACTGGCATTTGCCTGAGAGGAGGCAGCGTGCTTCAATTTGCCTTCAGCATATTCCACCTTGGCAGAGTTACCGAGAGCTGCGCTCACGACTAAAGAGCCGTTGGCATCTGCATACAGATAAATATCTACGCACACAGACAGCCCCGTTGCTGCAATAGGGATAGGAACCGTCGCAATATGTACCCTTTCACTCAAATTCCCTTCAAGGGTTAATGTAGAGGAAATATCGGAGTTTACCTGAATGCTTGCGTTTTCTACGCCGTACGGAATCCCTAGCCATTTCGTCTTTTTATAATCAACCGATGTCGTTACAGTGATGGCATTGATGGAAATATCACCAGTGATTTTATAGCCGCCATAGAAGCTGTTATCAATCTCAAGGTTTTTGCTCCAAGAGTCTGTTGTCCCGTTGAAGTCCTCAATACTCGGCACACCGTCATAAACAAAATTACTTTTCGACAATGCTTGTGCACCTGCACTGGAGCCGATAACGCTGGAACTATGATTGGACCAATCGCTTTCAATGCTGCCGTTTCCGATTTCAAAATGGTTGCTATATCCACCGTAGCTGTAGGTTTTTCCGCTAAGTGAAGCCGCACGTGGCACCGATACTAGGGCAGATAGGAACTCTACACGAAAGGTATCTTCATCTTGAGAAACCACGCCCTGCACTTTGGATGAATTGTCCGATTCTGTCATCCAAATGATGTCGTCGGAATCGGCAGAAACCGTCGTACTCACATCGATCTCGTCGTAAAGATCGTACAGAGTTGGCTCCTCTGTGGTAATTACTACCTCTCCGTTGATTTCCTCAATAGCGGCTACTTTATAAGCGATACCAGCTGGTTTTTCTTTCGAAGGGGCGGTGATAAACACCTCGCCAACGCCTATCTCAACAACGCCCGCACCGGTATCAATGGACACCTTTGCCCGTTCCGTGCCCCCTTGCACGACGCTAGAAGGCACTCCTCTCAGGACAATGAAGTTGCCATCCTCTATAGTGTTTTCGTCTACATCTAGATCGGTCAAATCAATCAGATCTTTGTTGACGCTGACCGTGTTCTTTTCCGTGATCGGCGCAGACAAGTAAGCGTTTTGGGCCGCAGAAACAGCAGTTTCGCATTCATCCAGTGTCGCGTGTTTCGAAAGATTACTATCAGAGGCCAATATCCCATATTGAATCGCATATGCGATAGAATAATCGGAATCAAAGACACCGTCGGAGTCAAACTGCTCGTCAGTCACTGCAAAGCCAGCAGCGATAGCAGCGGTGCAACCCAGTTCTTCACGAGTCAGCTTTTCATCCGGCTCTAGATTTGCATTGGGGTAGATTGAAAGAACGCCCCATTCCGAGGAGGACTGAACGTAGGGAAACAACGCGGAGCTGGACGGGACATCCGCATAATAAGGAGCTTCCTCAATGTAGGATTCCATGCCAAATGCTTCTGCGAGCATGGTAATCCACTCTCCTCGCGTCACGGAATCAGCGCTCCCGTAGTCCTCCTTGTTTCCACAACCACTGAGAGGAAGTAGGTTTATCAACAACGCAAACAGGATACAAAATGATAAGATTTTCTTCTTCATGGTCGCGTCCTCCAAATGTAAAGAATATATGTTTCTTCGAGCTTGCGCCCGTTGTTTTCGTAGTCAAACTGTTCGGGGGATGCTGTTGCATCCCCCGAACAGCAAAACAGGATTAGATAAACTGGCTTGCAGCATTGGACTGAAGCGTACCTTCCGTCGTTTCATACTGCTCAACGGTGTTGTCAAGGAATTTGGCGTAGCTTTCAATTACTTCACGGTAGGAATTAAATTTGGGCTGCATCCCAGTAATTTTGGATCGAATCGTGTCAGAAGTATCGGACGTCCACTCACTTTCTAGAGCGTTGATGGCATTCTTAATCTGTATCAGCGTTTCATCTAGGGATTTGTTGTGGTTGCGAATCTGCTGCGTCTTCGTTCTGACTTCGGCAAATGTAATCTTAATATCGGCCATGATAGACACCCCTTTCCTTAGCTTCCCTGGCTCAGAGTTTTCGCTCTAGCTGCAACGTCATCCTGCGTTGCGCGGTAAGATTCGGCGACTTTACGCAAATATGAGGCGTAGTCACGCATCAACTTTGTCATGCGCTGAAAGTCATCCCGGAAGCCCTCGATTTGGTTGGTGAATGCAATGTTATCTTCACCAGCCCATGCATTCTGAAGTTCTCGTACGGTTCCAAACAGAGAGCCGTACTCACTTTCGTACTGGTCGGCCAGTCGATCCACCTGACTTGCGGTGCTGTTCAACCGACTGGTTTCAACAATAATTTTCCCTTGTGCCATATTCATGCTCCTTTCATTATTTTAGCTACTATATCAGCATAAGCCTGGAGCCATTTCGCAAACCCAGCTTCCATGCGCTCATGTTAATATTAAGAATTGCACCGCTTTCACGGTCACAGAGAATAGAGGAACTGTCTGACAGATACAGAGAACCCGATAATTGAGATATAGCCTCTGAAATCAAAGCTGTAATTTGCCCCAAGGCCATATCCGCTGGAACGGCGACATCGTAGCTCTTCTGTGCAGCTGGTACGTATATATCAAAGAGTAGTCTGTTCATCGCTCCATCTCCTCCTCACTGTGTTCACCTACAATCAGCTTCATCAAAACGGGTTTTCCACGCTTCACAAGATATCCGTAGTGCGGTGGGATTTCAGAGTACATACTGTTTGTCAGCTTTCCGATTCTCAGCGTATACTGATCCGCAATACCGTCCCCCACCCAAACGCCATTTATGTCGCTGATATGCTTCTTATACCACGGCATAGAACTGTATGTGGACAGCGCTTTTGGGTTGTCACAAAAAATAAAGCGGATGTTGTAGTACGGTTCGGCCTTTTCCAAAAGCGTATTCCACTCATCGCTGATTTTCTCGCTCAGACTCTCACACAGTGTCTGAACGCCGGTAACGATGATGTATTCCGCAGCATATGCCTCTGCCTTGCGCCCCTCGGAAATCGCTCGCTTATAGGTATTATTGCGTCGAACCATTTCCTTGAACAGTTCTTCAATGCTCCCCATAAACCCAGCTTTTAGATAGTTGTAGGAAAACTCCTGAGACTCTTGAACGATGCCAAGGGCATCTAGAACAGTGAGTGAACCGTCCAGCTTTGCAACCTGCTCACAAATGCCCTGAACCGTATCGCCAAGCTCGTCTATGTTCTGAGACAACACCATGGTAATAATCGATTTGCTGAGATCCAGTGTGCCGGGGCGCAGGGACGCTTTTTCAATGCCGATGGGAATAGCTGACTCGGAGTATTTATCGCCAAAAAAGCTCGGAACAACTCTATCGGGCAACATTGGGATTGGACGGGCACAAATTCCATAACTGCTTTCAGAAAGCTTCGCAACGAAGCCGTGGAGTGCCTGCTGACTGGAGTCCTTCGCAAAGTGTGCAGTTTGGAATTCATACACCCTGTCTGTCTTGAAAATTCCACGGCCTTCGAGCTTAGAGGGGTACACACCGCCGGTACCACCGAAAATGCCTATGTAATCCGAGGTATCGTTCAGTTGAAGTGCATAGACTGTTCCAAAGTTTTGAGCAACGCGATAGCGCACTGTGTTGGCCGCGTTTGCGGTAATAAGAAAGTAAATCCCATATTTGTTACACTCGCGAGTAATTTGGATTAGAGCATCATCTAGGCTTTCAAACTGTTCAGCAAAGGCGGCGTAGTTGCGAATAATCACAAGAATCTGAGGAAGGATAATCCCACCGCTTTGACAGTAGCTTTGATAATCCCCATTCCCTTCGGCAAACCGCGTTTTTCTCCGAGCGATCTCCTCCCGAAGCATTTTGAAAAGACCGAGGATTCTCTCACCATCAGAAGAAAGTAGTACATTTCCGATCTGCGGAGCATCCTCAAAAACGCGGAGGGTTTCCTCGCCCAAATCAACAATATAGATGTTCAAATGTTGTGCATCATAGCTGCGGAGAAGATCGACCAGCATAGTATTAAGAAACGTGGTCTTTCCGCTACCCGCGACGCCATAGAGCAAAGCGTTTCCGTTTTTCGCGAAAGGAAGTGTAAGCAAACCCTGGAACTGATTAAATGGATCATCATACTCTCCGATGATTGGATTGAGTTCACAGGGCTGGACTGTGTGCAAATATTTCTCAGTTAAGTCGTCCAAATATATCCATTCTGGGATTGGGGGTAGCCAAAGTTGCCTTGCGGAAACATTTTCTGCCTTGCCAAGTTCTGAAAGATAGCGAACAATCGCGACAACCTGACTTGTTCCTCCATTCATAGCTTCGGATTTTGGACGGACTTCCAGCAAAACACGACCAAGATCATCCACGACGGCGACGCTGTCATCCCGCTTCTTTTCCACCTGTTCAGCGGGGATATAGGGTGCGCCGCACCATGCGGACTGTCCCAGTTCAAAGAGATCATTAAACCCAACCTGTAGGTAAAAGCGACCGGTATCCTTTATCTCTGCTGCATCGGGACGCTTCAGCATTTCCGCACTGTCCGATCGTTCCTGCACTTTCAGACAGACACGGAAGCGGCTGTTGCTCCAAATCTGATCGTCAACCACACCCGTAGGCTTTTGCGTAGCCAAAATCAAGTGAACACCCAAACTACGGCCAATGCGGGCGGCTGAAATGAGTTGCGCCATAAAATCAGGCCGCTGTGTCTTTAACTCTGCAAATTCATCCGACACGATAAGCAGGTGAGGAATCGCTTCGGTTACAACACCACTCCGAAACAGCTTTTGGTATTTATAGATGTCCATAGTGCCGCTGCCGGAAAGTTCCTTTGCTCGATTGAAAATGCCCTGTCGCCTGCGCAGTTCACTTTGAATTGAGATCAACGCTCGGTTGACTGATGCACCATCCAAATTGGTAATCGTGCCCGCAAGGTGAGGAATCTTTATCCCGTTGGTCGCATCCTCAAAGGCACCGGCTAGCCCGCCTCCTTTGTAGTCAATCAGAATGAATGCCACTTCATCGGGATGGTAGTTGACCGCCATGGACAGCAGGTATGTAATCACAAATTCTGATTTGCCAGAACCGGTCATACCCGCAATCAGTCCATGGGGGCCGTGAGCTTTTTCATGCAAATCCAAATAGATAGTATCTCCGCCCTCGCCAACGCCGACTGGTACCTGCAAAGAGTTGACAGAGCTGTTTTCTTTCCAGCGGGTTTGGGAATTCAAGTGTTCAACTTTCCCCGCGCCATACAGTTCAAGAAACGGAAGGATCTTGGGGAGAGTGTATTGCTCTGCACGTGTGTGCAGGACAAGATTGCCAAGAATTCTGCAGATTTGCTCCACATTACTGAGGTCGGACAACTCAGGTTCGAAACTTATTTTCTCGTCAACAGGATCAGAACGGCGGTACAGGCATGGAATATTGGAGGAAAGGTCAATTAAAAGGGAGCATATCTTCGGCAAGTCACCGAATTTTTGTGCGATAGTAATCGCACAAAACCCAACATTTTCTTTCTGTACACCTATTTTTTCGAACAGGGGAACTCTCTCCATGATGGAGATATCCGTCGCGATTAGAACATAGTAAGTAGATATCTCGTTGGGACGGGAGGTTGCGCATTCCGATCTCTCATTCCAAACATGCTCCAAATAGAGCGCAACCGCTTTTTGTTCGTCCGCACCCACAGCAAAGAAGCGCATATCTTCGTTTTCGTCCTTCATGTGGGGCAGCAACCGATAAGGCTTCCAGATTGGCCGTTCCGCTTCCTCCGTGAAGAAAACCAGTTTCACATCTCGGTAACTGTGCAGTGTAGCAATTTGCAGAATCAGGGTTTGCAAGAATTTGTCCGCGGTTTCGTGTTCGCCCGAAATCCCCACGAACGGATTGTTTAACAGCGAGCAGGTGATTGGAGCACTAGAAAGCGTCTGCGATTCCGCGCTCATACGGTAAACTTCGTTTTGAAGCAGATCGGTATCCACTGAAAATCTTTTTTCAGGGTATTTGATTTCAACATCCATGGGAACATCACCTATTCCAAGGCGGAGACATAGAAAATCTCTTTGCCCAATGGTGCGTTCCCAAAGAGTTCCCTCCCGGTTCAATACCCTTGCTTCACACTCGGTTATGCTTGGCGCGTTTTCCAGTAGAATCGTTTTTTTCGTTTCGCCAAGCTGGTAAATCTCGTTGCGAACCTGGTCCAAATACTCTCGATATCGATTTTGTCGGAGCGTTTCTGCCTGCTTCACTCTTTTCTTTTCGCTTCGCTTCGTAAGAAGCGGCCAAAGCAGCGTCCCACAAAGCATGGAGAACGACATAATGATGGTCGGAAGCGCGGTAAGGGGAGTTGATGTTCCGTTCATCAGATTGATGACTGCTACTGCGGCCATCACTACAGCGGTCAAGCCCATGGTCAGTGCTGGTCCCAAAAGCAAGGCAAGCGGGGTTTCTTCAGGCTCTTGCGGAGGGGGCGGCGGATTAATGGTCAGAAAAGATTTCTCAATTCCACGAGATAACCTAAGCGAACACTGATAAGTCTCCGGTACAGATTCCTCCCAGTTTTCTGTCGCGCTATCTGTGTCTTGGCGTGCTAGTTCCGAAACAGACGTAGAGGAGATTCTCAGCGCAGAGTCAGGATTATTCACTGCAAAGAAACCGTTTCCAACAACAATCTTCAGCCCCATGATATAAACCATGTCGCCTGGCACCAGTCGCGTGGTCGCAATTCGCTGTCCATTCACAAAGGTTCCATTTCTACTCTGTGCATCCGTGATGCTCCAGCCTTGATTTTGCAAAATCAAAATGGCGTGTTGAGAGGAAACATACTTGTTGTCGAATATGATTTGATTGTCCTGTGTGCGACCAATATTCAGACGGCAGTTTTCTTTGACGCAATACTTTTTGAAAATCTGCCTATCCTCGGTTGCAGGCTCTACATAGAATTGATATTTCTCGCCAGTCTCACGGTTTTTCGCACTAATGACCTGATATTCTCCAGTGAGTTCAATGGAAGCCTCTTCCCGATCCTTCATGTCTATGAGCTTCAGAGTTCGGCTGCCGAACAAAAGCCACCGACCCTGAACACCTTCAACATAAGCGGCGTTCATACCGATTCCAACCGTGTCATTGGCGGATAGCCAATACCGCCCACTTACTCTTTGAGGGAGCGAAAGGGTGGAAAGTTGTTTAGGGGTTATCATTGTAATGACCATATCGTTCCACCAACCTGTTTCAAAATATTGATTTCTCGACACAAGCATAACCGCTAGCATAGAAATCGACAATGGTAATGTAAAAAAGCAAGCAAAAAATGTAATAAATTACATTATTTTTGAGAAAGCGCAATTCCCCATATATGCGAGAAACAGTTCTCTGACCTCTTTGCGTTTGCTTTGACTGATTGGGATTTTAGCTCCGTTCTGCATTTGAAAACTGTCCCCAAAGAACCGTGCAACGCGTTCCATATTGACCAGGTAACTTTTATGGCATAGAAGAAATCTCTTGTCTAATCGGAATGAAAAGTGACTCAGTTTGTCATAGGTTTCAATCAAATCGTTGTCCGTGACAATTTTCAAGACACGCCCATGACTTTCCACATACAGAAGAGATTGCGGAGAAAGTACATGAATTCTATTCCCCTGAGGGACAACGATACTGCTTGCCTTCACGGTTTCCAGCGTATGACGTGCACGGTGGACGCTTTGAATCAATCGTTTCAAGTTCACCGGCTTCATCAGAAATCCACAGTGCCGAGTTTCATAGACCTCAGTGCAATAATCCATTTTCGATGTCATATAAATAATCTGAAGTGGAGAAGTATCTCTTAGTGAATTCTTGATAATCGAAATTGCAGATTTTCCGCGCAGTTCAATCTCAGTGAGGAGGATATCCGCGTCACAGGAATCCGAGCGCAGAGACACTTCAAGTGCAGAGGGCCCGTACAGATACTCAACAGCGCAGGGGTCAAAATTCCTGTGTAAAGCCGCAGCGAGCTTCTCAAGAAATACGGTATCTGTATCACAAATCATAAATCGAATTATAATGTTCCCTCCTTCGCAACCGTTTTGTTTGAGAACAAGCACTGCGGTGGTTAAGAAAGTACAGGTTGTTAACCAACAATCACATTGCATTTTCGACAAAGTTTTGCTATACTTGTTATACCTAAATGTTGAGATTGACAGCACAAATCAAGGTTTCAATAATTGGTTAACAACTTGTACTTTTATCTTCAATTCGCAATTCAGTAACCCACTTCATAAAGGTTCGATGCGTCACTCCAAGTTGTCTTGCGGCTTCACGTGCGGAAATGGTTCCTTCGCACCACACCTTTTTAACCTTGTCAAACGTTTTGGGTCGTTCTAAAGGTCTACGTCCAAACCGTACACCTCGCGCCTTAGCCGCAGCAATTCCCTCGGCTTGTCGCTGACGAATGAATTCTCGCTCGGTTTGAGCAACATAGGATAAAAGCTGGAGAACAATGTCGGCAATCAGTGTTCCAGTCAAATCTCTACCCTGGCGAGTGTCCAACAATGGCATATCTAAAACAACGATATACACCTTCTTTTCTTTTGTTATAATCTTCCATTGCTCTAAGATCTCCTCATAATTTCGCCCCAGCCGGTCGATACTCTTGATAACAAGTGTGTCCCCCGGTTTTAGTTTTTTTAGGAGACATTTGTATTTTGGGCGGTCAAAGTCTTTTCCGGAGCGCTTATCAAAAAATGTATTCTGCCTGTCCACCCCAAACTCCTGCATTGCAATTCGCTGCCGATCTTCGTTTTGATCTCTTGATGATACCCTGATATATCCGTAGGTCTTGCCTTCCATATGGCTTCCTCCTCATAAAAGATATACTTATTTTAGAGGAAACCCTGACTTGTGCTCTAGAGGAACTCCATGTCAATCGCAAGTGATATATCACTATTCTATCACACCTTCCCGAAATAGTGAAGTATCACTAATATAAAAAGCCCGAATGATTTATCATACTAGTGACAAATCATTCGGAGGCATTACTATGAATACTCAGCAAGCCATTGCTGAACGTATTTTGCAGCTATGTAAAGAGCGCACGTTAACACCAAATGGCCTCAGTAACTTAGCTGCCGTTCCGCAGGCTACAATTAAGAGCATTTTAAATGGTGAGAGCAAAAACCCTGGTACAGTTACCATTAAGAAACTATGCGACGGTTTAGAGATTACACTAGGCGAGTTCTTTTCCGCGCCTGTATTTGATACGTTGGACCAGGAAATAAAGTAAATTTGCCCTTAAAGGGTATAATCGATGTCGTTAGTTGTTAGAGGTTAATGTAGCTAGCTATAATCTATTCCCGAGGTACATATGACTTATCGTGAATTGAATGACTTGTTTTTTTAGGTATGGGCGGATAAACACGGCATTATCCGCGGCAAACCTGTCATGGTGATTTACCGTATGAACCGTGCGGCTGGTGCGGATGGGTTGGACAGCGTCGTGGATCAGTCTCTTCTTGCTGCAGAGCTTACAAAAGCTAACCTAACACTTATGGAGAGCAGAAAATAACCTTATCTTTACCCTTTTCGACTATTGCCGCAGTTGAATACACACCTTGTCACTTGATGAGATGATATACGATTACCATCTAGGAAAAGCAACTCAAGTAGGATGATAAATACGAAAGAGAAGGTCGCCATATGGCGACCTTCTCTCAGCTTGTCGATAAACATTCTCCATACGATAAGCAGTTCATTTACGCAGGGGGAGCTCGAGGGGGCAAAGCCCGCCTCGAATCAGATCAAATGTCGCGCAAAGCCTTGCCTTGCAAGGCGTGCGTGGAGCGAAGCGACTATTTTCGTGCCGCAAGGCGGCACAAAAATAACGGCATTATTTCAGGCTGTCGAAAAAAGCCGGAGGCTTTTTCGACAACCTGAGAGAAGGTCGCCATATGGCGACCTTCTCTTTTTATACTATTGTCTTATGCTTTCATTTCCTTTGGGAAGGCAAGTCTACTATGGGTATAACCCAGTTTCCCAATCATTTCGCACATGGCCATTGCAGCCTGTCCTGGCTCAATAACCGGGACGGTATAACCTGCACGAGCGAGGTTGGATTCAACAGCTTGAGCAACACTAAGCATCCCAGTACAGCCAAGGACAAAGGCTTCTGCACCATCAGACTTGATGGCTTCAAATGCTTGATTTGTGAGATGCTCAATGAGCTGACTATGATCCTCCAGCCCCAAAACCGGCATATTGACGTTCCGAATACTCACGACGCGGTTTTCTAGCTTTGCATTATGAACATGCTCCCACAGCATAGGCTGGACATTATCGAGAACGGTGATAATACCGACTCTATCCGCTAAGCCCAAGGCGAAAAGGATCGCAGGCTCAAAACCACCGAAAACAGGGAAATCGGCCTTACATCTTGCTGCACTTACACCGGGATCACCAAAACAATTGATGAAACTCGCTCCAAAACCTTTCGTGAGATTCTGCTCAATGGTTCTGTACACATAGCGTGTATTAAGTACCTCATCATATGCGGACTCAATAGAAGGCTTCCCTCCATGTAAGCGCTCATGTACGACTTCGGTAGGATCGGCATAGCCGTTCTGATGAAGAGGCTCTTCGAGATACTTCTTCATGTCCTCGCTGATAATATCGAAATTTACAGGGATTACATCTAAGATTTTCATGTCGATACCCTCCCTTATACATTCTTTGCCGGCGGCGTGTAGTAGCTGAGCCTGCTGTGGAAGTATCCCATGTGTGTTGAGCTCAAGCCATTGTCAAGGAAGTCAAAGTATTATGCTTGAATACTCTTCCCAACTCATTTCCGCATTATAGTGGATCGATAGCACGATAGATTTTCCGTATAAGAAATGGTTAGAGTCGGCAGCGTCACCTCTAACCGTTTCTTGCTTTATGTAATCTTTGTAGCGAACGTGATCAGCAAAAGGCTGTTTATTTAAAAGGTCCATCGGACGTTTGTCTGATGGACCTTTTAGATTATGATTTTGTATATGCACGACCCGACTCTGCAAAAAAATCGCTCAATGTAACCCCCAGCGCAGCGCAGATGCGCTCGATTGTAGGAACCCCTAACTGGCTTCCGCGCATCTCAGCATTCTTCAAAGTTGAATAGGAAACATCGCATAACTGAGATAGCTTGAAAAGCGAGAGGTCACGCTCGTCGGCCAACTCCATCACTCTTGCTATCGTATTCATGTAATCCCCGCCTTTCTACATTCTTTCCTTTCATCCATCCTAAAGGAAGCATAGCCCAATAGTCTGTACTCAAAGGACTCGCCCTACGATTTGGAATCTCGAGTCGGGCATGATCGTCTTTGGTGCGTATGCCTGATTATAGGATAGCATCACAGGCTGCATATGCAGGCAGCCATAGCTGTCGGTAAATGCATCCCTTTGGTGCTCATCGGGCTCCTGCTCGCTGTAGACCTTCAAATAGCCATCGCCATCATAGACAAAGATGCCGACTTCACCAACGGCCAAAGTCTCGCACTCCTCTACCCAAACGATCTGACCGTCATGATAGACCGGCTCCATGCTGTCGCCAGAAACCCGCACGCCAAAATCGGCACCTTTCGGAACAGACTTCTCAGGGAAACTAACCATCTCAAAGTTCCCTTCTTCAAGGAACTCACCAGTACCAGCAGATACCGCAAGGTTGCTCACAGGCATATCTATGTACTTGAGAATGCTGACCACCTTTGGCTGCGGCGTATATCTTCCTGAAGCAATCAGGTCATCCCTGTACTCCTTGACCTTTGCCAAACCAGTATCATTGAGCACCGGCGTATGACTACTGCAAAAATAAGAAACATCCACATCTAGATCAAGCGCATGGCAGACGGCCATCATCTGATAGGCGTTAGGCAGGGCACTGCCCTTTGCCCACTTATTGATGCCGCTGGGGGACATTGTTACCCCATACTGCCGCAAAAGCGCGCTGAAGTCGACAAGGCTGAGTCCAGCTTTGCGTCGCGCTTCATCAATGCGAGCTCCGATAACATTTTCCTGACGCTCCGTCTCTGCATTATAGTTTGCGTGATTCGTTATCGGGAGAGAAAGAATTTTAGCTTTGCTCTTACTCATAATAGCGACCGCCTTTTCTGTTTATGGCTTCAGTATATAGTGAAAAACACTCGCTGTCAATAAAAAATTGACTATTACTCTACAAATGCGACATTGACATAGATGAATAATCAAATTATCATAAAGGCACACGGACAAGATAAGAGGTGAAAAACACATGGATAGCGAGCGTGTTATTCTGCACAGTGACATGAACTCCTTCTACGCATCCGTTGAGATGATGCTCAATCCTGAGCTCAAAGGGAAGCCTGTTGCGGTATGCGGGTCGACGGAAGAGCGTCATGGTATCGTCTTAGCCAAGTCAGACTTAGCCAAGAAAGCCGGAGTAAAAACAGGCATGGTGAATTGGGAAGCTCGACAGCTTTGCCCAGGGCTGATCGTTGTACCGCCTCAGTACGACCAGTACCTCAAGTATTCAAAGCTGGCTCGCCAAATCTATCACCGGTATACGGATCTTGTTGAACCGTATGGCATGGATGAGTGCTGGCTCGATGTGACCGGCTCCCGTACCTGCGGGACAGGCATGGAGATCGCCGAGGCAATTCGGCAGACAACAAAGGATGAGCTTGGCCTGACGGTGAGCATCGGCGTGTCGTTCAATAAGATTTTTGCCAAACTTGGGTCGGACATGAAGAAGCCGGATGCAATCACCGAAATCAGACAGGATAACTTCAAGGAAAGGATCTGGCCTCTCGATGCTGCCGAGTTACTCTATGTAGGAAGGTCCACAGAAAACAAACTGGCTCAATACGGGATCCGCACCATCGGTGATGTAGCAAAGACATCCCCAGAAACGCTACAGCACATGCTGGGGATCAATGGTATAAAACTCTGGAGATATGCAAACGGAACGGATACTTCTCGTGTCATGCACAAGGATTTTGTCAGCCCCGTCAAGTCCATCGGACACGGAATCACCTGTACTGCTGACCTGCAAACGCCGGAAGAAGTCTTCCGAGTCATGCTGGAATTGAGCCAGGATATTGGGCATCGACTCCGTGTCCACGAGTTGATGGCCTGTGGTGTGCAAGTCTCCGTCCGGGCAAATGACCTGTATGGCTCACAGTACCAGTGTAAGCTCCCATTCAGAACACAGCTCCCCAATGAGATCGCAGGGGCAGGCTTTCATCTGCTTATGGAACGATATCGGTGGGACAAGCCGATTCGAGCCGTCACGATCCGTGGTATTGATTTGGTATCGCAGAAAGAAGCAGAGCAGCTCTCCATGTTTGTGGATCATCAGAAGCGGGATCGCCGTATCCGTCTGGAGGACGCTGTCGAGGATATTCGAAATAGATTCGGCAAACGAGCCATTTCCTACGCCGTGCTTATGGGCGACTTGAAGATCCCCGATGACGGCAGGCAGTTGGTGACCATGCCTGGACTTATGTATCAGTAACTGCTGCCAACTGAAGGGAGGGGCCAAACAAGGTGAAAATGCAATTCCACAAAGCCGTGGTGAAGGTGTTAGTCGTCGTAGCACCAGACCGCACAAAGACTCCTGTCTCTCTGACTTTTGAAGATGGGAAGGAATATCCCATCGACCGTGTCTGCGCCAGACGGAGAGCCGCAGCAACAAAAGTTGGTGGAACAGGTATCCGTTATACGATTATGATCGGAGGACGGCAAACCTATCTCTTCGAAGACGAAGATCAGTGGTTTGTAGAAGCGAAGAACCTCCATATATAGGAGATATGCCATTGAAATATCTATCACGCAATGACCTTGAAACTATCGGTGGAAGAGTCATCGCCGCGTATAAAAAACTTCCGGCTATATCCGATCAAGCTCCGGAACGAGTAGATATCGATTATCTCTGCCAAGAGCTCCTGGGCCTTCGTGTCGATTATGCCCGGTTATCCCTGAACGGCGAGAAAATCGGCTTGACATCTTCTTGTGAGGTAGGCGTCGAGATATTTCCCGAAAATCCGGGCTGCGAAGAAGAGCAATATTACATGCTCGATGGGAAAACCATTTTGATTGAAAGCGAACTCATGAAAGAAGGCGCAAATATAGGCCGCAGGAACTATACCGTTTCCCATGAGAGCTGTCATCACATTCTAAAAATGCTGTTCCCTCACGACTATGGCATCCAGGCAAAAGCACGCTCTGTCCACTGCTATTACCGAAGCAACAGAGGGAATACCGATTGGGAGGAATGGCAAGTTGAGACATTGGCTGCCATAATCTTGCTTCCGCCTGAATGTATGCTTCGGAGCATGGAGCGATTCGGACTTGGAACTCAGATGCGCTTACTTAACCGAGTATTTGCACCTGCCGATTACAAGAAGTTTGAAGCGATGGCATCATTTATGGGGGCATCCAAAACAGCGTTGTCCATTCGGATGATGCAGCTCGGACTTCTGAAAAGGAATGATCTTTCTGACCCCTATAAGTTGGTTCGAGTCGAGATGGATGAGGAGGACCGTATGCTATGAAAACTAACCAATATGAGATCAAAGTCGTAAAGCGCTGTCCAAAATGCGACTGGCGTATCTTTGATAAAGTGACGCCCACTTCGGGCATCATTGAACTGAAGTGTCCCAACTGCCGAAAGGTTGTTGAGATCGACCTGAGTTACCGTACCCCAAGCCGCAGGAGAGCTGCCTATTACCGGGTACCCTGCCACACTTACACATAAGAACGACAACAGAATAAGAAAGCTGATTGCACCGAGCCACGGGTCCTTAGATCAGGAAGTCTATGAGACACCAAATTGCCGGGCATTGAGAGGAAAAGGTTACTGCAAAGTGTACCTATCTTCTTAATGCCCGGCTTTTTTGTGCTGTTGCCCCTTAGCGGAGGTAACAATGCTGACCACTCTCTGGGAACCCTACATCGCCCAATATCCCTGATCTCTGATTTTTTGAAAACCCCACCAATTTCAAAAAATCAAGAGGAGATCAAAATCATGCCCGAAAAAGTATATGTCCTCAATGTTTACAATACCATGACCGGCCAATATGAACTTATCCAAGTAACCAAGGAAGTTTTTCAGACCTACAGGCGAACAAAATGGAATATCGAAGATAGCACGGAACGCTTTTTTAAGCATGAGACACAGATGAGTGCGCTGATCGGCGGAGAAAATGAGGGATATGAGCGGTTCCACGAGTTTATAGATTATGACAATACGCCCGAAAATCAGGCCATTGAGGAGATGGTATTCCAGTCCTTGCGTAATGTTCTGGATCTGCTTCCTCCGAAAGACTATGAGCTGGTCTATGAGCTTTACTTCAAAAACCGCACCGAAAGGGAATGCGCACAGAAGCTGGGGATGTCTCAGCAGGCCGTCCACGAGCGGAAGAAGCGCATTTTGAAAAAAATCAAAAATAATTTGGACGAGGAGGGTTGTTAAGATGCCTATTTTCTCCCGTATACATGCGAGAAGAAAAGTCTCTTCTTGTGAACGTTGAAAATTGAATATCCGGCGACTGATAACGTCAGCCAGCGGGCCCCCGACGAAGGGGAGCAGCGATGCGGCGGGTGCGCCAAGACCCACCTGTGCGGATAACACCGCATAAAAGACGGCCTACTAAGGTGGCCGAGCGATACCCACCCAGCCCAAAGCAGCTTTGGCAAGCTGTCTCGCAATGATACCGTTGACCTGTACTCACTGTCCAGCCACAGACTCAAGCAATGGGGGCAGCTCGGAGAGATCCTCGGAGGGGTGAGATTCCCGGAGGGTGGTGCCAGCCACTGGTCAGTTTAGCCGCCCACGATCCGGGAAGTAGTGTCGAATAGGATCATTAAGAAGCAAAAAAACAAATACGGCGGGGGGCGGACCCAAACAACGGAAAAAAAAAATACAACACGGT
>OGQY01000104.1_pt1 | contig 74797 bp, 57 predicted proteins | sample 1553361 | NCBI WGS metagenome assembly OGQY01 (sample SAMEA2579963, study PRJEB22360) | human gut metagenome | reverse complement strand
AGCAGTTTAATCCGATGAAATATCTTACAAAACGATAAAAAGAAGATCTTTTTTACTCCGTCTCCTCGGTGGGACGGAGTAAATTTTTAACTGCTGCTGCATAAAGGTCATTGCTTACGGTGCGCCAGTTGTTGCAGATGGGCAGAGCGTCCTCTTCATCCGGAACCGATAGTTTTATCTCAAAGATCGGAGCATTTTTTTCGATAAGACTGCAGGTGGCAGTATATTCGCCATTGGTGTTTTTCGTATAATCACTGATCTGGGTGACTCTTTGTATGATCTCGTGGTTGTTTTCTTTCAGATAGTTGCCCATCATTTCTCTGAGAGCTGCCTTTTGTGGTGAATCCTTTTTCTTTTCCATAAAATAAACCTCCAAACTGAGTAATTTTATCTTACATCAATTTGAAGGTTTATACAAACTTTGGGATGCTGCCTAAGCATTATGATATCTGAAAATATTTTTCCTTTCGTATCATCATATCTTTCTATGAAAGTAATTTTGCTATCAGAACTCTGTAGATAGACGTTTTTATCATAGCATTAGATGACATCTTATAAATTGCATCTACATCTGTCTTTGTCAAATCTTCCACTCCATCGAACATACTCAAAACCTCATATGTCTTCTCCTGCAACGTTCCTTTAGGATTTCCATCTGCATCCACCAGACCTACATCTTCTTTTTTAATCACATAATCATATACATACTGCATGTTCTCTTTTGCTATCTTTAGTTCTGACAAAGCCATCGGGGCATAAGCCACACTCAACATCGGGGAATTTTGGGCTTCACATGCACAATTCCATGCTTCCTTTGCATGGTCTGCCGCTTTACCGGCATAATCATCTATCGCCTGCAAATCAGAATAATGCCATTTCGTATCATCTGACGTATCTGATGTGTCTGGATACTCCATAAACACAATCTTCGCTGTTCCTTCTGGAACTCTCAGTTCATCATTAAAAGATTTGCCTAACTTCAAACCATATACATAAAGAAATGATTTATCCAAAATATTTCCGTTCTTATCATAAAAGAAAATGTATTCACCCCAACTGTCCATTCCTGTATTTCCATATTTTACCATTTTGAACTCTACATGCATATAGTAACTGCCTGTCCAACCAGCTGTCTGATAAAAGCTGTAGTTTGTGATCTTCATACGGTTTGACTCCTCACCCTGTTCACCGATGGTTTCCGGTATTACAACTTCTACATTCTCCCACTCAGAGGGAACCGTGACATTGACTCTTACTTTTTCTTTGCTATATGTATTTGTAATAGTCACATAAGTAGAACCTGACTGTTTTGCTGTGATTGTCAGTGGAATTGTCATTCCCTTCCAGTTTCCCCATTTGCAAGAAATAACATTCGGATCCTTAACCTTAAATCGTATACTATTTACATGTTTCTGAATCTTGATTTTTATTTTTCTTGATTCGCCCGGTGAAAGTTTCATTGTCTTTTTGCTTACAGATACATTATTTTTAACTGTGACATTACATATCATCCTTTTGTTTCCCACCGTTGCTGTAATCGTTGTACTCCCTGCTTTTTTCCCCTTTACAATTCCTTTGGAGGAAACCTCCGCAACTTTCTTCTGGGAAGAAGCCCATTTTACTTTTCCTCTGACATTGTTTACTTTCAGCTTTTTTATATGACCAACATAGATGGTTATTTTCTTTTTATTTAACTTCGGTGCTGCTGCTTTAACATCTACAGAACCACTAATCACAAACATCAATGCCAAAAAAAGAACAAAATTACTCAAAATTTCTTTGAATTTCTTTGAATTTTTCATTCGCATCTCTCTTTCTATAATATACTTTTCAGATATCAGTGTTCATAATCATACCAGCACTCGGAACACCATGTTCGATTAACTCCTACATCATCTTCCTTTGTTATAAGTCTGCTGACTTTTTTACCACAGCTTGGGCATGTCTTTTTACCGTACCCTGAACTTCCTGACGTTTTTATATAAGTATATCCTGTACCATCACAGCTTGTACATTTTCCATACTCATAATCATCATGACCATCCATTGCAGCTTCAAGTGCACTGGAACCATAGTAATATTTCACAAGTCCCGTACCATTACACATGGAACAAGTAACCTTCTCTGTAGAGCTGCTATAACTGTCTTTACTATAAGAAGATGAATATTTTGTCTCCTCCACAGTTGTCTCTTGAACCGTTTCTGTTTCTGTTTTTGTCTCTGTCTCTTCAACTGTTACTGCTGTAGTTTCCGGACTTTCTGCTGTCTTCCCACAAGCAGTAATCGTAGCTGCTGCGATTGCCGCAGTTAATAATATTGCCACTATTCGTTTTGTCATTTATCTCATCTCCCATCAAAACATAATCTTCAAAAATTATCTTCTTGATTTCCTTATAAGAACTATGCGTTTTGATCTGTTATCTGACTGTATACGTATAAGTATTACCATCAACAGTAAACATAACTACGACGCTTTCTGTGCTGCTTTTAACCTCTTCCGGCACTTCAAATAAATAGTGAATATATTCCGTACTCAACGGTGAAATATTTGTGATATTGGAATAAGTAAAATCACCGCGACTGTCTTCCTCAATCATCGAAAAACCTGTATAGTCATATTTATTTGCATACTTCAATTTTGCAGAAATAACTTCATCAGCACTGACATCTTTTTCTGAAGTATTTGTATACGCAAAACAAACATCAACGTAAACTTTACCTGAAGGTGCCTCATAATGATGATAGTAATTTGCTGGCTGCGGCGGCATTACATCATTTGTAATATCAGAATAATCAATATTAAACTCGCTGTTTTTGGTTGTAACCGTTTCTCCCTTCGCAACTTCACCTTTTGTTTTCTCATTCTTGGTTTCCGCTTTTGCTTCTGCATTTTTTGCAGCCTCTGTACTTTCTTCGCTGCCCTCACGAACAACTACGTTATATTTAGAACCTCCAATGCTCATTTCCAATTTAATACCAAAATTTGAACTTTCCACTTCTTCCGGTACTTCAAATAAATAATGAACATACTCGGTGCTCAAAGGTGCAATATTGGTGATATTAGCGTACGTGAAATTACTTCGACTGTCTTCTTCAATAATTGAAAATCCATTATATGTATACTTATCTGCATAGATAAGCTGTCCTGACACAACTTCGTCTGCTCCCACATCTCCTGAAGTGGTATTTTTGTATGCTACACAAAAATCTACATACACCTTACCAGACTCTGCCTGATAATGTGTATAAAATCCATCTGTTTTCGGTGGCATTACATCATTTGTAATATTGATGGAATCAATTGAAAATTCACAAGTATCTGTAGTCATTTCTTCCCCTACGGATATGACTGGTGTATCATCTGTCGCTGCAGCAGTTTCCGATTCTGCAGCAGAAGCTTCTGTATCCTCCGCTACAACAGTAGTTGTTTCTGCACCTGTTGCCTCTGTAGTAGTTGTTTCTGCACCTGCCACTTCTGTGCCTGCTCCATTTGCTGCTTCATTCGAATTGTTGCTTCCGCATGCGGTCATGGAAAGCGTTAACATACAAGCTAACAAAAAAGTACCTGTTTTTTTCATTTCATTTAATCTCCTTGTTTTTAATATAATTTCATTTTTTCAAAGTTTATTTTCCAAAATCAGAAGTTCGGAAACAGATTTTTCATTGTTATGGAAATTCGGTGTCCATTATAATTTCCAGGGATTGCATTATCACAAAAATCCAGGAACGATCGATACAGTCTATTCACCGAATTTTGTTCACTGCTTGTAGGCTTAGAACGTCCCAATAAACTCACAACTTTCTTTGTAGTACTATCATTGTAATTAAAGGAAAGAGATCCATACTGTCGAATTTGAGAACGTGTGGTTGTTTTTTCATATCCCATTACATCTGATCCATTTAATAGATATATAGCTATATGGCACTTGTTACTGTTTCTATAAATTGTCATCTCCTGAAGCATACTATTAGCCCCATGTGTATACATCAATGAAAAGCAAATCGTCCCCATGCTTTCATCATACTGAACAATCAAATCTGTATATTGATTAATGCTATCTAGAAAACCATAACGTCCTTTCGCTTTAAGACCTATTCTTTTAATTTCATTTCCAAATTTTGTAACCAGATCGTTTTTTAATTTCGGAACATTTACTGTAATATGGATAATCACAGATTTTTTCTTCTTTTTGTCATACACCTTGATTTTTGCAGTACCATTCTGTTTTGGTGTAACAATTAATGTAGCTACATTTCCATCCCAGCCTCTTTTCCATTTACACGATACAATATCTGTATTGTAATTATGCCAGTAAATCGTATTAGAACCACGATAGGTTATTTTTATGCTCTTTTTCGCTGAACTTTTAAGTGTATAATTAGAGCTTGAAACAGAAAAAAGCGGTGCTTTTTTGACCGTAACTTTGCAAGTCAGCTTCTTTTTTCCATATTTCGCAGTAACGGTACATTTTCCTGGATTTATTCCCTTAACTACACCTTTGGGAGAAACTGTTGCAATTTTACGATTACTGCTTGACCATTTAATTTTCTGTTTTGTACCGCTTACTTTTAAAGCATAAGTCTTCTTCACATCAATGCTGATGGACTTTTTATTCATATTGGCAGCTGCACTTACATTTTTTGCCGGCATAACAAGAAAACCCACCAACATAATTAAAAATACAACTATTCTGCATTTCTTTTTCATTGGTTTATACCTCCTTCTCACTAACTATTCGTTAAACAAATAATTCCATCTTTCATTTTTTGAACTTTTCTTTCCTTATCCTCCTGGATCACAGCATTTCATGAGGTTCTTATACCTCTATATAAATCCATCCATAATTTCATCACTCCCTTATCCTTCCTTTATATCTTATTTTAGAGTTTATAACTCTATTTGTCAAGATAATCACATCTTTCCAGTATACTGTTTTTGAGGTGGTTATCTGATGAAATATAACGAACGCATAAGGGAAATAAGAGAAGATCATGCTCTTACCCAACAAAAGGTTGCTGACCTCCTTCACATAGGGCAAAGAACCTATTCTGACTATGAAAGTGGTAAAACCAGAATCCCCATTGATAACATCATGATCCTTGCGAAATTCTACGACATTTCCATGGACTACATTACTGGGGCAAGCAACATCCAGCAACCATATCCAAAGGAATAAACAGGCAACAGAACTCTTTATCAAAAAGTCCTATTGCCTGTTTTCTTTTTACTGTTTTTTCCGTTTACTTTCTGCTGTTAATTGATCTATGTAATGGATTGTTTCTCGCACATTACTCTGAATCGAACTTAATGCCCCTTTGAAAACCGACAGCAGATATTTTTCTTTAAAATCTGTTTCCTCACTGTAGCTTTTTTCCAGTTCGTCTAATACATAAACTGTTGCTCTTATTCTATATTCAACTTCCAGAATGTCTTCCATAATCTTATAATACTCTTTCATCTTTTCTTCTGCCTTTCCGAAATCAGGCTCTGCTGATTTCTTAACTATTTATTCTTCCCCAAAACATATATCTTGTTTCTGCCGTTAATGATCCAGATGATGCTATACCCCATTTCATTACACTGAATAACGCAACGGTATTCAAGGAGACTTTTTTAAGATTTGTTCATTATTTTGTCCTCTTTATAAATATCTTTTGTTTATATTGACTTTTAGAGTTATAGACTCTATAATAATAAAAAAAGATTTTTACCAAAAAAAGGAGAGAGAACATGAAAAAACAAAGGATTTTTACCAAAAAACACTTTACACCCCTGCTGATTCTTGTGGCAGCCTTCCTGTTGCTGGCAGTCCCAAAAGTAAATGCCTCCGCAGCCTCCAAAAAACCAAGTGCAGTCACCGGTTTTACTGCAAAGTCAGATCATGATTATAGCGGCATAAAGCTTAAATGGAAAAAAGTATGCCATGCAAAATACTACGAAATCTACTGGAAAAAATCCAAAAAAGGGAAGTTTGAATATTGGAGAACCTCGTACACTCCAGATTATAATCTCGGAATTGATTCAGATTTTCAGTTAGGTAAAACCTACTATTTTAAAGTGAGAGCCGTCAACGGAAAGAAAAAAGGAAAATTCAGTCCTGTCAAATCCGCAAAAGCAGTACTGAGAAAACCAGATATACAAGATCTTTCTTTGAAATCAGAAAACAGTATCTCAATGGGCATTGATTTAAACTATTCCAGCTACCCAAACCTGAAAGGAGCAGAATTATACCGAGCAACCTCCAAAAACGGTAAATACACAAAAGTTAAAACTTTTAAGAAAAAGGTTTATAATCACTATGGAGACTATAATAGTTACTATCATTACACAAATACAAAACTTTCACCTGGAGAATACTTTTACAAAGTCAGAAATTATGCCAAAATAAAAGGTAAAAAAGTATACTCCAAATTCAGCTCCGTTGAATCCATTATCGTTCCAAAGAAAGTGGAAATTACAATGGACAACTGGATGCAGTATTATGAATTAAGTCCTTTAGATTGTGAACTTGATGTAAATAAAAATAGTTTCGGGGAAGTTACTGATAGCTATATAGACTATTGGAAAGGTTTACAATTAAAATCAAACTATCATCTCGATGATCGCTACGATGAAGATTCCAGTGTCGCTGTCGAATTGGAATATACCGAAAATCGCAGAGAATGTGCCATTGACTGGAACACCGGAAAAATAATTCCTGGTGCCATCGTACCATATCATGATGATTATGAAGAAAAGGATATCTATACTGAGACGCATACCACGATGAAAACCATAGCTTCTTCACTCACTCTTTCAAGTGGTACTGTACATAAAAGTTCTCTCGAAGAACCTTCCAAAACAACAGCATGGATTGTCGATGATATTAATATGAAACGTATTAAGGGTACCATCTACCTTGATAAGTGGTAAAATTATACCTGAAGCGGCCGCACCTGTGATAATGAAAATCACAGATGTGACCGCTTCTTTTTATTATTGTTGTTCATTGTTTATGTTGTATTTATTTTCTTTTTGCTTTTCTATTGAAACATTGAGGGTTTTATGGTAGTATACCTTCAAAGCATATTTTTCTTAAAATTCCTGGCATCATGCCATCTACATTATCTCATTCACATTTCAGAAATTCATGCTTTTCATTCAAACAAATCAATTAAAAAGCAGGAGTTTCCAATTGTGACAGATAGGTAATGCATATGGCTGTCTCACATTCGTACACTCCTGTAAGAGGAGGTACTGCCTATGGCACACAAAAAGCAGCTGACAACCCATCGTAACTATAAGGATACCGTATTCCGTATGCTGTTTTCTGACCGGAAGAATTTACTGTCCCTTTATAACGCAGTCAGTGGGGCTCACTATGATGATCCGGAAAAACTGGAAATTGTCACCCTGGAAAATGCTATTTACATGGGAATGAAAAATGATCTGGCTTTTATCATTGATACAGACCTGTTTCTCTATGAACACCAGTCAACTTATAATCCAAATATGCCATTACGTGATCTATTTTATATTTCCAGCGAATATCAGAAACTGGTAGATAAGAAATCTCTTTACTCTTCCGTATTACAGAAAATACCGGCACCACAGTTTATCGTATTCTACAATGGCACAGAAAAGGAAAAAGACAGCTGGGTAAACCATTTGTCAGAAGCTTTCCAAAATCTATCCGGTAATCCAAAACTGGAACTGGAAGTGTTGACCATAAACATTAATGAGGGACATAATCCCGAACTCATGGAACAATGCCAGACTTTAAAAGAATATGCACAGTACGTAAATTGTGTTCGAAGATATGCGAAGAAATTCGAATTAGCAGATGCCGTAGAGCAAGCTGTGGATGAATGTATTCATAAGAATATTTTTTCGGAATTTCTTCGTAAAAATAAAGCGGAGGTAATTGCGATGAGTATTTTTGAATATGACAAAGAAGAGGAAGAACGGAAATTGCGGAAAGCTGAGTATGAGGCGGGTGTTGCGGCTGGTATGAAAGACGGCATGAAAGCTGGTATAAAAGCTGGCGTTGCAGATGGCATTTCAAAAGGTAAAATACTTGCTAAAAAAGAAGATACTATTGCCCTTAGCAAACTCGGATTACCTGTCGAACAAATCGCCTCGGCACTGCAAATAGACATAGAAATTGCCAGGCAATGGATTCGTGATGAATAGTAAATAAAAATTTGCGGAGGTTTCCTGGCAGGTGTAAGGAATGGAAATGCCGCACATTTTAAAATAGTGTTTGCAAAAAAATAGTATGATATGGGTGTCAAAACATAATAATTATCGCCCATAGAAATCTATGTTCCTTGAAAATTTCATATAAAACAACAAATATCCGCTGTTAGCTCTGTTTTGGGTAAGAAAATGCACCACTATTTCTGCTCTGTCAGCTGATTTTGGGAATAGATCTGTTGTTACAAGATCAATGTTTTTTTCTGCCGCAGCATCTGTATTGTCCCTGCCGCTATAGGCCCCATCTGTTGTAAGTACTGTTGGTTTCTCTGTTTTTTCCATGGCGTTAACGGTTTCCTTCAGGAAGTGGCTGTCACTATGTGTGTTTTTTTCATACTGGTAATCTGTTACGATGGAACCATTATCTCCGACAGTTTCTACAACATTCGCTGTATAACCGCGGTTTTGTTTCCCTGCTTTTTCACGGTAAGTTGCGTCCGGATCAGATGGATTCTGCAGGATCTGGGAACCCATAGCTCCATCTTCTTTGGTTTTCAGCCGTCTTGCACCGGATTCTTCCACAACCGTCTGTTCTTTTAAAACACGTACCAGTAACTGATAGGCAGAACTTTCATCACAAGCCCCTTCACATTCGACAAGAAGTTTGTCTGCGTCAGCAAGGATCTGTTTAATCCTGTCTGATGCATCTTCACTTTTGCTATGATAAATAACCCGGTTATAATCATTAGGGTCATAATAGTGTTCCATACCTCCCAGAAGGTCGTCCATCCCGGTACGGTGGAGAAAAGATACAAGGTCAGCAACACAGGTATAAAGGAGCTCCATCCGTCCAAGCTTCCGGATATTAGAAGCAACCATAAGGGAATCCATGAATTCCTCATCTGTCAGTCCCATAAGCTTTTCAAGCACCATGCCGCCAACAATCACATTTACAGGAGTATTTGGGCGGGAAGCTTTATCACTATAAAGGACAGAAAAATTTTCTTCGTTGATCAGGGGGAATATTTTTTCAGCAAACGGTTTTGCCCAGGATTTTTCTATTAACCAATTGTTAGTTTCTTATTTTTCTTATTTTTCTTCTTTTTTTATCCGTTTTTTCGCACGGTGGGCGTCGCGTTTCTGCCGGATTTCATCGGCTTCTTCTGATGTTATGTTGGTAAGCATCTTGATCACATAGTACATATTATCTTCTGTTCGCCGGATTCTGATTTTCCCTGACACATAGCCGTGTTCCTGGCAAAGAGACACACTATAATATACCTTGGAATTATTCATAAACCATCGGATCTTCCGCTTGACAGGATTATGGCACAAAGGACACCTTGTACTGGTTACTTCTCTGTCCTTCATGGCTTTTTCCCGGGAGTAAAATTCCCTTGACACATATTTATCATAGGTTGGATAGGACACATATATCTCTTCACGCCGGCTTTTAGGGTTCTGATATACATCCAGAGAAGAATTGGGAAAATATATTCATCTTCTATTTTTTGCAAAATACATGCAGTATAATACGCATCTCCCAGTGCCCGATGGAACTCCATTTTCTTTTCTACGCCCATTTTATCTGCTGCAAATTCCAGAGCTCTTCGTTCGCCGTTTTCCTTATTCTTCGCCACACCATTCTATAAATTCTGTCACTGCTTGAGGAAAAACAGTTCTATTCTGCCGATCCTTGTAATTCATATGAATCACTTCATGGATACTGTCATGAATCCAGTTGTACACCTGCGGCTTGATCAGACGCTGAAAGCTATCCACAATTTCTTTCTTTTCATTCAGTTTCACTGCGCCGATTTCTATGATTTCGAAAGGCAGACGGCTGTTGGACCAGCTTTTACCGTATTAATTCCTGCGGAATCTGGTCATAATCATACATTACTTCTGAATGATTATCCCGAATGAGCTGTTTGTCTGTTATTTCACCGGTGGCTCTGTCGATCACATTCCGGTAAATTTGTGAAATTCTGAAAAATTTCTCTTTTTCTTTATGGAAATGGTGGTTCTCTTCAATAATTTCATAATAGTGAGGAAATTCCCTCTCGCTTCTCAGCTCTCCGCATAATTTCCCGTTTTCACACCATAACAGAAGCTGTACATTCTGATCTGTATTATTTTTGAACCTGTAGTCTATATAATTATAGCTGACAGATGTCCCGGAACTGAATGGAACACGCTTACCATGATCCGGTGCAAGCGCATCTGAATGGCTGTGAAATTCTGTTACGGTAAGAGGGCTGTGAAGCACAAGAAGATGAATGGTATTTCCAAGATTGCAAAGTCCGCCTCCAAGCCCGGGCATAAGCTTATCTCCTATAATAATACGACCATCCCGGTAACCCTTCCTCTTTGATATTTTCCCTACAGTCCTCCAGAACGAAAAAGTCTCTCCAGGATGAATGATCATCCCATTTATCCTGGAGGATGCAAGGCGAATGTTTCTTGCCTTGTTTTTCTGAAGCACGGGATCTATTCCTTTTCCTTTTTTTATGAGGTCGGAGTTGTAGCTGAACACCAGATTTGGCAGCTTCTCTTTTTGTTTTACAGTACTAAATTTCTCTTTGCCTGCAAAATCCTGTATATGTCTTTTACATACCTCTTTTGACTTTGAAATTTCATACGTAAGCGGACAGATCTCACAAAAAAGCTTTTTTTCTTTCTTTTTCTTCATATTTTTGGCCGTTCCTTCTGTATAAATATCACCAATTCTCCTGTAACAGCTTTTATCACGTTTCCAGCATTCCAGGATTGCATATTCAACGTATCTCCGTTTTCCGATCCACTTTTCATCATCCTGCCTGATAAACCTGACAAGAATACTGGCAAGACCACTTCTGTTTGCTCCCAGAATATCTGTAAATACCTGATCCCCTATAACCACTGCCTCTTCTTTTTTTATATTCAGCATCTCCACTGCTTTCAGATAATTTTGAGGATTTGGTTTATCCGCATCGCAGATGTAAGGTGTATCTATATTTTTAATAAATCGTTCCACTCTTCCTCTGTCATTATTTGACAACAGCAATGTTTTCAGACCAAGTCCCTGAATTTTACGAAACAGGTCATCAATTTCCGGTATGGAATCGTCACCATGGTGTACCAATGTATTGTCTATGTCAAAAATAATTCCCCGAAAACCTTTCTGATATAGCTTTTGGTAGTCAATCATAAATACACTTTCGGCATATTCATATGGATAATATTTTTTTATCATGTTATCTTCTCACTTTTTATGTACTGACAAACTTTATTGATCTGTTCTCCGAAATTACCGTCAAACTTGTTTTCAAAAAAAGCACTGCCTATTGTAAATGCCCACGGGGCTGCTTTCCTGATCTCATTCAGTCTCTGATAACCATTGATGCTTCCTGCTATGCAGACCGGTGCATCCACAGCTCTTACAAACTCTTCATTCAGCCTGGCTGCATCTCCTGTATATCTGTATCCCAGAAGATCAATTCCATAGACACCTTTCGCAAGATATTCTCTGGCCTGAAGGATCATCTCTTCGCAGGTTCCCTCCAGAACGGATGGGCGATCATGGATTTCTCCTACAAATGGCATATATTTGATTCCATTTTCCCTGCAAAATTCATTCACAACATCTGAATAAACAGTCCCCATCAAAAAATCACAGCCACATTCTGCTGCCATTTTTGCACCTGACATACACTCCGCCTGTGTATATGCAACCACTTCCAGAACTGTTTTTTTGCCACAGCTTTTCATATATGCATAAAGGTCTTTCATCTGGGAAAGGGGGAGCGGCTCTTCCTTAAATCCCCAGTATTCTGCATCAGAATCCTTATATGCATCAAAAATCTCATATGCGTTTTGAACAGTCTGATCCTCATGGGTAAGCATCACGATCAATGACGGGGTATGATACCTGTTTGTTAAATTTTTCTCCTTTTCCATACTTAACTCCTTCGTAACCTTTTAACTCTGGTAGCATATATTATACCTTACATTTATTTTTCACACAAGAAAAGCCTGTCGGCAAATAGCCGACAGGCAATAATGAATGGCAAAAGACCTTTCGACACTCATATCATAGTATTGCATGTGCAAATGAACTGCATTGTAAAACATAGTGCGTAAAATAATACAGCCATGATGATTCGAAAACAAATCGCTCTGACGGTAGCAAGGCTTCCGTCGTGAGGTTTGCGATGCTGCCGCCCCAAAGAGCCGCTGTCTGAGCCTCGAAGAGGCGAGTTTAGGCGAAGGGCGGCTAACAGGCGAGCGAACCGAACAGGAAACGCAGCGTGTCAGGAGATTGTTTTCGAATCATCATGGCGTTATATTTTACGTATAAGTTTTCTTAATACCCATCTTCTTGCCCTTCGGACAAGAAGCATCCCTCGCTCTAAAGAGCTCGGTCAATTTTAATTCGCCGCATCAAACCAGTAATCTACCACTCCATTTCGGAAGCTTACCATGGATCCGTCATCCCAGTTCCAATAAGTAAATCCATAAGAACTGCTGCTGGTGCTGCTTGGAGCACCCCATGTATAGCGTACCTGCTTCTGTGTCATACCTTCCGTAACTCTGTTGCTGTACCACACTTCATCATTGTAATCGCAACTATCTTTTCCAATCTTCTTTCCTTTATAATACAGAGCAAGTTTTACTTTCTCTCCATATTCTGCCGGCTTAATATTAAGTTTGACTGTTTTTTTATTATTTTTGATTTTTTTCTTGTACTTTTTTGTTCCTATCGTAGCCTGAAGAACTGTTCCTTTCGACGGACGTTTTAATTTTACAGTAATACTGGTCTGACGATTGAAAACCGTTCCATGTTTGATATCATAATTACGTGAATAATCAGTCCCGCTCTTCCATTTTTTGTAAACTTTTTTTGTTCCATCACAGTCAATGCAGGAATATACGAGAATTCCCTTTTTATTAAATGTTGCGTATTTTGCTATTTTATCATAAAAAGAAAAATATCTATGGGGTGCTCTCAACTCTCTTTTTGCATTGCACTCTTCACATTTCTGCTCATATGTATGATATTTTTTATTCTCATAATAATATGTATAATACTCATCATAATCCTCGTCTTCCCAGGAATGTGCTTGCTTTTCTGTTTTTACTGCACCACAATCCATACATTCATACTGAACGGTATGATAATTTGCATCATATTGATCTTCTAAAATCTCTTCGTAAAGCCAGGTATGCTTCTCTTTTTCTGTTTTTTTTGCATTGCAGTAATAACAGTAATATTCTGCCTGGTGATAGGTATCATCAAGTTTTGTGTAATCTGCAGAATAAGACCAGTTATGGTAACAATCCTCAGCATTAACATTTGTTGGTACTGCTGCCACTAACATTCCGGCTATCATAAATCCAATCCATTGTTTTTTCATAACCCTTCTTCTCCTTATCAAATATTTTCACCGGTTTTTCTTCGGTTTTCTGTTAAATTTAAGTTTATCAGACAATCCCTGTCTTGTAAAGTTACAGCATCACACCGCTTCTATCTGTTATAGCATCACACCTGCCTGCTTCCTGTCTCATAATTATCAATCAGTAGCATATTCAGTTTTTTCCACCTCTGCAGCTCCGTTTTGGTAAAGAGCAGATGCTTCCGCAGTTCTTCATTCAATTCCTGTTTTTCCAGTGCCACCAGGCATTTGAATGCACATGGCATCAGATCTGCACTGGAGATACCGCAAAGCAGCCCATCGGTATGTGTTCGAAACTCCAGCGGATTGAAAATATAAAGCAGATCTTCTTCCAGCGGATTGTACTGATTGACAAAGGAAAATCTGATCAGCATATCACTGTACAAAACGCTTCCATTATAATAACTCTCACTGCTTCTTCCATTCCCGGATACGGAACAGATAGAAAGCGTCGCACGGTAACTGCCATTCTCTTCTTTTTCGTGGATATTGATTACACCATCTTTCATACGGTTATAGCGGCCGTCATAAAAATAAAAATATAACATCTTTGCCTGGAAAAACGGACTTTTCCGGGCTGCGTATGCAGAAGAGTGATCTGCTTCTGCCTGCAGCCGTCCTATGTCTGTCAGCTGCGGGACAGACACCTGCAAAACCTGACTGATTTCGTATAAAGTTTCAATATCTATTGAGATATCACCATTTTCGTATTTGCAGATCGTGGCACGGCTTTTATGGATTGCATCTGCCAGCTGCTGCAGTGTCAGATTTGCTGCTTTTCGGTATTTTCGGATCATTTTTCCGACGTGTGTATTTATGCTGCTCATTTCCTTTTCCTTTCATTGTCTGATTTTTTAAAAAAGACCCCCGATATGCTTATGGAATTTTATCCGATTTCGGTTTCTGTATCTGTACCATTGTTTCGTAAAAATATATATTTCGGATCTGTTTTATCCGCTTCTTCCTATTATATCTGTTTTTACTTCAAATTGTAATATGTAAAGAAACTTTTTCTTTAAAAATTTCTTTACAGGAAATTCTGTGTGTTTGATTTTGCCGACATATTTTCTTAAAATAATACAGAAAAATCTGACACAAACATCCTGCTGATTACAGAAGTGTGCGGAAAAATATGTCATGTGCTGCAAGTCTCACGTGCGTTCGGCTTGAATGTAAAGCGGACATTCACAATCCGCTTAGTGCTCTGCACACTTGAAGCGGGGGAATGCTTCTCTGCGTTCAAACAAAAAAGTAAAACGAGGTAAAGAATGAAATGAAAGAAAAAAAGAGTAACTTCAGTGGTTCGATCGGATTCGTCCTCGCCGCTGCCGGCAGTGCTGTCGGTGTGGGGAATATCTGGCGTTTTCCCTATCTATGTGCAAAGGATGGCGGCGGTCTGTTTCTGATCGTTTATCTTGCACTGGTGCTGTCTTTTGGATTTGTATTGCTGACCACTGACATCGCCATCGGCCGCCACACAAAACAAAATGCATTGAAAGCCTTCGGAACTTTGAATTCAAAATGGAAATTTCTCGGATACCTGACTTTTCTTGTTCCGGCATTGATCATGACTTACTATTCCGTTATTGGTGGATGGATCACCAAATATTTCTGCACCTATGTTGTCTCAGATGGTTCGATACTGTCACAGGACAGCTATTTTACATCCTTTATCACTTCCAAGTTTTCGCCGATCGTATTCATGCTGCTGTTTCTGGCTTTAACTGCCTGGGTTGTATACCGTGGTGTGGAAAAGGGAATCGAAAAATTTTCACGTTTCATTATGCCTGGACTGATCCTGCTGATCCTTGGCATTGCAATTTTTTCTCTGACGCTTTCGTATACCGATGCAAATGGAACGGTTCGCACCGGACTGCAGGGACTTAAAGTTTATTTATATCCGGATTTCAGTTCGCTGACCGTGAAACGTTTTCTTGGTGTGCTTCTTGATGCAATGAGCCAGTTATTTTTCTCCCTGAGTGTTTCGATGGGAATCATGGTTACTTATGGCTCCTATGTGAAAGATGATGTCGATCTGAATAAATCAATCAATCAGATTGAAATTTTTGATACCGGCGTGGCATTTCTTGCAGGAATGATGATCATACCGGCTGTGTTTGTATTTCTTGGAACAGACGGAATGGCTTCCGGCCCGAGCCTGATCTTTATTTCGCTGCCAAAAGTATTCGCATCCATGGGTGCGATCGGCAGAATCATTGCCATTGCCTTCTTCCTGATGATGGGCTTTGCTGCCCTGACTTCCTGTGTATCGGTTATGGAAACTCTGGTCGCAAACTGCATGGAAATTTTCCATAAGTCACGCCAGAAAATGTGTGCTGTCATCGGAATTTATTCTCTTGTTACCGCAGTGCTGATCTGCCTCGGCTACAATGTACTTTATTTTGAAGTAAAACTTCCAAACGAAACCGTCGCACAGCTTCTGGATATCATGGATTACATAAGCAACAGCTTCCTGATGCCGTTCATCTCACTGCTGACCAGTATTCTGATCGGCTGGGTTGTAGGGCCTAAGCTGATCATTGATGAAGTAGAACGAAATGGCGAACATTTCAGACGTGCAAAATTGTATTGTTTTATGATCCGCTATGCTGTACCGGTTGTGATGCTGATCCTGTTTCTTGTTTCAACCGGCATCGTATAAGATTCAAGAATGCTTCGGATAATTTATTTCAGATGCAGAATATCCCACAGAAAAATCTGTGGGATATTTCGTATTTATATAGGAATGATGAAAAGAGATTTGTATTATTTTTTGATGGTTACTTTTTTTGCAGTACTCCATGCAGTACAGATCTGTTTGCCATTGGAGTCTTTACTGAAAGCCCTTACTCTTACATAATAGGTTTTTCCTTTTTTCAGTCTTTTGATTGTTATGCTGTTCTTTTTGATTTTTACATTTTTCGCACTCTTCATGGATTTTTTCAGGGAATACTGCACCTGATATCCTTCTGCACCAGCTACTTTTTTAACGGTAACGATTGCTTTTCCGGCTTTTTTACTCTTTACAGATTTCACAGCTGCTTTCTTTGCTGCCATTTTTGCTGCCTGAAGATCTTTCTTTGCTGCTTCTACTTCTGCTTTTGCTTTTGCAATCTCTGCATCTTTTGCTGCATTCTGTTTCTGCAGTTCTTCCAGATTTTTCTTTGCTTCTTCAAGATCCTTCTTTGCCTGATCCAGATTTTCTTTTAAAGTACGTTCTGTTGTGATCTCTGATTTATTTACTGTCTGATAATTTGTCAGATCACCGCAGAGTGCTGTGTAAGATCTTGTTGTTGTACCGTAAATTCTTGCCATATCTCTTGACTGCATAATGACTTTCAGGTTGTTGATCGCACTCTTCTGCACATCACCAAGGCAAATATTGTTGTTTTCTTTGTAAGTACCTTTATAAACAATGGTTTTTCCATCTTCGCTTACAGATGCCACATCTGTCGTAACCGGTGTTTTATAGTTTCCTGTTCCAGCCCAGACATTTGCCTGATACTCTCTGTAAATTTCCTGTCCGTTTACCAGAATCTTTCCATCCTCACCTACACTTGCTGTGTAGTCATCTCCCAGTTTTGCTTCCGCTGTCTGTGTTCCATCCGCTGAAACTTCAAAATCGCCCCATGCTGCTGATTTATAACTGAACATATACATCAGTTCATCTTTCAAACCAATCTGTCCGTTTGCTTCAAAGGTCGGTTTTACATCTTCTGCACCTATGATAATTTCGTTTGCTTTGGATGCTCCGCCCGGCATGATCAGGTCATTTCCTGCATGCATGGATGTGGATGGGTGAGATACACCGCCGTTCCAGTCGGTCATGATCAGACCTTCAAATCCCCATTCACCGCGTGCAATATTGGTATTCATATCATAAGAGTCTGCCGCCGGAACGCCATTGATCTGGTTGTAGGATGTCATGATGGACATTGGTTTGGATTCTTTTACTGCAATTTCAAAACCTTTCAGGTAGATTTCTCTCAGTGCTCTTTCGCTTACAATGGAATCCGTTCCGGAACGGTCTGTTTCCTGATTATTTGCTGAGAAATGTTTCAGGCATGCCCCTACACCCGGCTCTTCCTGCACACCAAGTGTGATTGCAGATGCCATCGTACCGGAAATGACCGGATCTTCTGAGAAATACTCAAAGTTACGTCCGCAAAGAGGATCTCTGTGGATATTCAGGGACGGTCCAAGAAGAATTGTAATATTCATCTCTTCCAGTTCTTTTCCAAATGCTTCACCAATACGTTTCAGCAGATCCGTATCCCAGCTCTGTGCCAGAACAAAATCTACCGGCCATGCGGTACAGTACTGATAGTAAGTTGCTGTTTCTCCTGTTTCTACATTTTTTGCCTCGTATTTCTGTTTTACACGGATACCACCAGGGCCATCTGCTAAAACGATACTCGGAATACCATACTGATCATAAGTCAGCGTTTCTCCTGCTGCTCCCGGTACGGTTGCTGAGTTGGAGCCAACGATCGGAGCATTTTCATTTGCTACTCCCCAGCCGCTTCCACAGTTCAGCTTTGCCAGTTCTTCCAGACTCATCTGTGCCACAAATTCGCCCATGGTTACTTTGTTATCCACAACATCTTTTAAAGTAGCACCTTTTTTGTCTGTAACAACTTCTACTTTTTCGTAATCCTGAACTGCCTTATAGTCTGGATCTGTTGTGTAAGTAGTAACTTTTTCATCTTTATATTCAGAAACATTATTTTCTGTTTTTACTTTGGATGCATCCAGTGTAAATACCGGGGCTTCTGCCATTTCCTGCTGCTCTGTCGCATAAGTATATGGTGTTTTTCCTGCCTTGCTCCACTCGGTCAGATTTTCGCTTTCCGGAACTTCCATCTGATTGGACAGAACTTCTGTCACTGCACTCTGATTCAGTTTGATCGCTGCCGCTACTTTTGTATTTCTGGAAGAATCACCAACACGCACATAGTAGGTTCCCGGGTCAAGTATGTAAGATGCCTTTTCTTCACTATAATAAGCCATCTCATCGGTATCATAAGTCAGTGTCAGTACCTGACTTTCACCCGGTGCCAGTTCATCGGTCTTTCCATAGGCAGCCAGCTGCTGATATTCTTTTTCTGCATCTTTTGAGTCTGGTGCGGAGAAATAAACCTGTACTACTTCTTTTCCACTGTAAGTTTTTCCGGTGTTTGTAACTTCTGCTTTTACCGTCACCTTATCTTCATTTACCGATACATTCTTTACATTGATATCAAAATTTGTATAGGAAAGACCATAACCAAATTCATATGCCGGCTTGATGCCAAAGGTATCAAAATAACGGTATCCTACATAAATTCCTTCCTTGTACCATTCCTTCATACTATCACCGTCTGCTTTTGCGAACGTGGCAGATGCAGGATAGTCTGAATAATTTTCTGCCCAGGTATCTGTCAGTTTTCCGGAAGGTGTGACAGCTCCGGTTACTACATCAAGCAGTGCATTTCCGCCTTCCTGACCGCCCTGTCCCATCAGAAGCAGAGAATCCAGACCTTCTGTTTCCTCGAAGAATTTCGTGTCAATGACACCGCCTACATTCAGTACAACAATGGTATTTTCAAAAGTAGAGGCTACCTTTTTCAGATTTTCTTTTTCTACATCGCTTAACTCATAGTCACCTAATTCATATTCTACCTCATTTACCGTAACCTTTTTGGTCATTCCACGGTCGGCACCTTCACCGGCATTTCTTGAGATTACATAAACAGCAGTGTTGGTATCTTTTGCAGAAGCTGCCAGTTCTTCATCCGTGAAGGTGAGTTCCGGATAAGCAAAGGTTGCCATCGGATTGCTTGCTGCTTTTGCATTTTCTACATCGTATCCTTCTGCATATTTTTCAAGAATACTTGCCGTCGTGATATCGTAACCTGCTTTTTTGAAAGAATTATAAATGTTAATATTATATCTCTCACTCTGGTTTACATTCACATCACCGCCACCGGAAAGTCCGCCGTTAAACGGATCACCGGAACCGGTACCACCTCGGACGGTACGTACAGCTCCGCCTCCGAACAATGCCAGCTTCTTTGTCTTAATCGGAAGAGAATTATTCTTGTTTTCCAGAAGAACCATTCCCTGTGCAGCTGCTTCTCTTGCCAGTGCTGCATTTGCTTTTTCTCTTGCTGTCACTTCATTGGAAGTAGTTGCCGCAAAAGATACCGGGCATGCCGTTGCCGCCATACTGACAGCAACAGCGGCACTCAAAATACTTCTTGTTGCTTTTTTCATGTTTTGTTTTTCCTCCTTTTTCTGGAAACACCTTATTTATCCGGTGCTTTGTCTGTGCTCTCAGTATAGGAAAAACAATATGTTTTTTAAAGAAGCAGTTTTTGATTTTACGCTTCATTTTTTGATATCAGCTCTTTATACTGCGATGGAGTAATGCCTTCATAGCGTTTAAAGGCTCTTGTAAACGCCTGTGCATCGGTATAACCTACGTCAAGTGCTATATTTTTGATGCGTACATCATTTTTTAACATATCCTTTGCATGTTCCAGCCTTACTTTATGAATGTACTCCAGTACGCCATAATCTCGGAAGTTTTTAAAGCTGCGGCTTACGTGTGGTACACTGATGCCAAATTCCTGTGCCAGACTGGTCACGTTCATATTGCAGTCCTGATAATGCCCCTGAATATATTCCTGCATTTCTTCCATCCACTCCGGTTCTCGTTCTGCAGATTTATTCTGTCTGTACTGAATGATCGCCTCAAAAATTGCCCTGCTTTCTGACAGCAGCTCATGGATCGACTGGATACGAAACAGACGCTCTTCATAATTCAGTGACTGATAATAAGCTTTGTCTTCTTCATTTGCACTGATATCAAGTGTCGTGATCAGGGTTCCGATCAGACCATACATGCGATAGCGATTAATCCTCAGCTCTTTCTGATTTTTGGAAAATGCACTCTGGTAAATCTGGTTAAGCTCCCGGTATGCTCCTTCAAAATCTTCACTCTCCAGGCAATTCAGAAGTCTTCTGCTGCCTGTCATGTAAACCGAGGAATGACTGTCTTCATCCGCATCCATCATCTCACCATATACATAGACTCCGGCAGGTGCACTCGTACTCCAGAATTCCAGATACTGCATACTCTCTTCCAGAAGATGATACGCTTCTTTCATCTTTTTGTAGTCGCTCTGACATTCTCCGATCATGATACAGGCAGAAATATGAAACGTCCGGCTGTAAAACTGTTCTACCGTCTTTAACAGACTGCGGATTTCTTTTTCATCATGTTCCGGTTCTGAAAGATTGACAACTGCCACAAAATCTTTTTCCGGCTGCAAAAGGATTCCTGGATATTTTTCAAAAATCTGCTCTTTCAAAATATTTTCAAGCACGAAATGCTCCAGCTCTTCCGGTTTCTCCTTTTTTTCCTGATCTCTGAAAACTGCATCACCATTTCCATCAAAAGCAAACTGGATCATTATATACTTTTCTTGATCTGATAGTTTATTCAGACTTGCATATGGAAAATTTTTGACCGCACCTGTCAGATATTTTTCCAATTCCCTGCATTCCCGGGTCTCTTCTTTCTTTTTAACTTTTTTCGAAAGTTTTTTGTTATCACTGATCAGATTTCCCACCGGGACATAAGTTTTTTTTGAAAAATACCAGGAACCGATAACCGCCACGCTGATCAGCATAAGAAGTTCTGCCGTTAGAATCATTGCAAAACGTCTCAGTTCTCCATAAAACAAGGTATTCGGAACATACATATCGCAGTTCCATTGAAACATACTCATCTGTTTTTCTACTTTTATGTATCCGTTTTTCTGATTTTCTTCCAATTTTCTGCTGTAAATAACATTTTCTTTTTCCGGCGTTTCAATATAAATACAGTTTTCTGCTCCTGGATCGCCGATCAGACGGCTTCCGCTGTACTCTGCGAAAATAACGGCAATGCGATTATTCTGCGTGTCATTGACCGGACGGAAAAACCAGATTTGATTATCTGATAAAACCTGATAAGATTTTTGATTTTCTTCTGTCATCCAACAATAAAAATCCTGTGCAGTGATACCATACTGTCGGCAGAAAAAGCTGATATCCTCTTTTCCTTCCCGACGCTGCGAATTGGAAGAAAGAATGGAATCGCTCTTCAGAAAATAGATATGCAGATTCTGACAGAGATTGTTCTGTACATTCAATTCTGACATTGTATTCTTCAGTTTCATGGAATCTAAAATCTGCTGTGGTGAAAAATTTCCTTCTATCAATGCAATATCATCCAAACCACCACTGACGGCAAGCGTATCACACAACTGATATGACAGCCGAATATTATTTTCAATCTTCCCCACAACTTCTCTCATACGCAATGCAGCTGAATTTCGTATTTCTTTCTGCACATAAAAGATCGAACTGCTGTAACCGATGATCGTAACTGTGAGCATTGCCAGGCATAATACCAGATAAGAAATCAAAATAGAACGAAAAGTAAGTGATTTTCCTGTTTTCATAAGTTTTTATCTCCTGCTCTTTACAAAAAGATTTCTTCTCATTTCTTTTAATATAATGTCTGTCTTTTTGTTTTGCAAGGAAATTTATGATTCTTTCTTTTTTGCTGATGATTTTTTTCCTGAGTATTTACTTTTTACTTCCAACACAGTAAACTAAAAATAAAGCTTATTATCTGGAGGAAATTATGAAACACAAGTATAGGAATTACTATTTCCCGGTACTGATCTGTATTGTTTTCTGTCTGTGCATTTTTCTTGTCCGACACGTTTTTTCTGTCAGGACACAAACAAATGCTTCTCTTCCGGTTACAGAAGTCAGACAGAGTTTTTCTTTTTTGAATACCATTGATTTTGAACTTTCAGAGCTCTGCGACGGAGATCTGAATAATACTGCCTTTTTCCAGGAACTGGAAAACAGAACGAACATCCATATTGACTGGATCACTTCTTTATCCAATCTGCAGATTCAAAACCGTTTTGAGCAAAACAGCGATTCCGTACCGGATTTGATCGGTGCCGGAAATTTTTCATCCATCTATGGAAATATTTCTGCGGATGATGCACTCAACCGGGGGGACATCTGTGATCTGACGGAACTGGTTCCAAAATATGCACCGAATTACTATAAGATCATTCAGCAAAAGGACATAAAAGATATCGCCTACACGGATTCCGGTCGAATTGCAGCTGTTTATTCTATAAAACAAAACTCGCAAAAACCATGGTGTGGTCTTCAGATTCGAAAAGACTGGCTGGATGAACTGGGGCTTGAGATTCCTGTCACTTATGATGACTGGGAAACGGTTCTCACTGCATTTAAAGAAAGGAAAGGAGCCACAGCCCCATTGTGGATTTCATACAATGCTTATGCACAGGATGAAAGTCTGAATGCCGGTTTTGGAGTCAGTTATGATTTTTTTCAAATGGACGGCAAGGTCTTTTATGGACCTGCCAGGCAGGGATGGAAGGATTATCTCACTTTAATGAACCGCTGGTATCAGAAAGGTCTGATAGATGTTGATTATATGACCGGCAACTCGATTTATGCAGACAGTAAAATGATCGCCAGCGGCACTTCCGGTGCATGGTTTGGTATATATACCATGCCTTCTGATCTTTCTGCAAAAGATCAGAATATTAAGGTTATTGCTGTTTCTCCGCCCAAATTAAACGAACATGATACGCTGCACATACAGAAAAAATACAGCATCAGTGATAATATGTTTTACATCTCTTCCGAATGCGAACATCCTGAAATTGTTCTGAAGTGGATTGACTATTTATTTTCTGATGAAGGTTCCCGCTTTGCAAGCTACGGAACAGAAGGTAAAACCTATACCCTTGATAAAGATCAGAATCCTGTTTTCACCGATCTGATCTTGCATAATTCTGATGGACTGACTTTTTATCAGGCATTGAAAAACTATACGCTGGCTCCCGGCCTGCCTTCTGCTTATATTGACTGGAAACGGGAACTTCAGTGTGTGCCTCCTTCCAGTGCTGTTATGTGCGATGTATGGGCTTCCACGGATACTTCATATATGCTTCCGGTCAGTCTGAGTTTTACATCTGAAGAACGTACCAGACTGTCTCAAATAATGGCGAACGTCAATTCCTGTATGTATGAATACACAACTGCTTTCATTACCGGAATCAAATCTTTTGATAATTACGAAGAATATCTGAACACCCTGAAAAAAAACAAGATCGATGAAGCTGTTCAAATATATCAGAATGCTTATGATCGCTATCTTGCAAAACATTCTTCCTGATCCTGCAAGAAACACTTGCACACCATCTGTACAGGTGTTAGAATTTATTAGCGATTCGCATAAACGCAGGATGAATCTATATGCGAAACCAACATAAACCAGGGGGAGCTGACGGAAGTCGGCTGAGAGGAAACGTGTTCCCGTTTCGACCCATTACCTGATTTGGATAATGCCAACGGAGGAAAAAGAGATGAGAAATTACACAACTCAGATGGATGCAGCCCGCAAGGGGATTGTAACACCGGAAATCGAAACTGTAGCAAAAAAAGAGAACATGGATGTTGATAAGTTAATGAAACTTGTCGCTGAAGGCAAGGTCGCAATCTGTGCCAACAAAAATCATAAATGCTTAAGTGCAGAGGGTGTCGGCAGTATGCTGCGTACCAAGATCAATGTCAACCTCGGCGTATCTCGTGACTGCAAGGATTATGATATCGAAATGCAGAAGGTTATGAGTGCCGTTGACCTCGGTGCGGAAGCAATCATGGATCTTTCCAGTCACGGCAACACACAGACATTCCGTCAGAAACTGACAAGTGAATGTCCGGTTATGATCGGTACGGTTCCTGTTTATGACAGCGTGATCCATTACCAGAGAGATCTGGCTACACTGACTGCAAAGGATTTTATCGATGTTATCCGTATGCATGCAGAAGACGGTGTAGACTTTGTAACGCTGCACTGCGGTATTACACGCAAAACCATCGAACAGATCAAAAAGCACAAACGTAAAATGAATATCGTAAGCCGTGGAGGAAGTCTCGTATTTGCATGGATGTCCATGACCGGCGAAGAGAATCCATTCTATGAATATTATGATGAAATCCTGGATATCTGTGAAGAATATGACGTGACCATTTCTCTTGGCGATGCATGCCGTCCTGGATGCCTTGCCGATGCAACCGATGTATGTCAGATTGAAGAACTGGTTCGTCTCGGAGAACTGACAAAACGTGCATGGGATCACAATGTACAGGTTATGGTAGAAGGTCCTGGCCATGTGCCGCTGGATCAGGTTGCCGCCAACATGAAAGTACAGCAAAGTATCTGCATGGGTGCTCCTTTTTATGTACTTGGTCCTCTTGTAACCGACATTGCTCCGGGATATGACCATATCACTGCAGCGATCGGAGGTGCAGTTGCCGCTATGAACGGTGCTGCTTTCCTTTGCTATGTTACACCGGCTGAACACCTGGCTCTGCCGAATGTGGAGGATACCAAGCAGGGTATCATCGCTTCCAAGATCGCAGCTCACGCAGCGGATATTGCGAAGGGTATTCCGGGAGCAAGAGACATCGATGACCGCATGGCTGCTGCCCGCCAGAAACTGGACTGGGATGCACAGTATGCATGTGCCCTTGACCCGGAAACTGCAAAAGCGATCCGTGACAGCAGAAGCCCGGAAGATGACCACAGCGATACTTGCAGTATGTGCGGTAAATTCTGTGCCGTAAGAAGCATGAACAAAGCACTTGCCGGAGAATACATTGATATTCTTTAAGACAGAAAATGCCCGGGTCAAAAGACCTTTTGAAACAAGAATGCCTCTGGCATTCTTGTTGCTCGCCGCCTACAGAGGCGGTAGTCACCTCACATCTGATGTATAACACAAAAGCGAATCTCGGATATTGTATCCTTGATTCGCTTTTTATTGCTTTTTATTTGTTATTTTATTTATTCTTCCGGTGCTTCAAAGCTGTGATCTACGGTGATCACACAGGTTGCACCATTTTCCATTTCTGAGATCAACTGCATCAGCTGATGCAATACACGGTCGGTATCTTTCTGTGTATATTCTGCCGGGACAAGAAGATCAAAGATCAGATTGACCGGCGTTGTTTTCACCAGTCGGAAATCGTGAAAACTCAGTTTGCTGTCTAACGCTTTGATGATATGTTCCGTCTTTTCTTTTAACCGAAGTACTTCCGCATCGTGCAGTTCGACCGGATCCATATGGATCACCAGAGTGATATTCAGCTCTTTTCCGACTTCCCGCTCAATACGGTCAATGATTGCATGGGATACTTCAATATTCACATCGTTCGGCACCTCTGCATGAATGGTTGCCATTCCCTGATTTGGTCCGTAATTATGCACGATCAGATCATGCGTTCCGACAATACCATCATAGGATTCTACCATCTGTGAAATTTTCTGATACAATTCTGCCGGAACCCTCTGTCCGATCAGCGGCTCCAGTGTGTCTTTTGCAATTGAAAATCCGGACCAGATGACAAGCAATGATACGATCAGTCCTGCGATCGCATCAATATTTACGTTTGCAACATAACAGATCAAAATAGAAACAACGGTCGCACTTGTCGTAATGACATCTCCGAGGGAATCTGCCGCAGTTGCCAGCATGACTTTTGAATCTATTTTTTTACCAAGTTTTCTATTGAATGCTGCCATCCACAATTTCACCAGGATCGACAGGATCAGGATCAGAAACGGCACCAAGTCAAACGTGATATCTTCCGGATGCATCAGCTTGCCTGCTGACGTTTTGAAAAAAGTAAATCCAACCTCAATGACCAGAAACGATACGATCAGTGCTGCAATGTATTCAATTCTTCCATGACCGAACGGATGCTCCGCATCTGCCGGTTTCCCTGCCATTTTTACCCCGATAAAACTGATGATCGATGATGCCGCATCGGATAAGTTATTAAACGCATCTGCCGTGACTGCCAGAGAATGCATCAGCGTACCGATGATTAACTTTGCCGCAAACAGAAATACATTACAGAAAATACCGACGACACTGGCAAGAATCCCATACCGGGTACGCACCTCCGTTGATTCTGTGTTTTCACTGTCTCTTACAAACCTGCGAACTAAAAAATCTGTCATACCTTCCTGAAAACCCCTTTTGATTTAAATTCCAGATTCAAGAATGTCTCTGGATGACCCGCCGTCTATAACGGCGAGAACCACTGCACTTCTGATATCATTCCCACTATTATATTGAAATCCTCTGAAAAAATCAATATCTGTCCGCTTTTTTTATCTTCCGTTTGCAGGCTCTACGTTAATTGTTTTTCCTTTAATTTTGGTGTTTTTCATGGCACGGAGTACATCAGCCGCATTTTCACGCGGAACTTCAACGAATGTATATTTGTCATACATATCGATCGTTCCGACCAGTTTTCCTGGAATACCGGATTCTCCTGCAACTGCCCCGAGAATATCGCCCGGGCGTACTTTCTGTTTTTTACCAATGTTGATGAAGAGACGTACCATGCCTGCTTCTGCCCCGGTATCACCGAAATCTTCCATATGCCCACGGTCATTATTCTGGTCATTTTCACCCAGTGCCTGTTTCAGAAATGCTGCCGCAATGTCCATCGCTGTGTAGTCTTCTTCGTTAAGTTTCTGTTCGATGATACGTGTCATGCGGTTTAAGTCTTCGTTTTTAATGATATGGTCGATCTCATCCAGCACTTTTTCCAGACGGATGGCTGTAATATCATTCAGAGACGGAATTGGCTGTGCGTAGATTTTTGTCTTACAGTAACGCTGGATGTCTTTCAGCTTATAAACTTCACGTCCTACAACAAACGTAAATGCCTTTCCGACACGACCGGCACGACCGGTACGGCCGATACGGTGCACATAAAATTCATCATCCTGCGGCACATCATAATTAAACACTGCCTCTACATCATCTACATCAATACCACGGGCTGCCACATCGGTGGCGATCAGAATCTCTGTTTTGCCGCTGCGGAAGCCTTTCATAACACGGTCTCTCTGGCTCTGCTTCATATCTCCATGCAGACCTTCCGCAAAATATCCCCGTCCTTTCAGTGCCTCAGTCAGCTCATCCACACGTTTTTTTGTATTGCAGAATACAAGGGAGAGCTTTGGATTGTACATATCCAGAAGTCTTGAGAGAACTTCTTCTTTGTTCTTCTGTTTTACTTCATAATAGTACTGGTCGATATTTTTTACGGTCAGTTCTTTCTTTACGACACGAACCAGAACAGCATCTTTCTGATAATTTTTCGTGATGTCCATGATCGGCTTCGGCATGGTCGCAGAAAAGAGAACCGTCTGACGCTCTTCCGGTGCATCTTTCAAAATCGTCTCGATATCCTCACGGAATCCCATGTTCAGCATCTCATCTGCTTCATCCAGCACGATCGTGTGAAGGTTGTCGAAACGTAAGGTACGACGGCGAAGATGATCCATCACTCGGCCCGGTGTTCCGATCACAAGCTGCACACCACCTTTTAAGGAACGGATCTGTTTTCCGATATCCTGTCCGCCGTATACCGGAAGGATCTTGATGCCATGCATAAACTTGCTCAGTCTGCGGATCTCATCTGCTACCTGGATTGCCAGTTCTCTTGTCGGACACAGAATGATTGCCTGCAGTTTCCGGTTCTTCGGGTCGATCTTCTGAAGAAGCGGAATACCAAAAGCTGCTGTTTTTCCGGTACCTGTCTGTGCCTGACCGATTACGTCATGTCCGGCCATCACTTCCGGAATCGCTTTTGCCTGGATCGGGCTTGGCTCTTCAAATCCCATCTCTGTAATAGCTCGAAGAATCTTCGGGTCAAGTCCAAGTGTATCAAATTTTATGATTTCCATATATTAAATCCTTTCTTTCTGTTGCAAATACCCTTTTATTTCAAATCTCACTGACATAACGCTCCTCACTGCTCAGTGTTTCATGCACTTACAGCTACAAAATACTTATATGTTCATATAATGACGTCGGAGGCAAAAGTCCCCAACTATATTTGAAAAACAAGGCATAAAAATACCGCCTCTTTATTTATCTAATGTGAGGCGGAAGAGTAACAATTCACATATGCCAGTCATTTTAACATATCCCGTTTTGAAATTCAACTGTTCATTTTAATTTGAAACCAGACACATATTTGAGCAACATGCAATTCCGGCAAACAATGCTTCGCATTATCCTCTGTAAATTTCTGCACAGCCCGGACTGATTATTAGCTATTGTAAAAACAGGGTTGCATTTTTTATGTTTTCGGTATAATATACATATAACTACACATAGTATTCAAAACTACATATAACGGTTTTTATTTCAATATTCATTTTATATTGCTTTCAAGTCATGAGGTATGATCACGAATATCTGAAAATTGCTCTCACAATTCTGTCATCTGACTTGAATCATGTTTCAAAGGAGGTATTCACTATGTTAGAAAAAATCAAAGATCCCGGAAGTGCGATCACACACTTCATTGGTATGCTGATGGCAATGTTTGCCGCCACACCGCTGATCATCAAATCTCTGCATGAGCCGGATTATATCCATGTGATTTCCCTGACTGTTTTTATTGTGAGTATGATCCTACTCTATGCGGCAAGCACGATCTACCATACTTTAAATCTTTCAGAAAGAACAAATCGTATTCTCCGCAAGTTAGACCACAGTATGATCTTTGTACTGATTGCCGGAAGCTACACACCAATCTGCCTGATCGTTTTGAAAGGTCCGGTCGGATATTTCCTGTTCGCTCTTGTCTGGGCAATCGCACTGATCGGCATTATCGTAAAAATCTGCTGGATCACCTGTCCGAAATGGTTTTCTTCTGTGCTTTATATCAGCATGGGCTGGGTCTGCGTACTGGCTTTCACACAGATTGTCAATTCGCTCTCTCCGGCAGCTTTTGGATGGCTCCTGGCAGGCGGTATCATTTACACTGTCGGCGGCATCATTTATGCTTTGAAAGTTCCGCTGTTCGATGCAAAGCACAAAAATTTCGGTTCACATGAGATCTTCCATCTGTTCGTGATGGCAGGAAGTGCATGCCACTTTATTCTTATGTATGTTTATATTGCTTAATGACTGTGAAATCATTTCGATTATTCAAGAATGCCTCTGGCATTCTTGCCGAAAAAGGATAAAATTTCAGAGGTTCTGATTTTGCTCAGAGCCTCTTTCTGTATCCTGAAAACCTTTCTACTGTATATTTTTTTCTTTGATCAGGTTTTCTTTTTCTTTCCTTGTCAGCTGTTTGATCGCATATTCCCGCTTCATTGCTTCTTGTTTTTCCTGAAATTCCTCATAATAGACCAGTGTGACCGGTCTGCGATTCCTCGTATATTTTGCACCGGATTTCCCGCCGTTATGGGCTTTGAGACGCTTGTCCAGATCATTTGTCCAACCGGTATAATACGTGCCGTCACTGCACTTTAAAATATAGGTATAACACATACTTTCCATTCACTTTCAACTGTTTCATATCTTCGTATTGTGACATGCTCCTGCCTCTGATACAAATCGCTTGCTCTCTTCCATCAGAAACGCGAGTCATCTCACATCTTGTATATGTAAAGCGGAGGATTTCCCCCGCATTATTTCAAGCAATCGGCAAAGCGGTATATTTTCATTATTTCATAATCAAGCTCAAAGGACTAAGATAAAACCTGTAAAATGAATCCGATTGCAAATATTGTATGCTGCGTGCAGCTCCTTACGGATACCGTATAGCCTAATATAGTATACGCTTTCTCTCACTTTTTGTGAATCATCTTTCTTTTTGATGTCAAAACGGCTTTTGTACAAGCACATCGTAGTTTCAGTCTTTTGACCCTGGCATCATATTATTCCAGATACAGAAACGGATCTTCTGCTGCTCCGTCTTTTTCCATGGCAAAATATAGATTTGTGCCTTCTTTGCAGTAGTATTTGGTCGGCTGTGCCACGTATCCTAAAAGTTGTCCTCTCTCGACTACATCGCCTTCTGCTACGGCTACATTCTCAAGCTGGCCATAGATCAGCGTGTACTGATCTCCGAGATTCATGCGGATCGTTGTTCCTGTTTCATCATTTGTTGTGATGGAATCAACGATTCCTTTTGCCGCAGATACGACCTGTGCTCCTTCTTCCGCCCCGAAGATCAGTGCCGGATTATATTTATACTGATCCAGCGTTGCAAAATACACAGTAGAATCCATGCTGTAGTCCATGAGCACTTTGCCGGCTACCGGCCACTGAAGTTCCTGTGTGGACGCAAAGCTGACCGTCGGACTGACCACTGCGTTGACCTGTCCGGAGGAAACTTTTTCGGTCTCCATGCCTTCTGTCTCTGCTTCCGTTTCCTGCCCGGCTGTTTCCTGTTCTGCCCTTATCTGACGATTGCCGCCTGCCAGTGATTCCGGATCAACATCCATCTCATTTGCCTGAGAAGCCAGATTTGCTTCCGCTTCTGATGAAATCACCGCCTCAGCTTCTGTTTCGACAGGACTTTCATTCAGATCCACCATATGCTCTTTTGCCGGTTCCTGTGCCGTATCCGACAGATCAACAGCATAGTAGGTCGTTGCCGCAGCCGCCCCTACAAGACATAAAGTCAGAACCAACATCGCACCTTTTTTTCGCGTAAACCATTTTCCATCCTTCTTCTGCATATCCCTTCACCTCATAAATTCAGATTTGCAACCAAACAGTTACCTTATTCTCATTTTTTCCGATTTTGGGTTTTTTATGCGAAGTGAATATGAAAGAAACTATATTTCTATGATGTTCTTTCTTTTTTTTCAAGTCGAACGCACGTGAGACTTGGCACGCGATTCTGGTCAGCTTTGCTGACATTTACCCAACAGAATCGCTGTGCATTCTCGCGGAGCGTTTATCTTAGTCGGAGATTGCTCTCCCACTAAGACAAATTTGTTGCTCGCCACTTATAGGAGTCTTCTCCGACTAAGATAAAAACAGGCAGTTGGCTTTTTCATATCCAACTGCCCATTTTTGCTATTTCTTTATCATTCTTTTATGCTTCTACGGTCACTTTATCCAGATGCCAGATTTCATCTACATACTGCTGGATGGTACGGTCTGATGTGAACTTGCCGCTGCATGCGGTGTTCATCATTGCCATTCTTGCCCAGCCTGTTTCGTCACGGTATGCTTTTTCTACTCTCTCCTGAGCTTCTGCGTAAGACTTAAAGTCTGCCAGGATGAAGTAAGTATCTGCTCTGTCGCTGCTGTTTGTGTTCAGCAGAGAATCGTAGATATCACGGAATCTTTCTGGATCATCCGGAGCATATTCTCCATTGATCAGCTGCATCAGGACACGACGGATATCCTGGTCGTTGTTGAAATAATCCATCGGATTGTAGCCGCCGTTGTTCTCGTAATTGATAACTTCCTGAGCGGACAGACCGAAAATAAATGCATTTTCTTCTCCAACTTCCTGAACGATCTCTACGTTTGCTCCGTCCATGGTTCCCAGTGTCGGTGCACCGTTCAGCATGAACTTCATATTTCCGGTTCCGGATGCTTCTTTACTTGCTGTGGAGATCTGCTCGGAAACATCTGCTGCTGCAAAGATCCATTCTGCATTGGATACACGGTAATCTTCGATAAATACAACTTTCAGTTTTCCGTTGATGCTCTTATCGTTGTTGATCACATCTGCAACAGAGTTGATCAGTTTGATCGTCAGTTTTGCACGACGATATCCGGCTGCTGCTTTTGCACCAAAGATGAAGGTTCTTGGATAGAACGGCATTTCCGGATGATCTTTGATCTTATTGTACAGATACATAACATGCAGGATGTTCAGCAGCTGACGTTTGTACTCATGAAGTCTCTTAACCTGTACATCGAAGATAGAACGAGGATCTACATCGATACCGTTGTGCTCTCTGATGTATTTTGCCAGACGCAGTTTGTTCTGGTATTTGATGTTCATGAACTCCTGCTGTGCTTTTTCATCATCCACATAAACTTTCAGTTTGGAGATCTGAGCCAGATCTGTAATCCATTCATCACCGATATGCTCGGTTACCCAGTCTGCCAGCAGCGGGTTTGCATGAAGCAGGAAACGTCTCTGTGTGATACCGTTTGTCTTGTTGTTGAATTTCTCCGGCATCATCTCATAGAAGTCTTTTAATTCCTGATTTTTCAGAATTTCTGTATGCAGTGCAGCAACACCGTTTACAGAGTAACCTGCACAGATAGCCAGATGTGCCATTTTAACCTGTCCATCGTAAATGATAGCCATCTTGCGGATTTTCTCCTGGTTGCCCGGATATTTTTTCTGGATCTCTTCCACAAATCTGTGGTTGATCTCCTCGATGATCTGGTAGATACGAGGAAGCAGTCTTGAGAACAGCTCGATTGGCCATTTTTCCAGTGCTTCTGCCATGATGGTGTGGTTGGTGTATGCACAGGTCTTTGTGGTAACTTCCCATGCTTCATCCCATTCCAGACCTTCTTCGTCAAGCAGGATACGCATCAGCTCTGCTACTGCAACAGTCGGATGTGTATCGTTCAGCTGGAAGGTTGCTTTCTCATAGAATTTGCGGATGTCAGAATGATTCTTTTTATATTTTGCAACAGCTGCCTGAACACTTGCAGAAATGAAGAAATACTGCTGTTTCAGACGCAGTTCTTTACCTGCGTAGTGGTTATCGTTCGGGTAGAGAACTTCTACGATATTTCTTGCCAGGTTTTCCTGTTCTACGGCTTTCTGATAATCACCTTTATCGAAAGAATCCAGCTGGAAGTCGTTGATCGCTTCTGCATCCCATACACGCAGTGTATTTACTACATTGTTGTTGTAACCAACGATCGGAATATCAAACGGGATTGCACGTACAGACTGATAACCTTCCTGGATAAATTTGTTGCGTTTTGTTGCTTCATCGTATTCTACACGGATATAGCCGCCGAATTTTACTTCTTTTGCATATTCCGGACGACGCAGCTCAAATGGATTACCGTCTTTCAGCCAGTTATCCGGCACTTCTACCTGATAACCGTTTTCAATCTTCTGTTTGAACATACCATAGCGGTAACGGATACCGCAGCCGTATGCTGCATAACCAAGTGTTGCCAGAGAATCAAGGAAGCATGCAGCCAGACGGCCAAGACCGCCGTTTCCAAGTGCTGCATCCGGCTCCTGGTCTTCGATCACGTTCAGGTCAAAGCCCAGCTCTTCCAGAGCTTCTTTTACTTCTTTGTACTCTGTCAGGTTGATCATGTTATTTCCAAGGGCACGTCCCATCAGGAACTCCATGGACATATAATAAACCATTTTCGGGTCTTCTTCTTCGTAAACTTTCTGGGTTTCCATCCAGTTGTCAATAATCGTATCCTTGACCGCATAGGATACTGCCTGAAATACCTGCTGTTTTGTTGCGTCAACCAGTGTCTGACGGTACAGTGTTTTCAGGTTGCTTTTCACACTCTCAATAAATACTTCTTTGTCAAATCTTTTGCTCACAGCAAATCCTCCTTATTTCTGTGTCTTTTCAACACCCATGCGTACACTTTCACCGTTGATACTCCATTCTTTTTCGTATCCGGCAATACTTCCAAGAACAATCTCATCTGCAAGGACTTCATCCTTAATCTCATCCATATGGTCTTTCAGGACGGTGAGGATCTTTTCGTTGTCAGCTGCATACAGGCGGATTCTGTCCATTACCTCAAAACCTGCCTCTTTACGCATGGTCTGGACTTTACTGATCAGTTCTCTCACAAATCCCTCCTCAATCAATTCCGGAGTAAGGTTGGTATCCAGAACAACGGTAATATCGTTATCCTGCTCAGATACATAGCCTTCGATCTGTGCTGTATCAATCAGTAAATCTGTCTCATATAATACAACTTCACTGCCATTGATGTCAAGCGTGAGGGAGCCTTTGTCTTTCAGCTCATCCATTGCCTGATTGCCATCAAGTGCAGAAAGTGCCTGTTTGATACCGCCAAGCAGTTTGCCGTATTTTGGTCCTACGGTTTTCAGCTGCGGTTTGAAGCTGTAAGAAGTAAAGTCTTTTACATCCTGTGTAAAGGTAACTTTCTTGCTGTTCAGCTCGTCACGGATAATGTCTGCGAAGTATTCTGGCAGTTCTTTCGGTGCTTTGACAAACATGTTTGCGATCGGCTGTCTGTTCTTGATGTTTGCAGTATTTCTGCATGCACGTCCCATAACAACAATCTTCAGTACTTCATCCATGTTTGCTTCGAGTTCTTTGTCTACGTGAGCCATATCTGCCTTCGGGAAATCACACAGATGTACGCTTTCTGGTGCAGTCTTGTCAATGCTGCATACCAGGTTGCGGTAGATGTCTTCTGTCATAAACGGAATCATCGGTGCAGCTGCTTTTGAAACATTTACCAGAGCGGTATAAAGTGTCATGTAAGCATTGATCTTATCCTGCTCCATGCCTTTTGCCCAGAAACGTTCACGGCTGCGGCGTACATACCAGTTACTCATATCATCCACAAATTCCTGAAGTGCTCTTGCAGTTTCCGGAATACGGTAATTTGCCAGGTTGTCATCCACGGTCTGAATCATGGTGTTCATCTTGGAGAGCAGCCATTTATCCATTACGGAGAGTTTGTCGTAGTCTAATGTATATTTTGTTGCGTCAAATTCATCAATATTCGCATACAGAACGAAGAATGCATAAGTATTCCACAGAGTTCCCATGAATTTACGCTGTCCTTCCTGAACGGCTTTGCCGTGGAAACGGTTCGGCAGCCATGGTGCACTGTTGATGTAGAAATACCAGCGGATCGCATCTGCTCCGTAAGTCTGAAGTGCATCAAACGGATCAACGGCATTTCCTTTGGATTTACTCATCTTCTGACCGTTTTCATCCTGTACATGTCCAAGAACGATAACGTTCTGATACGGTGCTTTGTTGAACAGGATCGTGGACTCTGCCAGCAGAGAATAGAACCATCCTCTTGTCTGGTCAACTGCCTCGGAAATAAACTGTGCCGGGAACTGTTTCTCAAACACGTCTTTATTTTCAAACGGATAATGATGCTGTGCGAACGGCATTGCTCCTGAGTCAAACCAGCAGTCGATCACTTCCGGTACACGGTGCATCGGCTTGCCACACTTCGGACACTTGATCGTGATCTCATCGATGTACGGACGATGCAGTTCTACGGTTTTTGCCTTTTCATTTCCACTCATTTCGAACAGTTCCTGACGGCTTCCGATCGAATGCTGATGTCCGCACTCACACTCCCAGATGTTCAGCGGAGTTCCCCAGTAACGGTTACGGCTGATACCCCAGTCCTGAACATTCTCCAGCCAGTCGCCAAAACGTCCTTTACCGATGCTTTCCGGAATCCAGTTGATGGTGTTGTTATTGCGGATCAGGTCATCTTTGACAGCTGTCATCTTGATGAACCAGGATTCTCTTGCGTAGTAGATCAGCGGAGTGTCGCATCTCCAGCAGTGCGGATAGCTGTGCTCAAACTTCGGTGCATCAAACAGAAGTCCTCTCTCATCGAGGTCTTTCAGCACGAGCGGATCTGCTTTTTTTACAAAGATACCGCCAAACGGTGTATCTTCCGTCAGGTTACCTTTGCCGTCAACCAGCTGTACAAACGGCAGTCCGTATTTACGTCCGACTTTCGCATCGTCTTCACCAAATGCCGGTGCGATATGAACGATACCGGTACCATCTGTCAGTGTTACGTAAGTATCACAAACAACATAAAATGCTTTTTTGTTCTGTTTTTCTGCATGAACGGCTGCACAGCTGTACAGTGGTTCGTACTCTTTATATTCCAGGTCTGTTCCTTTGTAATTCTCCAGTACATTGTAAGCATCTTCGCCGAGCACCTTGTCAGCCAGAGCCTGTGCAATGTAATAAACACGGCCGTCTTCTTTCATCTGAACTTTTACATAATCCTCATCCGGGTTTACGCAAAGTGCAAGGTTGGAAGGCAGTGTCCATGGTGTGGTTGTCCATGCCAGAATGTAAGCGTCTTCGTCTTTGACTTTGAAACGTACAACAGCAGAACGTTCTTTTACGTCCTTGTAACCCTGTGCCACTTCCTGGGCAGAAAGCGGAGTACCGCAGCGCGGGCAGTAAGGAACGATCTTGAATCCTTTGTACAGCAGGCCTTTTTCCCAGATGGTTTTCAGTGCCCACCATTCAGACTCGATATAGTTATCATCATAGGTAACATACGGATTTTTCATGTCAGCCCAGAAACCAACCGTTCCGGAGAAATCTTCCCACATGCCTTTGTATTTCCATACGCTCTCTTTACATTTATCAATGAAAGGAACCAGTCCATATTCTTCGATCTGATCTTTTCCGTCCAGACCGAGCATTTTTTCTACTTCCAGCTCAACCGGCAGACCGTGTGTATCCCATCCGGCTTTACGCGGAACCATTTTGCCTTTCATGGTCTGATATCTCGGAATCATATCTTTGATAACACGGGTCAGAACATGTCCGATATGCGGTTTACCGTTAGCTGTTGGCGGTCCGTCATAAAAGGTGTAAGTTTCACCTTCTTTACGGTTTTCCATACTCTTTTCAAAGATGTGATTTTCTTCCCAGAATTTCTCAACATTTTTTTCTCTGTCTACGAAATTCAGATTTGTCGAAACTTTTTCGTACATAAGCAACCTCCTGTCCTTATTATAAGGAATAAATCAAAAAGCTGCCATCCTGTAAAAGGATGACAGCCAATACTCTCATAACCACCTGTTACAACATACCGACAAAATGCGATATGCGTTCCCGATAACGGGGGAATCCGGCACGACTTACTTTCAGCGATGCTGTAAAACAGCTTTCAGTCTGCAACTCCGAAGTGATATTCCGCCTGTGTTACTTGTACTCCTTCCCACCCACCGGAGCTCTCTGTGTCTTTTACGACAGACGTACTTGTCTTCTTCTGCGTTATTTTCCTGTTAGTCTGTCCCTATTATATAGTAGAAATTCCGGAAAAGTCAAGGCAAAAAAGTTGTTCAGCTATAAGAGTTGCCTGACAAACATATTCTTTTTCTATTTGTCATTTTCTCAATCTTATATTTGCCAAAAGGTACTAAATATTTCATATATCATCATTGAATTTTCAGTTAAATATGCTATGATAAATTTGAGTTATGATGCCAGAGTGAGAGGGTCCATCACTTTATAACGAAGCAATTCGCCGGCATCATTTTTATTCTCAACATCTTTAATATTTATCTTATGAAAGGAGAGAAAAGAAATGAAGAAAAACACACTCAAACGCTTTATGGCTTCTGCAATGACAGCCGTTATGTGTGTCAGCTCACTGGGAACATTAGCTGTAAATGCTGCTCCTGCTGACCCGGCTGCTGAAACCTCTGTTGTCGACAATCTGATGAGCAAAATGACGCTCCGCCAGAAGATCGCCCAGATGATGATGCCTGATTTCCGTAAATGGCAGACAGAATCGGACTCGGGACAGAAAAATTTCCAGGTGATGAACGATGAAGTGGCTCAGATCATCAAGGATTATGATTTCGGCGGAGTTATTCTTTTCGCTGAAAACGTAGCTCAGACAGATCAGACACTGAAACTGACAACGGATCTTCAGGAAGCTGCCACAGGCGGAACGGACGGCAGCAACATCCCGCTGCTCCTGACAATCGACCAGGAAGGCGGTATTGTTTACCGTCTCGGAAGCGGAACAGCTCTTCCTGGAAACATGGCTCTCGGTGCAACCAGAAGCACGGACGCTGCAACACAGTCCGGAGAAGTGATCGGACGCGAGCTGAGTGCCCTCGGCATCAACGTAGACTTTGCACCTGTTGCCGATGTCAACAGCAATCCTTCCAACCCGGTTATCGGCCTTCGTTCTTACGGAAGCGATCCGGAACTGGTAGGAAGCATGGCAACTGCTGCCATGAAAGGTATGCAGAAGTACAACATCGCTGCTGCTGCCAAACATTTCCCGGGTCATGGCGATACCGCTACAGACTCCCACACAGGTCTTCCTTGTGTAGACAAATCTCTGGACGAACTCAGACAGTGTGAACTCGTTCCGTTCCAGAAAATGATCGACAACGGCGTAGACATGCTGATGACAGCACACATTCAGTATCCACAGGTTGAAAAAGAAACTGCCATTTCCAAGAAAGACGGTTCCGAGATCAGTCTCCCAGCAACGCTTTCCAAAACCATTCTTACTGACCTTGTAAGAAACGAAATGCACTATGACGGCATCATCGTAACCGATGCCCTGAACATGGATGCGATTTCTCAGAACTTCGGCGAAACCGATGCCTGCATCCGTGCCATCAAAGCCGGTGTTGACATTTGCCTGATGCCGACTATCCTCAGAAGCAAGGCAGATATGCCGAAAATGGATGCGATCCTGGACGGCGTAGAAGCTGCTGTTAATTCCGGAGAGATCTCTGTGGATCGCATCAACGAATCTGTTAAGAGAATCCTTTCTCTGAAAGAAAAGAGAGGCATCCTGAATTACACAAGCGATACTCGTACTTACGAGGAAAAACTTGCCGTTGCAAACGAGCAGGTTGGTTCCGAACAGAATCGTGACATTGAGAGAAATATTTCTGCCCAGGCTGTTACCGTTATCAAAAATAACGACAATATTCTGCCGCTGAAACCGCAGGCAGGACAGAAAGTGCTTCTGCTTGGTGCATACAACAACGAAACTCCGGGACTCGCACTTGGTATGAGACGTGTGATCGCAGATCACATCATCAGCGGAAAAGTAGATTTTGAGACATTTCGTTACACCTCTGCAAACCTTGACCAGGTAAAACAGAAAATTGACGATGCCGACTACGTGATCGTTATTTCCGAAGTTTCCACAAACTTTTCCAACTGGCTGACCACACAGCCGACCGCTATCACAGAATACGCAAAAGCACAGGGCAAGAAATCCATCGTTATGAGTATTTCCAAACCTTATGATGTTGCAAACTATGCTGATTCTGATGCGATCGTAGCTGTATACGGAAACAAAGGTATGGATCCGACAGAAGCTCTGAAACCGGATAATGCATTTGGTCCGAACATCATCGCCGGCGTAGAAGTTATCTTTGGTCGCTTCGCTGCATCCGGTAAACTTCCGGTTAATGTTCCAGTTATCGAAAATGGTCAGATGACATCCGATATCAAATACGCTTTCGGTTATGGTCTGACTTACGATGCAGTCGAACCAAGTTCCTATTATGCAGTTGAAAACTCACTGCTGAACTTCTACAATACATGGAAAGACGCTGATCTTTCTGTTTATACAGCAGATTCCGCAGCTGCACTGAAGAGTGCTTTAACTGCTGCAAAAGCTGTTCTTGACAAATCCAATGCTTCCATCACAGAAATGGACAGTGCTGTGTCCGCTCTGGTCGATGCAGTCAACAACCTGGCATACGGTGTTCAGAAAACACATCTGAACGTTGCCATCGACGCTGCTGACAAGCTTCTGGAACGTGCTGCTGATTATGAAAACACCGAAGATCTGACAGCTGCTCTGACAGCTGCAAAAGCTGTTTATGCAAACACATCTGCTACTCAGACAGAAGTTGACCGTGCTGCTTCCACACTGCTGGATGCACTGGCTGCTATGGCTGAAAGAGCTGACCTCGCCGCTCTGAAAAAACTGGTTGCTTCCGCAGGCGGTCTGGAAGAAAAAGACTTTACATCCGACAGCTATAAAGATCTGAAAGATGCAATGGATGCTGCAAAAGACGTCATTGATGACCTGAACCGTGCACCGGAGGCGATCGGCAAGGCATATGCTGATATCATCACTGCGATCACCAATCTGGAACGTGTCGGAAACAAAGCTGCTCTGGTTGCTGTCATCGCAAAAGCAGAAGCCATCGTTGCTGCAAAAGACAGCTATGTATCTTCTACACTGAACGGTCTGGAAGAAGCTCTGGCTGCCGGAAAAGCAGTGAATGACAACCCGGATGCACTTCAGGATGCAATCAACAATGCAGTTACCTTGCTGACCGAAAAAGTTGCAAACGTTCGTCTGCTTGGCGACGTAAATAACGACGGCAGCGTAACTACTGACGACAGTGCACTGCTGCTTCGTTCTGCCGCTGAACTTGATACTCTGGACGATGCTGCAACCGTAAGTGCAGATATGAACCAGGACGGTATTGCAGACACTTCCGATGCCGTTCTGATCCTGCAGACAGCTGCTGAATTCTGATGCAGAAGTTTTTACCGATCAAAAAATCGATTTTTATAGTTTGTCTTGCCATGATGCTGTGCTGGATTCCTGTCACAGCACATGCCGCAGGGCACAGGGAAGCACCAACATCTCCCACACGCATTTTATTTGTGGGAAACAGCTATACACAGCGAAATCATATGCCAAATATTTTTCGGAAACTGTGCAAGAGTTCTGGGCAGAACGTGATCGTAAGGTCACTCACCAATCCGGGACGTTCCCTGAAAAATACAAGCAACCCTACAACTGCCAACGGCAGAAAACTTTACCGGCTTCTGCGTATGCAGCGATGGGATTACGTCATTTTGCAGGATCGACGCTATTATCCGATTTCCAAACCACAGCGTATGAAAAGAACCATCCGCAAGCTGGCTCCTTATATTCAGGCCAGCGGTGCAAAGATGGTCCTTTATCAGACATGGGCCCCGGGGAAATGGCATAATGATTATAACCGGTACGATTCCGTGTCAAACCGCTCTGATTACCAGAGTATTCTTAACCGTACGATTGCGGAGATCGCCGAAGAGCACAATGCTCTCGTCGCTCCGGTTGGCACAGCATTTCTGCTCTGCAGCCATTCTTCGTATGGGATCAAACTTCTGATGGGTGACTATTCGCACCCGACCGTAGAAGGAAGTTACCTGGCAGCATGCGTCATTTACAACACTGTTTTTTCGAGATCCTCAATGGGCATCCCCTATACCGGAACTCTTGATGTGATGACTGCATTCAAGCTCCAGAAACTGGCTGAAACTGTATGTTTTGCATCTTAACCGGAGCAATATTTTCAACGAAATCACTCCGCAGATATATACAGTGATCCTGCCGCAAAAAAATCCGGAACAAAACAGTTTTTACTGTCCGTTCCGGATTTTTTTCTTTCATTTATTTGTGTTTCTTTTTTACTGCTGTTTCTCTTCGATGATCTTCTGGCTGTCGCTGTTCAGAATCTCCATAAATTCTTCTCCGGTGATCGTCTCATGCTCGTAGAGGAATTTTGCGATCTCATGCAGCTTCATAACGTTGTCTTCCAAGATTTTTTTTGCCTTCTGATGCTGTTCTTTGACCAGCTGAACGACTTTCTGGTCGATCAGCGTCTGTGTCTCCATGGAGCAGGTCAAAGAGCTGTCTCCGCCAAGATACTGGTTAGAAACGCTTTCCATGGCTACCATATCAAACTCTTCGTTCATACCGTAACGTGTGATCATGGCTCTTGCAAATTTCGTTGCCTGCTCGATATCATTGGAAGCTCCGGTTGTGATCTCACCAAAGATCAGTTCTTCTGCCGCACGGCCGCCGGTAAAGGTTGCGATCTTGTTTTCCATCTCTGTTTTGTTCATCAGGAAATGCTCGCCCTCTTCTACCTGCATCGTATAGCCGAGTGCACCGGAAGTTCTCGGAATGATCGTGATCTTCTGAACCGGTGCGGAATTAGTCTGCATGGCAGCAACCAGTGCATGACCAACCTCATGATAGGAAACGATCAGTTTCTCTTTATCCGACAGGATACGGTTTTTCTTCTGATATCCTGCGATAACAACTTCCACGCTCTCCATCAGATCTGCCTGTGTTGCAAATTTGCGTCCGCAGCGTACAGCATGAAGTGCTGCTTCATTCACGATATTTGCAAGTTCCGCTCCGGATGCTCCGGATGCAGCTCTGGCGATCGCATTGAAATCTACGTTATCCGCAAGTTTGATCTTTTTTGCATGGACTTTCAGAATATCCACACGACCCTGAAGATCCGGCAGTTCCACCGGAATACGACGGTCAAATCGTCCCGGACGGAGCAGTGCCGGATCAAGAGAATCCGGCTGGTTGGTCGCTGCCAGAATGACAACACCTTTGGAACCGTCAAATCCATCCATTTCCGTGAGCAGCTGATTCAGCGTCTGCTCACGCTCATCGTTGCCGCCGATGCGTCCGTCACGTTTCTTGCCGACTGCATCGATCTCGTCGATAAAGACGATACACGGTGCTTTCTCGCTTGCCTGTTTGAACAGGTCACGCACTTTTGCAGCACCCATACCGACAAACATCTCAACAAACTCAGAACCGGAGATCGAGAAGAATGGTACGTTCGCCTCACCTGCAACTGCTTTTGCCAGCAATGTTTTACCGGTTCCCGGAGGGCCTACAAGCAGTGCACCTTTTGGCATCGATGCTCCGATTTCCTGATATTTGCCGGGATTGTGAAGGAAATCTACGATCTCTGTAAGCAGTTCTTTTGCTTCTTCCTCTCCTGCCACATCGGAGAATTTGATGCCGCTTGTGGATTTTACATAGATCTTGGCATTGCTCTTTGTGCCAAACATCATGGAGTTCATCGGGTTTGCCCCGTCACTCATCTTGCTCATCATCTTTTTGGAAAGCCATCTGCCAAGTGCAACAAAAATAAAGATTGGCAGTACATAGCCGAGCAGAAGATAAACGATCGGAGACATTTCTTCTGTGATCTCCGTGGAAAAAGTTGCACCTGCTTTGTACAGACGGTCTACCAGTTCCGGGTCGTTGATCACGCCGGTTTTGTACATCTGCGAATTGTCTTTGTTTGTAAAGAAGATCTCAGAATCGGTGATATTTACCGAGCCGATCTCCTGATTATTTGTCATCTGCATAAAAACATTGTAGCCGACTTCCTTTACCTGATGCTTCAGCACATTCGGAAAAACAAGTGTGTTGAGCAGTATCATGATCGTTGCCGCAATGATCAGATAATAGATAAACGGCTTCTTTGGAGTTTTTACTTCATTCATGATGTTCCTCCTTGTAAATACTGGGGTTAAGCGATGCCATAAAACCACTCTTGTGCAAGCACATCGTGGTTTCATGCTTCTGACCCTGGCATCTTTAAATCTTAAATCGATATCCCACGCCCCAGATTGTCTCGATATACTGTGGCTTGGCTGTGTTAAACTCAATCTTCTCACGAATCTTTTTGATATGTACCGTAACGGTCGCAATATCTCCGATCGACTCCATATCCCAGATTTCACTGAACAGCTCTTCTTTTGTGAATACATGATTTGGATGCTCCGCAAGGAAGGTCAGCAGATCAAATTCTTTTGTGGTAAATGCTTTTTCTTCTCCATTTACCCACACACGGCGTGCTGTCTTATCGATCTTGATGCCGCGGATCTCTACGATATCATTCTTCGGCATATTTGTGCTGACCAGACGCTCATAACGTGCCATATGTGCTTTGACTCTCGCTACCAGTTCACTCGGGCTGAACGGTTTGGTCATATAGTCATCTGCTCCAAGTCCCAGTCCACGGATCTTATCAATGTCATCTTTCTTTGCGGAAACCATCAGAATTGGCGTATTTTTGTGATTTCTGATCTCTTTACAGATCTCAAATCCATCCATTCCCGGCAGCATCAGGTCGAGAATGTAAAGATCAAATTCTTCTTCCAGGGCACGTTTGAGTCCAACGTCTCCCTTGCTCTCAATCTCAACTTCAAATCCGCTCAGTTCCAGATAATCTTTCTCCAGCTCTGCAATACTCTCCTCATCTTCTATGATTAGTATTCTGCTCATTTACAGGCACCTCCTGATATTTTCTAAGGACAAAGTACATCACTGTACCACATCCGAGTTTACTGTTTGCCCAGATCTTTCCGCCGTGATCTTCGATGATCTTGCGTACGATGGAAAGACCGATTCCACTTCCTCCTTTGGAAGAATTCCTGGATGCATCCGCCCGGAAGAACCGGTCAAAGATTGCCGGCAGATCTTTTGCCGCAATACCTCGTCCGTTATCTTCGATCTCAACCTGGATGAAATCACCCACATCTTTGACACGGATGCTGATATAGCCTTTTGGCTTATCCATATATTTGATAGAGTTTCCGACAATATTGTTAATGACTCGCTTCAGCTGCTCTGCATCGGCGATCACAAGCACATCATTTTCAACTGAATTAAAGTAAGACAGCTCAATATTTTTGGATTCTAGATCCAGTCCGACCTCTTCCACACAGTCATCAAAATATTCACGTACATTAATCTTATTGAATGTATATGGAATACGGTTTGTATCGATCTTTGAATAGAACGTCAGCTCATTGATCAGACGATCCATATCATTTGCTTTATTATAAATCGTGCGGATGTAACGGTCCATTTTCTCCGGCGTATCCGCCACACCATCCATGATTCCCTCCGCATAACCTTTCAGGGCTGTGATAGGAGTTTTCAGATCGTGTGCAATGTTGCTGATCAGCTCTTTATTCTCCTTGTCGTACTGTATCTTTTCCTCAGATGACTCCCTCAGTCTCTGCCGCATTTCCTCAAAATCGCGGCACAGCTCACTGATCTCATCGTCACCTTCTGCATCCAGAACAAAATCCAGATTTCCCTCTTTGATGTTCTGCGTTGCTTCCTTAAGCTTTTTCAGCGGAATGTTGATTCCATTGTAAATCCACATCGTCAGCATACCTGCTGTCATGATCAGAATGATCACGATAGAAACAAGCATATCTCTTGTAAGAGTCCTTATCTGACGCACCATCGTCAGGCTGGTGATTACAAAAACACTGCCTTCTGTCTGATCTGAAAACGTCAGATCCATCTGCTTGACGAACGCCTTCACATCCTTACCGATGTAAACGCCGCTGTCCGACTGGCTGACCACGTCACTATACTCCGGCAGCTCCGGAAACAGCTTATTCACGCTCTCATCACTTCCGGAATAATAAAGGCTGTCGCCCTTTCTTACGATCAGAAAAGAATATTTCTCTTTCAGCTCATCATTCAGCTGATCCAGATAATCACGATTCAGAAATGCATCCGGATTTTCACTGCCCTTTGCTTTGATCTGTTCAAAATTGGAGTTCGTCGCTTTGTTCAGAACCTGCACCGAATCCGACATATTTTCATAAGTCACACCGGAAATGCCGAGATGATCCTCCAGATTACGGATCTGATACGTAGAAAAACCAACCAGCGATACTCCTGCAAGCAAAAGAGGCACACAGATAATAACAAAAAAGGCTATGATAAGCCTCGTTTTTAATTTCATAAAAATCGCTCCTTGCCTCGGTTTTAAATCCCTTTCAGTATAGCATATCGCTGTTGGATATACACATAAAGTTTTTCTAAAAAAAGACAAAAAAAAATTATCGTTTTTTCTTTTTCAGTGTAAAAGAATGGGATGAAGGTGTTATAAAGTGCTGGCTTCCAAAAATATGCATGTGCAAATGAACGAATTCTCCGAAGGGCACGTAAAAGTGCCTTCGGAGAATTCGTTCATTTACACGTTCACAAACCCGCCCCCTCCTTGCGAAGCCCTCTGGTATTTTTCTCCACTTGTTTTCTCGGTATCATGATCTGATGTGAGCATCCCATACACTCCAGTCGGAAGTCCGCTCCTACCCTGAGGATCCTCCACTCTTTACTTCCGCACGGATGCTGTTTTTTCAGTTTCACGATATCGCCTACTTCATAATCCATCCTGTCCCTCCCAATCTACAAAATGATCTCATATATTCTTACAGATCGTTATATGTTCAGATGCCGGCAAATACTTTTCCGATCGGTTCCTGGATCACCAGATCTGCATTTTTATCCTGCGATGTGACACTCATATTGATCACGACCAGTTTATTTCCTCTGTAATAATCAATCAGTCCGGCTGCCGGATAGACGATCAGGGAGGTTCCGCCGATGATCAGCATATCTGCATCCTGGATCGCCTGGATGGCTCTTGCCATGACGGTCATATCAAGCCCTTCTTCGTAGAGCACCACATCCGGTTTGATCCTTCCGCCACAGGAACAGGTCGGCACGCCTTCTGCATGAAGCATATATTCTGCATCATAAGATTTTCCGCATTTCATACAGTAATTGCGATGCACGCTTCCGTGAAGCTCCAGCACTTCTTTGCTTCCTGCCGCCTGGTGCAGTCCGTCGATATTCTGCGTGATGACTGCCTTTAATTTTCCGGCCTTTTCAAGCTCTGCCAGCTTTTTATGTGCCATGTTTGGCTTTGCATCCAGGCAGAGCATTTTATTTTTGTAAAAACGATAAAATTCTTCCGGGTTTCGCATGAAAAAACTATGGCTCAGAATGGTTTCCGGCGGATAATCATACTCCTGGTGATAAAGTCCGTCCGTACTTCGAAAATCAGGAATCCCGCTTTCTGTCGAGACACCGGCCCCGCCAAAAAATACAATATTATTGCTTCCATTGATGAGTTCTTTCAGTTTTTCTGTGCCATTCATACAAATCACCCTTTCATACCCAAATTATAAGATGCCAGAGGCAAAATCTCTTACACTGCCTTGTAGGTTTCGATCAGCTTGCCCTGCACGAGAAATCTTGTCTCAGAATTTCCGGTACAGGTAGAAAGTGTCACGATTTTATCATCGCTTGTCACTTCGATGTCACGTTTCAAAACGGAACGTTCAAAACAGGAATCGATATATTCTTGAAATTTCTTTTTGTCGGAAAACTGAAGCTGATAGGTTTCGCTTGTCGCACCGACTTCCTGGCAGGAGAAAATTTCGTATTTATAAATCTTCTCCGGCGTATATACCCAGAAATATGCATCCGAGTCAAACACTGCCTGATCGCGGAATTGTTTTAATTTTCCGAACATGGAAAGATTTCGCATATTGTGTCCGTAAATGATCGTGTTCGGATCGGAAAAATCTTTTTTGCAGCCGTGATCCATAAAAATACATCCGGCAATATTCGGCTGATTTTCAAAGGTATTGTGCAGATAGTAATCGTTATCCTTGCCCTGCGTGACCGGATAACTGATATCGATCGCACCGACCTTCAGCCAGGCGATAATATCCTCATTCACGGCTTTCAGTCCGGCAAAATCGATCGGATTTTTCATCGTCGGCTCCGCCGCATCCGTGTTGATCTCTTCAAACATGCCCTTTTCATCAATATATTTATTCTCCAGTGCATGATACTCATCACTGCCCTTTTTATATTCCTGATAAATCGAAAGCAGCTGATAGCCGGAATAACAGAACACGCCAAGTGCCACGATCATGATCAGCGTCCGGATCACATCTCCGGCGGTACGCTTCTTTTTCTTGTTTTCTTCCATTTAAATAACACCTCCCGATTGCCGCTGCCCCTTCGGCAAAAGTCGCTTCAGACGCACCACAAAACGGGTGGACTGAATGTCACTAAAGGCTTCGATCGTTCCTTCATGCAATTCCACGATCTCTTTTGCCACCGAAAGTCCAAGTCCGGCTCCTCCGGTCTGGCTCGATCTGGAATTGTCCGCACGGTAGAACTTTTCAAATACGGTCTGCAGTTTCTGTTTCGGGATCGGCTCACCCTGATTAGAAAATACGATGACAACGGCAACACCTTCCCCGTATGCACGCACATCAATGTTTGTGCCGCGGTAACTATAGGCAACCGCATTTCGCAGAAGGTTGTCAAACACACGGGCAAGTTTGTCCGGATCACCTTCTACCATAAGATCTTCTTCCGTATAAATATTTCCAGTCAGATTGTTATCGGCAAACACGGCATAAAATTCATCCATGATCTGCTCCAGCATCAGTGAAAGATTGATGGTCTCTTTCTCCAGACGGATATTCTGGAGATTGAATTTTGTAATCTCAAAAAATTCGCTGATCAGTTCACTTAGACGGATCGCCTTGGTGTGTGCGATATGGATATATTTTTTGCGTTCTTCCGGTAGCATATCCGGTTTTTCGTCCAGCATACTTAAATACGCGATCACAGATGTGAGAGGCGTTTTGAGATCGTGTGCCAGATAAACGACCAGATCATTTTTCCGTTGCTCACTTTCCTGTGCCATGCGTTCTTTCCGTGCCAGCGTCATCTTCATGGTATTTAATTTCTCTGCGATCGGCTCCAGTTCCGTTTCCAGCTCGATCGGCTGTTTTGAATTTGCTAAAACATTGTCGATCCCATCTCCGATGTTTTTCAGATAATTAGCAGTCTTTGACAGTACCGCATAATATCCGACCAGAAACAGCAGCATAAATCCGATCCACTGAAACACATCCCGGTTTGCCCGAAATACATTCTGATAGATCACATCTGCTTCTGCCTGCGAAAGGTTCATTTTCATCAGAATACCGATGATCAGGTTTGAGAGCTTTCCCTGAAACAATCCGTCAAGGATCAGTGTGATGATCACTTTTCCGACCACCAGGCTCATCATCATAATGCCCATCGTCTGCAGCATCATTTTCCATTTCAGCCTGCGATATTTATTTTTCAACGCGGTATCCCACTCCCCATACGGTCTTGATAAAATTACTCTTGCCGGTCGGTCCGCTCATCTTTTCTCTCAGGTGACGGATGTGGACCATAACCGTATTGTTGCTGTTTTTATAATATTTTTCTTTCCAGACTTCTTCAAACAGCCGCTCAGAACTGATGACCTGCCCGCGGTTGTCACACAGCAGCCAGAGGATATCAAACTCAATCGGTGTTAAAGTCAGATGCTTTTCATTGTAAATACACTCATGCGTGGTACGGTTCAGAAACATATTTCCAAAATCAATCACATCTTCCTGTGCCCTTCCGCCTGTATTGTACTTGGTAAACCGACGCATCTGTGCTTTGACACGTGCGATCAGTTCCAGCGGATTAAATGGCTTTGCCATGTAGTCATCTGCCCCGAGCATCAGACCGTTGATCTTGTCCATATATTCTGTTTTTGCCGTCAGCATAATAACCGGAAAATTATATTTTTCACGGATTTTCTGAAGAACCTCAAATCCATCAATATCCGGAAGCATTACATCCAGAAGTGCCATATCCGGTGCTGCTTTCTCAATCGATACAAGTGCATCTTTTCCTGTATAAAACTTTTCGACCTCAAAGCCTTCGTTTTTCAGATACAGTTCAATAACATCTGCGATTTCCTTTTCGTCATCAACCACTAAAATTCGGTTTCCCATTTCTGTACTTTCCTCCTGATACAGCTTGCACCCACTTTTCAAGTCGAACACAGGCAAAACCTGGTATGCGGTTCTGCGAAGCCTTAATCGTGCAAGAGTCCGAACTCCACCCAAGATTACAGACACCCGGCTCTGTCAAGAAAACCGGGTGCCGCCTGTAAGACTATGCTTTTATTAAAGTTCGCAGTTTCCTACTGTTCTCGGGAACGGGATTACGTCACGGATGTTTGACATACCGGTCAGGTACATAACGCAACGTTCGAATCCAAGTCCGAAACCTGCATGTCTTGTAGATCCATATTTTCTCAGATCCAGATAGAATCCGTAATCTTCTTCCTTCAGTCCCAGCTCATTCATGCGTGCGAGCAGTTTTTCGTAGTCGTCCTCTCTCTGACTTCCGCCGATGATCTCACCGATACCAGGCACAAGACAGTCCATAGCAGCAACGGTTTTTCCATCTTCGTTCAGTTTCATGTAGAACGCTTTGATCTCCTTTGGATAATCTGTTACAAATACCGGACGTTTGAAGATTTTCTCAGTCAGGTAACGCTCATGCTCTGTCTGCAGATCACATCCCCAGGATACCTTATATTCAAATTTATCATTATTTTTCTCAAGCAATTCGATTGCTTCTGTATAAGTAACGTGTGCAAACTCGGATTCCACTACATGTTTCAGACGGTCAATCAGTCCTTTATCGACAAAATTGTTGAAGAACTGCATTTCTTCCGGTGCATTTTCCATGACATAGCGGATCACATATTTCAGCATGGACTCTGCAAGGATCATGTCATCTTTCAGATCAGAGAATGCGATCTCCGGCTCGATCATCCAGAATTCTGCTGCATGACGTGTTGTGTTGGAGTTCTCTGCACGGAAAGTCGGTCCGAATGTATAAATGTTGCGGAATGCCTGTGCAAAGGTTTCGCCATTGAGCTGTCCACTTACGGTCAGGTTGGTCTGTTTTCCGAAGAAATCCTGGCTGAAATCTACGCCGCCCTGCTCTGTTTTCGGGATGTTGTTCAGATCCATAGTTGTTACCTGAAACATTTCGCCCGCACCTTCGCAGTCACTTCCGGTGATCAGCGGAGTATGCACATAAACGAAATCTCTCTCCTGGAAGAATTTGTGGATCGCATAAGCGGTCAGGGAACGTACACGGAACACTGCCTGGAACGCATTGGTTCTCGGACGCAGATGTGAGATGGTACGCAGATATTCAAAGCTGTGACGTTTTTTCTGAAGTGGGTAATCCGGTGCGGAAGCTCCTTCTACCACAACTTCGTCTGCCTGGATCTCAAATGGCTGTTTTGCTTCCGGTGTCGGGATCAGCGTACCGGTAACGATAACGGCTGCTCCTACATTCAGTTTGGAAACCTGTGCAAAGTTTTCCATTTTATCGTGGTATACGATCTGCAGTGTCTCAAAGAAAGTACCGTCATGCAGCACTAAAAATCCAAATGTCTTGGAATCTCTGACGCTTCGAAGCCATCCTCCCACTGTAATCTTCTGATTTAAATATTTTTCCGTATCACGGTAAATTTCTCTTACTGTTACCAATTCCATTTTATAAACTCCTTTGTTTTCCATTTTTACAGCAGAATCTGGTTCTGCCGTTTTCTTACTGCTCTCAGTATATCCTAATCTTTCCGACGGTGCAAGCAGGATATGGAAAAGCTTGCGTACATTTCGCTTTGTTTTTGCCTCCAGACCATGAAAAATGTTCAGCATCTTCATCATTTTCTGTAAACGGTTCTGCGTAAAATCCATAACCGTGTCTGCCTGAGTCGCTTCAATGATCTCAAAAAGGGCATCCACGATCTCCTGCTGCTCCTCAGGAGAATACGATGCGATCCACTCATTGATCTGCTGATTTTTCTTTTCGGTCGCCGGGTTAATCTCTTCTTTGTATACAAAATCCCCTTCTTTTACTACCCAGGTGAACATATCATGCTGCAGCACACCTTTCCCGGAACTTTCCACAACCTGATAACTTCCCGCAGTATGCAGAAGCATGCCCACAAAGGAATCCTGCGGAACCATTTTGATGATCTTCTTTTCAATCCGAAGATAACCTTCTTTCCGGTAAATATCTTCCCGGAAACCCGGCCCGTCAAAACAGTATACGGCTCTGATCCGATCCTGGATCTGCGGTTCTGTCTCCATCGCTGCAAAGACTGCCTCATTGCCGCCTTTGGAATGTCCGCCAATCATCAGCGGGGCATCGCCGGTGTATTCTGCAATGTGCCGCAGATAGAGCCTTGCCGCCGTCTGCGACGGAATCGGGCTTTTCAGTGCCATATCAAAATCTTCTCTCCAGCCGACGATCGTCTCATCTGTCCCGCGAAATGCCACATACACCGTTCCGTCTTCCAGCAGAAATGTAACTGCCGAGAACTGCATCTGCATTTCTTTGTCCGTGAGATTGGTGTAATAATTGAGCCGCATTTTTGCAAAACGCCTGCTTCTGGCAACCGCCGCATAGAGCCTGCGATTATCTTTTTCATACCAGTCTGACACATACAGACTGTCGTATTTCGGATGTTTGCGAAGAGAACGCATCGTCACTCCTCTGATGTCATTTCCATCCATTTTTTCGACAAGATCCGGCACCAGATCCTGAAATTTAAAATAAGACAGCTGACACAGGATCAGACTGTCTACGTGGGAAAAAGGTCTTTCCCCGAAAGAAAGACCTCCATATTCCTTTAAATATTTTAATGTATTATCCGTAAGTTTCATATTCTATCACCTGCAGATTTTAAAGATAAAAGCTTTCCGTTCACCGATTTCTGTGAACTGCCGCTGTCAAAGTTCCAGTCTTCCGACTTCTTTGTAATCGTTTGCCATGTCATAAATACGGATCTGTCCGCCGCCGACCAGATAAAAATTATCGCCGATAAAGCAGCCCCGGACTTCCTGAAGTCCGTTGTAAGAGTAGCCATAGTAAGAATCTCCGAGATTTTCCGTGAAGACATTTTCAAATCCTTTTTCTTCATCATAGCAAAAGACCATATAGCTGGAATCACACATGAAGCCAAAAACATTTTTTTCCGTATCAATCATCGCCGCTTTGTAATTGTAGAACAGCGGGCAGTCGTAAGTGTCTTTGACCACAAACTTGTGCAGCTGTTTTACATTGGACGGATCGGACACATCAAACATTGCAAGTTTGATTCCTGTATAAGCTCCTGTCTCCGGATCAACTTCGTTGCCCACACCGAGCAGTTTGTTCTCTCCGTAAAAATGCAGATACGAGGAAAATCCTGTGATTTTCAGTTCTCCAAGTATTTTCGGATCAGACGGATCGCTTAAGTCAACCGAAAACAGCGGATCTGTATTGCGAAATGTCACAAAATATCCGATATCTCCGAGAAATCTTGCGGAACGGATGTCCTCACCTTCTGCCAGATCTCCAATATTTCCGCAGACCTGCATCGCATCATCCAGCACATAGAGTGCATTTTTCTGTGTCTCCCCGCTGTAGTCTGTCAGAACAACTCTGAGATAACTGTTGTACTCATTCATGGAAAAACTGTCGTTCAGAGAACCTTTTAAATCTGCCGTACCTTTTGCCTGGATCTTCCCTTTCTGGCAGGAGAATTTCAGAATCTGTGTCATCGTCACATCACTGCTCCAGTTTGTGTTGCTGATATAAATATTATTCTCACTTACATAAAAATTCTCCGCTGCAGATACAACTGCTTTCTGATCTATGATCGCATCCGGCTTTCCGGTGCTCACAGAAGAGATTACCAGGCAGGAAGTACTGTTCTGATACTCCGGAAGAAAAATATCCGAGGACTCCATTCTTGCACCATTGACTGCAGGAATGTACTCATCAATTTCCGATGCATCGCTGACCTGCGGATCAAACTGCGTAAACAGATAAACGATATCGCCGTTTTTTCTGGAAGTGCTGTAGTGTCCCTGCTGCTGAACCACACCGGTGAGCTGCGGCTGGGAACGGTCGGAAATATCATAGGTGTAAAGTTTTGTATAATTTTCCGTATCCGCCGTGTAAGTATCTTCTTCAGCATCACTGTTCAGCGTAGTCTTGCTTCCGGTCACGATTAGGCTGAGTATATTGCCATCTACATACATTTCCTGTGGTGTCTCATTCAGGGCATCCAGCATGATCGTTCCCTCTGTCTGCAAAGCCTTGTCTTCTGCACGGATCAGACGGACACTGCCGGTTGCTTTCATCACATACAGATATTTTCCGTCCGTCTTGACTACATCTGCTTCATCCACGCCTGCTTCCTGCAGATTTGTCTTTGAATAAGAAAGCCCTGCTCCCGCATTTGTCTCAGAGCTTCCCATATCCATGGCCGCCATCGCCGAATCTTCCACCATATAGTCGTTTGTCGTACCTCTTGCCAGCTCTGCTGTCTCATACCCGCCATATCCGCTTTCTGTTTTTTTCAGGGCATCAAAAATCTCCTGATAACTCTTTGCACCGGCAAAAACATAATTACCGGATTCAACATCCGCTGACGTCTGGGCCGTCGTTGTTTTTTCTGTTGTTGCTTCCGTTGTATTTTCTGTTGTAACTTCAAAAATTTCTGTCTCACCTGTCGCTTTTGTACTCTGCGATGCGTCTGCAAGCGACATCGTTCCGGCTTCATTCTGGCTGTTTTCGCCATTTGTGCCGGAAAGTCTGGTAAGACCCGTCACCCCTCCGATGATCACCAGTGCGAAGACTGCCGCAACTGCTCCCCACTGGGCATATCTTCGAAACCGGCTTTTTTTATCCACCGGCTGTTCTTCCAGCAGACGTCTGATCTGCTCTGGATGGATTTCTTCCGGTGCATCGACATTTTCACCGGATTTTTTTATCATATCCAAAATCTTTTTTTCATCCATACAATCCAACTCCTCTCACTCACTAAGCATCTGCTCCATTTTCTTAAGAGCACGGCTTTTCAGAGAACGCACGGTATTCTCATTCATTTCCAGCATGGAGGCAATCTCTTTTCCGGTATATCCGCCAAACAGACTGGAAGAAAGTATCAGACGTTCTTCGTCATTTAATTTATAAAATGCCGCCCGCACATCCATATCTTCGCTCGTGTCACGTTCCCGCCATGCCAGATCGGCCGGAAGCTCCACGGCACGGTTCAGATAGGATTTCAGCTTCTGTCTGCATTTGTTGGCAAGAATCCGGAAAATCCAGGCACGAAAAGCATTTTCGTCTTTTAACCCTTCAATCCCCTTCCAGGCATCCAGTACCGTCTCACTTACAACATCTTCTGCTTCATGCCTGTTTTTCAGGGTATATAATGCAAATCGAAACATATCCTGATATACTTTCTCGTATTTTGCAGCAAAATCTTCTGCATTTCGCTCCATATGATCACCCCATTCTTTTTATGCTCAGGAGGCGTTCCGTCTGCAGCCTTCCCGCCTCTCATCTATACAGTGTCATTTTTTTCGTGTTTTGTTGCATGGAAAATTTTTTCTGTTTTTACTCCTCAAGCGGATCAAAATACGTTACAAACTGATTTCCGGCTGCTTCAAACATATCGGCACTTTCTTCCAGTCCGTAATAATAGGTCTCGGCTTCTCCCGGTTTTAACAGAATCGTATTGTACTGGTCATATCCGGCAATGATCACAACGCCGTCTGCTGTTTTTGCCAGAACCGGCGTGCCCTCGCTTACATAATACAGCACACTGTCGAGTGTACATCCGGTCAGGTCAAGTACCTGTTTGCCGAGATTTTTTGACAGTTTTTTGATGTTCATCTTACCGCTTAAAATCACATCCGGGAACGTACTGATATCCAGCTTGCAGGTGGTCTGTTTGTTGCCTCGCTCCCAGATCAGCTGCTGTTTGTTGTTTACCACAACGCCAAGCTGATCATCTGCTCTCTGTACCGCCTCACTGATCGTGGTGTACATGCTGTCGAGATGACCTTTCGCATAGACATAGTAAAGTTCTTCTGTCTGTTTTTGGGCCGGAATCGATACTTCTGCAGCCTCTTCGCCTTCTGCCTTGACCTGTTTTGCATAAAGGATCTGCGGTGTTGTACCTTCCTCGATCGTCTCACCCGTTTTCAGAATGGTTTCTGTCTGTTTTTTGTCGCTTTCTACATACGCAAATCCATAAGCCGCTTCATCGTCCGCACTGCTGTTTACGATGTGATCCTGGCTGGTCTCTGTATAGCCGCGTTTCGTTTTCTTGACACGGTCCAGCGTCAGCAGTTTGTCATTTACGCTTCCGCCAATCACGTAACAGCCGTCCGGCTCATAAGTCTTTAATGTCTCTCCCTTAGAATTTACGATCAGTACTTTGTACATCGGGAATACTTCGCTCCCCTTGTCTTCTGTGTCAATATCCGAAACCTTCGCCACGCCGTACACCAGGTCAGAATCGATAAATCCGATTGGCTGCAGACGTTCATCACTGTCGCAGGTAAATGCAGTATCGTTTCCTGTTTCCAGATCACGCAGATTCAGCGTAGAAGAATCGTATTTTTCATTTTCCTGAAGCCATGCAAATTTTCCTCCGGTGGAAGAGCCGACATAACATCCGCTGCTTAAGTTGGAAAACTGTTCTGTCACTGAATTATCTGTGATATTAATATCGTAAAAACTTCCTTCCAGTGTCAGATAAAAATGTGTCCGATCCGCTGACATATAACCCAGATTTTCGACATCTTTATCCAGCAGGGAAAATGCTTCCTGTGTTTCCACGTAAAGTCGCTCCGTGATGCTCGTTGTCGCTGCATCGTAAGTATAGACCGCAACGCCGCACTCTCCTTCATGTTTGCCACGGTTCATATAACCGCACAGAAGGAAGGTCATATTTCCGCTGGAATCTATATTTATGATGCGGATATTATTTTCATCATAAATATCTCTCGCATCCAGCTTTCCATTCTGAAGGAAACTGAACACCTGCGTCAGCTTTTTCGTCCCCGTTTCATAAAGCCACAGGGAACCCTGCTGTGCAAATGCAAAATATTTTTTGTCGGTATCACTTTTGTAGGTCAGATCCCGGCTGTTGATGCCAAGGCGGATACCATTTGTCACAAGAACCGAATTTTCCGGATCAAAAATCTCATTTGTATCACGCTCAAAATCAAGCAGCATGACCTGCGATTCTGCGTATCGCATACGGTAATATTCTGTCACATGATACATTTCCATCTCTTCGGTATCACCGGTCGCTGTGATCACATAATCCATTTCCAGTGTTGCCGTATTTTCGTTTAATTCCTTGATGCTCGGGATCGGCTTTAAATATGCCTGCGGCGTGAGCCGTCCCCACATCAGCTGTGCACCGGAACTGTGGATGTCCATATGGGCAAGCGTTGTGTTATCGGCATCTTCATTTGGCTCGATCGTCTGTGAGATCATTCCGTCTTCATCATTCCCGTTTAAACATCTCTCATAAAATCCGGTTGCAAAATTCAGGTAGTTTTCTGTATTCAGGTTCGCCTGGTTGATAATGCGTGTGTAATAATAAATATCCCTGACACCGGCAGTCACTTTGATCTTCATGATATATTCTGTGTTGATCAGGATTTTATTATTAACTTTCAGTTCTGCCGTCACATAATCATCCTGTTTGCCAAGTGTCGTCACCAGCGTATTTTCCAGTGATTTGCTGCCATCCGCAGACAGTACTTCGTAGCTGACGCTGCTGATCTGGTTTTCAAACGGCTGGATCTGTATATTTACTGTTTTATCATTACTGAACGGTGTCAGTGTATCTCGCATGGCAATGACATCCATTTCCTGTGCATAACCATGCATACAGTTGATCTGTTTTCCGTTCAGATCAACATAAACCAGCGGAAACGTAGCCTGTGCCATCACTTCAGAGGTATCTGCCATTTTTTTTCCGAGGATTTTGGATGTACCAAAGACAGCCGCCGCAAAAACAAGCACCAGAACTACGATCCTTATCAATATTTTCTTCATTTACATTTCCCCTTTTTCTTTTCTCAAACGTCCAAGCAGCGGATCAACACCAAGAAATTTCTCACAGGCATCTAGTTCTTTGATCTCATGTGGTTTTCCTGTTTTTACTGCTCTTATAAGAATATTTTTCGGAGTATGCTCCATATCAATAAACTCCAGGATCTGCACCTGATATCCGGCTTCTTCCAGTCTTCCTGCCCGGAGTGCGTCCGTCACAAGTGCAGCGATCCGCTCCTTGATCAGACCATATTTCAGAACTGGTTTCAGAATCTCATTTTCCATCTGTTTATTCAGTTCATGCTGACAGCAAGGCACAGACAGGATTACTTTTGCATCCCATTCCAGAGCCTTCTCCAGGGCATAATCTGTGGCCGTATCACAGGCGTGCAGCGTCACAACCATGTCCACTTTGGAAACGCCCTCGTAATCTGCAATATCTCCGGTCAGAAAAGTCAGTTTATCATAGCCGTATTTTTCCGCAAGGGCATTGCAGCGTGCGATCACATCTTCTTTCAGATCCAGTCCGATCACACGGATATCATAGCCATTTAAAATCTTCAGATAATAATAAAGTGCAAACGTCAGGTAAGATTTGCCGCATCCGAAATCCAGGATCGTAAGTTCTCTGCCCTTTTCCATCTGTGGCAGGATATCCTGCACAAACTCCAGGAAACGGTTGATCTGGCGAAATTTGTCGTATCTGGCATGCACGATCCTGCCCTCTGCAGTCTGCACTCCAAGATCAATCAGAAACGGCACCGGAATCCCTTCCTCCAGAATGTAATGTTTCTTACGATTGTGCATCAGAACCGGTGCATCCAGTTTTGTCACACTCTTTTTACGTTTAATCGTCACTTTTCCCTTTTTGCTGATCAGAACTGTGATCAGCTCATCCTGCATCTGAATCTGAAGCTGCCGGAAATCCTCTTCCATAAATTTCAGAACATCCCCGATCAGCTCATCACGATCGCGGTTGCTGTGAAACTCCTGCTTCCCCTTGCGTGCTGCAGACTGAAACATCAGACTTCCTTTTTGCAGAACCGGCCGGATACGCACTTTGGAAATGCCATCCTTGTCCCTCGCCCCACTTGCTGTCATATGTATCAGCTTTTCACAGACACACTCCTCCAGCAATATTTTTAATTCTTCCATATATCCTGTACCCTTTCTTTTCAAGTCGAACGCACGTGAGACTTGGTGCGTGATTCTGGTCAGCGAAAGCTGACATATTCTTCTCAGAATCACTGCACATCCTCGCGGAGCGTTTATCTCAGTCGGAGATTGTACTCCCACTGAGAAAGACTTGTTATTACTCACCACTTGCAGAAGTGGGAGTCTTCTCGACTGAGATGAGAACTGCTGTATGACCCCAGCAGTCCCCTCCATTGTAATGTCTTTGCTTTAAAACCACAACTTAAATTTTTTTAAACTGACCGCAGTATCCCAGGTTCCACGTGCGTTCGACTTGAATTCAGTATCTCCTGCGGCAGCTTCGCCGTCTGCACCTCCTGCGGTACATTTCCTGATACAGAAGCACCTCGATTATGTCCCCCAGCCAGTTTTTACGCGGCGGATAACGTCTGTACACCTCCTGCTGCATGACCATCGCCTGATCCCGGTCATCCTCCTCTTCGACCGGATATTTTTCCTGAACCTTATCATAAATCCGGTTTTTGATCCGCTCAAACATCACCTTATCCGGATACTCATCAAACATCATGCTGCCGTCGTACTCCATCTGGTCACACTCATCCTCCACCACACTTAGAACATCCTTCGCCACCTCCGGATAAAGTTCCTTCATCTTCTTCATGTCCCGCTCATTTTGCATCTCATCCAGATACGCCTGCGGATACATGTTTGCCGGATAAACAGGATAACCACCTGCCATGCCCATCCACGGTACCATCGGGCTTTCCACCGGCATCATCGCTCCCGGCATCGGATAACCCTGATGATATGACATAAAATTCCACGGAAATTTTTCTTCAAAAGAATCCACGATTGTCTCACTCCACTCGCAAAACATTTGCTATAAAATATGCTTTCCCCTGTGCAGACGTGAAAAAAGTGGTACAATAAATGATGCCAAGGATGAAAAAGTCCAACATCGTTCTTGCTTACAAGATAAGACGATTGACCTTTTCATCCGCTTAAACATGAGGATAAAGCAAACCGAGGTGTCCCCACATGCGTACGATCTTTCATATTGATGTAAATTCCGCTTATCTAAGCTGGACGTCTGTCGAAAATTTAAAAACAGGAAACGGTCCGGATCTGCGAGAAATCCCTGCCATCATCGGCGGCGATCAGAAGACACGCCACGGCGTTGTCCTCGCCAAATCCATTCCGGCAAAAAAATTCGGCATCCACACAGGCGAACCTGTCGTGAATGCCTTAAAAAAATGCCCAAATCTTGTAATGGCACCGCCCAACCACGACCTTTATCATGCGTACAGCTGCCGCATGATGGACTTTCTGCACAGCCTGACTCCTGATATTGAACAGGTCAGCATTGATGAATGTTTCCTGGATTTTACCGGGATTTCCCATCGCTATCCGTCACCTTACGCCGCTGCCAGATACATCAAGGACGAAATCCACAGCCGCTTTGGCTTTACCGTAAATGTCGGTATTTCTTCCAATAAACTTCTGGCAAAAATGGCATCGGATTTTGAAAAGCCGGATAAAATACACACTCTGTTTCCGGACGAAATCCCGCAGAAAATGTGGCCTCTTCCGATCGGAGAACTGTTCATGGCAGGCAAATCTTCCGTGAAAGCTCTGAACAACCTCGGCATCCGCACCATCGGAGAACTTGCTGCCTCCGACCCGAAACTGATCACGCTCAATCTGAAAAGCCATGGAACCATGCTCTGGAATTACGCAAATGGCATCGATAACAGCCCGGTCTGTTCCACCCCGGCGGAGGCAAAAGGGATTGGAAACTCTACCACTCTGTCCTCCGACCTGACAAAAGAATGCGAGGCTGTACCGATCCTGCACTCCCTTGCAGAAAGTGTTGCATCCCGCCTGCGAAAAGCACACAAAAAAGCCGGCAGCATCTGTGTGGAAATCAAATACTACGATTTTCAGTCTGTTTCCAGACAAACCCAGATTGATATTCCAACAAATTCTACCGACCTGATCACTCAGACCTCTAAACGGCTCTTCCACGAACTCTGGAATCAGCAGCCCGTTCGCCTGTTAGGTATCCGCACTACCAAACTCGTTGATGAAAACGAGCCCGTCCAGCTTTCCTTGTTTGACCTGGATTTTTCCGATATTTCTGCAAACAAAACAAATGCCAATGCCGATTTTCCGAAAAAACCATCCCCGGAAAAACAGAAAAAACTGGATGCAGCACTTGATTCTATTCGCAAAAAATATGGAAAAAAAGCGGTGACACGAGCAAGTGAGATGGAGTAAAAAACTACCTCTCCACTTTCTTCTTTCTTCTCTTCTGTGGTTTTTTCGTCTTTTTCTTCACAGAATACCCAAACGTCCCGATCTCTTTTCCGAGATCCAGATATTCTCCGTGCGAATATGCGATCAGCCCGCTCTTATTGAGCTGAAATTTTCCATTCTCATCAAGATATTTTTCATCGACATGAACTGCCAGTACTTCTGCGAGGAACATATGGTGCGAACCGAGTTCTTTCTTCTCGGTGATACGGCATTCGATATTGACCGGTGCTTCCGCGATCAGCGGTGCTTTGACCTTCGTTGCTTCCACCGCAGTCAGCCCGGTCTCTTTGAATTTATCGACATCCCGGCCGGAACGTACGCCACAGTAGTCAGTTGCCCGTGCCAGCTCTTTTGTTGTCAGGTTGATGACAAATTCTCCTGTCTCATCCAGAATATCATACGAATAACGCTGCGGTCTTACCGAAATATAAACCATCGGCGGGTTGGTACAGACGGTTCCCGTCCACGCCACCGTGATGATGTTTGGTTTCTCGCCCTCCCTCTGACAGCTGACCATCACTGCCGGAAGCGGATAGATCATATTTCCCGGTTTCCAGATTTGCTTTGCCATAATTATAATTGCCTCCTACTGCTGCATTGCCGTCATAAAGCTCGGGATCAGCTGTTTCTTTCTGGAAACAACACCCGGCAGGATCACAGACTGCTCGCCTTCCTGCGGCTCTTTGTGGAACGCTTCGCTTACCACATTTTTGCTGTCTCCGCCGTAGAACAGCAGCTCTGTGCTTTCGTTGATAATATCTGTCAGCATAAAGAACAGCATGGATTCTCCGTGGCTTCCCAGAGCCTTTTCCATATATGGAAGCAGTTCTTTCTTGATCTCGGTCAGCTCATCCGCATTTACAGAAGTGATCTGTCCAACGCCAAAGCTGGATTTATTTAACTCAAATTTCTTGAAATCCTGATAGAAGATTTCTTCCGGTGATTTATTCTTTAAGTTGCTTCCCGCTGCAAACATCTCGGATGCCAGCTCTTCGCATTTGACACCGGCGATCTCCGCCAGCTTTTCTGCCGCTGCCTTGTCCATCGCCGTACAGGTCGGAGAACGGAACATCAGCGTATCCGAAAGAATCGCAGAACAGAGCAGTCCGGCAATATTTGGTTCAATCGTCAGATTTTTTTCCTGATAAACCTGATACAGAATCGTTGCCGTACATCCAACCGGCTGATTGCGGAAATAAACCGGAGCCATCGTCTGCAAAGATCCGATCCTGTGGTGATCGATGATCTCCAGAATCTCTGCACTTTCGATGTTGTCAACCGCCTGCGAAATTTCATTGTGATCCACAAGGCAGAGCTGTCTGCGTTTGATACCCAGCAAGTTACGTCTGGAAACCATTCCCACATATTTTCCGTGTTTATTCAGAACCGGGAAATCTCTGTGACGCAGTTTTGCCATGACTTCTTTGATATCATCCGTATAATCATCAATACTGAATTTCACCAGATTCTCACTGGTCATAAAATGTTTCACCGGCATACTCTGATTGATCAGTCGTGCAACCGTATAAGTATCATGCGGAGAACTGATCACAAAACATTCTCTCTCCTCTGCCAGTCGGCGGATCGTCTTCGAAATCGGAACACCCATACAGACAATGATACAGCTTGCCCCCATCTCGATCGCACAAAGCTGAGCTTCATAACGGTTTCCTAGAATCACCAGATCATTCTGCTCCACACTTTGTTCCATCACTTCCGGGCTGGATGCCGCGATCAGCACCTTTCCATCCGTAAAATGTGCATGCTCATTTCCAACGATCATCGTTCCATCTACTGTTTCCAGAATGTTGCGATACGGCGTTCTTGCCTCAGAAAGCGCTGCATTGTTGTAAACATCCATGTACGATTCTGTAATGTCGTTTGTCGTGATCAGACCCTCCAGCTCCTGATTCTGATTAAGGATCGGAAGGGTAAATACATTTTCATTCCGCATCAGCGTCCATGCTTTTTTCAGAGAAATTTTACTGTCTACTCCACCGACTTTACGCACATCCATGTCTTTGACACGCGTACCGACATTCGGCATATAGCCCGGTGTATTCATCTGAAAACGTTTCAGCACATACAGCGTTTCTTCGTTGATCTGACCGGCACGCTTTGCCTCGTAAACGGGATTTTCCTCCGTTCTGTTTTTGATATCTGCATAAGCGATCGCAGAACAGATCGAGTCCGTATCCGGATTCTTGTGTCCGATCACATAAATTTTCCTCTTATTGTTTTCCATAATAGCCTCCATATGATTATAACGTAAAACGCTCCGGCAGTAACTGCTCCAGTGTATAACTTTTCCAGTTTTCCGTATCTTTTGCCAGCAGAATCTCAAAATCTGCTTTGCAGAATTCTGCCATCACCTGACGGCACACGCCGCACGGCGGACAGTAATCTCCGGCTTCGCCCCGTTTATTTCCGACGATCGCTATCGCCGTAAAATCCCGCCTGCCTTCTGACACTGCCTTAAAAAATGCTGTCCGCTCCGCACAGTTGCCCGGCGAATATGCCGCATTCTCAATGTTGCAGCCCTGATAGATCTTACCGTCTTCTGTGAGCAGTGCCGCCCCGACCAGAAACTCTGAATACGGTGCATAAGCCTGCTGCTGTGCCAGAAAAGCCTGTCTTACCAGCTCTTTTCTATCTCTGTCATCCATCCTGCAAATCCCTCCGTTATTCAGGTGCGATTTCAAGTGCCAGTTCCATCATATCATGAAAACTCTTTTCACGTTCTGCTGAGTTTGTCGCCTCTCCGGTAACAATGCTGTCCGAGATCGTACAGATCGCAAGAGCCTGTTTTCCGGTTCTCGCCGCATTCATATACAATGCCGCCGCTTCCATTTCCACGGCCAGTACGCCCATTTTCCGCCAGTTCACATCCAGGTTGGAATCGCTGTAAAAAGTATCCGAAGAAAGCAGATTTCCGACCATATAATGCAGACCTTCCCTTTTTTCTGCCGCTTCCACTGCTTTTCTCAAAAGTGGAAAAGATGCCGTTGGAGCAAAGCTTCCCGGAAGCTGATACTGTGCCGCAAAATTCGAATTTGTGCAGGCACCGATGCCAAATACCAGATCCCTCAGATGCAGATCTTCCCTGAGTGCACCTGCCGTGCCGATCCGGATAATATTTTCCACATCATAACCATTGAACAGCTCATAAGAATAAATGCCCATTGAAGGCATTCCCATGCCGCTCGCCATCACAGAAACTCTCTTGCCCTTATAAGTTCCCGTATAACCTGACATCTGACGCACCGAGTTGACCAGAACTGCATCTTCCAGATAATGTTCCGCTATAAATCTCGCCCGCAGCGGATCACCCGGCATCAGTACTGTTTTTGCAAAATCACCCTTTTTTGCCTCTATATGAGGTGTCGGAATATTCATAAGTCCATCCTTTCCGCAGACACCCGTCTGCTCCTGTTTTTATTATTTTAGCATTTTTGAATGTCATGGTCAAAAGTTATTTCCCAAGTTGCTTTACAAATTCATCGCAAAAAGGTATATTGGAATCATATTTTACAGACCCGGCAGCAAGTCTTCCGGTCTGCATCTTTTTGCCTTAACACCACAAAATCAACAGGAGGTATTACAATGTCAGAAGAATTAAAAACATCTGAAGAACTCGCAGCAGAAGCCGAAACTTCGGCTGCTGAAACACCGGAAACCACCGAAACTGCCGCACCGGAAGAACCGGCAGAAACCATGGCTGATTACGCTGAAGAACTGGAAGCTTCTTTTAAACAGATCCATGAGGGCGATATCCTCACCGGAACCGTAATCGGTGTTTCCGAATCTGAGATCACACTGGATCTGAAATACTACACCGAAGGTATCATCCGTCTGGAAGATTTCACAAGCGATCCTGGATTTAATCTCAAAGAAGATGTTCACATCGGTGATGAGATCTCCGCAACCGTGATCCGCAGAGATGACGGAGAAGGCCACATTCTGCTCTCCTCCAAAGAAGCGAATGACATTCTCGCATGGGACAAATTCAAAAAATACATGGAAGAAGGCACCAACCTGACCGTTAAGGTCGGTGGCATCGTAAAATCCGGTGTGGTTGCATACCTGGACGGCATCCGCGGTTTCATCCCGGCATCCAAGCTTTCCCTGAACTATGTAGAAGAAGACGCTCTGAACGACTGGCTCGGCAAAGAACTGGAAGTCCGTGTCATCAATGCTGATGCTGAAAACAAACGTCTCGTCCTTTCCGCAAGAGAGATCCTGCGTGAGAAAGCAGATGAAGAACGCAAAGCAAAAGTTTCCAACGTTCAGGTCGGACTCGTTACCGAAGGAACCGTAGAGACCATCAAACCTTACGGTGCATTTATCAACCTTGGAAATGGCCTGTCCGGTCTGCTGCACGTTTCTCAGATCTGCGAAAAACGTATCAAAACACCGGCAGCTGTTCTGTCCGAAGGTGATACTGTAAAAGTCAAGATCACTGCGATCAAAGACGGAAAACTGAGTCTGAGCATGAAAGCCCTGAACGATGTAGCCGCAGAAGAAGTCGAAGAAGAGACTTTCGAACTTCCGGAGACAGAAGCCGCTACCACAAGTCTTGGCTCCCTGTTCAAAAACATTAAGCTTTGATGTTACGATGAAAAGATGCATACGAATTGTTCCGTACTTTGTACTCCAACAATTCCGTCATGTATTAGTACATTCCAACAAAAAACAGGTCTGTTCAAGACCTGTTTTTGTTATTTTCACACACTTTTCACAGAGTGTTCATATTCTATTCATACATCATTGTTACTATGTAAACAGTTCAAGAGCGAAAGCTTTTGATACACTTTACACAAAGCAATAAATTTTTTCATAATAGCCTCCAATGTACCAGACATTGGGGGCACTCCTCATTTTACGGATATTTTTGTGCCGGATTTCACACACTCTCCGATTCGTTTCTATTTTTCAATCCCCATTCTGGATGCCTGACCCTCATCAAACGGATGCTTGATCTTTTTGATCTGCGATACATAGTCTGCCGCAGCGATCATCGCCTCGCTTGGTGTATTTCCGGTCAGGATCACTTCCAGCTTGTCCGGTTTCTTTTTTAGAAAGTCAAGTACCAGCTTTTCATCCAGCAGTCCCGCACTGATCGTATAGATCGTCTCATCCAGAAAAAGCACATCGAAGTCTTCCTCCACCGCTTTCTTTGTCACCTTCTCAAACTGACTGTTATAGAAAGCAAGACGTTCTTTCTTTTCCTGTTCCGTCATCTGAAAGCTGAATTTCTCCTGATCCAGTCCGTTTACGATTGAAACATTCTCTATCTTTTCCAGAATGTTTCGTTCACTCGTCTTGTTGTTTTTCATAAACTGATAGATCAGTACACGGTAGCCATAACCGGCTGCCCGCACACAGAGTCCCATTCCTGTTGTTGTCTTTCCTTTTCCGTCCCCGAAATAAATATGGACAAGCCCTGTTCCTTTTCGATTCATAATTTCTTTTTACACCTCCTGCATATTTGATCAAATCAGATGCATAGGAAATCTGATACATGATTCTGTCGGAATCACTTTGCAGGAGGCTTAAGTTCACTCCTACAGTTCCAGTTTCATATCGCCGTCTTTGATCCAGCCTTTTTTTCTCATAAATTCGGACACTGCCAGTGTGATCACTGCCGGCAGCACAATCTGGAATACCACAATGATGATCATTGTCATGGTACCTCCGATTTCCGGTGCCATCGTCTGATAGGTCATGATCTGCCCTACAAATCCTGCGGTTCCCATACCGGAGCCTGTTGCATTGCTCGTCATTTTGACCAGCATTGTGCTGACCGGTCCCAAAACGGCACTGGAAACAATCGCCGGAATCCATATGATTGGTTTTCTTACAATATTCGGCACCTGCAGCATAGATGTTCCAATGCCCTGTGCCAGAAGTCCGGCAACTTTATTTTCACGATAGCTTGCCACTGCAAATCCTACCATGTTACAGCAACATCCAATCGTCGCCGCACCGGCTGCAAGTCCGGAAAGATTTAAAATAATACCCAGAGCCGCAGAACTGATCGGCAGTGTCAGGATCATTCCCATCAGCACGGAAACCACGATTCCCATGATAAATGGCTGCTGTTCTGTTCCCCAGTTGATGATTGCACCAAGTCCGGTCATAAATTTGGAAATCGGCGGTCCTACGATCAGACCGACTGCACATCCGGTTACGATCGTCACGATCGGCGTTACCAGAATATCTACTTTTGTCTTACCGGAAACCAGATGTCCCAGTTCAATTCCTGCAAATGCCGCTACAAATGCACCGAGCGGTTCTCCAGGTCCTGCCAGAACAACGCTTCCGTCAACCAGAAGTGAACCTGCCAGAATCTTACTTGCAAATCCTCCTGTCATGCCGGCCGTTGCCGCAGAAAGCACCACCAGCGGACTTTCCTGATAACGGTGTGCCACACCGACACCGATACCCGCACCGGTCATCGCTGCTGCCATCTTTCCCATGATAAAAAGCATGTCTCCAATGTTTCCGCCGATCAGGTTTCCAATCTGTTGGATTATTGTACCAACAATCAGTGTAGAAAACAAGCCCAAAGCCATGCCACTCAAACCATCAATAAAAATGTGGTTCAGTAATTTTTTCATGCCTTTCTTTCCTCCTCGATAAAGTTTTCCCGGTCAGACTGCCTGTATGCACTTCCCGGAGTGAGTTTACACCTTTATATTGATTCTTCAACAATGTCATTTCAGGTGTCTTGTCACCTTGAGAATGTAGCATATTTTCCAGCATTTATCAAGAATATTTTTCTGTCTGAACTCTTTACAGAACGAAAAGTTTATTGTATGATTCAGAATGATGTCAGAGCATTGGCAGACATTGTTTTGTATCTTGATCCATCAAACTGTTTTTCAGGAGAAAGGATGTAGCATGACCTCTAAGAAACTGAAAAAAACTTTTACTGCTGCCTTTTTGTCCGGCAGTATTCTTTTACAGAGTTTTCCTGCTTTGGCAGCTGCTTCTGATACAACAGACTGGCTGAAGGAATCGCCGTTCCGCCAGGATATAACAACCGAAAAAAGTACTCCGACAGAATCCGTTCCGTCCGAAACCGAAACGGTATCCCCTGAAACATTAAGCACTTTTCAGACCGAAGCTGAGACAGAAGCTGAAACGGAAATCCCGGAAGAAAGCAAGTCTTCCAATAACACAGCTTCTTTTCTTATGGCTGATAATTCCGATACCTTTTCACAGATTCTGCAGGAAGCCACTCTTACACCTTCCTACACTTTTGATTCTCTGAATCAGGATTTTTCCTGGAAAGAGCTGAAAACAGAGCTTACCAGACGCATCAACAGCTATTCTTCCAAGTGGTCTGTTTATCTGAAAGACCTGACCACCGGAAATGTGATAAGCATCAACGAACGTGCCCAGGAGTCCGCAAGCCTGATCAAACTTTATGTGATGGGAGCCGTAATGCAGGAAATCCAGAACGGCAATCTGGAAATGAATGACACGACCAAACATCTTCTCGATGAAATGATCACAGTCAGCGATAATTCTGCCACAAATGAGCTGGTCCGTTATCTGAACAAAGATCACGACCACAAAAAAGGCATGAAGAAAGTAAATGCTTTCATAAAAGCACAGGGATTTGAATATACGCACGAATACAACGGTCTGGAGGACACCAGTCTGTGGTACGACGCTGATACCAAAAACACAACTTCCGCCAAAGACTGCGGTCGCCTTCTGGAACGTATTTACCGCGGAGAATTTATCTCTCATCTCGCTTCCCGCCAGATGGAAGAACTTCTGTTAAATCAGCAGGTTACCTACAAAATCCCATCCACGATCCCGTCGGAATCGCGTGTTGCAAACAAAACCGGTGAGACTTCCGACTGCGAAAACGATGCAGCAATCGTCTACACACCAAAAGGCGATTATATTTTATGTATCATGTCCTGCGAGGTTTCCAGCAAAAGTTCTGCCGTAGATTCTCTTCAGGAAATGTCCTCCCTGATCTACAGCTACTTTATGAACCGTGACACCTCAAAAGTCAGCCGCCAGGTGGAGGCTACTGCAAAGGAAACCGATTAGGTTTGATATACAAAATGTAAAATTAATAAATTTTATGTTGTATGTTGTCAATTCATTTTATATATGCTAGACTAATAGTAATCAGATTAGAGCTAACGTAGGAATAGTCTGGTGGTTGTTCCTTCCGGAAACGGAAAGGAGATATTGTATGAATACACTTGAAGTATTAACACTTGTGCTTGTAATTTTTGCAGTACTTACATATATTGACAACCACCGTAAATAAAAAAGTGGCTATCTCCTACACCCCTAGGAGATAGCCGTGTGTAATTTATAAACTTCATTTATAAGTTTCCGGTGGCAACCATCGGACATACGCAAACCCTCTGATTGCTTCTAAGATGATTATAAACTATTCACTTCCATTTTTCAAGTGAAAAAGTTTGAAGAGGCTGCCGTTTTCAGGCAGTCTCTTTACTTTCATTTTAAAATCCGCTATACTTGAAATCAATTACTTCTGCCCTTTATGGCAGCTTTTATATGGAGGTAGAAATGTTATGTTCCGTTTATGGGGGAAAATTTTTAAAGACAACCATATGCTTCGAGATACCGTCATAGAAGATGACCGAAACGATACACGCACACACAAAATCTTTGATTCTTTAGATCAGATCTGCTACGACTTTGATCTCGGCAAACCGATCTGGCTCGATTCCAATATTCAGGAATTCAAACGCCACAGCAAAACTCGTTTTTACCAGGATAGTTTTATAGAAGAAATCCCCTTCGACTACCTTGAACTTCAGGTAATCGAAGAGGATTGACAACTGTTTCAGCTATGTGCATCCTGTGATATCGAACTGTTTGATATCACAGGATTTTTTTGATATTTTCATAGACTCCGTCCAGCAGTCTTTCACGAGTCTCTTTCGGTGCCCAGGCAATATGAGGCGTAATGATCAGCTTGCCGCTGTCCTGGATCTGCCTTAATGGATTGTCCTCCCTCATCGGCTCTCCGTCCAGCACATCCAGAGCCGCTGCCGCAATCTTATTTTCCTGCAAAGCCCACGTAAGTGCTTCCTGATCCACGATCGCTCCGCGTGCCACATTGATAAAAATTGCGGACTTCTTCATCTTCTCAAAAGCCGCTCTGTCAAAAAGTTTTCTTGTGTCCGGGTTCAGCGGTGCATGCACCGATATCAGATCCGAACGTTTCAGCAGTTCTTCAAAATTCACTCTCTCATACAGCTGATCGGTGTTCTTCCCGGATGTTGAATAATAAATAACGTTGCAGCCAAATTCCTGTGCATGGGATGCCACACGTTTTCCGATCGCTCCCATGCCGACAATACCCCAGGTCTTTCCGTCAAGCTCTGAAAATTTCTGCTCAAAATGAGAAAACTGAGCGGAGGTACAATACGCACCTGATTTTACATAGTGATCATAATAGGCCAGTTTATGCAGAACATAGAACATCAGTGCAAATGTATGCTGTGCCACTGCTTCCGTAGAATAGCCGGCTACATTCGCTGACAGGATGCCGTGGCTGTCTGTATATGCCCGGTCAATATTGTCCATTCCCGTAGCCGTTACGGCTACCAGTTTCAGATGCGAAGCACCTGCCAGCGTTTTTTCATTCATCGGAATTTTGTTGATCACAACAACATCTGCATCTTTTACCCGCTCCGGCACCAGTTCCACCGGTGTGTCTCTGTATTTTGTTACATGTCCCAGTTCGTCAAATCTGTCCAGATTTATGTCATCACCAAGCGATATGGTCTCCAGAAATACAATCTCCATAGCAGTTTCCTCTCTTTCGTAATGCTAGTCTGCAGGGAAAATCCCTGCTCCATTATGACAATAACTCTTTCAGAACTTCCCGTATCACACGTTCCTGCTCATCCGAATCCATCTGCCGCAGAATCTTCGCCGTCTGCTCTTTAGGTGTATCCGCCGCAGCTGCTGTCTCACGGATACCCTCCCGGATTTTTCCGAGATTCTCCTTCAGCTCCTGCTTGTCCCTGATACCATCCTTGCTGTTCTTTACGTTCTTCTTTTTCCGTCCCGGCATGGAAACCATTTTTCCGAAATGTCCGGATACGTCTTCCGACTCAGCAGAAACTGCCACTTCTTCTGACGATGCATCGCATTTTGCCATTTCCACCTGATTTGCCGGTTTTGAAAATTCCGCCAGTATCGGCTGCACCGGCTCCGGCTGTTTCTGTCTTGCAACAGAAGATTTTGCAGCCTGTACACCGGAAGAAGCATGAAGCACCAGCACATTATCCAGCTCGTCCTGCAAAGTAATCTCCAATGACTGTTTTGCAAATCCTGTATCCAGAACGCCAAAGACCAGAAGAAAAATTCCCTCCATCAGCAAAGTGCCTGTCAAATAAGTCTGGCGCATGCCGCCAACCGCCTGCGGCTGGCTGATATACCATCCGACCGCTCCCAGTGCTGCACATAATATGGCAGCCATCTGTGCCATCCGTTTCCAGGTATGCAAAGATCCTCCAAAAAGACGGTACTCCAGCAGATTTTTGCGTATAAATGCTTCCGTGTTAAAAGCATTGACCGTATTCTGTTTCATTCTGCATACGTTCTGATAACGCTGGCGAAGCTGTTTCATAAACTTACCTTTCGCCATGCCCTGCCTTCTGACATCTCTGAGCAGGTTTCCATACATCGAACGAAGTACCACCTGGCTGATCACTCCCCAGGCACAGATCAATGCCATTGTGTAGAACAATATTGTCTGCTGACTTAAAAACTGTAACATGGATAATCCCCCTTCTGATCCTGCTTGTTTTCATTTCACGTTTCGCTGCTGCAGCAGTCACATTCTCCGGATGAATGTTGCAGGCACATTATAGCCTCAGAATTTGCATTTGAAAAGCAGAATCGTTCGACAATTTCTGCTCTTATGGCTCGAAAATCGGGGGATTTTTTTATGAAGTTCTTCAGTTTTCGTTCTTTTTTCTACGCTTCTTTTGCAGCCAGATTCTTCATCATGCCGCAAACCAGTCTGACGCTGTGAGCAACTGCCTGCTTCTCAAACGTCGGATAATCCATGGATGCACTGTCATCTGCCTTATCTGAAATCGCACGCAGAACAACAAACGGCACTTCATTTAAGTGTGCAGTCTGTGCGATCGCAGCACCTTCCATCTCGGTACAGTATCCTGCGAAAAGTGTCGAAATGTTCTCTTTGGTTTCTTTGTCTGCGATGAACTGATCGCCGCTGACAACTCTTCCGTGAAATACCTGAATTTCCGGATTAACCTCTTCACATACTTTCTCAGCCATATCCGCAAGTGCCTTGTCCGCCTCAAAAGAGAACACATCCATCTGCGGAATCTGTCCCTTCGGATAACCAAAGCTTACTGCATCCATATCGTGATGAACCAGATCGCTGGAAATAACCAGATCACCGATGTTGATCTCCGCTTTCAGAGAACCGGCAATTCCTGTATTGATCACTGCTTTTACATCAAACACATCGATCAGGATCTGTGTGCAGACCGCCGCATTTACCTTCCCAACACCGCTGCGTACCACAACAACATCCTGACCTTCCAGAATGCCCTCGCAGAATTCCATGCCTGCTTTTGTCAGCTGACGCGTAATCTGCATCTGCTCCTTCAGCTCTTTTACCTCAACTTCCATTGCTCCTATAATTCCAATTGTACCCATGTCTGTCTCCTTCTATATTAATGAATTTGGCACTTATAAAATCCATTCATTTTTCTGTAATTTAAGATTTTTATTACAACACTTCTATTTTTACCGTAAAATCAGGTCTATGTCAAGCTGAGCAAAATTTCATATCAGTGGGATTTTTGCAGAATACAATATGTCTTGCATCCGCCTGATAAAATGCGTATAATCAAGTCAAAGCATCAGGAAATCTTGCTCCGTGAGATGACAGGTATTTCCTAACTCGCATAAAAAACAGGAGGTATTTAAAATGCAGGTATATAAAACAAGAGGTGTCTGTTCTCAGGCAATTCAGTTCGAACTGGACGGAGACACCATCAAACACGTAAACTTTATCGGCGGATGTTCCGGAAACACACAGGGCGTTGCACGCCTGGTAGAAGGCATGAAAGTAAAAGATGCCATCGCCAGACTGGAAGGCATCCACTGTGGTCCAAGACCAACTTCCTGCCCGGATCAGCTGGCAAAGGCATTAAAAGAAGCAATCAATGCATAATTTCCGGATTATATTCTTATAATATGATGTGGGTGTCAAAAGTCCCCAATAATGATTGCAATCGAGTAGGAGGCGGTGACTAACCGCCGTCCTCTCACACCACCGTGCGTACCGTTCGGTACACGGCGGTTTCAATAGTTGACGTGCACGGACTGATAGGCTGTGGCTAAATCATAGAAGCCACCGTTTATCAGTCTCTCTTTTGTCATGGCTTTCTTAACTGTTGTCAGATTCGCACAATACCAGTGTCCTCTTCGGCAGTTTGCCGCCATATTCGCATAGTATTCGTGTACTCCCATCTTTATCAGATTTCTTTTCTTTGTTTTTGGAAGTTTCCACTGTTTCCATATACACATGCGTATTCTGTGGTAGAGCCATCCGTTGATCTCTTCGATGTTGTTCTTCATGCTTGCTATTCCGTAATAGTTCAGCCATCCTCTTGCATATATCTTGATTTTCTCAAGGCTTGGCTTGATTGACTGACATCGTTTACGGGAAGACAAATCTTTCAGTCTCGACTTAAACTTTCTCCATGACTTTGGATGAACGCGAACATAAATACCCGTTCCATTCCTTCCCAATGCAAAGCCTAGATACTTAAAATTTCGGATTGCAAACACACTGACAGTACGGCTTTTCTTTCTGTTGACTGTAAGTTTCAGTTTCTCTTCAAGGTATTTCGTACTGCTTTCCAGAAGTCTCTCCGATGCCCGTTTGCTCTTCGCAAGGAGCACGATGTCATCTGCATATCTGACGCATGGGACTCCTCTCTTCAAAAACTCCTGGTCAAACTCATTGAGATAGATATTCGCCAGTAGTGGGGATAGATTTCCTCCTTGTGGCGAACCTTCCTCTGTTTCCATGACTACTCCGTTCTCCATTACCCCGCTTTTCAGATATCGCTTAATCAACTGCACCACCCGTTCGTCCTTTACATTCTTACGGAGTAAGTTAAGGAGAATTTCATGGTTCAGTGTGTCGAAGTATTTTGATAAATCTAAGGATACTGCATATGTGTATCCTTGTTCTGCATACTCTTTCACTTTTTGTATTGCGTCCTTCGCACTTCTGCCCGGACGATAGCCAAAGCTACCATCTGCAAACAGCGGTTCATAGATTGGCACTAACTCTTGCGTGATTGCCTGTTGGATTGTACGGTCTATCACCGTTGGTATACCAAGCTTTCGCACACCACCATCTGGTTTGGGAATCTCAACTCGTCTTACTGGAGACGGAGTATACTTTCCACGATAAATGCGGTCGGTTATCTCTTGTTGATGCTCCTTTAGATATGGAAGAGCCTCTTCAATGGTCATGCCATCAATTCCTGGTGCTCCCTTGTTTGCCTTAACTCTCTTATACGCTCTGTTAAAGTTATCTTTATACAGGATCGCTTCTAAAAGTCTCGGCTGTGCACTGTCTCTTTCTTTCCATATCCGATTGAATGACCTAG
>OGQY01000051.1_pt1 | contig 101137 bp, 105 predicted proteins | sample 1553361 | NCBI WGS metagenome assembly OGQY01 (sample SAMEA2579963, study PRJEB22360) | human gut metagenome | reverse complement strand
TAAACACATTTAACCATATTAAGCAATATATTTAGTTACTTATAAATTCCTCCTTTCCAGCTATTTAGAAAATTTTCTAATTACTTTATATATATCACTCTGTTTTCCCGTTGTCAATCACTATTTAGAATTTTTTCTAAATAGTTTTTTAGGAACAAGCCATAAACCATGCTGCACGTTCACAGGCGTAATTTTGCGGCTTGATTTTTTCTAATTTTCACATACCGGAATCAGAATTTCGGTCACAAATTTTCCGGTGTCATTTGTGATCCCATAGTCGATGAGGGTGATCTCTCTGGAGAATCCTGCGATTTTGAGCTGATGTTCTTTGATATAGGAGAGAAGTTTCCGATAATATTTTTCTGCCTCCTGATGTCCGCCGCAGAAGCGGATCGATACGCTCAGGGTATCCGGCAGCTGCTCGACTTCACCCTGATAGTTTTCTTCGTCATCCAGCACCAGAAATACCCGGTCATAAGCATCCAGCTGACCGTTTTTCAGCTTTTCTTCGGATATGCCAACACCCACTTTTCCAAGGAAGGTCAGAGAATCCGGCTGGTCTTTTTCCAGACGGCGGATCGCATATTCCAGATCCAGATGCGAATGGATCTTCAGGCTGTCCCGGATCCAGACGATCCGGCAGGCTTTGGTCTGCTGCATGCGGATCTCATCCAGCTTCGATGAGGCCGCATCCTGGATCTGATGGATTCTGTGGTCGATTTTCCGTTCTATGACCTCCAGCTGACGCTTCTTTTCCCGAATCATCTCTTTTTGATTTTGCAGTTTTTCTTCGATCACCTGAATGTCGCGGTTGGCGAGGAAATCTGCAATCTGCTCCAGCGGCATATCGAGCACCCGCAGATAGCGGATCGTATTGAGCACCTCAAACTGGCGGATACCATAGTAACGGTAACTGCTTTTTTCCTCGATAAACTCCGGGACGACAATCCCAATCCGCTCATAATGACGAAGCGTCCCGGTGCTGATATGGAACATTTTTGCCACATCTCCAATGCGAAATAATTTTTCTTCTTCCATGCTTATCCTGCTTTCTGCCATTCATAAACAACGTGTTATCTTACATCTGATCTATGCTTTTTTGAAACTCTCACTGTGCTATCTGCTGTCTGCACATTCTGCAATCTTTTATGCTGTTTTAGCCAGACGAATGCCGCCACGCAGATCAGTGCTGAGAGCAAAGAACCGCAGGCAGTCGCGATCCCCATCGGGAAAAGGGTCTGTGGGAACCATTTTGAGGTCAGGTAAGCTCCCGGGATTCGCACGCACAGGATCGCAACGATGTTGTGGAAAAAGGAAATCCCGGACTTTCCGTAAGCACAGAAGTAACCGCTGAAGCAGAAATGGATCCCGGCAAAAAAGCAGTCAAAAATATAACCGCATATGTACTGGCTTCCAAATGCGATCACAGTCTGATCGGATGTAAACACTCCAACGACCGGTGATGCGATAAACTGGATCAGGATTGCGATAAAAATGCCGAATCCGCCGGCGATCAGCAGAGCGTAGTGAAGCGTCTCTCTGGCACGGTCGTGCTTTCCGGCACCGATATTCTGTGCCGCCAGTGCTGACACGGAAGAAAGCATCGAGGATGGCACAAGAAACAGAAAACTGATGATCTTTTCCACAATACCAACGGCTGCCGCCTGGTTTAATCCTCGACGGTTGGCGATGATCGTAATAACAAGAAATGCGATCTGGATAAACCCATCCTGAAGTGCCACCGGCACGCCGATGTTCAGAATCTGTCCCATCACTCGCCTTTTCGGCCGGAGATTCTGCTTTTTCAGGGCAATCCCCATCTTCTTTTTCCGAATCATAAAAAGCGAGATCACAACGCTGACCGCCTGAGACAGTGTCGTTCCAAGTGCCGCCCCGGCAGCTCCCATGTGAAAAGCTCCCATAAACAGATAGTCAAGGGCAATGTTAATCACGCAGGCGATGGCGATAAAGTACATCGGACTTTTTGAATCACCGAGCCCGCGAAAAATCGAACTGATCACATTGTAAGCGATGATAAACGGAATGCCGACAAAACAGATCGTAAGGTAGATCCTGGTACCTGCCACGGCTTCCTGTGGCGTGGACATAACCTGAAGGATCGGATTGACCAGAAGCAGAAGGATGGCAAGCATGCCTGCCGCCACCACAGCAAACAGTGTGACCGTATTTCCGATGGCATTTGCCGCCCTCCTCTTGTCGTTTGCTCCGATCGCCTGACCGATGCTGACGGTCGTTCCCATCGCAAGTCCCACGATCATAACCGTGAGCATGTGCATGACCTGGCTGCCGATTGAGACAGCGGTCGTGCCCGCCACCCCTTCAAACTGACCGATGATAAAAAGATCCGCCATTCCGTAAAGTGTCTGTAAAAAGTACGATAATAAATAAGGCAGTGAAAAGTACACGATGTTCTTTAAGACACTGCCCGAGGTAAGATTTTTTTCCATAAGGCTGTCTAAAGCTCCTTTCTATTTGATGCTTTATGATAAAAAGACAGAGCCGCCGTGACAATGATAACGTCACATGCTCTGTCTTTCTTCTTTCAGCACTGTAGAAAAGTGCTGTCATTTTCTTTCTGTATGCCTGCCAAAAACCTTATTCGCTTTCTCAGGATTTTCTCTTGATTGTCTGCTGTTTCTTGGCAAATCCTTTAAATTTATTTCCGGATGCACTTCCTGCTTTCTTTCCGATCAGTTCGATTCCACGATACAGTTTCTTATTCTTGTTTTTGGAAGTGTTGATGATCGTATTTCCATTGATCCTGCTGCCCTTGCTGGAAATAACGCGGACTACTGTTCCGCCTGATTTACCGCTTGCTTTTTTTGGCACCTGCATATTGATCACGTTATTGTTTACGCGGATTTTTCCGGTTCCATTTAACCAGATGCCGTAGGAAGCATTCTTCAGGGTGATCTCATTGCCATAAACCTGCACACCGTATACACGGTAATCACCTTTCGGAATGTTGCCTTTTTTCTTTGAACGATACTCACCAAGAAGCTGGATGCCGTAGTTTACGTTTTTATATTTCTTGTCTGTGATCTCGATCTTGTTGTTTGCAATCACGGATTTGCTGGAAATCTTCGGTGTCTTACTCTTGTTTCCTTTTTCTGACGGATACAGTGTGATCGCCATGTCACGGAAAATAATACCGGAAGCACAGTCTGTGATTTCGTTATTTTTGATGCTGCTGTTGATATAGTTTGTCGCAATGATCGCATAACCCGGAATGTTGATAAATTTATTGTTTTCGATCCTGATGTTGCTGTGATAACATCCTACGATCGCCGCATGGGTTCCGACGCCACGCTGTACGTTTTTAAATGTACAGTTCGTGATCGTGATATTGCGGTTTGGTGTCTCATCGTATTTGCCGTAGGATGCAAAATGGTCTCTCTGCAGTGTCTCAATCTGGATCGCTTCGTTGTTGCTGTCTGCTTTTCCATGATAATCTGAGAATACGCAGTTGTTGATCGTTACATTCTGAGCTGCCGCAAACTCGATACTGTGAGAACTGTAGGTATTTGTCAGTGTCATGTTTTCGATCGTTACATCGCTTGCATGTGCAAATCGCAGAAGCGTTGATTTATAACCATGCTGTGCACCCTGGCCGTCAATGGTACCGCCATGGAACGTAATATTTTTAAAACCGGTGTAACCCGAAATTTTCTTTACATCTTCGCTGCGTCCAAAACGGAACATGGATGAACCGGATGTACGGATCAGGGTTACGCCTTCCATATCGATGTAGGTGTTGCTGTATACATTAAAGCAGCTGCCGGCTTTGTAAGTACCTGCCGGGATTTTGATACGGTAGATCGTGTTTTTGTCTTCACTGTCGCGAGCTACATCCAGTGCCTTCTGAAATGCTTTCTCAAAGTCATATTTGCTGTCCAGTTCTACATCCTGATAGGATGCAGCATGAACTTCCAGTGCCGGAAAGATCGGCATCTGTGGCTGTGCACCCACAAAGGTAAGAGATGCTGCAAATGCGGCTCCAAAAAGCATTGCCTTTAAATTACGTGATTTCATTTTTTCAATTCCTCCTCTGTCTCTCTGTATTTCTGCACAAAAATTCATCGATATTTCTGTACTTTTTATGTGTTTTAAATTATAAATCTTCTTGATAAAGAAATCAACCTTATTTGCCGACAATTAATGATAAATATCCCCACTCCCATACCAGTTCATCAAAACTGTTTTCCAGATATTCATAAATATCGTCTTCTTCGTATCCTGTCATTCGTGTGATCAGCACCAGATAATCTCGCAGTATTTCGTATGCAAGATCCCGGCATCCGTCCTGCATCCATTTCAGGAAAAGACTGTGCCGGATCATAGTATATTCCATTGCAATCCACTGCATCTGAATGACCATGCTCTCCAAATCACCGTCCGGCATCAGAAGATCCGAAAACAGTTCATTTTCCATAAAAACAGCCAGGAGTTTTCGGTATTTTTCCCATTGCTTTGCAAAGTCCTGTCCTTTCTGCTCCATTTCATCGGCATCATACGTTTCGGAAAGCTGCTCTGCCAGAGGCAGGATCTGCGTCAGATAATCCTGATACAGACCTTCTTTTTGATAATTGACAGCCAGATCCTGCAAAAGCTCATTGCATTCATCCATGGTATCCAGAAACGGCAGATCAATCGCAAGGATCGCCGTTTTCAGTTCTTTCACGGCTTCTCTGGAGAAATAGTTCTCGATCCTTTCTTCTGACAGCGTATCTTCCTGCTCTGCCTGATATAATTCCAGCAGAATATAAAAACTCTCCAGCAGCGTTTCTTCGATGCTCTGTTCTTTGTTTCGGAACATTTCCATCATCTTTTCACGGATCATCGTCCGCAGATTTCTGCCGTTTTCCGGCACCTCCGGAAAAACCACGTTCTCTTCCTCTGCCCAGAGATCGATCACCGCCGGGCAGCATGGCATCAGAACTTCTTCTTCATGCGTTTCAAATCTGTGCACTTCTCTTGGGAAAACGGTACAGGTTTCCGACAGAATCGAATCCCCATAAGCCGATACCAGTCTGCAGAGTCGGTTTTCAGAAAGAAACGGACATTTATGCTCTTCATCCAGTCGGATCACTCTGCCTCCGTCCTTTTTGGTTGTATAGGCACTGAGATTTTTCCGCTGCACCTTCACTTCCTGCGGCGGATATTTCTTTTTCCATTTTCGGTTGGTCTCGTTGTCCACTGCAATCTTCCACTCCTGACAGCAGGTGAAAGTACACTTGTCTGCAATGCAGGTGAATCTATCATAATAATTCGGTTTTATGCGTTCCATCATTTCTCGCTTTCTATTATTCCACTTGGCGATTGAATCCGCCACTGATACAAGCTTGTTGCTCGCCGCCTGCAAAAGCAGGCGTCATCTCACATCTGATATTTAAATATGTTTCAAAATCCAGTTTTTTACATCCAGGTAAACATTCTCTCTGTCCAGTTCATTGAGGATCTCGTGCCGGTCATCCTCATATAACTTCAGTTCCAGATCACGGATTCCACATTTTCGGTATTCTTCAAATACTTTTTCCACACCTTTTCCGTAATTGCCCACCGGATCTTCCTCGCCGGCGATCATATAGACTGGTAGATTTTTCGGTATTTTCTCGATATTTTCCTTCTTCTGGATAAATCCAAGGACATCAAACAGCGTCTGATAGCCATTGACCGTAAACAGAAATGTGCAGTATTTATCCCGGTTATAGGCATCCACCATTTCCGTATTTTTTGTCAGCCAGTCGTTTGCTGTCCGCTTATCTGCGATGCGTTTGTTGTAACTGCCAAAGGCCAGCTTCTGCAAAAACTTCGAGCGGTGACGTTCTCCTTTTACTTTACTGATCACACCCGCACAGAGTTTTCCGGCCGTCAAAACTGCCCCCGGCGTGTAACCGGTCCCGCAGATAATTGCCCCGGTCAGTTCCTCGCCATAGGTCATCAGATAGCGTCTCGCCATAAACGATCCCATGCTGTGCCCAAACAGAAAATACGGCACATCCGCTCCATACTGTTCCTTCGCATAACGTGTGACTTCGTGAAGATCTTCGATCACCGCCGCACTTTTTTCTTCACCGAAATATCCGAGATCCTCATCCTTTTCTGCTGTCAGCCCGTGTCCCTTGTGGTCATTCCCGATCACCAGGATTCCTGCCTGATTGAGGTAATTCGCAAAATGACTGTACCTTTTGATGTATTCGATCATGCCATGCGAAATCTGCATGATTGCTTTTCTCTCTCCTGATGGTTCCCAAACTGCAATGTGCAGTCTGCTGCTGCCTGATGAAATATATCGTTCCTGCATGAGATTCCTCGCTTTCCTTTTTCGTTTATTATACTGTATTTTGCCTTCTGCAAATCAAAAAAGAACGCTGCGACTGTTTTTGTCTGCTGCGTTCTTTTTTTACCGAAGCGATTCTTTTTTCACAATCTGATAACCCATTTTCAGATGTTTTTTGAGATCATCGCCGGATTCTAAAATTTCAACCAGCATCCTGGCTGCTTCCTGCCCCATCGTTTTGTGGTAGAAATGCACACTGCTGATTGCCGGTGACACCGCACTTCCTATCTCGGTGTCTCCAAACGCCACGATCTGAACCTGCTGCGGAACCTGGATATCATGCTCATGAAAATACCGCAGTGCTCCGACGGCGAGGCTGTCCGTTGCACAGAACAGAGAGTCCACTTCCGGATGTGTTTTCCATATTTTTGCAGCTTTCTCGTAACCGCCCTGCATGCACAATTCCGTTTCATACATACAGGATCTGTCCATCCTGATGCCGGCATCTGCCATTGCATCCAGAAATCCGCTCTTTCGTGCTTTTCCTGCCGCTTTGTCTTTTGCCGGCTCTCCGATATAGGCGATGTGTCTGCCTTTTTTCGTCAGCATTTTTGCAGCATCATATGCCGCATGATAATCATCCTGAAAAACGCAGGAATATTGCCGGATCTCCTGTGCCGTCACCACGATCGGCACTTCGACTTCTTCCATCAGGTACAGATGTTCTCTGGAAAGCATCGTTCCCATGAAAATGATGCCGTCAACCTGATTTTTTTCGAAAATACGGAGGTATTTCAGCTCCGCCCTGGTGTTATTCCGCGTATCTGCCAGCAAAAGCTGATAACCTTTTACCGAAAGAACCTCACTGATCCCTGACACCATCTGGCTCACCGACCCGGACTCAATCTCCGGAATGATCACACCGACCAGCTTTGTCACTTTGCTTCTTAAATTTCTCGCCTGCTGTGACGGGCGATAGCCGGTCTCTTCTATCACTTTCCGGATTGCTGCCCTTTTTTCTTCGCTTACATATCCATCATTCAGATAGCGGGATACCGTCGCCCTGGAAACACCGGCCAGTTCTGCAATTTCATTGATATTCATAATGCCTCTGCCTCACGTGCGTTCAACCTGAACCTGTCTTACGCCTTTTTCTTAATGTCCATGTGGTTTCTGTCTCATTTTCTCTTCTTCTGCATGCAGATCCTCATTCAGGAAATCAATCAGAACGATCAGAAACGGCAGCAGAGTGATCCAGATTGCCTTCCCGGAATAAATATTGCAGGCAACCGTTCCAAACACCACACCTAATAAGAAATATACCACCATCATGCAATGTTTGCCCCATTTTTCTCGATGTTTTTTATCTTTTTTCCGAAAATGCTGGATTTCTTTTGCCAGTCCCACACCGACCTGGCGGATATGGTTTGTCGCAAAAGTTGTCGCCATCGGCGTTCCCTCTGCCTGACGAAACGTATTGTACTGCATAGAAGCAATAAAGTTGACCGCAACCTGTGAGATCTGCACCGGTGCGGATTCCGGTACAAGTCCAAGCACCAGAACGGTTGCCATTTCAACTGCAATCAGAAGGGTGTCCCAGCGGATTTTCAGATGATACTTGACTGGGTTCGGCAGCAGTTCTGAGATAAATGCACCTGCCATATACGCGGAAATCGGGAACAGGTAGTAGGCTGCCGTTTCCCATTCTGCCTGACCGATCGCCAGTCCAAGCAGCACCAGATTCCCTGTCTGAGCATTACAGAATACTTTCCCGCGTAACAAAAAGGTATACGCACCAAAAAATCCTGCGATCGCAATCAGGGTATAATACACTCGGTTTCTTTCACATTCCAGATAATTTTCTGTGTTTTCCAATGTTGCTCCTCCTTTGGGGAAGTGTTATAATAAGACGAATAGTTACATTCTATCTTATAAATCGTTTTCTTTCAACCGGAAACTGCGTTATTCTTGATTTTCACATGGTAAGCGTTATAATATCAGATGTCGGAATTGTGCAAAGTACTTCGCAGGCATCCTTTTCAGGAAGCAAAATTCTGAAATCAAAAATCTGAAACAATCTCTGTACAGAAGGGAGTCTTTCTTTATGAAAAAACTAATTGCAGATATGCACATGCACACCCTTGTCAGCGGACATGCATACGGAACGATACGCGAAATGGCTGCCACTGCAGGTGAAAAAAATCTGAAACTGATCGGGATCACAGAACACGCACCCGGCATTCCGGGAACGGTCGATCCTTTTTATTATCTGAATCTCACAGTCATCCCTCGCGTGCTTTCGAATGTACAGATCCTGCACGGATGTGAGATCAATGTTTTAAATGGCGGAAAACTGTCTCTGGAACAGAAATATATTGATTTTCTGGATTATGCAATCGTCGGAATCCACAAAGAGTGTTATACTGATGAAGGAAAAGAAAAGAACACCGACAACTTGATCGCATGTATGAAAAATGAGAAAGTACATTTTGTCTCTCACCCGGATGATGATCATACACCACTTGACTATGAACGTCTCGTTTCAGCTGCCAAACAGTACCGGGTCGCTCTGGAAGTCAACAACAGTTCGCTGGTCAAAAAAGACCGCCGTCTGAATTGCTATGAAAATTATCGGAAGATGCTGAAACTCTGTGAGCAGCAGCAAGTTCCGATTATTATAAGCTCCGATGCCCATGATCCGAGCTGGGTAGGACGTTTTGATCTCGCCGTCAAACTTCTGGAAGAACTGCAGTTTGATGAGTCTTTGATCTTAACAAATGATATAGAAAAACTGAGAGCATTTATCGGCGTATAAGCTCTGATTATTTTTTGCCCGCAACAGCGGGCATTTTTTAAGAATGTTACTTTACGGTAATTTTACACGTTTTTTTCAGACTGCCGGCTTTTATTGTAATCGTCGCTTTTCCCTTTTTCTTTGCTTTTACAACACCTTTTCCATTTACAGATGCAACCTTTTTATCAGAGGATTTATATGTAAGTTTTGCCACATTCTTTGGCGTTGCCTTTGCTTTGATGCTCCATTTTTTGCCTTTTTTCAGGGTTTTCTTTTTCGGTACACCCGTAATCTTTTTTACTTGGACTTTGGCATCCCCGGTCACCTGGATTGTTCTGGACTCTTCGAAAACACCGCATTTTGCTGTAATTTTGGCTGTTCCTGCACTCACACCGGTAACTACACCTTTTTCATCTACAGCTGCCACTTTCGGATTGGAAGAACTCCACTCTACTGTGTCCTCAAAAGAGAGTTTGTGTGTGCGTGACTGATAGAACCCCGAGCCTCTGTAATTTGCATAAAATTTCGCCTGCACCGTTTTGGAAGAGGCCAGTTTCTCTTTAAAAGGCTCCATGTATGCCTTTACATCCTGGTTCTGAACCTGGATTTTCTGCACTTTATTCTTTACTGCTTTTGCCTGGCCTTCATCTAGTCCTGTTTCAAAACTGAACTCCCCGGATGTCGTATTTTTGAAATCTGCATCCGGGCAAATGAAGGTTGCAAGTCCAACATAAAGATTGTTCGGATTGATCATCGATGTATAATGGCCTGTCACCCCACCGGTCTGTTTTACCCAGTCCTGCTTTTCACCGTACCACTGATCGATTCCGGTGATCATATCATTGCTGTTATTCCATGCCAGAACTTCTCCCCAGCTCTTCACCCCATTTGGTGATGCCTGTGAAAAACACATCGTTCCATTTGGTCTTTGATGATCCATATACACAGATGCTTCTGCTGCCCGGACTCTTGCGATATATTCCAGATCAGAAGACCATTTGACCGGTACATAATCTGACATCGTAAGCTTTCGGTTGGGATCACGCGGATCCTGAATGCCCTGTTTACACGCCTCTTTTCGGATCTCATTGATCCGTTTCAATGCCGCATCTGCACTTGCCAGATAGCTGCCTTTCAGTCCAACCAGAACACAGTTCTCCTCCACGGAATCCGTCTCTGCAAGCGTATGATCCTGAAGTGTTTCCACTGCCGGCATCTCCGAGATCTCCTGCTGCATCTCCGAAGCAAATGCAGGAACAGCTGCCGTTCCTGCCAGTACCGACACACTGAGTACTAATGCGATCCATTTCCTTTTCATCTCTTTCGTACCTCCTTGAGCTTTTTTGTTAAATATCTTTGTGAAACAGTGTACTGAAAGCATTTGTTCTTTTTGCAATACCTGATATCTTTATTCGTTCCACAGAAAACAGAAAATTTTGTAAGAAGACCGGTAGGAACATTTTCCATATCCTGCCGGTCTTCTTATAATATCATATTCAACTATGTGATGATCTTATATCTTATTCTTCACCCAGATAATACTTTCCATAAGCATCTGCTGCTTTAATTGCTGCAAATACAGTTTCCGGCGTCACTTCAAAAGGCATATTGTGAAGTGTATCATTTTCCGCACAGGCGGTCTTTGCAACTTCCATCAGCTGCTCATCTGTCACATTGCCGGCACCAAGTTCTGCCAGGGTAACAGGCAGTCCGACTTCGATGCACCACAAAATGATATCTTCCAGTTCTTCTTCCGGAACGTTTTCCAGTACCAGCTGAGTAAGTGTTCCAAATGCAACTTTTTCTCCATGATACATATGGTGGCATTCTTCCAGTACTGTAAATCCATTGTGGATCGCATGTGCTCCCGCAAGTCCGGCACTTTCAAATCCGATACCGGAAAGGAGCGTGTTCGCTTCGATCACTTTTTCGACTGCCGGTGTACATACACCTGCTTCCAGTGCAATTTTGGCTTTTACGCCTTCTTCCATCAGCGTATCAAAGCAAAGTTTTGCAAGTGCCATCGCTGCTTCCGTTGTCTTTCCGCCTGCACAGGAAGTTGCACCGCTGCGTTTGCATGCTCTCGCCTCGAAGTAAGTTGCAAGTGCATCTCCCATACCGGCTACTGTAAGGCGTACCGGTGATTTTGTGATAATATCGGTGTCCATCAGAACCAGATTCGGATTGGCCGGAAGGAACAGATATTTTTCAAAGATACCTTCTTCTGTATAAACAACGGACAGTGCACTGCACGGTGCATCAGTTGATGCGATCGTCGGGCAGATAAATACCGGTGTGCCTGCATAATATGCAACTGCTTTCGCTGTATCAAAGATCTTGCCTCCGCCGATACCGATCACAAGATCACACTGATTTTCTTTTACAATATTTACCAGACGGTCGATTTCACTGTTGCAACATTCTCCGTTAAAATAATCAAAAACCACTTCACATGTACTTTCTGCAAAGCTGTCTTCGATCATTTTTCCGATTCTCTTATAACCGCCTTTGCTGATCAGAACCAGTGCTTTTTTTCCGCAGTTGGACGCATAAGTTCCGATTTTTTTCATTTCCCCTGCACCCTGTAAATATTTAGACGGGCTGATTAAAATTTTTGCCATTTTTAACACTCCTTTTCTTTTTGTCCTCAAAAGTCGTTATCCGCATCTGGCTTTTGCGTTTGGATTCTTTTGTAATGGAATCTGTCTCTATTATAATAATTGCATTGTACATTTTCAAGCCCAAACTTACTTGAACGCATCTGCCAGATTGCCGTCAATATATCTGCTGAATTTTTATGCTTTTTTTCAAAAAAACAGAAAAATATTTTGGAATTCTTGTTTTTAAGGCTGGTATACGAATTTTTTTCTGTACATATATTCGTAAAAGTGTTAGATTTATAATTATACATTATCTAAGAAAGGATTACTATCATGCTTCAGACAATCGAATCCATCAACAATGCCGTTAATAACTTCATCTGGGGTGTCCCGGCGATGATCTGCATTATCGGTGTCGGGCTTTATCTAAGCCTGCGGACCGGATTTATCCAGATTCGCAAATTCCCTTATGCACTGAAAACCACGCTCGGAAGAATTTTCAAAAAGAAGGAAGCTTCTGACGGCTCCATGACTCCTTTCCAGGCTGTCTGTACGGCCCTCGCCGGAACGGTCGGTACCGGAAATATCGCCGGTGTCGCCGGTGCGATCGCGATCGGCGGTCCGGGTGCCGTGTTCTGGATGTGGATCTCCGCAATCCTTGGAATGTGCACGAAATTCACTGAGGTCACACTTGCCGTTCATTTCCGCGAACGAAATAAAAAGGGTGATTATGTCGGCGGTCCGATGTACTACATCAAAAACGGACTGAGCAAGAAATGGCAGATCCTTGCAATTCTTTATTCCGCCTTCGGTGTACTGACCGTTTTCGGTACCGGAAATGCCACACAGGTAAATACAATCACTACTGCGATCGACACTGCTCTGATCAATTTCAACATCATTCCGGAATCTGCATCCAAAACGCTGAATCTGGTTCTTGGTATTGTGATCATGCTTCTTGTCGGTATGGTTCTGCTTGGCGGTATCAAACGAATCGGAAGTGTCTCCGAAAAACTGGTTCCGTTCATGGCACTGTTGTACATCGTTCTTGCGATCGGTGTGGTTGTACTGAATTTTGAGAGAGTTCCTGCTGTATTCCATGATATCGTTTACGGAGCTTTTAACCCGGCTGCCGTCACCGGCGGTGTGATCGGAAGTTTCTTCCTCAGCCTGAAAAAAGGTGTATCCCGCGGTATCTTTTCCAATGAAGCAGGTCTTGGTACCGGTTCTATCGCCCATGCCTGTGCTGATACCAGCAAACCGGTAAAACAGGGTATGTTCGGTATTTTCGAAGTATTTGCCGACACGATCGTTATCTGTACTCTGACTGCCCTTGTCATTCTGGTAAGCGGTGTTCCGGTCAACTACGGAGCTGCCGCAGGTGCCGAGCTGACAATCTCCGGATTCACTTCTACCTACGGAAACTGGATATCTGTTTTTACCGCAGTTGCCATGTGCTGTTTTGCTTTCTCCACGATCATCGGCTGGGGACTTTACGGTGCACGCTGTATTGAGTTCCTGTTTTCCGAGAAAGTAGTAAAACCGTTTATGATCGCCTATTCACTGGTAGCTATCATCGGAGCAACGGTCGATCTCGGACTTCTCTGGAGCATCGCCGAGACCTTCAACGGACTTATGGCAATCCCGAACCTGATCGGTATCTTCCTTCTTTCCGGAACTGCCATCGCTCTGACAAAAGAATATTTTGCGAAAAAATAATTTCATAAAAAAAGATCTCATGCAATCCTTATTCAAAAGAATTGTATGAGGTCCTTTTTATATGGTTCTTCTTACAGTTGCCTACAATCCCGCAAAAAACAGCTCGTAAAGGTCATCTTCCCCTTCCAGCATCGGAGAATTCTCGCCACCCCCGTTTGTGCTTCGCCGCATGGCTGCATAAGCCTCTTCCCCTGCCGTGATCAGATCCATATCATAAATCTCATATCCAAGTTCCCTGCATTTGCTGCAAAATGCCGCAAATGGCTGTGATGCTTTCTTTCGCTGGCACGGATTTCACGGATGCACTCCAACTGTTCATCGAAATACTTCTCTGTCAGATACGTTCCTCGTTTCAGTCGTTCATCATCCATCACCCAGCCTTTGATGGTGTAGTCCTTGGTATCGCGTGTGACCTGACGAGAACCTTCGGTTTGAACAATCCGGAAATTCCGGATTGTTATTTCACCCTTGTTTCTATTCGTTGGTTTTCCCTCACAAGTTTTACTGCACTTTCTACGTGCACCGTATATCTATAGGTCTAATAGTTAAGTCTTACACCGCCCTGCACATCCTCAATAATATTTAAAAATCTATGTTTATGCAATAGTTCAATCTTTAAATCTTTTTGTTTCTGTATCTTACATTTCTCTGTCGGTGGCAAATCGGTGGCAATGCCACCATTCTACTACACCCTCTCTACCTTCTTAAGATATACCCATCCTGCACCGCTTTTCAGCTTGCCGAATCCGTTCTTTTCCTCGGTGATCACGTACTTACCTGGCTGCAAAAACGTTCTGGCAGCACTGTATGTTTTGGCCGCTCCTGTCCTGATTGGAACATTTGCGGTTTTCGGCCGCACATTGTATGGGAGTTTTGCGGATGTGTACACCTTTTTACCGGCATCGTTGTAGACATGATAACCGGTATGCTGATCTGCACACTGCTTGGCTTTCTTCATCGTTTTAAATGCCCCGATCTGACTGCTGGCATTCTTCCAGGTCTTGCGGACACGATACCAGACTTCCGGCACCTGCTTTTTCGTTTCATGATCCGCATTTTTTGCCGAAATTGCCTTTTTGAAAGTGTCCCAGGTGCTTTTTCCTTCATTATATACATACGGATTCGGACAGATTTTCCCTGTCACATCATAATGGCGTATCACATGATCTGCCGGAATGTGATATTTTTCCATCAGATACCGGACCAGCTCAATAGTTGACTGCACCGTCTTATTTTCGAAATACCAGTCCCTGTCCGTTGCCCCAAGACTCGCCGCGTTCTTCTTTCGCACGCACATCTCGATTCCGATACTGTTGGCATTTCTGCATTCTGGATGCTTATAGCTGCTCGCCCCACAATGCCAGGCGATATTCCGATCTTCCACGCACTGCCAAATTTCGCCGGCGAAACCGACAAAATAGTGTGCAGATGCCCCACGGTTGCCACCACCATAGTATGCACAATTTTCCTGTGCTCCGCCCAATGCTCCGACGTAGTGGATCACGATGTATTTGATTCTGGAGATATTGCCGGGATTATAATTGTAATTTGAGATCATGCGGTTGATTTTGTTCATAGTTTCTACCTGCCTTTCTTTTTTTGTATACAAAAAGAGAGCCTGTTTCCAAGCTCTCTCGTTATATCTGTTTACTGATTCAATTCTTTGTATAATGCCTCTATTCCCATTCTGACGACATCCGTTTTACTTGCCCCTGTTTTCTCCATGCAAAAGCGTATTTTCTCCATATCATTTTCTGACAACCGGAAGCTTTCACGGTAGCTTTTAGGTGCATCTGTCGGGCGTCCCATTTTCTTTTCTATTTTTATCACCTCTTGACTCTTGCCATTTTCCCTGAACTGTGTTATGTTCTTATTGGGTGCAGGCGGTGGCAAGTACCGCCTGCTTTAATTACTGCCTTGCTTATTTATTAAGCAGGGCTTTTACTTTTTCCTTTGCTTCCTCAAGTGTTTCGCAAGTATTGAGAATTTCAAGGATTTTTCTTGTCTGGTTTTCTTCCGCCAGATCTCTGAGCTGTTCGCCTAAGTTCATATCTTCTTCCATTTGTTTCTCCTTTCCGGCACCTGCCACCTTATTCGTTAAGTCTTCCTTAACTGTCTTTATTATAACTTATGTCATGACATAAGTCAAGAATTATTTTCATTATTTCAGAAATTTATTCACAAAATACTGCTGCCCTTTCCCTGTTACCAGTACAGTCTTTGTGATACGCACGCTTCCATCCGGATTATTGATTGTCCGTTCTTTGATTTCAAACAGACCGGCTTCCATGCTTCTCTGTGTTGGCATATTGTAATCTGTCCCTTTTCTGCTGATCAGGAACCTGTTTTCACGCATCCATGTGAACAGCCTGTTCTGTCCGATATCCACACCGTTCTGTTTCAGGATCTTTGCCAGCTCCCCGATCAGGATGCATGTGTTCGACACACTGACCGCATCCGCAAACACTTCTTTCGGTCTCATCCGCTGCACATCTTCCACAAGGCTTGCATTACTTGCTTTGAGTTTCTCAATCTGCTGATCTGCCATTTTCAAAGCACGGGCAAAAATCTGTTCCGGTGTGTTCCATGCTTTTTCAAGGTCAAGGAAATACTGGCGGTACTGCCTGCCTTTTTCGTTTCGCTGGATCATGCAGATCTGCTTTGCCATATCTACAGAAATGAAGTGTTCTATGATTCTTCCACCGTTTTCTAAATTTTTAGAAACCGTCATGTAGTCCTCATTTTCAGTAAAACCATATGTTGACATATTTTTAAACCAATCAGCATATTTACTTTTAATTTCCAGACCTGCGTGTAGATCTCTTGCTGATACTGTCGGCTGCTCTGTCTCATAATTAATTTTTAATAATTCGTTCATGTCTTTCCTCCATTGTTTTTCGTGATAACAAAAGAGGACGCTCATGCGTCCCCTTTTTTCTCTGCTTTCTGTGTCAGTATGTCGATCGCATTGGCGATCACTGCCGGCAGCGGTATGCCCATCAGTCCGGCATTCTCTACGATACTGATCAGCTCGTTCGCCATAAATCCGATGATCACAGCATTCCTGATGTAATCCACACCGATTGCCAGATCCAGCCGGTACGCTACCAGAACAAACAGCAGCGTCATACATTTTCTGCACAGACCTTTCCAGCCTGTCCGGCTTTCCAGTGTTCCGGATTCCGTCTTCTTGCTGTTGTGGAACACACCGGCAACAATCAGACCGGATATGTAGTCAATTGCCATGAAAATGATTAAAGTTACAAGAGCCTGATCCCAGCCTCCAAAAAAATAAGCAATCGTCCCACCGATTGCTCCTGTGATCGTGCAAACCATTTCTTTTTTCATCCTCGTTAGTCTTTCCTTTCTTGTTACTCTGTGAGAACATTGATTCTTCGCACCCAGATACCTTCGCCGTTCTCGTTGGCTGATATCATCATATACTTTGCATTATCCGGAACAGTAACGATATAATCACAGTCCCCTTCTTCTTCGATTTCTACAGCTGAAACCATTGTGAATCCGGCACTGCTGTTATCAACTGCAAAAATAATCGGATATTTTCCGCGTCCACTACCGGCTCGTGATACCATGCTCGTATGTATGATATACCGTTCGCCTCGTTGTACATTCAGTGTTGTACACTGTGTTTTTGCCCCTTCCATAAGTACACACGAACTGCCAGCATCTTGTGCTTCCCACAGTTTGCCGTCTGTGATAGACACTGTTTTTTCTACTGAAAAAATTGCCTGTACATTCCGGACATCCTTGCGTGTTTTTGCCATCAACGCCTTACTCTGTCCTGTAATACCTGCCATCTTTGTTTCCATATCTTTTACGTGCTCATTTGTATAACTCTTACACGCCTCAGCGTTATTGTAACATTCTTGGATGCTGTCATGGATCGACTGCCGGACATCCCGCCCGTAGACTGCCGCCAGTATCTTTTTTAAGTTCTCTGTTATAGCCATTCCTGTTCCCCTTTCCTATGAAAATGTCAGCTTCAATGCCGCATGCACACCACATGGTGCATTGTTGACTGCGTTGGTTGTATTCGGCATCGTTGCGGCAATAGATACCATATTACGGTTGACAACGCCCCGGTAGGACGATGCCGCTATCAGCGTGGATGCATTGCCACCATAAATATAATTCCCATTCTGCCGGATCTGCAGTCCGGTTGCCGATGCTATGCTAACAGAACTGCAGCCGACAATCGGTGTCGATACCGGAATGCAGAACTGCACTTCCTTGCCTGCGGATGTCACATAGCCAGCCGTGAAACATTCAATATTTATGCTGTCGCCCTTGGTCAGGATATTCATATTTCCGACTACAAACCAGTATGATCCGCTGTAGACCAGCTCCAAAACCGTGTACTGATCTATCAGCTCTGCAGGGATGTTGCTGTTCCGGTAATAGATTGGCTTCGCCCCTGTACTATTGACGTTCAGTGTTGGATTTGCAGCGGTGTTGGCATAACTGAAACGCACAAACACCCTTGCACCAGCTGCCAGCTTAAAGTTCGACAGGCTGACCGTCTTTGCGGCGGTCGATCCCGTCGTATAACACACGGCATAATGGGCAATGTCAGCCGTACCATTGAAATTAACGCCATCTATTGCTCGTGTTGTCTGGAGTTTTGTAGCTGTTCCTGCATTTCCTGTAATCGTTGTCGGTGTTCCTCCGCCATTGGCATCCACATAACTTTTCACTTTCTTCCATAACTCAGTAAGCCCCGCCTTATCTAGATATGCCATGTTCCTTCCTCCTTATATCAATTCACTTTACACGCAGATTGCATCAATTTCGGCATTGGTAAGTGCATCGACCACAAACAATCCGCCCAATGCATCCCATGCCTTGCCGTCCCACGCCACGTTGGTACCTGCCGGGCCGTAGTCAGATGCTGCTTCCAGGTTGTATACGTCACCGGCAACCTGCCCTGTAGTCGGCAGTTTTGTTGCATCTGCCAGGGAACCCTTGTACTTATACACGCCTGTAATGTCGGATTTCTTCGCATAGATACCAGATAAATCTGCCTCTGTTGGCAAATCATTCAGTTTTGAAAACATCGCTGGAGGCATGAGACCCATATTACCAGTAGTTGCAACTGGAATATTTGCTTTTACGGTACTTCCTGCAAAAGTGAGACCAACAGATGCTTGCGTGTAATCTTCCTCAGTATAGGCCATTGTCATGGCTTCCCATGTTCCTTTACCGCTCAGAAGTTTACCCGTATCGCCTTTCGCCGGTGCCGGTACCAGTCCGTGTGTACCTGCCGCATTAGCTGTTGCACCCTTGAAGTCAGAGTAGGTCGTGTTTGATGCCGGGATGCCTAAGCCTGTGATATCTGTCTTAGTAACTGGTGTCGTACCAGATACGTGTCCGGCTGCATCCACGGTCACTTTGTATAGTCCGTTTGTTTTCGCCGTATAACTCGGATGCACATATTTGTTCGCACCGGTTTCGATTCCTGTCAGTTTGTTCTTCTCTGCTGTCGTATAGTCGTTCGTAGACAGTCCTTTACCGCTTACTTTGTCTACCTTCCCTGATAATGCTGTTTTGATCTTGCCCCAAAGATAAGTTAATCCCGCTGTATCCAAAAAATTTGCCATAATGTTTTTCTTCCTTTCTTTTAGCTGTAAATGCAGATCTCATCAATCTGCCCATTCGTTATCGCTGTTACTGTTGTGTACTTCACACGCCCCTGCCCTGCCTGTAGCTGACGCTGTGTGTAGGTCAGTGTTGTACCGCCAAGTGTGACCTTGCTGTTTGCCGGTTTCAGCAGGTCGGTCACTTTCCTGGTGATCTGCAGCTGTTGTTGTATGTTGTACGTGGGTGCTGCACACGAAACTTTCTCACCGATCCGCAGCATCTGAACATCATAACCGGCATCTGCCAGATCAACCGCAGACAACTCTGTCACCAGGCTTGCCCCGTTAATCTTTTTGAAAGCCTTTTCGCCCTCTTCTTTCAGCTTTGCCGGATCCTGAATCTCGGAAAATTCCACAGTCTTTGTGATGATGCCGTATTCTTTGACGGCTGCTGCGTCTTCCAGGTAATCCTTGCCACCGTTTACATTTGCGATCGTGACCGGCCATTCGTTGTTTGACGTCGATGCCCCGAGCGGGATCAGACGTGTTGCAAGGTCATCCGTCTTGACGTTCTTGGTAACATCAATTATGTTCTGCCCCTGCCGTATATCCTGGCCGCCTGCCTGTTCATATTCTGCCAGGTAATCAATATAGTGCACACCGCCGACGGTTCGTGTTCGGATATACCCGCCGCTTTCTGCGACGAGTTCATCCATTATGTCCCTCGTGGTGCTGTAATCGTTCCGCTCCCGATCTGCCGCTTCCCCGGTAATAGTCACCTGACCGATCAGGAACTGCTTGAAATCATCCACCTGTTCGTTGTGCTTCTTAACCAGCCACTTGAAATAATTTCCTGGCGTTGTCTTTCCCGGTACATCCGTGCCGGTCTTGTGGAATGGACGGATGATGCTGTCCTGAAAAAATACTAGGTCGCCTTCTGTCTGGATCTCCATCTCAAGATCCCTGTCTTCGACGGTGTTCATCACAACGCCCCGGTAGATCGTCTTCTCACTGCCCGTCAGGCCGAACCGGATTACTTCCAGCATGGACTTTCGCCGCAGGACGGATGCCGCAAGCGGATGGTCCAGGACGATCGAAACATCACAGGAGCCGTTTTTGTTGACTTCCTGAGTCAGTGCCCCTTCCGTAATGCAGCGGCCTCTTATCCACGGATGGTACAGGTAGGAACCATCCAGCGTGATCTTATACATTAGAACCTGCCCCCTCTGTATTCTACGGAAACCGTGCCGCCATCCCCTTTAAACTGCATGGTATGGATGCCCTCTGTGATCAGGATATCAGGCACCGTACTGTGCCCTTTTGGGATCTGGTAGCTTTTTCCGTCATATGTCACTGTGACCGCCGCCGAAGCTTCAAAAACACACCCCGTCGGCATCACATCCCCTACGACCGTGATTTCACCCGGTACCGGGATGTTTTTATAGTCTCTGATGATATCCGTTTCAAAATTGAATCTGTCCCATTCCCAGTCATCCAGTGACGTTTTCCGTGCCAGCTTGTACGGCTCCGCATCCAGTGTGACCACGATCTGGCTGTAATGCTGGTTGAGCTTGCTGCTGTCCACGCTTACCCTGGCATCGTAATAATAGCCGTCATCCCCGAAGATGACCGGGAGCCGCCTGCCGTGCAGTTTCCCGCGGATGTCACTGGCTTTTGACAGCCAGGTGCTGTAAGTCCCGTCCTTGAAGTCGAACGTCAGCTTATGTGTTGCATTGTCGTACACTGGGAAACCGGTAATGGCTTCCGTCAAGTCCAGTGCACCGTTCCTGCCGGGGATGGTCACGGTACTTTTCCGGACGGACGGCGTACCAAGGTCCACACCCAACAGTTTCAGCCCAAAATCGCCCATTTTATACTTTCCGATCTGTACATCCATCAGCTTCCCCTCCTCTGCCGGTTCCGTATTGTGTTCATGTTTTCATTGACGTATGGTGTGACCGCCTTGCCCACCGTCCTTCCATCCAGGTCGACCGTGGTATGGATCTCAGCCTGTAACTGCACCGGCTGATTATTTGCCAGGCTGATCTGTGGTGATGACACGTTGACCATCGGGCTTGCACCCATGGATTCCAGGCTTGCAATTGTGTTCTGCATCCTTTCCACTTCTGCCATGACTGCCTGCATTTCCGCCTGGGTGCCCTGCTCGATTTTCTTCCTGGCTTTTTCATATTCTTTTGTTTCCCGGTATACCTGCCATTCTTTTTCTTCCTTTTTGTTTTTGGCAGTCGTTTTCTTTTTCTTTGCTGATGTCTTGCCCGAAACTGCAGTTCCAGTGCCCTTTGCCTCTGCTGTCGTTTTGCTGCCTTCTGCTTTTTTGCCGTCTTTTCCAAACCCAAACGCTTTTTTAAACGCTTCGATCATATCCTTTGCAATGCCCCGCATGGATTTTTTCAGCGTTTCTTTTTCGCCATTCAGACTCTTGATCAGGCTCTTGGCGATCTTCTTTCCGGCTTCTTCGGCTGCTTCCTGTGCGGTTTTGGCTGCCTCTTCCACTTCTTTCGTCCATCCGGCTTTTACATCTGTCAGACGCTGTTCGAAGAAATCTTTCGAAAAGGTTTTAGACGAACTCTGCAGCTGTTCCCATTTCTCCTTGTACGCCGCCAGTTCTTCCGCTGACATTGCGTTCAGGTGCTCCACGAAGTTGTCTGCCTCGTTCAGGTCCATGCCAAGGATCTGGTCCATCAGGCTTTCCGGTATCTTGTCCTTGAGCTTTTTCAGACCTTCCTGGTACCGCTCGACTTGTGTCAGCTGGGTGTCCAGGTCGTACATATTGGCCGGCTCTGACATCTTCTTTTTCATGTCGTCCCGAAATGAGATGATCTTGTCGTAAGCTTTCTGGTACTTGTCTGCGATCTCATCTAACTTCTTGTCCAAGTCGTCTTCGATCTTACTGTAAGCTTTCTCTGTCCCTTCTTTCAGGGCATCCATGAACGTTGATGTGTATTTGTTGGCATAGTTCTTGATCTTTTTAGCGTTCTTCTGGATCTGTTTCGCTTCATCCTGGAGCTTCTTAGCTTCGTCCTGAAGCTTTTTCTTCTGCGTTGCGTCCTTCGTGTTGCTTGCTTCTTTTTTCTTGCTTTCTGCCTTTTTCTTTATATCTTCGGCCTGTTTTTCGTACTCCTTGAGAACTGCATCCACATAGCCGTCAATCTTGTTATCCAGTTTCGACACCAGAAGCTCCTGCCGCTTATCAAGCCCGCTGGTGATGGATTCCATGATCGCAGACGCCGCATCGGAATAACCGCCCTTTGCCGCATCCACTTCACCGGCTGCCTTGACAGCTTCCTCGGACATCTTTTTCATGGTCTTTTTCAGCTTCGGGACTTCGGCTTCAATGCCCTTGATCACACCTCCGACGATGTGTTTACCGATCTCGTCCTTGAAAACCTTGGACGGGGAATGGATCCCCAGTTCGTTTTTGGTGGCATCCACAGACACTTTTGCGAGATTTCTGGCACTCTTCTCAACATCTCCGCTACCTTCATCAATACCGACTGCCATACCGGCCGCCAGCATCTCACCGACTTCGTCACGCATGACACGGGATGGGGATTTTATGTTGCCTTCCTTTTTTGCCCCGGTAACTGCATTTCTGACCGCTGCCCTTGCAGCTTCTTCGACTGCCGGGGAATTGGCTGTCATACCGGCAACGGTTCCACGCATCAGGTTCGCACCAACGTTATAGAACCCGTTGTAATATCCCAGTGCTGCGTCTTCCGCTTTCCGGATGGAACTGCTCGCCGCCTGTGACACCTGCCCGGAATTCTGCTGGATTCCTTCCGCGGTTGCTTTCTGCGACACTTTACCGGCTTCCTCTCCGCCTTTCTTGGCCGCCTCCGTGACTTCCTTCTGGCCGGATTCGATCCCGCTTTTCGCCTTTTCCGTATGTTCCTTGCCACTCTTCTCTCCGGCTTCGCCAGCCTTCTGGGCAATCTCCTGCCCTGCATTCTCCCAGTTCGCAGATGCAGTGGCCAGTTCACTCGTAATGCCTTCTGAAAGTTCACCACCAGCCTGTGAAAACGCCGTTGCTGCATCTTGTAATTCATCACTTGTCATCTGGGTGAAGGATTTGACCAGATTTGCACTCTGGGGTCCTAATTTGACCAGGTAATCATATAGTTCTTTGGTCATCCCCTCCCCTGCCCGACCTGCAAGAGCTTTCAGGTTTTGTCCCCACTCTTCTACTCCTTTGGCCTGACTTTCCAGATTCTCTATGATCTTGTCTTTGTCGATCTCTTCGCCTCCGGAAAACTTCTTGAACGCATCCGTTGCACCCTCCAGACTGTTCTGGATGGACGTTTTCATGTCCTCGTAGGCTTGTTTGACCTCGTCAGACATTTCTGTTGCGGAGTCTGATACGCCCTGGTTTGATTCTTCAACAGCGGTTTTATACTCGTAAGCTTTCTCCGCTATTTTGTTGTATCTTTCATCTGCTTCCGAAGTTGTCCCCTGTAAGCCGGCAACGACTTCTTTCTGTTCTTTTATCTGGCCGTTCAGGGCGTTCAGCTGCAATGCATATTTATCGACCGGTTCGCCGGCCGCTGCGTAACTGCTCGCCATTTCCTGCACGGATTCCGTGCCATCCTGTACTGCAGCGTTATGTTCATTGATTTTCTTTACTGCCTGTGACCGTAGGTCGTTGAGCACTTCTTCCGCTTCTGACAGCTGGATCTGTGCCTCTGCCAGATCAGAAGCCGCCTTGTTTGCCTGTTCCTGATAAGCATTTGCAAGTGCCTGCTGCTTCATGGAATCGATCACGGCATCCACTGCGGATTTCTCCCTGTTCAGTGCCCCGGTTGTTTCATCAATGGAAAGTCCAAGCTCCGGCATGGCTCCGTTGAGCTGGTCGACGATCGTGTTCATCTGTGCTTTATCTGAGGCTGTTTTATTTGTTTTATCCGCCAGATCGTAGAGTTTGTCCGCAAGGTTCTGGTAGGTAGCCGCTTCTGTTTTCGCACTTTTGATGCTTTCTTTTCTCTCTTTCGCATGCTCTTCCATGCTGTCTTTCAGCTCATCGTAGGAATCCTTGCACTGATCGATCGCCTTCCGGTTCTTTACTGACTCCGATGTCCGGTCTTTCATGACCGCACCGAATGCAACGGCCGCCGCTGTAAGGGCTGTAAGGGCTGTAAGGGCTACTGCCACCGCACCGACTGGATTCGCAAGGAGTGCTGCTGAAAACTTCGTAAATGCTGTTGTAACCTGCTGAACGACCAGCAAACCGACCAGTGCCGCTGCCAGCACTGCAAGGGCTGCCGCCAGTGCCGTGACTGCCGCCACAACTTCCGGGTGTTCCTTGACAAACTCCGTTGCCCATTCCATCGCATCTGCCCCGCTCTGCTGGAGTTCCATCAGCACCGGTGCAAGCTCATCCCCGATCGCTATCTTCAGGTTCTCGGTGGCGTTCTGGAAACGCTGCTGGGCAAATTCCCCGGTTTCTGACATCTTCTCAAATGCGGTAGTCGCCGCCCCGGTGCTTCCTTCCATCGCCTGCACCAGGCTGTTGTATTTGGACGTTCCGCTGTTCAGGATGGACAGCATACCGACGCCGGCCTCGGAACTCGACCACATGTTGTTGAATGCGGTCGTGTCACCGTCCACGCTGTCGGCCAGTACCTGCAGCACATCTCCAAGTGAATTGCCCTCTGCCATCAATTCCGCGAAAGTCTTGCCGGTCTGCTTCTTGAGCGTTGATCCAACAACGGAACTTGTGCTTCCAAGCTCATTCAGTGCCGCCTTGACGTAGGTCGTTGCCTGTGCGGTCTGCGTACCGTTGGCGGTCAGCAATGCGTAGCTGGCTGCCAGGTCTTCCAGGTTCATGTTGTACGCCGCCGCCAGTGGGATGACCATGCCCATGCTGGCACCTAACTGTGCAACGGATGTTTTTCCTAAGTTCTGTGTCGTGATCAGGACGTCTGAAATCTTCGCTGCATCATCCGCAGACATACCATAGGCATTGATGGCGGTCGTCAGGATGTCCACGGCGGTCGTGGTGTCGGAAAACCCACCGACAGCCAGCTTGTTCGCTGTACCGACAAAATCCACCGCACTTTCGGTCGCTACCGATGCAGAAATGGCCTGGTAGGTCGCTTCTGCCAGTTCCCCGACACTCTTGCCGGTTTCACTGGACAATGCCAGGATCTCGTTCCTCATATCACCGAGCGGCTTCTGCGACTCATCTGCAATCGTGCCAACCTTGGCCATCGCCGTTTCGAACTCCATGCTTGCCTGCGTGCAGCCCATGAGTGCGTCCGTAATCGCCTTCACGGATGCCGTTACCCCGGCAGCTACCAGGGCCTGTGCAAGGGCATCAATGGCTGTACTTGCCTGGTCTGTCCCTTCTTCGAACCCGTCCCCGATGCTGTCGCCTATGTCAGAGGCACTGTCTCCCACGTCTTTTGCCGCATCCGAAACGCTGTCCGCAACGTCCGACATGGCATCCTCTACCGCTTCCGCTGCACTCTCGCCTGCTTCTTCCACAGATTCCACAATGTTGTCCACAGCGTCCTGCACGGACTCTGCGGCATCCTGCCCGGCATCTTCCGCCGCATCTGTGACCGCATCCGCCGCATCTTCTGCTGCGTCCTGCACATCTTCCAGTGCATTTTCCACCTGCTTTGCCGCTTTTTCTGCCTCTTTCCCTGCTTCCTCTGTCGCCTGGGAAACGGCCTGCTCTGCCTGTTTTGCCGCATCCCGTGCATCGGAGGCAGTCTGCTGCGTTGCACCCTTCGCTGCCTGCTCGATCCGCTTTAAGCCTTTCTGAAATCCACTCTCGTCGATCTCAGTGTCAAATCTTAGTGTTCCGTCTGCCATTTCCTGCCTCCCATCTTCTTATCAGTCTCCCCACATCGCAGCCGCGAACAGGTCACCGATCTGTTCCTCATCCCGCTCGTCTTCCAGGGATATTGCCCGCTGGATCTTCTGGATCCGCTGGCGTTCCTGTTTGTCCCTGATCTTTCCGGCATCGATCGAACGGTAGCCGATGCGGGTTTTCGTGCCGGAATCATCCGGCAGGCCTTCCAGCAGCATCTGGAACTTCTGCCAGTGCAGATATTTACAGGCTAGAAGGTCAATGCCGTAATAGTTCTGGAAATCGCTGACGATATACGGTGCATCCTTCTCATAGCTGAACGTCTGCTTTCCACTGCCTTCACGCTCTTTTTCCTTTTCTGCTGACCGGATGCCGGCAATGAAATCCGTGACTGCCTGGACGGCCCCCTGGATGTCCGGCGGAATCTCTTTTTTGTATAACCGCAGGATCAGAAAGAGCCGGCTGCCCGGCTCCCCTGCCTGCTTCACTTCCCCGATCAGCTTCAGCACTGCCCGGAAGTCCGTCTTGACCGGGTACAGGACGCCCCCAACCTCAACGCTTTTCGGCAGTGGTTCATATAATGGGTTCACAGGTCATCAGCCTACGGTCGGCTTTTCCAGGAACGTGCAGCTCTTGCCGTCTGCCGCAACCTTGGCATAGCCCTTGACCGGTTCGGACTTCACGCCGAACGACCCGGAATACTGCAGTGCATCGGTTCCGTCACCGGATGCATCCGGGAGGATGGAGAACTCACGTTTTCTTGCCACGAATTCATCCTCTTTGGTCGCTTCGCCCTTGTCGAAGAAGTCCACGACCACGATGTTCCTGGTCTCCCCGGTCAGCTCGTCATCGTGCACGGATGCGATGTCCATCAGGATCGGGTTGTTCTCGTGCATGTCGAAGTTATAGGACCATGAGGTGCCGTAACCGGTCACGTCGCTGTCGCTGGAATCCTTGTCCACGTACTGGCGTTCATAGGTGGTCGGGTTCTTGGACTCTGATAATGTCGTGAACTTCTCCATGCGGGTGTATTCCGTTGGTTCCTCCCCATTTCCTGCCGGAACGCCGTAGAAGGACACCCTGCCGGTTCTCTTTACTAATTTCGTTTTATTATTTTTTCCTGTCATAATTTAAGCCTCCTGTTCATAAATTAAGCGGCACTCGATACGGTAGGTCGCCAAGTTTGCCTCGGCATCGTACAAGTAACCGCTGTTTAAGGTTTCAACTGCTGTTGCATGTTGTTTTTCGTTTGCCAGTTCTGGAAGTTCCCCATTGTCCGAGGACTCTTCCAGCCACTCCTGAAGCTCCTGGTAGAAGCCGCTGTTCTCGATATTCACCCTGGCGTCCTCGTCATAGACTTCCTTGGAACAGACCGCAAACTGGTACTGTTTCTTTTTCCCGCCATCCACATATTTCTGGATCACCGGGTCACATGGGAGCGGGTCGATGGAATAACTCATCTCCTCCCCCAGGTAATCCACGTTGACCCGGCCGTCATGTAAAAACGGACAGGTCAGGAAGAATGTGCGGATGCTCTCGATGATGCTACTTTCCGCATGCAATTTTACCCGCCTCCTTCTGGATACTGTCCTTGTGCCGGTTCTTCATACGTTCGAACCATTTGGACTGCTTTTTGTGCTCATAGTACTGTCTTCTGGCATATGGTGTGGACTGCACGATCAGACCGGAACCGGTAACCGTGCCAAGCGTTGCCGCTTCCCTCAGTACACCGCTCCGGAACGGTGTTTCCGGTTCCATACGGTCTATACATGTCTGATCCACGTAGGTCTGTGCCCTGGCAAGATTTCCGTTAAGCCTTGCTGCAAGCCCGGCATCCCATTCTAGGCTTGCTGTGAATCCGCCGCTGCCATGTCCGCTGTAACGGACGTCCTGCGGCTGCCGGATCTGGAACGTTTTCCTGGTCTCTGCCATCATGCACCCCCTGTCACCCTGATGTGCGGATTGCCGCCATACCGGTTGTAGTTTGCCGCCGACACCTTGAAATGCTCTGTGCCGGCCAGGTCTTTCGCCGTCTTCATCTGCACGCTGCACTGACCTTTTACCAGGTAATCATCCTTTTTTACCAGGACTGTTATATCTGGTATGCGGACCGTGAAAGTGTCCGCGGTCTTCCTGCCTTCCGTGGTGACGCTGGACTGTTCTGCCTCGTACCACCAGAGTGCCGGGATGTATGTACTCCCCCACTCATCCAGATGGGTTGCCGGATTGTAATGGCGGTGGTAGAGGGTTGCGTCAGTGTTGGTCAGCATCGTCATACACCCCCATATTCAACAGGCCAGTCGGTTCCAGGTACAACGCCGCCGTCTGGTAGATCTTGCCCGCCAGTATCTCCTGGGCGGTTTTGCCGCCCTGTTCCTGCACATACGATACAGAATAGCCGTCTGTGTTTTCTGATGCGACCTCCCTGCCCTGGTGTTCTGCCTTTGCTGCCTGGTCTGCGTACAGAAGGTCACAGCACGCACAGGCGGCATGCTGCACTTCTTCCATGGATCTGTCTGCACGGTCGAACGTGATCCGCCGGATGTGTGCCGACACCGGCACGATCACCCTGCGGAACTGTTCTTCCGTCAGTCCACCGCCATACTGCCCTGTATAGAATGCATAATCGGTATACTGTGTCATAGGCCCGCCCTCTCAGGCTTTGTGTGACACGTAGAAGCCAGCCGCTTTGTTGCGGTAGTAATCCACCAGGCCATACTTGCGGTATTTCAGGATATCGCCGTCTGCATTCGCGTTCAGGCTTGCCGGGATGATGTCGCTCGCAACGTGTTTATCAAATTTGATGATCGCCGGTTTATGGATGATCATGAAGTTGATGTCCTTGCCTTCTTCCGAAATTTTTTCGTAGTAGGTGGAAATGCTTCCCGCTGCCGGGCTTTTGACTGCTTCATAGCTGCTGCCGCTCTGTGTGTAGTAGGTCTTCCCGGATACCACCGAAGAATCCTTCGTCTTTTCGTAAGCTGCCGTGCCTCTTGTGTAATGGCCGGCTTCCTCACCCTCGCTCTTTCCGTCCAGCAGATGGATTGCGGTATAGAATCTGGACTGCGGCACCTTCTTCTTGATGTTGAATGCATTCAGGATCTCACGGGACTTCGTTGTGTCCAGTGCCATGACCCCGTTCATCAGTGTCGGGGTCGCATACAGGATCCTGCCCTCTTCCGGCACTTCGTCCTCATCCATCACGTTCTTTGCCTCGATCAGGGCTTTCAGGAACGCTTCTGCATCCGCCAGGTTCTCCGCTTTCTTTGTGATGCCGTCAAATCCGCAGATGGTCGCAAAAGTAAATGCATCTGCCTCCGGTGCTACCCTGGTTCTCTGCAGCTCTGCTCCTGCCCTCGTAAATGCCAGGTTCATAGACTCCTGGTTGTCCATCGTATCTACTTCCAGTTTGGCACCACGGTCATAATTGAAACGTGCAGTTGCCCATTTCAGTGATACAGCCGCAGAAGTATAACCGGAATTGCGGTCGTAATTTCCCAGTCCTCCGACCTCGATCTGTGGGTATAAGATCTCGCTCACATTTGCTCCGGCACGCATCATGCTCGGATCACTGGTCAGATCTGCGGTCACAGATGCACTTTTGTACACCTCGTCAATGATATCCAGATAGTTTTTTGCTAATTCAATCGTATTCGCCATGTTTCATCTCTCCTTTTCTATTTGCTTTCCGCAGGTGGTAAACCTGCTGCTGCCCTCATGGCAGCCAGTGCCGAGTCCGTTCCGCCGTTCCCGCCGGACGGTCCGACCGGATTCTTGAAAGGTTCATCTGACCCAAACAGATAAGCGTCAGACTCTTTTGCGGCATCCAGTGCTTTCTTGATGTCCGCACTCTGGTCTTTGGATGCCTTAAGGGAATCCATGTCAAGCAGTGCCATGACCGCCTTTGCATTTCTGCCGCCTGCTTCCTTGATCGCAGATCTGACGGAATCTGTAAACACACGTTCCGCTTCCCTTGCGTCATACGTCTCTTTCTGCGTTTTCAGATCGTCCTGGAGCTTTGTGATCTGCCCTTTGAGGTCTGCGACATCCACGCCGTCAAACTCCTTGAGCTTCTCGTTTACCGTATCCAGTGAAGTCTTGTACTCATCCCGCTGGTTCACTGCTTTGTCGTACTCGTTTTTGGTGCGGTAATTTTCTTTCCAAGCCTTATCAAAATCTGCCTTTTTCTCTTCCGGGATTTCCAGGCCATAATCTTTCAGAATCTCATAGATATTTTTCATTGCTTCGTTCCTCCTGAAATGTTTTATTGACCGCTCTTTCAGCGGTGTGGGATATAGCCGGGTAGACCTCCGGCCGGGTAATCGCCCAGTTTTACGCCTTATGGCAGGGCATAAAAATAAGACACCTAACCCCATGCCTCAAAGGGAGATATCTGGATCACCGCCTTTCTACGGATAACCGTCTGCCGTTGAACTGTACCGTGTCGCCGATCTGTGCCACTTCATCGCCAATCTTCACCCCCTTCAGTTCTGCGTGTCCGTCAATGTCCCGGTATAATAATTTGATTGTCTTGTAATTGATCCGGCTCGCCAGCCAGTTCGGTGCAAGCCTGTCTGCGTCTTTTGTGACGGTGTAGTGTTCAGTCATCACTCCCAACTCCTTTTATTCAGATCTTCCACCAGTTCCCTCTCACGTTCTGAAAGTTCATAACAGATGGTAACCTCTGCCTGCTTTCTGGCATTTTCTGCTGCCTGCTTTTCTGCGTTCTGCTTCCTGGTTGCTGCCTGGTCTGACAGCAGAAGCCCTGCCCCGTAAATCTCTTTTTTCATGGCCCTTTGGGCGTCCAGGCTTCGCACAAGCTGGCATTCTTCACGCCTTACCCTGAAATGCACGCCGTAGTGTGCCATTTTCTGCATCATGGCAGCGGTGACGATATGATCCGGATAATCATACTTTTGCAATTTCCGTGTCTTTTCCTGCTTCAGCTTTTCCTCTGTATCATTTACCAGCTTTGTCAGCTCCGGTGATGTCTCCGCTACCGTTTCCGGTTCGAAGCTGGTGACGAACGATGTCTTCACCGTTGCCCCGTTTTCGTACACGATCGTGCAGTTGCACATAATGTGGTTCATCCTGTTCCAGGTGGTCTTACCGCATAACGCCGTGAGTGACGGGGCAAACAAAAAGAACGGGATGCCCCGTTCCAGATAAAATTCACATATATTTTTCAAGATAGAAAAAGGCGGGTTGTCCACCACCACACATCCCGGCGGGTACTCGTCTTTTTCGTAATCGCCGCCCGGCCAGAATGGGCGGATCACGTTCCCAGGATCGATATTGTAACGTTTGCAAACCCAGTCCTTTATGACTTCGTATATTTCCGGCGGCGTATAACAGTCGTCTGTCGTTTTCTTCGGTTTGAATTTTTCGACAAATTCTTCGTAAGTTTTGCTTTTTATGTTTCTCACCTCCTTAAAAATGGGTACAAAAATACCACCTGTCTTTCGACTGGTGGTACCTACTGTCCTTGTTCCCATGCCCACTTTTTTACTTTTTCAAATGCTTCTATCACTTTTGTTGGAGCATTCTCAAGCTTCCCATCATAGATACGATTAGCATATGGTTCATACACTTCCATCAGCTTTCTTATTTCTTCTGGATATTCCCTAATTACCATGTCTTTTTCTCCTATATGTAGTCATATACTCTGCCTCAACTTCATCATAGCGACCTAAGCGATACATCCTTTCTGCATATTCGCTTACTTTATTCACATTGTACTTGCTTATACCAGCCTTGTCAATTACCTTCTTCGCATCCTTACAAGCACTTTGTATGTACTCTCTATGGTTTTCTTTAGTAATTTTTCCCTTCTGACTTCTGAAATTTTCAGCTTGTTTCATATGCCACATTTCATGATATTCGATATCACCTTGATTTTCTACAATCTTTTTATCTGCAATTTGTGGAATATAAAAAACAGTATTTTGAATTGCGTCATATTTTCCATACGCTGTTGGCATCTCATCCGGTGATACAATCACAATTTTAGGTTTTCTGTCTGATGGAATCCCCCATTGTTTTATTGCTTCTTCTGTATTTTTGTTAATTTGATGCAACGCTCTTGGTTTTATCGTTGCATTGTCAGAAATATATACATCGCCCGAATAAGATAGTACTTTTCGCGTTTTCACTTCAAAGTCCTCTTTGATTTTTACGTCTATACTCTCTTGGCTCCGCTGTATCGGGCGATACATCTGTGATGTCTCTGCTTTATTTTGAAATTTGTAAGTTGTTTTTACGGGAGCAATTCTTCCCAGTCCATCCTGATAGATTCTCTCACGCTGTTCCACAAGTCCCATTTTCTTACTAAACTGCTTATACTCGTTCAGCTGTCCCTGGTACTTTGCTTTTTCCAGCATGATGTCGTCCTTGTCAGCTCCTGCCTCTTCTAACAGCCGAATCTTCTGACGCTGGGCACGCATGGCGGTCTCCATCTTCCTCTGCTGCTGGGTCTGTTCGTAGGCATTGAGCTGCTTACCGTTCCATTCTTTTGTCTGGGCTTCCCTTTTGTTCTGCTCTTCCAGCCAGTCATCCGGATAGAGACGTTCGGAAATGCCAGGGATAAATGGGTCAAAGGAATGTCTACAGTTGGCACCGCACAACCCTGTGACGCTTCCATATCCGCAGACCGTCCGCAGTTCTTCCTTGCTGAACACCTTGCCCTGCCATGTCTGGTGATCCGGCCTCGCACATGGGTGCCAGGACACTTCAAACTGGTCTGTGCCGAGTTTTTCTGCGTTGTGCTCACTGATCTGTGCCGTGATCTGGTTCACGCCTGTAAGGACGGCTCTGCGGGCTGCTACGTCTGCCCGGTTGGTGTGGCCGGAAGCGTAATCCACCACCCGAAGCCCGCTGTTCGTCATCTGGGTGACGACTTTGCGGACGGCAGAGTTGTAATCCGTGGCACCTGTCACAACGTCCTGGATGGCCGTATCCACATATTTCTGGTAGTACTCAGCAAATGGTGTAAATACACGCCTGCCGCCCATCATAACCGAAAATCCGTAGCTCTGGGACAGGTTCACCATGGTATCCTGTGTCTGTTTCCTTATGGCTTCTGTCAGCTGTATGAGCCACTCGTTATCCTCAGGTGCGATAAACTCGTCCGTGATCTGCTCATAGACTTCCTGGTTGCGGACATATTCCCATTCAGCCACCTTGTCATACATTTCAAACATTTCCGGCCAGGTTGCATCCAATGATTCTTTTATGATTCGCTCGACTTCCTCCCGGGATCTGCCCATCTCGATCAGGCGGTTGATCTGGTAGTCTGCCGTTGATGTGATCTCGCCGGCTTTTTTTATCCTGCGGACAACATCCTCCATGATACGCAGCTCTGCATCCCGCCAGATCCTCTCCGCAACCAGCCCCATCCGTTCTTTATCCGGTTTCTCCTTCTTGCTCGCCATGGCATCACTCCATCACGTTATTCTGCACTGGCAGGTTCTTCTTGGCTGTCGCCTCATCCTCGTTGTACCACTTCATGCGGTATTCAACCGCAGACATCACACCCATAGAAACATCCTGGCGATCCTGCTGCCTTTCGGAATCTTCATCCGTCAGGATGGAATCGTTGAACTTACAGGCAAATTCATAACCGGAATGGTACATGCTGTTATAGAACGCCAGGGCAGCGGCATAATCCTCCAGGCATTCTTTCAGGTTCTCCTGGATCGCTGTCACACGGTTGTATTTCCGTGCTTTCGAGACGCGTACCTCAGTCGCTGTCTTGGATACCTCCTGAACATCTGACAGGTCGCCGTAGGCAAGCCCGACTGTGAACTCAATGTTCCGGTAATACTTCTCAAGGCCGGCAATGTAGGAAGCGTCCCGCATCGCCGGGGAATATTCCCGCAGCAGTTCCTTGTCTTTGCCGTCCTCGATGTTCAGGCCACGGTACAGGCGTTTGTTCAGCTGTGCCATCCGTGTGCCCCTGCTTCCGCGTTTCAGTGCACGTTCATCCACATGCACGGCACGCTCGCCGGATTCATACTCCCAGTCGAGCCTTGCCGCCTGGATGTCTGCCTTGCGGATCAGGTCGGCAGCAGCGTCAAAGATTGACACCCCACAGAATGAACCGTCAATCCGGTTTTTGAGTGGGTTGCGGTAGTACCCGAAGTCCATGCGGTCCATTCCTGGATAGGTCACCGGACCCTGGTTGATGTCTGCCCATTCGTCCACCGCATCCAGGCTGCATGGTGTACCAAGGTGATTCCGGTCAAGGGAATGGTAGCACTTGTTTTCGATCGTCAGGTTTCCGTTCGTGAAGTAATGACGCTCCATTTTCGTGTAATAGTCATATTCCCCCACCCGCTTAACGGTCAGAAAAGCAACATCGACCGGTTTCCCGGAATCATCGAAGCGGACCGGCACGAACTTATCAGCTGTGACGAACTCTGTCCTGTCTGCCCCCAGCGGCCGCAGGATAAAAGAGCCGAAACCAAGACCGTCCTGCAGGTTCTCATTCAGGTCTAACAGCCCCTTCTGGTAAGCCGCATCCAGCCGGTCATTGTTCAGGATGGAGCTTTCCATCTCAACCAGCACCGCATCCGCAAATTCGCGGCAGATACCGGACTCAATCCGAATCGACACCACCGGGTCCACGCACCACGGTGCCTTCCCGTCCATCATGCCGCCCCAGCTTTCCAGGGCTTCGACCATGGACTGTGACAGCGTCAGTTCACGCCCCAGGGCTGTTTTCAGTGTCGTATAATCAAACAATCTCCTCACCTCTCTCCATATCCGTTTTGCAAAATCAAACATCCTCCACCTCCTGGATGAGTTCCTTCAGGTCGCGTTCTATGGTGTACTCGAACGCATCCAGGCTGTCTATGTCCGTGCTGCCATCGTCCAGCCGCTCATCATCCTGTTCCTCCCTGTTCCAGACCGCATCCGAAAATGCTGTTTCCAGGCTCTCGCAGTCGTCTGTAAGAAAAAACCGCCCGGCTCCCATAAGCCTGACGGTCGCATTGATACGGTCATTTACACGTTTCTTCTTTGCCGGTTTCACGCTGATCCACGGGAAACGCTTCTCGACCGCGTTCCGGATGGAATTACCCAGCACGGTTTCTGCATTGTCCCAGAAGACCGTTTCTACGTTGCAGTATTCGATGGTATCCCAGTGTCTTACAACATCCGCATACTGGTCGATCACATCCTGCATGAAATCACAGAACAGTTGATCCAGACGGTTGCTGTCGATCGGGTCGTCTTTCTCTTTTGCCATGACCCGGCGGGATTTCAGGGCGATCACATCCCGGTAATTGTCCGTGTACCCTCTTGCCACGAACGCATGGCCGGACTTGTTGCCGCCGAAGTCCAGACCGATCTCGATGGATACAAGGTCCTGCTTCCGAAACTCCTTGCAGTCCGGGCTGCTTCCGGGATGTTCTACGATCCCGCACCGGAACGCTTCCGGGTGGTCTGCAAACTTCTTGTAGATCGAACCGTCTGCACGCTTCCAGAGTCCTAAGATCAGGCGGTCGTAGTAGATCGTGCCATCGTATTCCCTGCAGAGCTGTTCCACAAAAGCCGGATCCAGGTACGGGTTGTCAAAGATCGTGTACTTTTGCAGGTAGATATCAAGCTCCGGTGTGTCCAGGAACTCTTTCAGCCAGTGGGTAGGATGCTCCGGGTTGCATGACCCGTCAAAGCAGCTGTAAGGCTTATCGAGTCGTGATTTGAGCATCTGGAACACTTCTTTGTTCCACTTGGCGATCTCATCCCCGTAGCAGTATTTGATGCTCGCACCCTGGATCTTGGCAACCTGGCTGACCTTCTCCGCCCCCAGGCAGTAGACATCCTCACCGCATACCCTTGCAATGTTGCGGTTGTTGATGTTGCCGACCAGCTTATCGGTATAGATCTCACGCATCGGCTGGAGCACGTTTCGCTCGATGGATTCCTTCGACACGCCAAGGATCACATTCAGCCCCGGTTTTCCCGCCCTCTCACGGATCCGGAAGGGAATGACAAAAGCCGTATCTACAAAAGACTTCCCGGAACGTACTGCCCCGGATTTAATGTTCCAGCGGTGCGTTGCGTTCACGATGTATTCATTCTGCATTTTGCTCAACTGCATTGTCACGCACCTCCTTCAGTATCGCATCCAGCTTCTCAAGTGCCTCGTCCGTCTCATTCTCACCTGTGACTGCCTGTTTCCTCGCTTTCTTAAGCTCTGTATCTGCTTCCTTGTTGCGGATGTCCTCCTCTGCCGCCCCGTTCTGCCCTGCATACTGAGCCACGAAGTAAGCGGCTTTGGTGTTTCCCTGCATCGCTTCCCGGATTTGAGCCGCCAGCATCGCAGATTCAAGTGTACAGTCCAGGCCGATCGACTCCAGGAACGGTTTCCACTCCGGGTTGTCAATTTCCGCTGTCAGCAGGGCGTTCAACGTCTTCCGGAACTCTGCTTTTCGCCGCCTTGCCTTCCCGGATGCCTGGCCGCCTTTTCTGGCGTATTCTCTCACTTCGCTCTCGCTTCGTTTGTCAAACGGCACTAAGTTTTCATTGTTTGCCAATCACCTCACCTTCCTTTGTTCTGTTGTTATTTTTGAGTACACAAAAAGACACCCAGCACTGCCAGATGTCTTTTTGCGGAAAATGTAGTATTCTTTTTGAGAAAGGATTCTTATATGTCCCCATCAGGGAAATCGGAACAGAAGGACTCGAACCTTCGCCCTTGTCTACTCATGAGACTGCTCTCGCCGCTGAGCTATGTTCCGATGCTGCCAGGCTGTTGAAACCCGGCAGATATACAATATACGGAGGTAAATGAAAAGAACCAATCATGTCAGCATCATTCCCAAACTGAACTGATTACACTATATCACAGGTGGAGTGCGACATTCTACGACATCTTGAAATTATTCAACGCACTCCCATGGATTCTCTGGGGCTGTCTTTCGTTATACCCCATTTTTTCTCCGATTTCTTTCCAATTCAGCCCCCACAGATACCGCAGTCGCAGCACCCTCTGCTCATCCGGGTTCTTCATACGTCTGATTGCCAGGTCGATCTGTTCACGTGTCCTTGCTTTTTTCAGCCGTTCCCGTTTCAGCCGGCCGATCTGTCTCTCCATAGCTACCACATAATCCGACAGATCAGACTGCTGGCTGCCTTTCGGCATCCCATCATTGACCATGGATGGAAACATCTGATCCATCCGGAGCCTCTGGATCTCTTCCAGGATCTCCTGCTCCCTCCGTTCACATTCCCGGTATCTTCGCAGGAACTCCTTTTTCTTGTCGTTTTCTGTCATCTCCACCGGCATCGCCTCCCCTCATGCATTTCCTTGCTATTATTTCCAGGATTTCACCGTCTTCATCATCGGTGTGTTCTATGTAATGTTCTATAATTTTGACTGATGCCAGTTTTGTCATCTTGCTCTTTACTGCGGCTGGTTCATGGAATCTTCTGGCTGCATCAGCATCAACACTCTGCTCCAGATGATCATAATGTGCTTTACGTTTTACATTTTTTTCTGCTGCTTTCATCGCTCATCTTCCTGCCCCTTTCGATCTCCTGCACCCTGTGTGGCGGGCACTGATTATTTGATTGCTTTCGCTCCGATGACGCAAGCCGGGGCGAAGCGATAGCTGTACGCTGCGTAGAAGTCTTGGCCGACGTAGCCGGACGCGGACACATACCACGTAAGGCTCGCGGTGCCTCTGTACGCAGATCTTGTCCAGTGCCACTCTGTCTCCTGCTCCGGATTGACTTTCACGCAGTCGCGTTCTGATCTGAACCGCTGATACTTCTTTTCTTTGTCCTTCATTTCTTCCACGGACAGAAGGAAGAACGTGTCCAGTGTTGCCTCTCTGTCTCCGTTCTCCTTCAGCACAGGAACCAGGAGTCTTCTGAACCCTTCCTCGAATCTCTCCTTGAATCCGATGCTATTCATGTTTCTGCGAATGCTGGACTCCTCCCATTTGTTGCAGCCGTTTTCATCGAACGGCATTTCACCGAACGGAAGATCTGTGAACTGTAATGTCATCGTTCGCATGTCTGGATCCGCAGCCTTGTCTTTGTCGTAGTCCAGGATATTCAACAGGGCCGTTCCAATTCCTTCGACCTGGACTGTGATCTGTCCATCTTCTCCGAATGTTTCTCTTGCCTTACCTGCTGCCAGGATCTCCTCGATCTGCTCCCATGTGTACTCTGTTTCTCTGATTGTTCTTGCTTTCATTGTCTGTTCTCCTTTTCTGGTCAATACTCTTTCTTCGCATACCGGACACACAATGTGCCCGCCGTTTGGCGTTCTTCTCAGCTGCTTTCATCCTTCATCTTCTCGCTCCTTTCATAAATGCCTCAGTCATGGCTTTTTTCCAGCTTCTTTCGTATTGTCCACAGCAGTATGCGTTCACTGTAACATCTCTGAACTCTTCACTCTTCGGGCACACACAGATCCCTCTGCTGTCGTGGTATCTGCATGTGCTACAATTCTTATTATAGCTCATTGTTCTTTTCCTCCTTGTATAGCCTCATTCAGCTCTCTTAGACACTTTTCGCATGTTCCATTCACCATCATCGGACACGATCGGTATCCATCTTGGAACGTGGAAATCATTGCACGGTAACATTGTTCTATTTTCTGCCCTTCATACTGTTCGAAATATGGGCATTCTTCTGTCGGATATAAGTTGCCGCCCCTGCACCAGTGTGCCTGCTCTCCTGGCTTATGACTGTCTGACCACAGATGCCTTTCCGGATAATGATCCGTGTATGGATCTTCCTGTGCTCTGTGATCGTCATAACACCCTCCGTAGGTACATCGCTCCGACCAGTAGTAGAGGCAGTAATAACACAGGCAATCACTGCAGGTCATCATTCTACTCATCCTCCTCACTTTTCTGGAAACTCATATACTTGATTTCGCATATATATTGCCATTTTGTGCGGTTTTGCTGAATCATCGAAATATTCCGTCGTGTAGTATCCATCTGTATATACTTCGCAAAACTCTTTCATCACTTCCATACACCGCTCCTTACTTTCGTATTCCGCAACCTCTTCCAGTAATCCATCTGATATGCAGATTGTGTGTCTGACTATCGTCTGTTTCCCTTTGCGATCGGTTCGTTCTGCATACTTTAACGCGTTGAAAGATATGCCAAACCGCATTACTTTTTCTTTATTCTGACTTATAATCAACATTGTTTTTCTCCTGTGATTAAAAAATCCATTATGTTCATCTGTCCATTATGTTCCCATGTTTCTGTCTCTATTCCGCATGTTTCCAGTGCATCTTGATACCTTACCCCATTATTTTTTAATTCCATACAGATCTGATAATGCTTTGGGTGTGTCATTGCTATTCGTTGGAATCTATTCGGACACTTTTCCATATGTGCACCAAAAGCACAGAACATGCATCCGGTACGCTGTTCACCTGTTGTGTAGTATATACCACCGGGCGTTTGCTCTATGTCGCCATATACAGAACATATTTCAATATCATTTTCTACTATGTATCTAAGCACATCCTGCCTTGTCCAAGGACCAAGCGGCTGGCTCTTAATTGTTTTTCCATCATATACATTGCAACCTGTATGAGCATACTGGTGTTCGCGTCTAAAACTTTCATCTTGCGTTGTCCCAATATATGGCACTCTTCCAGTCTTTTTTGCATAATCTTTAAACGGTTTTTTCTTGGTAATGTTACAACACTGTTCACTTATATCAAATTGTGTATCCAACAAAAATCTCCATTTTTTAGGAAGCATTCCGAACTTCCCTCTTTCATCGCCATTCATCAAATAGTTTCTGTATCTGTCTGATAAATTTCCATGCCGCAGTTTCCTTATCTTCAGTGCCGTCTCTTTGCTAATTAACGGAAATCCATATTTCTCAACTACCTGTTTAAATGTTAATCTGCTTCCGTCTTTCCATCTTGGATATATTTCAACAAATTCCCCGCTGGCCTGACGTGCAAATCTTACTATCTCAGGAAATTCCAAACCAGTATTTGAGAATACTGCCGGGACTTCCAACCCTACGGTTTTTCTTATCATATGCAACAATGCTGTGCTGTCCAAGCCACCAGAATAGCTCAAATATACTTGACCATCCCAGTTGTAATACCATTCCTTGATTCTGCGTTCCGCAAGCGTTTTCTTTACCTTATACGGTAAATATTTTCTCTGGCTAAACTGCCAATCATTTAATTTTAGATCATCTTCCTGTATGAACATCTTTTTCTCCTGTCTCTTCTTTCCCATCATGCAAATGGCAGCTCTTTGTCAAAATCTTCCGGGATGTTCATAAACCCGTCTGCATCCACCGGCATCGGCTCCGGTCGTTCCTGGCTGCTCTCTTCCCGGTTTCTCTGTGCCGCCGCTTTGCTTTCCGCAAATCCCTGATCCTCAACCACCACGTCTGTTGTATAGACCTTGTTGCCATCTCGGTTGGTATAGCTCCCGGTCTGGATGCGGCCAGTTATCACTATCTTCAAGCCCTGGCGGAAATACTTTTCTGCAAACTCTGCACTGCGGCCAAACGCCACACAGCTGATAAAATCAGCACCCGCTTCGCCTTCACGCTTGTAGCGTCTGTCAACTGCCAGCGTATAGCGTGCAATTGCCGTGTTGCTCTCTCCGTTAGAATTACGCATCTCCGGGTCTCTGGTCAACCGTCCCATTAAAATGACTTTATTCATTATCCTCACCTGTACTTTCTGCAATCAGGTTGCCTTCTCTGTCGTAGTCATATCCCGCGACTCCCTCTTTTTTATTCAGATAACTGCAAAATTCCTGGCATTCTTCAAAAGAAGTAAAAAATATTCCGTAAACCTCTTTTTTATTGATTTCTTCAAAATTTTTGTTACGATCTATGATTTTTGACGGAATCACAGCAATTGTGTCAGCTATAAAATATTCTTTCCCCTTGTCTCCTCTTTCTTTATACCACACACGGAAATCAAGGCCTCTATCGGCTATTTCGTACAGTACATTTTCTTTTGGATGATACACACGTGCAGTTTTTGCACATATGCATGTGTCTGAAACAGTGTTTCCAGACGGCAACGTCACCTTAACGTTTCTCCAGCAATCACATTTATTACATTTTCTCTTGTATCGTGTTTCCCATGTTACTGACCATAATACAAGTTTCATCTGCTCCATCAGTTCTGCCAGCCTTGCATGTTTTGCACGATACTCAGCGTCTTTCATTACTCTTTCGCATTCTTCTTTTTTTCTTTCAAAGTCCCTTTTGATAGACTCAAAATTGTTCTTGATCCCCTGTAATTCTTTGTTTTCCTTACGCAGTTTCTCGATTTCATCGTTGATTTCTTTTTTCACCGATTCCCTAAGCTCGTTCTTTAACTCTTCAATTTTCTCGTCAAATTCACCTGGTTCAAAATAATCATCAAATTCATAGTACATATCAGCTTTCCTCCTCCAGATAATCAAATATCGTCCGCTGTCCCGGTATCGGTTTCTGTGCCTCTTTTGTACCACTTTCATTCAGAATAATTTTTCTGAATATGCTTTCAAATATCGGAACCGCAATACTGTTTCCTGCTTGTGCATATAGTGCCGTATAATATCTCCCCCTGCGTCTGTGTACTGCTTTGGCTGCCTCAAAATCTGCATCTGTATACCCCATTAACCGCCAGCATTCACGCTCCGTTAGATACCTGTATCTTCCGTTTCCACGGTCAATTACCTGTGCTGGTGTGCGGTCCTGCCTGGTTGTTATGGTATATGCATAATCTTTAATGACTGTTGCTCTCCGAATACTTTTCTCTCCGATACAGGAAAGAATAGACGGCTGTGTTACATCATATACATTTGAAACCTTTTCGTTATCTTCCAAAAAATCATTAATACTTCGCATTGGTGTCCGGATCAGGCTGTCAAAATCGAACTTTTCACCATTCAGGCCGCTGATTGTGAATACTCTCTCACGTGCCTGTGGCAGTCCAAATTCTCTCGCATCCAGAACATCATAGCTGTTCGTGTATCCTAATCGCTCCATCTCCTTCTGATATTTAACGAAATTTTCAATCATATGTTTCGATGTGACATTTTTGACATTTTCCCATATTACATATCTGGGTTTCCATTTTCCCATCTGTTCAATGATATGTATTGTTTCCCACATCAGGCTTGATCTTGTTCCGCTGCCCTGCTTTGCTCCTTTTCCACGGTTTATTCTTCCGTCTGACGCTCTTGCTTTTCCTTGGTGTCCAGCAATGCTCATGTCCTGGCATGGACTTCCGTGGATTAGGATATCTGGCTTCAAATTCCATCCAACAACACTCTGTGTTTTATATGCCAATTCCTCACGGAACATTGAATTGTATGAACGTACCGCCTTTTCGTTGATTTCCACATAGTCAATTGCTTTCGTCGGAATACCGAGGTTGCGGAGTGCACATCGCGGACTTCCGATTCCGCCAAACAATTCCAATATCTGAACTGGTTTTTCTACTATTTTCATGGCATACACACCTGTGCGTTACAGTCGCGGATCTGAATCTGTGTATTTGTGCATGGTTTCCATTCCTGGATGTATTCCAAGGCTTCATAATAGCGTTTCTTCGGCACGTTGTTGCGGGCGTTGACGTGGAAATAGTGTTTCAGGTCACGGTTGCACTCCGCGAATACTTTCTTGCCGATCTCGTTGTAAGCATTGCTGTGCTTGCCGCCCAGTGCGTCCAGGACCGCCTTGTTGACCTCATCGCCAAGGACGACCTGCTCCCCATAGTCGATCGTCATGCAGTTCTCCAGGTTCGTTACACGATCATCTATAATCACAATTCTCTCGTCACAGTTCAAAATTGCTCTCATTTCCTTCGACAGTCTGCTCATGTCATAGCTACCAGTCTTGCGGATCGCTGGCAGCACTTCTGATGTCACCCAGCGTTTGAAACGCTTCGCTGATTCTAATTTGCTGCTGAGAATGAGTGAGTATAATCCTGACTCATTAATAATAGTCACCTGCTGAGTTCCTCCAGGGGTCATCATTTTGGTGACCCCTTTGTCTTCTGGATCAACGTGATCAGAAACGGCATTTGCTAATGATTTCCCTTTTCCGTATCCTAACGCCTCAGCCACATCTTTTCCCACAAACCAGACTTCCCCATCTCTCATCACGGTTCTGATCTGCCCAAATTCTTCATTTTCAAAAATCTTCAGCTGTTCCATATTGCCTCCTTACTCGTTCAACGTTCTTTCCAGTGCGTCAAAATCATAGTCTCTTTGCGGAAATGCATTGAATGTATTCTTTACGGTTTTCTTTTCCTTCTTCTTGGCTGCTGGCTGCTTCTTGATTGGATAGAAGCTCTTCCAGCCGCTTACAGTCGCTTTTCTGACAATCGCCTCCATCTCCCTCGGATCCGTTGACAAATCCTTAAGATCCTCTTTCAACAGCTTCACCTGTTCTTCTGTGATCCTTGCACCTTCCTCTCTCCTGGTCTTCAGGAACAGCAGGAAGGCTTTGTTCAGGGAATCATCAGAAAAATAGGAATCCGGCGGAGCCGTATCTATATCTATATATTCTTTTTTCTTTTCCTTTCCTTTTGTGTTATTTTTCTCGGAATTATCCTCTTTTTTCTCGGAAAAATCGCTTTTTTTCTCAGAAGAATTTAAAGAAGGGTTCACTTTAATAAAGGTTTCGGTCTCTTCTTCCGAAAGAAGCCAGAACCTTTCGGCTGTGATCGGCGTTTTCGTGGCTCTGGCTTTCACCATCGCCTGATACCGCCTCTGTATCCCGGCAGAGGTCAAGACCTTGTCCGACTGGAAAAGTGTATCGTCAAACAGTGACCGTTCCAGCAAGAAGTTCAAGACCTGATTCACCTTGTTGCCATCCATGTTCAGGTCATCCGAGATGATGTATTCAAAATCATCATCAACCTGTAAGTAATACCCTGTCTTGTAGATCTCACATAAAAGATACAGGTACAAGACAATCCCATCCGCCCCATAGCGAGCTTTCAGGATCTTTATTTTTCTGTCTGAGAAGAAGTCTGCATCCATCCGGAAAAAGCGGTTCCCTTCCTGCTTCTTCCTTGCCATACCAGCCTCCTGTTTCTCTTTTTATGTATCGAGCTGCATCAGCGTAACGCTTAAATACGCTTCCTCTTTGTACGCCTTTGTGACGCTCAGTTTTATGATCTGCGTATCATCATGGTATGCGATGCCGTTCAGGGCATCCAGCACAACCTTTGCGATGTTGTCACTGTCCGGCTTCTTTGCCGGCCAGATCTTCCCTGTCAGCATGTCTTCCCTTTTCTTCTTCGAGATGCTCTTAGGCGGTTCGAAGAAAGCTAAGATATTAGCAGCTACATACGCATCATCCGAAAACCGTTTCTGTCCGTATTTCTGTTGGAAACAGGTCTTGATCAGGTTTTCGTACAGCACCGTCTTTTCCGGTGTTACGCTGCTCATTTTATCGCTCTTGCTGTTGTGGAATGTTCTCGCCCGGGCTTTGCCCTGCGGCTTGCCCGGTACGGTGAACGTGAATAACTTTGGTTCTTCGTTATTGTTCTGACTGTTCATTTTCTACTTCCTTATACTCCTGGTCAATGATGTTCGGGTCTTCCTGCTCATTGACCACCTCGGACATATCGACGTTGATCTCGCTCTTGATACTTTCGTCATTGCTCATCTGCATAACGAAATCTGTTTTCAGCGGTGCATATTTCAGGCACTTCTTGATCACAGTTTTCATTGCCATTGCCTCATAGTTCGTTTTCCATGGACTGTAAGAACTGCCGAAACTCTGACTGAACCGTCTTGCATGGTTGTCAATGTCTTCCTTGCTCATAACTTCAAAACCAAAGCCACCATTGACTGTTTTCCACATAGCATATACGAAAATCAGTTTTCCTTTGTTTTCTCTCGCTGGGATGTGGTGAAGATCTGGATTCAGACCGTATTCATAGGAAAAAACATCATTCTCATAAACACAGCGAGCCTGAACGGTCTGAAAATTATCATTCCGGTTTGCGAGGTCAATCAAACCTTTGTAACCTATCTGGAACTGGCACTCCAGCTTCCCTTTGTTTCTATACGGGATCAGGTACGCCTGTCCCAGCGGCGTGTTTGGTTCCAGCCCAAGCTGTGCTGCGTTCATCAGTGCCCCGAGGAAGGACATCTGCGAACACTCTGCAAGCTTTGGTGTGGTGTTCAGTGCGGATAATGCCATGCGTGTGAAACGCTCCGGTGTGATCACCTGCGGCAGAGCCTTTTTGATTTCCGGCTCCATTGCCTTGATCATGTCTGCAATGCTCATGTTTTTTGTCAGCTTCACTGCTTCATTCTTTCTGCTGGTCTTTTCTGCCAGTGCGTCTTTTACTGCCATCTTGCTTCCTCCTTATGCTCTCTCAGCTCTTTTTACGGTGAACCGTCTGCTTTCAGACTGTTTCAATACCTGTTTGTAGATTTCCGGGAAATCTGCTTTCAGCTGCTTCGAATCCACACGGTTCGCGGTCACGCTTTTCCAGGTGACGCAGTACAGATCCGATACTGCCATCTCTGCATCTTCCATATAAACCTTGATTTCCTGCTCAATCTGCTTCTTCTCTTTCTCCAGCTTCTCCTGAAGGTCGCTGATCTCTGCACGGCGTTCCAGTTTCTCGTCAAAATCAACCAGCGGGATCATCTTTTCCGGTTCGGAACTTCCATAATACTTCTGTAACAGCTCTTCCGCTGCCTTGCTTCCATCCGGTGCCGGCATCTTGTCTGCCTTTACATTGTTCTGCCAGAAATCACTTTCAATATCAATCAGCATCTGGATCGTTTCCTCATCGCGTTCGATCTTTCGCCAGATGAATTCTTTTCCCAGCACCACGCAGGCGATATACCAGGCATCCGCCCCGGTCACTGCCATGTAATGGTGGCACTGGATCTCGTAGGATTCCGGGATATGCCCGTCTTTCCACTTGTCAGCTGAATAGGCAGACGCTGTCTTGCATTCCAGACCGGCATTCTCACCAACTACCAGGCGGTCAACGTTCGCCATCATGAAATCATGATCCGGATGCCCATAGATCGCATTGGCACGGCGTACCTTTTTCCCTGTCTCTTCCATGAACCGGCGGGCAACGTACTCCTCCAGGTCTCTTCCCTGTCTCATTGCCTCATTGTCTTCTTTTTCCCCTGCTTCTTTCTGCGTCTTATCCTGAAAAACAGCAATTGCAGAGCTGTACGGATTCAATCCGCAGATGCTTCCGGCATCACTTCCACCAATGCCCAGTTTTCTGTATCGCAGCCATTCTTCATGGCCCATATCTACTGTCGAAATTAATTTATGTAATTTCACTTGATTTACCTCCTATGTTTGCTCTATAATGAGCTTGAAATGTTATTTTTGTGTCCCGGATCGCCCGCCAAAGCACCGGGACTTTTTACTATTTCAGCCGTTTTCTTTTCGATGATCACAAACTCGCCTGTCTCGATATTCATTGCATGCAGGTATGTACTTTTGTTCGAAACTGAAATATATTGTTTTGAATCCAGTCCTGCTCGGCTCATCAGCTTAATGCCCGCCGGGTCGCGTTCTTCGCTTACTCCAATCATTCTGATACCTCCTTGTCCTCGATCAGGCTGTCCAGATACTCGACCATTACTGGAAGTTCTTTTGTACCAAGATCCATAATACAGTATTTATAGAAATCATACCCTCTATTTGCACCCCATCCATGTTTTATTGCAGTTACGGTGACCATTATTGAATAATCAAGATTGTTAATATCCAGACTGACATAATGTTTTCCCTGTTCATGAATTGTCAGTACCTTATCCAGTAATACACCAATCCATTTTCTTCTCTCTTCTGCTGTCATTTTGTCCCCGCTTTCCATGCCAGCTGTTTCAACTGCTCATACAATTTGTTGAATGTCTCTTCTTCAATCCCTGAAAACGTAATGCCATCGCCTGTATATGTATCACCTACAAACAAAATGTTTCCCATGATTGGGGAGCCGTGTTTGTCGGTTTCGTACAGATAGCAGCCAATCGGGTTAAGCTGAAGTTTATTCTTGAGCAGAAACTCTTCGTCAACCAGCATAGCCACACACTTGCTGTTTTCACGTTTAACTTCTGTCGTATGCCCTAATTCGTTATACAGTCGTCTTGGCATGACGTGCTCAATCATCTCGCATCCGTTCCCGATCAGCTCACAGAGCTGTCTATTCTGCTCTCTTATCGTTCCCTGTGGGAAATCATGCACGGTCACTTCCAGATCCGTACTAACCTTAATAATCTTGCTCATTCTGCTTCCTCCTTGCTCACCAACATCAGCACACGGATCAGTACCGCACACCATACGGTAATTGTTGTTCCGACAATGTCACGCTCATTCAACAGGCTGTATTTTCCCAGCCACCAGAAGGCAAATATTGCTGCCGCTGTGGCTACGATCTGGGCGATCACACCAGCTCCGGTTGTTTCTTCTGTTACTTCGGTTGTTTCTGTTTCTCTTTTTTTCATTGTTTGTCCTTTCTTAAAATGCAATTCCTTCAATCTCCGCAAATCTCTTTGCATTGATAAAGTACACCCATCGGTTTTCCGACGTCCGGATACCATACCCCCACGGGAAAACTCCCTGTTGCAGTCCTTTTCGAACTGTATTATGGTTCATTCCGAGCATTTTTGCTGCTTCGTTAATATCTAACCTCGGAATGATTTTGTTTCTTATTTCCTTAGTCGGAAGTACAGAAAATTTATCGTTTTTATCCGAGAAATAATCCTCAGCCAGTCCAAGTGCCAATGCTATATCCACCTGCGTTTCTTCTGGTGGTACCTGTTTATCAGAAAGATACTGGCTAATTGAACCTTTGCTCTTTCCTGTCAGACCGGAAACTTGGATTTGGTTTAAATGTAATTTCTGCATGGCTTGTTTCAGCTTTTCACCGAATGTTTTCATGTTGCTCACCTCACTTTCCTATTCATTCATAATCAGCATCATCGCCATCATAGTCCAAGTCGTTTTTTAATTACGAGTATCACCAGAGAAACAAAGCTAAGAGCCAGAGCCGCCAGCGAGATTCCTTCTGTCTGGCGGTTCATTTTATCCAGATATTTTCTCTGCTCTTCCGGTGTCATGTCTTCATATTTTTTCTTCATCTTCCCCTCCTTCCGCTTGCTTTTTGTTGAATATTATTCACATCTCAGAGTTAAAAAAAATACTATCTCTTTCGCCAGTAGAAAGCCTTAAGACTTTTGACAAGTTTGATATTTCCGAAGCTTTAAATTCGCTTACTCCTCGCAATTTATTGTAGAGTGTTTCTCGTGATATTCCGGATTTCTTAGCTATAGCAACCATCGTCATTCCAGAATCACTTATTGCTTGCTCTAACAAACGAGTATTGACCACTGTTTTCACCTCTCTCTTTGTTGAATTTAATTCACATCATCACTATAACACTACCGTGAATATGTGTCAACACTTTTTTATATTTATGTTGAATTTTTTTCACACATATGATATAGTAAATTTCAGAAGGGAGGTTTATAATGTTAGATTTATATAAGAATATAAAACAACTTAGAGAAGAAAAAGGATTATCACAAGACGAATTAGCAAAACTTACTGGTTATACAAGTCGCTCTTCTATTGCTAAGATTGAAAAAGGTGAAGTAGATTTACAACAAAGTAAGATTCTTGCATTCGCAAAAGCTCTCGGAACTACCCCAGGGAAACTGATGGGACTTACTGAATTTGATGGAATTCAACCTTCCACTACTCTTGCGGCTCACTTCGATGGTGACGAGTACACAAAATCTGAACTGGATGAAATCCGCCAATTTGCAGAGTTTGTTAAGAATAAAAGAAAAGACTCCACCGTTTAAAAGCAGAGTCCGTTCATATTAATGAAAGAAATTATGACAAATAGAAATGCACCATGACAATATAATATACTTACCCAGACAGCCAGTAGAGCGGCTGTGGTTCCCTTCCTGAGACTTGATGGGAGGGGATGCTTATGAGCGATTATGAAACATTTATGATCATTCTGACGACAGCCAGTTTAATCGTTTCGATTCTTACATACACACATAAGAAATAGCCGCCCTGCTCTCTGGAAAAGATAGGCGGCTATTTTAGTGCAGATCACCAGGACAGGGAGCCTTGACCTCCCTTACTGGCTGTCTTGATAAGTATATTATAGGGCACTCAAAAATATTTGTCAATTTCAAATATACAAGAGTGGGAGGTTTTTACAATGAACATTTACGAAAAATTGCAAGAGCAAGCCTGCAAGGAAGGTATAGATATAGTAGACTACAATTTTCAGAGTGATAGAATCAAAGGACTGTATTGTGATGGAATGGTTGCCATCAGCAACAAAATCGACACATCCGTTGAAAAAGCCTGTGTTCTTGCCGAGGAAATCGGACACTATCACACCGCCGTTGGAGATATCACCGATCAGAGCGATGTAGAGAACCGCAAACAAGAACTAAAAGGCAGGCTCTGGGCATATAACCAGCAGATCGGTCTGATCGGACTAGTAAATGCATATAAGCAAGGCTGTCATTCAAGGCACGAAGCTGCTGAATATCTTGGGGTTACAGAAGAATTTTTTCAGGATGCGATTGATCGCTATCGCTCCAAGTATGGCGTGTGTGCCGAAGTAGATAATTATGTTGTATTCTTTGAGCCGTCACTGGCGGTGATGAAAAAAAGTGAAATCATAGGTGCGAGCCTTTGAAATATAAAACACATAAAGGAGAAAATGAGTTATGGAAAAATACGATCCTCTTGCAATCAATTACAAGATGGATACATTAGAGGACATTTTATCTATTCCTGTTCCTACAGAAAAATTTGAACTTCCCGATGATTTTATGGATAGCATTGAATATGTTTTGCAACGCAAAGCCACAGAATTTAAAAAAGAGGGAGATATGGAATGTGCTATAGCTTGCTTAGAAAAAGCTGTTGAAATCATCCCATTCTCTCCTATGCCATATCCGGATTGCTTTGAACGTTTAGAAAAATATTTAAAGTTAAATAATCAATGGGACGAAGCTGAGGAAGTATCTCTTGAAGGTGCCAAACAAGAAAAGAACTTTCAAAATGAATTTAAAAATAAAGTTCTCTCAGATGCCGCAAAATTAGGCACTGATTTACTAGAAGCTTCTTACCACGAACCTGCAAGTGCTAAAGAGGCAATGTATCGCGGCAGGGTTTTCAGTATTTCCGGTTCTGACACCCGTTTTCCTGTTCTACCTGAAGATTTTTGGGAAACTCGTCTGTCTGCCTGCTCTTTTATCTGGGGAATTAGCGAGCCATTATATTGTGACCCTGATCGAATTATTGCTTTTAGTAACCGCCCTTTTATTGATAATAGGGGAAATATCGAAAAGGCTGCCTATGAAAAATATGCATCTGAAATGCGATTAAAGAAAGAAACAGAAAAAGAATATTTTTGGATTTTGAAACATCTGCCAAGAATTGCCCCGAAATCCTTAAACGGCTATTCTCGAATGAAGAACTCAAACTCAAAAAATTTTCAAAAGATTCGAAAGATGGCGATGGAAAAAGGACTTGAATTTGCAGACACTTCAAAGGAAAATATTTCTAAAAAAGAAATCCTTCGTACATGCTGGGGTGACTATGAAATGCCTGACCCTTACATTTTGGATATCCGCAAAGGTCCACGTTACGACTTAAAAAAGATAAAGGAGGATGAGTTATGAAAAAGAAAATTTTTGTACTGGTAGCCACTACTTTAGCTCTTTCGTCCCCATTGTCTGTTCTTGCTGAATGTCAGCACAACAACGATCAGTGGGAAGTGTTGTATAAAGCCGATTGTGAGGATGAAGGTGTAGAAACTCGCTATTGTTCTGTATGCCATGAATATCAGCGTCGATCAATCCCTAAAACAGCTCATGTTTTTAGTAACTGGAAAGTATCTGAAAAAGCCACAAAATTTTCTGAAGGAACACTGTCTCGTTATTGTATTTACTGTGATGAAGAGGAATACAAAACAATTCCTAAAAAGAAGATGACCAAGGCAGAAAAGAAGGTTAAAAAAGTTGTTGACAGCTTCTACTCAGCTGCAAAAAAATATGATGTTAAAAAAATGAGAAAATGTTTTGTTCGCGGCTCTGATTTAAAAGTCTTTGTTGAATACAAACAAATGGCTTCTTTCTGCAAAAAATACAATAAACGAATGCGATACGAGTTTAGATCATTATCTGTTAAAAGGAACAGAGCAACAGTAAAAGTATATTGTCGTTATCCGGATGCCAGCTTTGCTGTAGAAAAGGCGTTGATAGAAAATAAATATTACTTTCTTGATTATCCAGACGACTCCGCTGCTGATTTTCGAAACGCTGTGTATAAAGACATTCTGTTTAATATAGACTATGATGATGATTTTTCTTTATGGGGAGAAACTATTACGTTTAAATTAGTCAAAAAGGGATCTTCCTGGAAAATTGAAAAACCTAATTTTAAAATGACGGATTCTATCAACTGCGGATACGAATCAGGTTACAAGTATGCATTTTAAAAAAATGCTGAAATAAACAAAAAATCCGCCCCAGTGTTACCAGCACCGAAGCGGATCAGTGAATCTATACAGGTCTGGAGACCGGTATGATCATCTCTAAGCAAGCTGATTATACCACAATCCTCCAGCACCTGTACAGGTGTATTTTTTATACCCATTTTACGAACAGGAGGATGATATTATGGCAACTGGTGTCAGAAAAAGAGGCTCAACTTGGTCTTACTATTTTGATACAGCAAAGATCAATGGAGAACGAAACAAAATCGAAAAGGGCGGCTTCCGGACGCAAAAAGAAGCATTAGATGCAAGAGCTGCTGCCATAGCTGAGTATAATAATTCAGGCAGAACTTTTTCTCCAAAAGAAATCAGTGTTTCTGATTATCTCGACTACTGGCTAGAAACTGTCATACATAAAAACGTAGATCATGGCTATAGCTATAACACTTACCGCGATTACGAATCAAAAATACGGCTGCATCTGAAACCTGCTTTTGGTATCTACCGTTTAAGCAGCTTTCAATATGCTCCGGACAAAGTGCAAGAATGGGCTGACAGTATGAAAGTAAAAGGATTTTCAAAGAGCATGATCCAGAACACACTGACCTGCCTTCAAGGTGCTATGAACTATGCAATATTGCCATTGAAATACATCCAGGCAAATCCCTGTGTTGCTGTAAAAATCGGTAAGATGCCTATGGACATGACCGCAAAAGCACATACGGAATATATCTGTTCTGCCGAAGAATTTAACCAGATCCTGAAACGCTTCCCGGCAGATAACTGTTTTCATCTGTCGCTGGTTGTTCCATATAATACCGGAACCAGGATCGGGGAAACATTTGCTATTGATTTAAGCCAGGATGTAGATTTTGAAAAGCACGAATTGAGAATACATGGACAGATGCAGAAGGTTGAAAAGACCTGGTATATAAAGCCGCCAAAGTACGACTCTTACCGTACTATAAAAATGGGTGAAACTTTGGAAAAAGAATTAAAATTCGCCATTCAGCAAAGACGGATAAACAAACTGAAATACGGAGGGGCTTACTCAAAAACATACCTGCTGCCGGATCGCTCAATTGCTCAGATCCGTGCCGACATAGATGTACCTTATAAAGAAATATTACCCTTGTGTGTCAAAGAAAACGGTGCCTTGCTGACTCCGGATTCTTTCAAGTACTGTGCAAGAATTATCCACTATGAATTGAATAATCCGCTGTTTCATGCACACTGCCTGCGGCATACACACGGCACGATCCTGGCAGAGAATGGAGTAAACCCCAAAACAGTCATGGAACGATTAGGACACAAAGATATCACAACAACATTGCAAACCTATACATTCAATACCGATGCTATGCAGCAGACGGCGGTCGATGTTTTTGAAAATGCAATACAAACACAATAAAAAAAGGCGGTTGAACATCCCTGTTAAGTTCAGAGTGTTCAACCGTTTTTCCGTTCAACTACAATATTTATTTTTTTAGGGTGGCAAATGGGTGGCAAAACGACTGAACTTTGCACCTAAAATCCTGCAAATCCCCTTATTCCCTCACAAGTTTTACGGCACTTTCTACGTGCACCGTCATCGGGAACATATCGACCGTTGCCAGGCGTTCTGCTTTGTATCCGTTCGCGGTCAGATACTTCAGATCTCTTGCCAGTGTCGCGGAATCGCAGCTGACGTAGACGACTCTTTCCGGCTGCATTTTGACGATGGTCTCAAGCAGGGCTTCATCGCAGCCTTTTCTTGGCGGATCGACTACGATCACATCGGCTTTGACGTTTTCGGTTTCGTATTTGTGAGGCAGGATTTCTTCTGCTTTGCCAACATAAAACTCTGCATTTTGGATGCCGTTTCGTCTGGCATTGTCTTTCGCATCTGCGATGGCAGGCGGCACGATTTCTACGCCGTAAACCTGTTTTGCTTTCTGTGCAAGGAACAGAGAGATGGTTCCGATGCCGCAGTAGAGATCCCATACGGTCTCTTTACCGGTCAGTCCTGCGTATTCCAGTGCTTTTCCGTAAAGCTTTTCGGTCTGTACCGGGTTGACCTGATAAAAAGACAGCGGGGAAATGCGGTATTTGACGTTTCCGATATAATCTTCGATATAATCCTGACCCCAGATCGGCTGGATTTCTTTTCCGAGGATCACATTTGTCTGCTCAGTGTTGACATTTGCCATGATTGCGGTCATGCCCTCGATCTTCTGAAGCCTGTCCACCAGTTTTTCAACCTGTGGAATCTTTCTGCCATTGATCACGAGGCAGACCATCAGTTCTTTTGTGGTAAATCCCTTGCGGATCAGTACGTGACGCACCAGCCCTTTTCCGGTCTTTTCATCATATGGCTCTACTTTACAGACTTCCATCCACGAAATGACTTCGTTTAAGATTGCTTCATTTTCTTCTGCTCCGAGCAGACAGTCGGTGTTTGCTATGATGCTGTGCGTGCGGCCTGCATAAAATCCGGCAATGATTTTTCCGTTTTTATCGCGGCCGATCGGAAACTGTGCTTTGTTGCGGTAGTGAAATGGCTCTTCCATGCCGCAGATCGGCTCTACTTCCATCGCAGAAAGATCCAGACCGCCGAGGCGTCTTAAATTGTTGCAGACTTTGTTTTCTTTAAAGGTAAGCTGACGTTCATAAGACATCTGCTGGATCTGACATCCGCCGCACTGTCTGGCAACCGGACACGGTGCCTGGATGCGGTCCGGTGACGGCACAAGAATTTCCATCAGCCTTGCATAGCCATAACGTTTTTTCATTTTCATGATTTTGACTTTCACCTGATCGCCCGGGATCGTGTCTTTGACAAAAAGTGCAAATCCATCTGCTTTTCCCACGCCGGAACCGTCTGAGCTGATATCCTCTATGGTAATTTCCAGCATATCGTCTTTTTTCATAAATTTAATTCCTCCATGAACAGAAACTTTTCCGACTTCTTTAACTGTTTCACATTGTCTGATCAGATACTTGTCTTGCGGATATTTGACTCAAACAGGCGGTTATAACCAAGCCAGTCATTGTTATCGTTATTGCTCTTTAATGCTTCTTTAAATGTCTCGAGTTTTGCATCGGTATTGTCTGCAAAATTCAGTGCCAGTGCTTCTGCCAGTGCCGGCTTTTTCGGGGAACCGTATTCCAGTTCTCCGTGATGTGCCAGAATGCAGTGTTTCAGTTCACTTGCCAGTTTTTTCGGAAAACCCGGAATGCGGCGGATACTTGCTCCGACCAGTTCCACGCCCATCACGATATGGCCGAGAAGCTGTCCGTCATCCGTGTAATCGTTTTCCGGGAATCTGGAGATTTCTTTCATTTTTCCCACATCGTGGAACAGTGCCGCACACAACAGAAGGTCTTTATTTAAAAACGGATACTGTTTTACATAGTAATAGCAGAGTTTTGTCACATTTAAGGTATGCTCCAGAAGTCCGCCCACAAATCCGTGATGCACGCTCTTTGCCGCAGAATGTCCTTTGAACGCTTTGATAAAAGCTTCATTTTCCACAAAATAGCTGTCTGTAAGCTGCTTCAGATACGGATTCTCGATTTTATGCACATACGTGAGCAGCTCTTCGTACATCTCATCAATGTTTCGCTCGCTGACCGGCAGATAATCTTCTTCGATATATTCGCCTTCTCTTGCTTTTCGTACTCTTTTGATGGAAACCTGTAATGCTCCCTGAAAACTTGTGACATCTCCAACCACATCGATATAGTCCAGCATATCGAAATCCTCAATTCCCTGAGAGTTCGGATCCCAGATTTTGGCATCGATCACTCCTGTTTTGTCCTGAAGGATCACATTCTCATATGATTTGCCGTTTTTTGTCATCGCAGATTGTCTGTATTTGCAAAGATAAATTCCTGAAAGTCTCTCGCCTTCGTGCAATGTTTCAATATATTTCATTGTTTTGACCTTTCTCTTATTAAATAAACATGAATGGTTCCGTGCAGGACAGATCACTTGCTGCCGGTACCATGATCTTATCTGTTTCGTTATCTGGCTCCCATGACCAGTTTCATTTCTACATCGGCATAACCGCCGATACTTTTTCTGCGGACCTTGATTTTTAAGGTATCACCTTCCTGATATTTCCGCAGAATGTCTTCGTACTCGGACATCGAGCCAACGCTTTCCCCGTTGATCTCTGTGATCACATCGGCTGCCTGTATCCCGGCATACATGGCCGGTGAATCTGTGTTCACTTTTTTGACATAAATACCGTAAGGAACGCTGAAATGCTCTGCCACATCGGCACTGACGCTCTTTCCGACCACACCGGTATAAGGAAGCGACCTGCCTGCTGCCAGCATTTCCAGCAGATAGCTGATATCAGAAATGCCAAGTGCAGTCAACGTATCTGCCGCACCAGTCTGTTTGAATTTCTGTGCCACAATGCCGACCATATTTCCATCCAGATTCAGCAGAAATCCATAGCTCATATCGCTGGCCGCCATGTCCGTTGCGATCACCTTATACTCTCCGTCCACATCTTCACACTCCGTAATCGAAGTGATCATGCCATAATTGATCGAATCTGTATACCCCATTGGACTTCCGACTGCGATCACCGATTCCCCTTTTTCTACGCTGGAAATTCCTTTGATCGAAATTGCGGAAATGCTCTGGATCGTGGATTCCTTTATACTTTTGAGCGGAATCTCCAGAATCGCAAGCTCTGTCACCGTATCCTGTCGTCTGACAGCTGCATCTGCGACCTCTCCGCCCGGGAAGGTTACTGTGATCTGCTGTGCACTCTTGATAAAACGACCGGAAGTCAGGATGTAAAGCCAGTTGCTGTCCACGCGGAACACCAGTCCGGAAGTCTCCGTCACATTCTCATAGCTTTCACTGAACCAGTCCATTTTTGCCACATAGCTTTTAATCTTTACCAGAGAATTTTCTGCAGAATCTACCACATTTTTCATCTGATCATAGTGCATGCGGTATTCTTCGATTGCATCTGTTTCTTTGCTGTTCTTTTTCCTGCCTTTTGCCGTCTCCTTTTCGTCATCCGCTTTCTGCTCTGTCTGTCCGGTCTCTGTCTCCTGAGTATGTGTCTCTTCCTGAACCATCACGATCTGTGTCGGCTCATCCGGCTTTCCAAACTGATTGCTCGCCCACGGCTGTACGATCGCGAACATCACGCCCGCCGCCACCCCGAAAATAAGTGCCAGGGCAATCGCCGCTGCCCCCTGCATAAACCACTTACGTCGGTAGAACGGCTTTTTCTTGATCTGTTCATTGATAAAATGAAACTCTTTCTTCTCGTTCTCACCCATATACCTGATCCCTTCTGCTATTATAGGCTTTTCGCTCAAAATACCTTTTGACCATACCCACATTATAGGGTACAATAGAAAAATAGTAAAGTTATAATTATATGATGCCAGGGGCAAAAGCCTGAAACTACGATGTGCTTGCACAGGAGTGGTTTTATGGCTTAATGCCCCGCCCGACGTGAGCATAAAAGTGAAGCGGAAGCTTCACGATATGCGAATGGCGGGTGCTATGTGCCAGTGGCACATGTTTAGCACCGACCGAAGCGGAGCGTAGAAGAATTGTGGGAGTACAAAGTACGGAACAATTCGTATGGCATCTTTTGTTACACATCACTACAAGAGGTATGCTATATGAACCCAAAGGCTTTAAAAACTTTAGAATATAATAAAATCATTGACAAGCTCACAGAATTTGCCGGTTCGGCACTTGCAAAAGAGATGTGCCGCAATCTGCAGCCATCCACGGATCTGTACGAGATTCAGGCTCTCCAGAAGGAGACAAGCGATGCCCTTTCCCGTATTTATCAGAAAGGTGCGGTATCGTTCCGCGGCGTCCGCGACATCCGCGGCTCCATCAAGCGTCTGGAGATCGGTGCGATCATCGGTATCAATGAACTGCTTTCGATCTGCAGTCTTCTTGAGGTCTGCAGCAAGGTAAAGGCTTATTCCAGAAATGACCGTGATCCTGATTTTGAGGATTCTCTGGAAGCTATGTTTCAGGCACTGCAGCCTCTGACACCGGTTTCTTCCGAGATCCGCAGATGTATCGCCTCGGAGGAGGAATTAAATGACGATGCCAGTCCTGCACTGTTCAAGATCCGCCGCTCCATGCGTCAGATCAACGACAAGGTCCACGCTCAGCTCCAGACGATGGTAAATGGCTCCGCCCGCACCTACTTGCAGGATGCGGTTGTCACCATGCGAAACGGACGCTACTGTATCCCGGTCAAAGCAGAGCACCGCGGACAGATTCCGGGCATGATCCATGATCAGTCCTCCACCGGTTCTACCCTGTTTGTGGAGCCGATGGCTGTCATCAAACTGAACAATGACCTGCGTGAACTGGAATTAAAAGAAGAAAAAGAAATCGAGATGATCCTTGCCACCTTAAGTGCCAGATGTGCTGAAGAAACCGAAGCTCTGCGTGATGACCTGGATCTTCTGACAAAACTGGATTTTATTTTTGCCAGAGCACAGCTCTCCCGATCAATGAACGGCACACAGCCGGATTTCAACGAGGAAGGCCGTATCCTCATCAAAAAAGGAAGACATCCGCTTCTCGATAAAAAGAAAGTCGTTCCGATCGACATTCAGCTTGGTAAGGATTTTGAACTGCTGATCATCACCGGTCCGAATACCGGCGGTAAAACCGTTTCCCTGAAAACAGTCGGACTTTTTACCCTGATGGGACAGGCCGGACTGCATATCCCGGCATTTGACCACTCAGAGCTTTCCGTATTTCACGAAGTTTTTGCGGATATCGGCGATGAGCAGAGCATTGAGCAGAGTCTCAGTACTTTTTCCGCCCATATGACAAATACGGTATCGATCTTAAAAGAAGCGGATGACCGTTCGCTCGTGTTGTTCGATGAGCTTGGTGCCGGAACCGATCCGACCGAAGGTGCAGCCCTTGCGATCGCGATCCTTTCCAACCTGCATCGCCGCGGTTCCCGCGTTATGGCAACCACGCACTACAGCGAATTAAAGGTGTTTGCACTTTCCACACCGGGCGTGGAAAACGGCTGCTGCGAGTTTGATGTGGAAACTCTGCGTCCGACTTACCGACTGCTGATCGGTGTTCCGGGTAAAAGTAATGCTTTTGCGATTTCTCAGAAACTTGGTCTGTCACAGGACATTATCGAGGAAGCAAAAACACATTTGACCAAACAGGATGAAGATTTTGAAGATTTACTTGCTGACCTGGAGCAAAAACGTGTTACAATAGAACAAGAACGTGACCAGATCAATTCCTATAAAGAAGAGATCCGCGAATTAAAGCAGCGTCTTGAATCCAAACAGGAAAAACTGGACTTAAGCCGCGACAAGATTCTCCGTGAAGCAAATGAGCAGGCACGCAATATTTTGCAGGAAGCCAAAGATTATGCCGATACTACGATCCGCAATTTCCAGAAATATGGAAAGGCTGCCGGCGTGTCTGCCAAAGACATGGAAAAGGAACGCGGCAAACTACGTGAGAAAATGTCCACAGTTGACAAAAAGCTTTCTGCGAAGAATGCGGCTCCGAAAAAATCGCATAAACAGCTTACCGCCAAAGATCTGCGCATCGGCGACAGCATAAAGGTACTGAGCCTGAACCTCAAAGGTACGGTCAGCACGCTGCCGGATGCAAAAGGCAACCTGTTTGTTCAGATGGGAATCCTGCGTTCTCAGGTAAACATCCGGGATCTGGAAAAACTGGATGATACCGTGATCACCGGAGGCAATTTCAGCAAGACCGGTTCCGGCAAAATCAAAATGTCCAAATCGGCATCTGTCAGCACAGAGATCAATCTGCTCGGAAAGACCGTTGACGAGGCGATCATGGAGCTGGATAAATATCTTGACGATGCTTACATTGCCCATCTTCCTTCCGTCCGTATCGTACACGGAAAAGGTACCGGTGCACTTCGAAAAGGTGTTCACAATTATCTCCGCCGCCAGAAGCATGTCAAGAGCTATCGCCTTGGCGAATTCGGCGAGGGTGATGCCGGAGTTACGATCGTGGAGTTCAAATAAAACTGTTAAAATCAATAATGCCTTAAGAATTGTTCCGTACTTCGTACTCTCACAATTCTATCCGACATTCGCATATCGTGAAGCTTACGCTCCACTTTTATGCTCATATCGGTGCAGGTCATTAAGCCATAAAACCACTCCTGTGCAAGCACATCGTGGTTTCAGGCTTTTGACCTTAGCATTATTAAATATTATTTAAAAACATGAGGAGTATATATTATGGTAAACAGACAAAAGATTATGATTGTTGATGATGATGAGAACATTGCAGAGCTGATCTCTTTGTATCTCACCAAAGAGTGTTTTAACACGCGAATTGTTCACGACGGCGAAAGTGCCATGCGTGAATTTGATACTTACGGACCGAATCTGGTTCTGCTGGATCTGATGCTTCCGGGCATGGACGGCTATCAGGTATGCCGCGAACTGCGTCAGCGTTCTTCCGTGCCGATCATCATTCTGTCTGCAAAGGGTGAGGTGTTTGACAAGGTACTCGGTCTGGAACTTGGTGCAGATGATTACATGATCAAACCGTTTGATTCCAAGGAGCTGGTTGCCAGAGTCAAAGCGGTTCTCCGCCGTTTCCAGCCAGAGAAATCTTCCAGTTCACAGAATTCCGGCAAGATTGTGGAATACCCGGATCTGATCGTAAATCAGACCAACTATTCTGTTATCTATAAAGGATCTACCGTTGACATGCCGCCAAAAGAACTGGAACTGCTCTATTTCCTGGCTTCTTCACCAAACCAGGTTTTCACAAGAGAACAGCTGCTGGATCACATCTGGGGCTATGAATACATCGGCGATACCCGTACGGTTGACGTACATATCAAACGTCTCCGGGAAAAGATCAAAGGAAATGATTCCTGGGCACTGACCACCGTATGGGGTATCGGCTATAAATTTGAGGTTAAAAACATATGAAACGCAGACTTTACCAAAAACTCATTCTGGCATGGATCTGTTTCGCCGTACTGAGTTTTGTATCCGTAGCTGGTATCACTTCTTCGCTTGTGGAAAAGCATCTGATCAAAAACAGGACAGAAGGCATGTACCGCGAAGCAAATGTGATCGCTGCCGGAAGGCTCGCACAGAATTACACCGAGCGGGCTTCTTTGCAGGACACCTACACGAACCTGCTGGCCGTCGCCTCTTACCAGTCCATGCGGCTCTGGCTGATGGACAGTAATGGCAAGATCCTGATCGATACGGCTGTCGGCTATGATCAGTCAAAGATCACGCAGCTGGATTCTTTTGATCCGGCATCCCTGTCCGGCAATTATTATCAAACCGGTCGCTTTTTTGACTATTTTGATGAAGATATGCTCAGTGTGGTCGCACCGATCACATCCAACTACATCACGAAAGGCTACATTGCAGTCCATTATGAAAAGAACAAACTGGAAACGGAGAAAAATTCCATTCTCAACTGTTCCTACATCACACTGGCTATGATCCTGGCTCTTTCTCTGATCGTATTGATTACATTTACATTTGTAGTATATTTTCCGATCCGCCGCATCATACACGGAGCAGATGAATATGCCGCCGGCAACCTGAACTACAAGATCCCGGTCGAATCCAACGATGAAATCGGTTACCTTGCCGCTTCTATGAATTATATGGCAGGCGAGCTGAACAACTCCGGCGAAAGCCAGCGAAAATTTATTTCCAACATTTCGCATGATTTCCGTTCTCCGCTTACTTCCATCAAAGGGTACGTAGAAGCCATGCTGGACGGCACGATCCCACCGGAAATGCAGGAGCGATACCTCAATGTCGTTCTCTCAGAAACAAACCGTCTGACCAAGCTCACAAAAGGACTGCTGACTCTCAACAACTTCGATGATAAGGGAACGTACCTGGAACTTGCAGATTTCGACATCAATGCGATCATCCGCCAGACTGTGGAAACCTTCCGCAGCCTTTGCTGGGACAAACACATTTCTTTCCAGCTTACGTTCGAAGAAGAGTCACTGTACGTCAATGCCGATGTCGGAAAGATCCAGCAGGTTCTCTATAATCTGATCGACAACGCCGTAAAATTCAGTCATCCAGATTCTCTGATCTACATCTCTTCTCTGGAAAAACACGGAAAAGTCTTTGTATCCGTAAAAGACACCGGCGAAGGCATCGCAAAGGACAGCTTAAATAAAATATGGGAGCGTTTTTATAAGAGCGATCCATCCAGAGGAAAAGATAAAAAAGGCACCGGACTTGGTCTTTCGATCGTCAAAGAGATCATCCAGGCCCACGGTGAAAATATCAACGTTGTCAGCACGCAGGGCGTAGGAACCGAGTTTACATTTACACTGCCATGCAGCAAGAACAAAAAATGACGGAGATTTTGTAAATGTGCAAATGAACGTTGCAAAAATAGTTTTGTAAAAAATAGTACGCCATGATGATTCGAAAACAATCTCACGACGGAAGCCTCGCTACCGTCAGAGCGATTGTTTTCGAATTTATCATGGCTGTCTTATTTTACGCACTATGTTTTTCAATGCATTTCGTTTGCACATTAAGAAAACCTCCGCAGCTATCCCTTCCAATGCAGCCGGTGCAGGTCGCCTTCCAGCTGCATATGATCGAAGTGATTCTGGCGAAGTGCCTCATAAAGCACGATTGCCACAGAATTGCCAAGATTCAGGGAGCGGATATCATTGATCATCGGGATACGGATCGCCGTCTCCTGATTCTCTACCAGAATTTCTTCCGGGATCCCGGCACTTTCTTTTCCGAACATAATGTAACAATCCGGCTCATAGGCCACTTCCGTGTAGGTTTTCTTTGCCTTGGTCGTCGCCATATAGATCTTGGCTCCCGGATTCTTCTCCAGAAAGTCCGCATAATCAATGTAAGTAGTCACATCGAGATCTTTCCAGTAATCCATCCCGGCTCTCTTTAATGCCTTTTCGTTTAAGCGGAAGCCAAGCGGCTCGATCAGATGCAGTCTTGTCCCGGTTGCCACACAGGTTCTGCCTATATTTCCGGTGTTTGCCGGAATCTCCGGCTCAAAGAGCACGATATTCAGCTTTGCCATTATCTGCTGCCCTCTTCTTTCAGTCTCTTCACGAAATCTGCCATACGGTCCAGTGCTTTCTTAAGATCTTCCAGTGAATAAGCATAGGAAATTCGCAGGTACCCTTCGCCACACTCACCAAATGCACTTCCCGGAACGACAGCGACCTTCTCCTCTTTCAGCAGTCTGGATGCAAACTCATCGGAAGTCATGCCAAACTCTTTGATGCATGGGAATGCATAGAAAGCTCCAAGCGGCTCAAAGCACGGCAGTCCCATCTCTGCAAATGCATGCAGCAGATAACGTCTTCTGCCATTGTAGGATTCACGCATTTTGATTACATCATCATCACCGTTTCTCAGTGCTTCTACGGCTGCATACTGGCTGTTGGTCGGAGCACACATAATCGCAAACTGATGTACCTTTGTCATCTGCTTGATGATCTCCCTTGGTCCGCACGCGTAGCCAAGTCTCCATCCTGTCATTGCGTAAGCCTTAGAAAATCCGTTCATGGTGATCGTGCGTTCTTTCATGCCCGGCAGACTTGCGATCGATACATGATCTCCTGCGTAGGTCAGCTCAGAATAAATCTCATCAGAAAGCACGTAAATATCGTGGCGGATGATCACTTCTGCGATCGCTTCGAGATCTTCTCTTGTCATAACCGCACCGGTCGGATTGTTCGGGAACGGCAGTACCAGAAGTTTTGTCTTATCGGTGATCGCATCCTCCAGCTCCTGTGCCGTTAAACGGAACTCATTCTCTGCTTTCAGGTTGATGACAACCGGAACACCGTCCGCTAAAACAGCACACGGCAGATAAGATACAAAACTTGGCTGCGGGATCAGCACTTCATCGCCCGGATTTAACAGTACACGCATCGCAAGGTCGATCGCCTCACTTCCGCCTACGGTGATCAGCGTCTCGTCGATCGTATAGTCAACTTTGCATCTGCGACTTAAATATCTGCAGATCTCCTCACGCAGCTCTTTTAAACCTGCATTGGATGTGTAGAAAGTCCTTCCTCTCTCCAGACTGTAGATACCCTCATCACGGATATGCCACGGCGTATCAAAATCCGGTTCTCCCACACCAAGCGAAATGACATCGTCCATCTCGCTTACAATATCAAAAAATTTTCTGATTCCGGAAGGCTGAAGCCCCAGAACTTTATCGGAAATTACATTTTTCATGGTGTCACCAGCATCCTTTCATCTTTGCTTTTCTTTGTAAAAATCGTTCCGTGATCTTTATATTTTTTCAGGATGAAATGAGTGGCTGTACTTAAAACAGAATCCAGTGTGGAAAGCTTGTCAGAAACAAAACCTGATACCTGTTTCAGAGTCTTTCCTTCCAGAATGACCATCAGATCATAGGCACCGGAGATCAGATATACGCTTCTTACCTCCGGATAATTATAAATACGCTCTGCGATGGAATCAAATCCCTGTCCACGCATCGGAGTGACACGCACTTCGATCAGAGCGGTTACTTTCTCATCGGAAACCTTTTCCCAGTCGATCAGTGTGTGATAACCGCAGATGACCTTTTCCTCTTCCATCTTTGCGATCTCATTCATGATCGTTACTTCATCGCTGCCAAGTAAAACAGCCAGTTCTTTCGGATCAATACGGCTGTTTTTTTCTAAAAATGTCAATATCTGTTCTCTCATTTTTAAGCCTCCTTCTAATCGAACACCTTTTCCAGTTCCTCCTTCTGAGGACGATCCAGGTATCTCTTTTTTCCCTGATTATAAATGATACGGTCATTGCCATCGTTCGTTCTTCCGATCACGGCTGCGTGAATCCCTTCACGTTCCAGCACGGAAACCAGCCCAAATCCGTCTTCCACTGCCACAAGAAGTGCCCCGGTGGAATCGGTATAGTAGGGATTCAGGTCAAAAAACTCGCAAATCTCCACAGTCTCCTGGCGGATCGGTATTTTCCGAAGATCAATTTCCATACCTGCATTTATCTGCTCCAGCATATTCCAGAGCCCGCCTAATACCCCGCCTTTTCCAAGCGGGTAAATGGCGGCAGCACCATACCCTCCTGAGATCTGGTACTCTCGCTCTGTGGACAGATAGCAGGTAAAACCTGCCGCATCACGTATCATCACGGACGGAAAACGGCTGGACAGCTCTTCTGCCCTGCACGAAGCAAGGACGGAAGTGCCTTTTAATGCTATCCATTTTGTCAAAACAAGATCCATAGTTTATATCCTTCTATCAATTTTTTACTCAATAACAGCTCCGTTTGTCGGGTCATCCGGCAGTGCCACATCCGGTGTGGAACTTCCATCTCCACCCTGCGTATTGTCTGCTGCGGAATCGCTCTGTGCCTGTGATTCGCTCTGCTGCTGATCCTGTGCCTGTGATTCACTCTGTGTCTGATCCTGTGCCTGTGACTCACTCTGTGCCTGATCCGCTGTCGCTGTACTTGTCTGTCCGTAATTTCCGCTTATGATCGCCTGAACCTGATCCAGGTCATTGTTTGCGATCGCAGACTGTATTGCCGCTGCCACAGTCGGGTTATCCGTATTTACTCCGACATCATAGCAGACCGGCGTTGCCTGATACGTACTGGAGTTCACCTGTTCTTTTGTCGTCTCACCATTTTCGGTAACATATTTCCACAGAACCGCAGTAAGCCCCTGCAGTGCTCCCTGTGTCTGGCTTAAGTAGCCGACCGGCTGATCCGTGGCATAGAGTGCTACACCATCCGCAGTCGTTGTTCCGGTTGTCTCGCTGACGTATTCTACCGTACGATTTGGATCTCTTGTCTCATGGCCATAGATCGTGAACGTCAGCTCACCGCCGTAAGCATAGCCGGAAATATAAATCGGGTAGTCCGTATTATTCGCAAAACGAAGATCCATCAGCCCCTCTGCGATCGCCGCATCTTTGGAAGGATCCACATAAGTAACGATCATGGTATGATTGTGGCGTTCCAGCACTTCCAGTTCTGCATTTAAAACTGCATTGTAAAGTGTTGTGGAAACCTGGCAGATACCGCCGCCGTAACTGTCTACGACTTTTCCGCTCTCATAGGAAGGTGCCAGCTCGTAGCCGTTCTCTTCAGTAAACGGAACGACTGCATCCGTTACGGAGAACTCTTCTCCCGGCATCAGGATATGTCCGTTTAACTTCTCTGCACCTGTCTCTACATTTTTGTTTCTGCCTGTGGTCGATCCGTAGTATGTAGTGGCTGTTCCGAGTACATCAGTGATGCTCGCCAGATCCTCCGTTGTACACTCCGGCTCTTTGATATCGGCCGCCAGCTCGATCGTAGTATTTTTGCCGTCCCAGTCAGTTTTGAGAGATTTCAAAATCTTTTTGACCGATTTCTCCACATTCAGCTCAATTCCATTTTCGCCCTGAACGACTTCAAAAGCACCATTTTCCGTAGAAAGCTGTGCATCGGTCGGTTCCCGGTTGAAGACATCTTCTTTTTCCTCCAGAACTTTCTGGATGCTGCTTCTGTCTACAGAATAATCTATGTCATATTTTCTGGATTCATTCTCCAGATCCTTTTTGTCTTTGTAACGTTTGATGATGTTGCCGGATTTGCCAAGCTCCGCCGCCTCCTGCACAACCTCTTCATTTGCCCAGGAAAGTCCGAGATCTCCCGCACTTACCACGGTCTCCTGATCATCTACTTTTAAGGTAATGTTCGCCGCTTTCGCTTCGCTCATACCATCTTCCACTGCTTTTTTCGCTTCTTCCTGCGTCATCCCGGAGACATCCACGTCTCCGATATATACGCCCTGGCTGATCGTCTGATCAGAATCTTCGGCAGCCATAACCCCTTTCGGCAAAAAAGCAACTGCACCTGTAACAGCCAGTGCTGCCATCAGTCCTAAAACTCCGATTTTTTTCATAATAATCATTTACCTCCATATCACCTGTGTGATACTTTAAAACATTCCAATAACAGCTGCCAGCGTAGGAAGTACCATCGCGATCACGATCAGTACCACGAGAATACCTGAAAGAATCCGTTTTGTTTTTTTGTCACGAAAATGCATCATATCAATCACCCCTTATCATTTTCCCATACTGTAATATGATTCTGTCTGTAAGCCTGGAAGCCTGACTTCTCGTCAGCAGATCCAGGGCAACATTCGTTTCTATTTTATGATATTTCATCAAATCATTCAAGTAGACTTTTTGTATTTTCGTCGCCGGTCCATCTTTTCTTACCTTATAAGTAAGTTTTTTCGGCTCAAAGTAAGTTTCGTTTTCCTCAGAAAATGCTTCTGCCAGTTTCTGATACAGCCGGCTCGCCGCATCCGCATCGTCGCACGCACGGTGCCATCTCTCCTCCCGGATCTGATAATGATCACACAGATCACCTAACTTCCGGCTCGGCAGTTCCGGCAGAAATTTGCGTGCGATCGCAAGGGTATCGATCGCCATATCCGGGAAGGTTTTCCCCATGTTTGCCGCGTTTTGCTGAAGAAATCCAAAATCAAAGCCTATGTTATGCCCAAGGATCACGGATTGTCCACAGAATTCCAGAAATTCCGGCAATACCGTGTGGATTTCCCTGCCCTGCTGTGCCATTTCGGTCGTGATCCCGGTCAGCTCTGTGACATGCTCCGGAACCGGAAATCCTGGATTTACCATGGCAGTGTAGGTCTCCGTCACTTCCATATCCCGGACTTTCACCGCACCGATCTCCAGGATCGCATCTTTTCTCGGGCTCAGTCCCGTCATTTCCAGGTCAAGTGCCACATAATCTCTTATCATGCCCTTTCCTCTTCCTTCCGTTCCAGAATCCGATACGTTTTTGCATCTTTTGTGAGCGGATCTCGCCTTTTATAATCAAACAGCGTCCATTTTCCCTTCGAATCGACCTCAACGTGCGTCATATTCAGGATCTGTTTCCAGCTGTAGCCTTCGTAGTCTTTCAGATAACGCTTTTCCTCCGCTTCTTTTCTGAAAAATTCCTGGATCTCGCTCTTATATCCTGAAAGATCCGCAGCCCAGGACGGACGGCTCTTGCTCTTTTCCCTCAAGTAAAGATCCATCAGAAGATCATCCTCATATTTCGGTGCATGTTCTTTCTTCACATAGGAAAGAATAAAATCGTGCAAAATATCAAAGCGTCCCATGCGTGAATGTTTCAGGCCGTTCAGCCCGTTTTCTTCATAATATTCTGCCAGTGCCTCGTACATGGCAAACGGTGTGTCAAACTCCGCCTCCAGTGCCAGCATTGTACAGCGGAACTGACAGCTGTTATAGTAAACCTCAACCATCTCTTCTATGCCTTTTAAATAGATGACTTCATCGTAAGTCAGCCAGTTTGTCGATAAAACCTCGTACATAGGGCGTGTATGGTAAACGATCCCGTATTCTCCTGCCTTCTCATGCATTTTTGAGCCTTTTAAGACTTTCAGAAAACCAAGCTGGAACTGCTGCGGCCGCAGGCGGTAGACATCGTTGAAGGATTTTTTGAAGCTCTCCAGATTCTCATACGGCAGCCCGGCGATCAGATCCAGATGCTGATGGATATTTTCGGCACTTGCCACCCGCTGCACTTTCTGTGTAACCATATCAAAATCCATTGCACGGTCGATCTCATGGATGGTCTGTATGTTTGTGGACTGCACACCAATTTCGAGCTGGGCAAGTCCCGGCCGGAATGTGGCAAGCAGATCCATTTCTTCTTCATTTAAAATATCTGCCGCAATCTCAAAATGGAAGTTTGTGATGCCATTGTCATGCTCTTTGATGTAACGCCAGATTGCCATGCTGTGTCTGTGATTGCAGTTAAACGTCCGGTCCACAAACTTGACCTGCGGCACTTTATGATCCAGGAAAAACTGCAATTCCTTCTCTACCAGCTCCATGCTTCGAAGCCGCACCCGCTTATCGATCGAAGAAAGGCAATAACTGCACGAAAACGGGCAGCCTCTGCTCGTCTCATAATAGAGAATACGATTCTCAAACGGCATCATATTTTCATATTCTTCATATATAAAAGGAACTTCATCCAGACTGATCGGTGCCTGCGGCAGTCCCTGACTGATCTCCCCTTTCGGGTCCCGCCATACAATACCATGGCACTCGTCCAGTTTGTTCACCGCCTCTTTGCCATATATCTGGTAAAGTCCGGCAAGTTCACAAAAAGTCCGCTCACCCTCGCCTTTCATAATGCCGCGAAATTCCGGATGCTTCGCCAGAAATTTCTCTGCATCATAGGAAACCTCCGGTCCGCCTCCCCAGATTTCCAGATCCGGCAGAACCTTATACAGATCTGCTGCAATATCCTGAACAAACTCCAAATTCCAGATATAGCAGGAAAATGCCACCACATCCGGCTTTCTCTGATAAATATCCATCAGAATATCATCTCGTCGGTGATTGATCGTATATTCCGTAAGTTCCACCTCAATTCCTCTCTTTGCCGCATAACTTTTCAGGCAGTACACCGCAAGATTGGAATGTATATATTTCGCATTGATTGCGACCAGCAATATTTTCATGCCATCCTCCTGATACAGGCAACTCCCTGCACTTCAAGCCGAACGCCGGACATTACCTGATTTGATTAAACTTCCTGTTCATCCGCTCTCTTCCCCCGGATGTTTTTCAACTAAGTATCACGCAAAGAAATACATCTGTCAAGCGGATTCCGTTTTGCCGTGTCTTCCGGCATCCATGTACCCGGATGCTCATCCTCAAAATCCCCCTTTTGCATTGAATCGTCGCAAAAATTTAAACTTTTTATTTTTTTTGAATTTTTTTAAAATTTCCTGTTGACAAATGCATATTTCTATTGTATTATATGACCTGTGAGTTGCGGAACACAACTTACAAACACAAAGAAATGCGCGAGTGGCTCAGTTGGTGGAGTGCGACCTTGCCAAGGTCGAGGCCGCGGGTTCGAGTCCCGTCTCGCGCTTTTATTTTTTATTCTTTTGCTTTATCACTTTAATTCATTAAATTACTCATAATACCTGTCATACCTAATCTGAAATCCGCCAGCTTTCCCAAAACCGTATTTTCCGTCTTATCCCGCATTCTTTCCTGACAGCAGAAAAACCCGGGAACCTTTTATCTTAATCAAAAGAAAGGCTTCCGGGTTTTTTATCTTATCAACTGTTTTTATTTTCTTATTCCCCGTGTCGGAGCACAATCCCGGACAGCGGCGGCAATGTCAGTTCAATTTTTCCGCCATGCACTTCTGTAAAGTACTGCTCGGTCGTATAGCCCTGTGCATGCGTCAGCATCAGGCGTTCCATTTTACAGTTATGCTGCGGCACATTTACCTGCCATACAGACAGGGTGATCGTCTGCTCATTCAGATCGTTGTTAAATGCCACAACCATCTGCTCGTCCTGCGAGAATCTTCCATAAGAAAGTACGTTATGTCTCTGCTCCAGGAATTTCAGGGAGCCATGTGTCAGCACAGGACATGCTTTGTGGATACGGATCATTTCTTTGTGGAATGTGATCAGGTCGTGATTTTCCTCGCCCCACGGATAGGTCCTGCGGTTGTCCGGATCGGTAAATCCGCAGACTCCGGCCTCATCGCCGTAATAGATCGTCGGTGCTCCCGGCCAGGTCATCTGCATCACAACGGCCTCACGCATGACCGCCACGTTGATATCCTGGGAGGCTGCCTCATATCCCAAGTTCGCCACACGCCCTACTTTGTGGTTCGTTCTGGTCAGGAAACGAGAATGGTCATGGTTGGAAAGCTCGTTCATCGCAACCTGAAGCGATGGTGCCAGAAAGCTTGCCATATGATGACGCATTGCTCCGGTAAATGCTGCTTCATTGCCGAGCAGGTCGCCGCGGAACTCATCGCTGTGCTTTTCCATTCCGGTAAAGAACCAGGTCAGTGGCTCCATAAAGGCATCATAATTCATAACGGTATCCCATTCATCACCGCGAAGCCAGGACTTGGCATCGCCGTAATGTTCTGCCAGAATGATCGCATTCGGATTGGCCTCTTTTACGACTTTGCGGAATTCTTTCCAGAACTGATGGTTATATTCATTAGAAAATCCAAGGTCAGCAGCCACATCCAGTCTCCAGCCATCGACATTGAACGGCGGGGAAACCCATTTCTTTCCGATCTCCAGAATATAATCGTGCAGCTTCGGTGACTGCTCATAGCAAAGCTTCGGCAGGGTATCATGTCCCCACCAGCCATCGTAATTCGGGTTGTACGGCCATGCCTGGTCGTTATTGAATTTGAAAAAGCTGCGATAAGGACTGTCTGCAGAAACATAAGCTCCCGGTTCATACCCTTCCTGATTCTCATAAATCTGCTCACGGTCCATCCATTTATTAAAGGAACCGCAGTGGTTGAACACACCGTCCAGGATCACTTTCATGCCCCTGCGGTGAATTTCTTCGACCAGCTGAACAAAAAAAGTGTTGCTGGACTCCAGGTTTGCTTTGTCGGTTACTCGTTTGATGTATTTGGAAGCATGGGCATTGATCGTATCCCCGTCCTTCAGAGTCTCGCCACCGTCGCTTACGATCTTTCCATAGTGCGGATCAATGTAATCATAATCCTGGATATCGTATTTATGGTTGGACGGTGAGACAAAGATCGGGTTGAAATAAATAACATCCACGCCAAGATCCTGCAGATAATCCAGCTTGTTCATCACGCCTTGAAGGTCACCGCCGTAAAATTCACGCACGCCCATAAAGGATGGGTTCTTCCGCCAGTCAGTCACCTTCCGGGAGTAGTCGCCGATGTAATAGTACTCGCAGTCTTCGACGGTATTGTTCGTGTCCCCGCTTGAAAAACGATCCACAAAGATCTGGTACATAACAGCACCTTTTGCCCATTCCGGCGTGTGGAAACCCGGTGCGATTGTAAAATCATAGACATCGAGGCGATCCCTGGATACACCGATCTTGTTGTAGAAACATCGGATCTTGCCAGCATGTATCTCAAAAAAATAGCGGACAGATTCTTCCTGCATGACCAGACGGATTTTGAAATAATCAAAATCTCCTTCTGATTTTTCGTATTCCATAGCAAGATGCCTGTCATTGCTTACCAGATATACTTTATCAACATTATCTTTCCAGGTTCGAAAACGTATCGTAACAATGTCGCCCGGATCAGGTTCCATCGGTGTTACATAATTTGACGTCTCATCGCTGAAAAGTGCATTCGGTTTAAACACAGGACGCATCTGCAGCACATACTGACGAAGCTTATCCTGATATTCTATATTTGCTAAGTTCATATTTTCCTCCTAAGAAGACCAGGAGCATCTTCACACACCCGGATCACGTTCTTACGGCTCTTTTGCGGTCATTTTAAAGGAAACGCCTGCAAGACGTTCATAACCTGCATTCAAACTGTAGAATTATTACTATCTTACACCATATTTTTCAAATTCACAACGAAATAATCCAGAAAAGGGAAAAAGACAGTTCATATGAACTGTCTTTCTTTGGAGAAGGTATTTCTTCTTATGGGGTGTAGCAAAAACTATATAATGTATTGGGGGTTTTACAAGTAATAATATACCACAGGTACAAATTTAAGTGTGCATAATCTTCACAAAATCTGAAATTATTTTTTATGCATTTTCACCAAAAAGGCTTTCAAACTCTTCCCTGCCAATTTTTTCTTTCTCGATCAGAAGCTGTGCACAGCGATGTAAAACATCCATATGCTCCTGAAGAAGTTCTTTTGCTTTTGCATAAGACTCATCAATGATGTTTTTTACTTCACTGTCGATCAGTGCAGCTGTCTGGTCTGCGTAACCCTTTGTATGTGCCAGGTCGCGTCCGATAAAGACTTCATCGTCATCGCTTCCATAATGGATCAGACCGACTTTGTCCGACATACCGTACTGTGTGACCATGGCTCTTGCCATCTGCGTTGCCTGTTTAATATCCTGGGATGCTCCGGTCGTCACATCGCCAAAGATCAGCTCTTCTGCAACGCGTCCGCCAAAGTCCACGATGATATTCTGCAGCATTTTCTTTTTGCTGTTGAACATCTCATCTTCACCCGGAAGCGGCATCGTATAACCGGCTGCCCCCATTCCGGTCGGGATCACGGAGATCGTATGAACCGGTCCCATATCCGGCAGCACATGGAACAGGATCGCATGACCTGCCTCGTGGTAAGCGGTGATCTTCTTTTCTTTCTCGCTGATGATCCGACTCTTTTTCTCCTCGCCGATGCCGACTTTGATGAAGGCACGGCGGATATCTTCCTGCATGATATAGGCACGTTTTGCCTTTGCCGCATAGATTGCTGCCTCATTCATCAGGTTTTCCAGATCTGCCCCGGTAAATCCTGCGGATGTTCTGGCAATCTCTTTGAGATCTACGTCCTCTCCAAGCGGCTTGTTTTTGATATGGACTGCCAGGATCTCTTCTCTTCCGCGTACATCCGGTCGTCCGACGCCGATCTTGCGGTCGAAACGTCCCGGTCTTAAGATCGCCGGATCGAGGATGTCCACACGGTTTGTCGCCGCCATCACGATGATGCCTTCGTTGTATCCGAAACCATCCATCTCAACGAGCATCTGGTTCAGCGTCTGCTCACGTTCATCGTGACCGCCGCCTACGCCGGCTCCTCGTCTTCTGGCAACTGCATCGATCTCATCGATAAAGATGATACACGGTGCATGAAGTTTCGCCTCGGTAAACATATCACGCACACGGGATGCACCGACACCGACAAACATTTCCACGAAATCGGAACCGGAAATGCTGAAGAACGGAACACCCGCTTCTCCTGCCACGGCTTTCGCCAGCAGGGTCTTACCGGTTCCCGGAGGGCCGACAAGCAGCACACCTTTCGGGATACGTGCTCCGACCTGGAGATATTTTTTCGGTTCTTTCAGGAAATCGACAATCTCCTGCAGATCTTCTTTTTCTTCCTGAAGACCGGCAACATCTTTAAACGTAACTTTGCTGTTGTCCGGCATGGTCAGGGTTGCACGGCTTTTGCCAAAATTCATCATCCGGGCATTGCCTCCCGTCGCCTGACGGCTGCCCATTGTAAAAAATACCATAAAGATCACGCAGATCAGAAGCATCGGCAGTACCGTTGTCATAAAAACGCTCTCTTTTTCAACTGTAACCTTATAGGAAATATTTTTCTGTTCAAGAAGATCTTCTGCTTTTGTCACATCCGAAACATCGAGCGTTCTGTACTCACCATCTTTCAGATGAACCGTAAGCTCTCCTGTCACTCCCTGAGAATTCTGTCTGACCTCTACGCCGCTGACCTTATTCTGTGCGACATATTTCTGGAACTGTGAATAGGTGACTCCTGTATTCTCTACGAGGTTGCCCCGGATATAATTGATCCCCAGAACCACAATGATCGCAATAATAACATAGAAGATACTCCCTTTTAGAACATTCTTCAATTCGGGTTCCCCTTTCTACTGCTCTACCACTCCGATGAACGGAAGGTTGCGGTATTTCTGGGCATAATCCAGACCATATCCTACAACAAATTCATCCGGAATGTTGAAAGCAACATAATCTACCTTTACATCTGTCACTCTGCGTTCCGGTTTGTCCAGAAGCGTACACAGACGGATGCTTGCCGGGTTTCTTTTCTTCAGGATCTCGATCAGATAACTTAAGGTACGTCCGGAATCAATGATATCTTCTACGATCAGGACATCTTTTCCTTCCAGCGGCTCATCCAGGTCTTTGATGATCTTTACGATACCACTTGATTTTGTCTCCGAACCGTAGCTGCTCACGGACATAAAATCGAGAGATACCGGAACGGTGATTCTCTTTGCCAGTTCACAGGTGAAAAATACGCCGCCTTTGAGCACGCAGATCATATGAACGGACTTGCCGGCATAATCTTTGCTGACCTGCTCACCGATTTTTTTGATTTTTTCATTTACTTCTTCTTCTGTCAACAGTACACGAATCTTATCTTCCATTTTAGTTCTCCTTATCTATTTGTATTTGCAGAATCCTTTTTGTACGTTCTGTTACCTTGTATGCCTCACTGATCCGGTATCCGACCACCCAAAGAATATGGGAGCCGTCCGCAATGAGCGGTATCTCATCCCGTCTCTCTCGCAGGATCTTCTCATCGATCATATACCTTTTCAGAGGCTTTGTCCCGCCTTCTGCATGCACACTGAGAGTATCGCCCGCCTGACGCGTACGAATCTCCAGTCTATGGTTTATGGTATCATAATCAAACCATTTTGTACACTTCTTTTGCGGAATTATTTGCTTTTCATAAGAAAAAACATCGGCTGTAATACGAAGATCTCTCCACCCCGTCACACCCGGGATCTGCAAATTTTCTCCCCTGCACTTTGCAGCTTCATTTCCCTTTTTTCTTATTGATCTGTTTTTCTCAAAAACAAGAAATTCATTTTTATTTACGGCACGTATGCCGCCCGGAAGATTTAATGATTTTCCATTCTGACCGGCGGCAAGCTCCAGAAGTGCCCCGATATGCCGGCGGCTGACATCTTTCTGACCGGCGATCATTTTTTCCAGGCAAAATCTTATCAGATATTCCTGCATCAGATGTTCCTGACGGCAGAATCCTTCCCGCTCAAGAAATACTTCCGGCCCCGCTTTTTCCTCATAATGTACGTAACGCTCTGCAAGTTTCTGCACCTGACTCTGGATATAATCCTCTGCCTCCTGAAGCCGCAGCCCTGCCTGTGCGATATGGCTCGCTGCCTGTCCGTTCACGCCCTGTGCAAGCAGCGGCAGGATCTCCAGGCGGATCCTGTTTCTCGTGTACTCAGTCTGATGGTTCGTCTCATCCGTCCGCCATGTGATCTGACGCCCCCGAAGTGCCGCCTCGATCTCGCTTCTTCTGGTATTTAAAAGCGGGCGGATGATGTTTTCACGCACCGGACGGATCCCGCCAAGTCCTCGAAGACCGCTTCCCCTTGCGAGATTCATCAGGATCGTCTCTGCCTGGTCATCCAGATTATGGGCAACGGCAATCTTGCAGTTTGACCTGCCGCTCTTTTTTGCCGCCTGCTCAAAGGCCTGATAGCGGGCTTTCCGCCCTGCCTCCTCGACCGTCAGGCTGCTTTCCTGTGCCATCTTTTTAATATCACAGGAAACCAGGTGAAACGGCACACCATATTCTTTGCAGAGGTTTTCCACATAGTTCGCATCTGCAAGGCTGTCCTGTCCACGGATCCCATGTTCGATGTGCACAACTTCCATGGAAAACGGGATCTCTTTTTGATATGCAAGCAGTTCAAAGAAAAGGCAGACAGAATCTGCTCCCCCCGAAACTCCGGCAATGACAAAATCTCCCGGCATGATCATCTTCTGTTCTCTGATAAAATTCTGTACCTGTCTCATATGTTCTCTCTATCTTCTTCTCATACCGCCCACCAGAACGGTCATATCATCTCTTGCCTGCTGCCTGTCCGACTGCAATACATAGTTCAGCAGGGATCTGGCAAGTTCTTTTGCATTTTCCGTTTCACTTTGCAGAAGATAATCTTTGATCATCTCCTCCGCATCCATCTGCGGCAGGGCATCCATCACGCCATCGGACACCATGACGATATAATCGCCCTCTTCGAGCCGCTTTCTGGTGCACTCATAATCCACATCCTGAAGGATCCCCATCGGCATGCTGGTCGACGTGATCGTCTCAACCCAGTGTTTTCGCTTCAGAAAAGTCGTTGAAGCACCGATTTTTAAGAATTCACAGTCTCCGGTGTAAAGATCTGCCATGCACAGATCCACCGTCGCCGAACTCTGCCCTTCTGTCTGCAAAAGCATCGAACTGTGGATCAGGCGAATCGCCGTCTCTTTGTCAAAACCGCTGCCAAGAAACTGCTCCAGCAGATCGATCACTGCCTCGCTTTCTTTGTATGCCGCAAGACCGGAACCCATCCCGTCTGAAATGCTGAGGATCATCTGACCGTCCGCCGCTGGAAACAGGGAAAAATTGTCACCGGAGATCACTTCTCCGTCCCTGGCGATCCTCGCCACACCGCCGGTCATGTAATACTGTGGTTCCGTATAAAATAAAATGGTACTGTACTCATAATTTACTACGGTTTTCCCCTGTTCATCCGGCATCAGCCTCGTCCCGAACGCTGCAGACAGAAGTCCTGCCACTTCTTTTGTGCGGATGCATCTGCCCTTCTTTGCCGTGCGGAGTGTCACATAGAGCTGTATATTTCTTGGCTGCCGGATACACCAGATATCCTTGAGGATCATCCCGTGCATCCGCAGGCGGATGTCTGCCTGCTGGCGGATACTCCCGTCTACGCGTCTGACATCGCAGATATGCCCCGCCGCCTTCCGTATGATGCACGCCGTCTCATGGAGCTGGTCCGCCGCCGCACTTCTGCTCTCCATCAGGCGATTGTGCCACAGCATATCCATTCTCGCTTTTTCAATCTGATCTGCCACCGCTTCGAAAAAGAAGTCTCCGTGCAGACATTGTTTCTGAAGTGCCTCTTTTCTGCCATTGTTCAGCTCTTTCCCCTGGATAATGCTCTCTGCGATCCGGTTGAATCTGCAGATCCCCGTTTCACTTCCATAGTCCCAGCACTGTGCTGCGGCCGAACAGCTGCGGCAGACGCTCGTCTGCACCCGAAAGAGCACCTCATCCATATCCTGCCCGGAAAGTTCCTCCTTTTTGGTAACCATGCCCTGAAACATCCCGGAAAGCTGTTCGAAAGAATCTGCACAACGCAGCAGCTCGCTTCTCCCAAGCTCGCCCGCCGGCAATGTGATCTCATCCCGGTTCAGCCACTCCATACTGACCACACGGATGATCTCCCACAAAAGCCAGAAGCTGCTGACCATCAGTGTAATAATGATAAAATCCCCCATACTGCCTCCTCACACAGCCTTTTCCACGCTGCTTTAACGGATTCAGTATAGCGAATGGCTCCGGAAAATTTTGTCAAAGGCGGTACGCCTCCAAAAAAAGTTTTCGACAAAAAAGAAAGGAAGCTTATCACGCTGCCTTTCTCCTTTTTCTTTAGTTCTCTTCTGGTTTAAAAATAATCTCATCTTCATAGACCAGACCAAGCTTGTCCTTGGCAACCTGCTCCGCATACTCATCTGTCTGCATATAAGCTTCCAGATCAGCAATGTCCTGCGTGCGGGCTTCTTCTGCATCGATCTTGTTCTGCAGCTGTGCCAGCTCTTCGACATATGCCGCATTTCTCTGATCCATTGTATGGCCTCTCAGCAAAAATACTGCAATCAGCACAACAATCACAGTAGAGATGCCAAGCTTTCCTCTTCTCTGTGCCGCATCTCTCCTTCTGCGTGTCTGTTTTCTTTTTTTCATATACCCTTCCCGACTTTCTGACTTACTTTTTGACTATGACCATTCTAACCTGTTTTATCTTCTTTTTCAATGCTTTCCTGACCATTTTTCTCAATTTTTTGACCGATTTTCCGGCAGGCATCAAAATCAGCCGGAAAAGACCGGCAATCATGCGGGAAAGAAAGCCGAAAAAAGTCGAAAATACGAGAAGGATCCTCCGACTGAACAGCAAAATATAAAAAAGCATCCCCAGAATCAGTGCCGCCAGCACATACCCCCGGATCTGCCCATAATTCCGATCACGGAACATCAAAAACACAAAAATCCAGGCGAACACCCAGTAAAAAAAGTCTTCTGCTGCGACAAGCCGGTCCCCGTGCGGAAATCCTCTGCGAAACGCACGCAGGATATCGTAACCCAGCATGATACCTGCTCCTTTTGCAAAGGCCAGCACAAAAAAGAGGGCCTCTGCTGCGATCACCGTGTGCATTACCGGAACAGCCGTCCAAGAAAGGAGGTATCTTTTCCGTTCTCGCCTTTCTGTTCAGAATAAACAAAGCTGTCAATCTTTCCCTCGATATCCACTTCGCCTTTTTCCAGTGTCAGCCGGTTCATATGAAGCTCCTGTCCGCGTATCATCAGCATCCCCTGTGTCGTCTGGAGTACGATCTCATTTAAATCAAAAGAAAGCACATCCGATACCCCGCTGATGGTGCCGCTGTGCCTTCCCTGGATCATTACCCTGTGTGCTGTTCCCTGAGCCTGTTTTTCGTCCATGCCATTCTCCATACACTCTTTGCAAAAGTATATGAAGCTCCGCTTTTGTTTATGCCAGCGTAAAAAAGCTCACATCCGGAAGCTACAGGTATTTATAGAGTTCTGCCGCATTGTCCTTTTTGACTGTCTCCTGCACATCCAGAACTTCTACTTTTACGGCTTTTGTTCCAAACTGGATCTCGATCACATCGCCTGCCTTGACTGCCGCAGATGCTTTTGCCGTTCTTCCGTTGATCAGAACTCTTCCGGCATCACAGGCTTCATTCGCAACGGTACGTCTTTTGATCAGTCTGGAAACCTTTAAAAATTTATCCAGTCTCATAGTCATTTCTCCTTTTGCTGATAAGAAAAAAACTGCCGCAGAAACGTTCCGCGACAGCTGATGATTCCAAATACAGGAATTAGTTGTTGATCATATCTTTCAGTGCTTTGCCTGCTTTGAATTTCGGAGCTTTGGAAGCTGCGATCGTCATCGGTTCGCCGCTCTGAGGATTTCTTCCTTCTCTTGCTGCTCTTTCGGATACTTCAAAAGTACCAAAGCCTACCAGCTGTACTTTTTCACCTTTTTTCAGTTCATCTGCAACGATATCTGTGAAAGCTTTCAGTGCCTTTTCTGCATCTTTTTTGGATAATTCTGTCTGTTCAGCGATAGCTGCTACTAATTCTGTCTTATTCATGGACCTTTCCTCCTGTAATTGCTGTTTTGATTCCTGAGAACAAGGCTGCGGCATCCCGTCCGCTCATCGCTTCCGGAACACAACAGCCTTGTTGGCTATGTTTATTTATAATCGTTATCCCCATATTTGTCAAGGGATTTCTGTAAATGTTCTATGATCTGCTGTGTTGCCAGATAAACTGCTCTTTCCTGAGCTTTTTTCTGATCTTCTGCCATACCTGCCTTCTCAATCTGCTTGATCTCCTTCCAGCTGTCAGCATGTCCGCCTAAAAGCTCATAGCTCTCCTCTCCGAAAACATGCGGATGACGGCGGATCATTTTTTCGCTGATGCTCTGCACGACATCATTGATCGTAAAAAGACCTTCTTCTGCTGCGATCTGGCTCTGTATCACAACCTGAAAGAGCATATCTCCAAGCTCTTCGCAGAGATTGGACGCATCTTTTGTCTGCTCATAAAGATCGATCGCCGCCACTGCCTCAGCTGTCTCTGATAGCATATAGGGCTTCAGGCTTTGATGCGTCTGGGAAAGATCCCACGGGCAGCCGCCCTCTTTCTTTCGCAACATTTCCGTGATCTGACAGAAATCATCAAAATCATATGTTTTTGCCATTTTACAGCATTTCCTGGATCATAGCTACAACCTGTTTACCAAGAGCTGCGGATTTTGCATCTGCATCTTCCAGGGATGTGCCCTTTACGCCATAGTAGAATTTTACTTTCGGCTCAGTTCCGGACGGTCTCACGCACAACCATGCTTCATCACTCAGATCATAATACAGAACATTTGAGGACGGAAGACCGGTCTTTGTCATTTCGCCGCTTTCCATGTTTTTGATGGTATCTTTCTTGTAATCTCTTGCAGAAAGCACTTTGTAGCCTGCGATCTCGGACGGTGTCTCATTTCTGAGGGTCTCCATGATCTCCTGGATCTTCTGAAGTCCTTCGATACCTTTCAGTGTGATCGCCTGGATGTCATCTTTGTAGTAGCCGTATTTCTCGTACATATCGATCATGGCATCCCACAGTGTCTTACCCTGTGTCTTATAGTAAGCTGCTGCTTCACACAGAGCCATCGTTGCAACGATCGCATCTTTGTCTCTTGCATGTGTTCCGATCAGGCAGCCATAGCTCTCCTCGAATCCGAAGAGGTAGGTTCCTTTTCCACTCTGTTCAAAACCAAGGATCTGCTGTCCGATGTATTTGAATCCGGTCAGGACTTCGATGAAACGCAGTCCGTAGGATCTGGCGATCGTTCCTGCCATGTTTGTAGTAACGATCGTGCTGACTACTGCTCCGTCTTCCGGAAGGCTGCCGTTTGCTGCCTTTCTCTGGCTCAGCTCGTATTCTTCAAGCAGGCATCCGGACATATTTCCGGTCAGAGTATGGTATACACCATCTTTGTCTTTGACATGCACACCGAGACGGTCTGCGTCCGGATCGGTTGCCAGAACCAGGTCTGCATCGACTTCTTTTGCAAGTTTCAGTCCCAGTTCGAAAGCTTCTTCTGCTTCCGGGTTCGGATAACTTACCGTCGGGAAATCGCCGTCCGGCAGTTCCTGCTCTTTTACTACATATACATGCTCAAAGCCAAGCTCTTTTAAGACGCGTCTTGCCGGGATATTGCCGGTACCGTGCAGCGGTGTGTAAACGATCTTGAGATCTTTGCTGACTTCACGGATGGAATCCCAGTGGATCACCTGGCTCTTCAGTGCTTCAATATACGGATCATCAATGTTCGCACCGATCACTTCGTAAAGTCCTGCTGTGACTGCTGCATCTTTGTCCATTGTTTTTACGTTTGCATAGTCGGTAACTGCTTTTACTTCAGCCATGATACCGGTGTCGTGAGGCGGTGTGATCTGTGCTCCGTCCTCCCAGTAAACTTTATAGCCATTGTATTCCGGCGGATTATGACTTGCTGTGACATTGATACCTGCCGTACATTTCAGTGTACGCACAGCAAAGGACAGCTCCGGAGTCGGTCTCAGTGACTCAAACACATAAGCCTTGATGCCGTTTGCAGCCAGGCACAGTGCTGCTTCATCTGCAAATTCCGGTGACATATGTCTGGAATCGTAAGCGATCGCTACGCCTTTTTCCTGTGCTCCTACTGACTTGATATAGTTTGCAAGTCCCTGTGTAGCCTTACGCACAGTGTAAACGTTCATACGGTTTGTACCTGCCCCGATGATACCTCTTAAACCGGCAGTACCAAACTCCAGATCCGCATAAAAGCGTTCTTTGATTTCTTTTTCGTCTCCCTCAATTGCTCGCAGTTCTTCCTTTGTAGCTTCGTCAAAGTATGGATTTGCGAGCCACTCTTCATAGACCTTTTTATAATCCATTGTGCTACCTCCATTAAAATATTCAATAGGTGGCTATATTATATAATAAAAAGGTCTAAAAAGAAACCTCTAATGCAGAAACTTTACAAATTCTCGCCGTTTTTTTTCCTGCATATCGAGAATTTCCAGCTTCTGAAGGCTTTTTTCCGGTATCCAGGTTTTGCGGCTGTTGAAATAATGGTTGGCAAGCTTCCAGAATTTTTCCGGATAGGCGAGTCTTATACAAAAATTTTCAAATTCTGCATCGCCAAGCGGACGCACTTCCTGATATGCATGGATCATCTCCATGCCAAGCTTCTGATTCCAGCCCTGCTTTTCCATGATCTTGCGGAAAAACTGATAAAAATCGGAGATCTGTACATCAAAACAGCATCTCGCAAAATTGACTGCCACCGCTCCTTCCCGGTCAAAAAACAGGTTATGCTGACTGTAATCCCCATGGCAGACCCGCCGCTCCCGTATGCACTGCCGGTGCAGAGCATGTGAACTGCTGACACATACCCGTCTGGTTACTTCTTCTGCCTGAGCCATAAATTCCGGATACAGTTCCAGGAAACGGCTCTCAAAAGCGGTCTTTTTCTTTCGTGTCCGCATGAAATTCCGCACCTTTTTCAGCTCTTTTGTGTGCCGCTCGATCTCCTCGTCAAGCGGCTCTGCTATATACTCTAAATTTTTTCTGACTTTTTTCTCTTCTGCCGGATCTGCCTCATCCGTCTGTGCCGCCGCCATCTGAAATTCCTGTATTTCCGGCAGACGCAGGACATTGTGCAGCCTTGCAAGATAATGCACCGCCCCTACAATATCTTCCCGGCTTTTCGTATCACACTCCCGCCCGGAAAACCATTTTTTGACCACGTACCCGTTGCCGTAGCGGTCAGAAGTGACCAGATTTCCTTCGGTATTTTCCAGGAGCAGATCGCAGCGTATCCCTCTTTCTGTCAGAAAAAAAAGCACTCTGTTCTGAAAAAACAGCCGCTCCTGCGAACCGGAAAATTCAGTCACCTGAACAAGCCCTCTGTCCGTATCACAAAGAAAGGAGCCACGCCCCCGCCTTGTGCTTTGCACATGCAGGTCGTACTGCTCCAAAATCACCAGATCTTTTTCATTCACTTTTGATCCCCCCACAATTCCTCTCAATAAAATCAGCTATTAAGATCAAAAATGCCACACGAATTGTTCCTTACTTTGTACTCTCACAATTCTGGCACCTAAAGCTACTCTATCTTATGAAATGCAGGGGGCAAATATACGGGAAGTTATCCTTCGGTATTTCGCAGTTCTCTGCTTTTTCCGATCAGCCATTCCCGCTCATTTCGCTGCGGCTCCTCTAATACCAGCTCCAGCAGCTTTGCAAGGATCTCGCCCATCTCTTTGCCCGGCTTCATGCCGTCTTCGATCAGATCTTTTCCGCTGATCTTCAGATCTTTGATGCAAAGGCACTGCTGTTTCTCTAAAATGGTGTGATACAGGGCTGTCAGCTCTTTTAAATAAGCTTTCTTCTCCGGCTGCCACTTCGGGGACTGAGCCAGGGTATCTGCCATTTTCAGTTTCAGAACCTCTGCAAAAGCGTCTGCCCCGACTTTGCTCACTGCTCTTCGCACCGATTTTTCGGTCAGTTCCGGCCGCAGATCGTGGTATCGCACATAAACTTTGACTTTATTTAAAGTGTCGTTGTCGAATTTAAGCCGGTGCATGATATCATTTGCAAGCTCAGCACTGATCTTTGCATGCCCGTGAAAATGATCGATCCCGTCTGCGTCCGTGGTATGTGTCTGCGGCTTGCCGAAATCGTGAAACAATGCCGCCAGACGCAGCGTTTTGTCTGCCTCTATGTTCCTTAAGGCTTCCAGCGTATGTTCTCCGACGTTATAGCAGTGATGCGGGTTATTCTGCGGTGTCTCCATCGTGCGGTCAAACTCCGGCAGAACAACTGCCGTGATGCCGTACTCCCAGGCATACCTCAGATAATCCGGATGTGGGGAAACCAGCAGTTTGACCAGCTCCGTCTGGATACGCTCGGCACTGATCTTTGAGAGCGTCCCCGCCAGCTTTTGTGCCGCTTCTGCCGTGTCCGGATCGACCGTAAATCCGAGCTGTGCCGAAAAACGGACAGCACGCATGATACGCAGTGCATCTTCCCCGAAACGTTCTTCGGCATTGCCGACGCAACGGATCACTTTCTGCTCGATGTCCGCTCTTCCGCCGAACACGTCCACAAGACCCTCGCTGTCATTATACGCCATGGCGTTGATCGTAAAATCACGGCGACGCAGGTCTTCTTCCAGATTTGCCGTAAAAGTCACTTCTTTTGGATGTCTTGCATCCTCATATTCTCCATCCACACGATAGGTCGTCACTTCATAACCTTCTTTTCCCATCAGAACGGTTACCGTTCCGTGCTGGATCCCGGTATCGACCGTGCGTAGGAACAGTTTCTTGACCTGCTGCGGTGTCGCAGAAGTCGTGATATCCCAGTCATTTGGTATCCGTCCAAGAATCGAATCACGCACGCAGCCGCCGACCGCATAGCCTTCATATCCATGTTGTTCCAGTGTTTCGATGATCTGTTTCACATCATCCGGAAGTGTGATCTTCATTCTCTTATTTCCCCTTTCTGTTATTCTGTCTGTAATTTTTCCAGGTACTTTCACAGTCTGGACGTAAAATCCACGGAACTGTTTTCTGCAATTCCACCTGTCTCTGTCTCAGAGCAGAATTACCGGAATGTAAAAAACAAAATCACCAGGATACCAAGTACGATACGGTACCAGCCGAAAATCTTGAAATCGTGCTTTCTTATGTAATTCATCAGAAATTTGATCACCAGAACCGATACAACAAATGACACTGCCATACCGACCAGCAGGATCATCATTTCTGCCCCTGAGAAAGCCAGACCAAATTTCAGGATCTTTAAAAGACTGGCTCCTGCCATGACCGGAACGGCCAGGAAAAAGGTAAACTCTGCTGCGGTTGTTCTGGAAAGTCCGATCAGGATACCGCCAAGAATGGTCGCACCGGATCTGGAAGTTCCCGGAAAAATGGCTGCGATCAGCTGGAAAAGTCCGACCAGCATCGCATCCCGGTATGTGATCTGGGCAATACTGGTGATGCGTGCTTTTTTCGTCTGATTTTTATTTTCGATTACAATAAATAAAATACCAAACACGATCAGTGCCGTTGCTACCGACTGGTAATTGTAAAAAAGCTCGTTGATCTGGTCGTCAAACAAAATACCGACCACCGCCGCCGGAATGCAGGCTGCGATTACTTTGAACCACATAGAAAATACGTCTTTGCGAATCGTGTCTTCGCCCTTTTTAAAGGAGAACGGAAACAGCTGATTCCAGTAGAGCATTACGACCGCAAGGATCGCTCCAAGCTGGATCACTACCAGAAATACTTCCAGAAACTCTTTTGACACGTTCAGTTTGATCAGTTCATCGAGAATGATCATATGACCGGTGCTGCTGACCGGAAGCCATTCTGTGATTCCTTCCACGATTCCGAACAGGATCGCTTTTATGATTTCTGACATCTCATCTTCCTTTCTTTTTGCTGTTTTGTGGCTTCCTGACAAAGGATTTCCTACCTTTTTTATCAGGATTCATGCCCGGAAACAGTATCAGTATAACCGATATACAGGTGCAAAACAATACACAATTCTCTTGACATTTGCGGTGGTTAAATCTATAATATCCGTTGAGGGATTTATTGGATGAAAGTAATTCACTAGTTATTAGAGATTATACTCACCCCTATATAATCTGTAATAACTGGTGGATTTTTTTAACTCAAAAGTCCACAATAAAATTTTATTATCTAATGGAGGTACCATCATGAACAAAGGTACAGTAAAATGGTTCAACGCTGAAAAAGGTTACGGATTTATCACAGGTGAAGACGGAAACGATGTATTTGTACATTTCTCCGCTATCCAGGGTGAAGGCTTCAAATCTCTTGACGAAGGTCAGGCAGTAACTTATGATTTAACAGAAGGTGCTCGCGGAATGCAGGCAGCTAACGTTGTTAAATGCTAATTGATCGGATGAACTGAAGATTCTCCAAAAAATACCGCTTCTCATTCATAAACAAATGAGGAGCGGTATTTTTCATTATGTTTTACGCCAGACATCAGGGAAGTCCTTTAAAATCCGGGCTTCCCTTTTTTTCTGATTCTCAAGAATGCCTCTGGTATTCTTGCTGCGAGTCCTGAAATTAAGAATCACTTCACAATCAGACAGTCTGTTTTACATCTGCCACATATTTCTTGATGTTTGACGCATTCACGTATTTCTTTGCTTTTGTGCCGTCTGTCACCACCAGTGTCGGTGCCTGCATGATGCCGTATTTTCTTACAAGATCCTGATTTTCCTCTGCATCGATGATCTGATAATCTTCTCCTTTGAGAATCTCTTTTGCGATCTTGCAGTTCGGACAGGTCTTTGTCGTGAACAGGTATTTCACGCTCTCCACCGGCTTGATCTCAACATCTTCTTTGCGTACAGTCACAAGGCTGGTCTTGACTTTTTTCATACAGGAATGCTCTACATCATAAAGTTTACGGTTTTTGTACTCCTGTGTCTTGCCGTCATTCCAGTTCTGAACCGGACGGTAGTAACCGGTGATTCTGCTGTAAACTTCGGATTTCTTACCGCAGATCGGGCAGGTGAAATGCTCGCCTGCAAGGTAGCCGTGTTCTTTACAGACAGAGTAGGTCGGTGATAGTGTGTAGTACGGCAGGCTGTAATTCTCTGCGATCTTGCGTACCAGTGCTGCGGCGGCTTTCCAGTTCGGCAGCTTCTCACCTAAGAATGCATGGAATACCGTTCCGGAGGTATAAAGAGTCTGAAGTCCGTCCTGAATATCCAGTGCATCGAAAATGTCCGCCGTATAGCCAACCGGAAGATGGGAGCTGTTTGTGTAGTACGGTGTATCACCCGGCTCGCCGGCTGTGATGATATCCGGATACTGCTCTTTGTCGTGTTTTGCCAGACGGTAGGTCGTGGACTCTGCCGGTGTTGCCTCCAGGTTGTAGAGATCTCCGTACTCTTCCTGGTACATCACCAGTCTGTCACGCATATGGTTCAGCACTTCTTTTGCAAAATCCTGCGTCTCCACATGAGTAAGGTCTTTGCGAAGCCATTTTGCATTGAGTCCGACTTCGTTCATACCGATCATACCGATCGTGGAAAAATGATTTGCAAAAGTTCCGAGGTAACGTTTTGTATAAGGATACAGTCCTTCGTCCAGCAGTTTGGAGATCACATCTCGTTTGATCTTCAGGGAACGGGCGGAAATATCCATCATACGATCCAGTCTCTTATAGAAATCCTCTTTTGTCTCGGACAGGTAAGCGATTCTCGGAAGGTTGATCGTCACAACGCCCACACTTCCGGTACTCTCTCCGGAACCGAAGAATCCGCCGCTCTTCTTACGCAGTTCACGCAGATCCAGACGCAGACGACAGCACATACTTCGTACATCGCTCGGCTCCATATCGCTGTTGATATAGTTTGAAAAATACGGTGTACCGTATTTGGATGTCATCTCAAATAACAGGCGGTTGTTCTGTGTATCGGACCAGTCGAAATCCTTTGTGATCGAGTAAGTCGGGATCGGATACTGGAAACCGCGTCCGTTTGCATCACCCTCGATCATCGTCTCAATAAAGGCACGGTTGATCATATCCATCTCTTTTTTGCAGTCTTTATAGCAGAAATCCTGCGGCTTGCCGCCCACGATCGCCGGAAGCTCGGCAAGGTCAGCCGGAACCGTCCAGTCCAGTGTGATGTTGGAGAATGGTGCCTGCGTCCCCCAGCGGCTCGGTGTATTTACGCCGTATACAAAAGATTCGATGCATTTCTTGACTTCCGGATAGTCCAGATTGTCCACTTTGACAAACGGTGCCAGATACGTGTCAAAAGAAGAAAATGCCTGTGCTCCTGCCCATTCATTCTGCATGATGCCGAGGAAATTGACCATCTGATTGCAAAGTACGGACAGATGTTTGGCCGGTGCCGATGTGATCTTGCCCTCAATGCCGCCAAGTCCCTCTGTGATCAGCTGTTTCAAAGACCAGCCTGCACAGTATCCGGTCAGCATCGACAGATCATGGATATGGATATCGGCATTCCGGTGTGCATGAGCGACCTCATCATCGTAAATCTCAGACAGCCAGTAGTTTGCCGTAACCGCTCCCGAGTTGCTCAGGATCAGACCGCCTACGGAATAAGTAACCGTAGAATTTTCTTTTACACGCCAGTCTTCTACTTTCACATAACTGTCCACGATCTCTTTGTAGTCCAGGATCGTAGATTTCATATTGCGGATTTTTTCTCTCTGCTTACGGTACAGAATGTACGCCTTTGCCACATCTGCATAGCCGGCCTGAACCAGTACATTCTCCACGCTGTCCTGAATGCTCTCCACATCGATCTTGTCGTCTTTGATCTTTTTCTGGAAATCAGCAGTCACTCGCAAATTCAGCAGATCTACCATGTCTTTGTTATACTGCATCTGTGTCGCATCAAATGCTTTCTCAATAGCGCACCCGATTTTCTGAAGGTCAAAGTCTGCGACTTCGCCGTCCCTTTTTACTACCTTAAACATATATATTATCTGCTCCTTCCGCATGATTATCGTCTTTCGCATCCGCCTCCCGGCAGATGCTGTCAGGAACTTATTCTAGCAGATTATCGTTTGCGAGTCAATGCAAAAAATACTATATCTTGGATTGTATTTTAAAAATACATACAAGATATAGTATTTTGTTTGTGTGATTTCTGACTTTTTAATATGCAACTTTGCCGTAAATCTCCGCCGGAACAAAGGCTTTTACGTAGATTCCGTCGCCCCTGTACTCCTCTTCCAGAAGCTGTCCTTTTGCCCGCACAATCTGGATCAGACCGGCCTTTTCATACGGAAAAACACGCTCTAAAAGGATACTTCTGGCACGCAATATCTTCTCCAGCTCGTCCTTCAGATCATCAAGCCCCTGCCCTGTTTTTGCGGAAATTTTTAAAGTTTTGTCTGCTTTCATGTCTTTTAAAATTTCCGGGTTTTCAATACGGTCCTGCTTGTTGAACAGCGTCAGGATCGGCTGATCCTTCACACCGAGATCTTTTAATGTCTCATAAACAACATGCATCTGTTTTTCCTTCTGCGGATTGGACGCATCCACCACATGGATGATGATGTCCGCATACTTTGCCTCTTCCAGCGTGCTCTTAAAGGCCTCGATCAGATGATGCGGCAGTTTGCGGATAAACCCGACCGTATCCGTCAGAAGAATATTCTGACCGCCCGGCAGTTCCAGAAGGCGTGTCGTCGGATCAAGGGTTGCAAAGAGCTTATCTTCCTCCAGAACACCGGCATCTGTCAGTGTGTTGAGCAACGTGGACTTGCCAGCATTGGTATAACCGACGATCGCCGCAACCACCATCTGGTCTTTTTTTCGTTTGCTCCTTATCAGCTCACGGTGCTTCTGCACCTGTGCAAGCTCTGCCTTGAGCTGTGAAATGCGGGCATGGATCAGTCGTCTGTCCATCTCCAGCTTTTTCTCACCCGGTCCTCTCGTACCGATACCGCCTCCGAGTCTGGAGAGCGAATTGCGAAGTCCGACCAGCCTTGCCGCACGGTAACGCAGCTGTGCAAGCTCAACCTGGATATTTCCCTCGCTTGTGTTGGCTCTCGCCGCAAAAATATCCAGAATGATCAGCGTACGGTCCATGACTTTGCAGTCCAGCTCTTTCTCCAGATTATTAAGCTGTGCCGGAGAAAGCTCGTCATCGCAGACAATGCCGGTCGCTCCCAGTTCCTCCATCAGAAGGGCGATCTCCTCGATCTTTCCTTTTCCGACATAAGTGCCCGGGTGGATCTTTTCACGATTCTGGATCACCCTTCCGACCACCAGTGCCCCGGCTGTCTCACAAAGCTCTGCAAGTTCATCCAGAGATTCTTCCACATCTTCCGAAAAACTCTCCTGAACGCCGACCAGGATCACCCTCTCTTCCAGTTCTTTCATGTCATATGGCTGCATAAATGATCCTCCTTCTGCATAATTATCTGGTCTTCAGGAAATTATTTTCCCGGATACCCGCCTCGTCCGCAGGATAATTTTTCACATATTCTGCTGCTTTTTCTTTTGCGGTCGCAAAATCCAGCTTCTTTTCATAGACAACAATCTCGTTAAAATACAGATCCTGTTTTCCTTTGTCGTTTGAAAGTGCCAGGCCTTTTGTAATGTTTTCCAGGGCACTGTCATAATTTTCATCCGCAATATCACACAGTACCATGCCATTGTATGCCTCCGGTGTCTCACCGTATTTGTCCATGTACTGCTGATAAAGCTGCCTTGCGTGTGCGGTGTCATCCTGCTTCATATAAGTTCTGCACAGAAGCATGGTCGAACGCTCATCCATGCTGTCTGCCATTTTATTCAGCTCTGTCTTTGCATCGTCATAATCGCCAAGAAAATAATAAATTCTCGCTTTCTGGTAGATATCTTCAGAATCGTCGCTGTTGATCGCCAGAGCCTGCTGAAGATAAGCATCCCCCTCTGCGGAAAGATTCTTGTCATCATAACATTCATAAATATTCAGAAGCAGATCGTAGTCCTGCGGAGATAATTTGACCGCAGTCGTAAAGTCCACACCTGCTTTATCCTTCTCATCCAGCTCCATATAGCACAGTCCCTGAAGATAATAAGCATCTGCACTGTCCCCGAAAGTCTGGATCGTATCGCAGACTTTGGCTGCCCCCTCGTAATCGCCGGACTGATACAGTGCCGTTGCCTTGTACATCAGAATATCTTTCCTCACATCTTTCTGCTTCTCTTTTGTCAGATCCACTGCACGGTCAAACGCCTCTACCGCCTTGTCGTATTCTCCAAGTGCCATATACGCCATGCCGCTGCCGCGGTAACTCTCCACGAGATGCTTCCCTTCCTGCTCTGCGGAAGAAAAGCTGGTCAGTGCCTCCTCATAATTGCCGCTGTTTATCTGTTCCATTCCCTGATCTATATAGTAAGTATCCTGCCCAAGCAAACTGCATCCGGTCATGGAAAGAGCTGCCGCTGTCAGAATGATCGCAAATCTTTTCTTCATAAGTATACTCCTCATCTATGTTTCTTTTCGTCAAAAAACCCTCTACAGTATAGCATTTGAAAAGCCGTACTGTAAAGGGTCGTTGTAAAATGTCAGGGGCAAACTTTGTATCTGTAGTTTGGCTGTATGAAAATTTTTAAGATATTTTTTCTGTTCAAAAGCTTTTCTGGCTGTTTGAGAAACGGAAATAGTTTCCGGAATTGTCATCGGAACCGCCGTAATTATACGGATCCTGTCCCTGGTTCTGATCCTGACTTTCGTCACTGCCGGACTGCGGGCTGCTTCCGCTTGTGCTGCTGTCCGCTTTTCCGAGGGTGACGGTAATGTTTTTTTCCGTATAACCATTGCCATCCGGTACCTGTAAGGTTACTTCTACTTCTTCGCCTGCTTTATAGTATTCCAGACGACTTTTCAGTTCGCTGATATCGCTGACGGATTTGCCGTCAAATGCAGTAATGATCGAGTTTGCTGTGATACCTGCCTGCTCTGCTGCCCCGCCTTCGGTTACCTGTGACACAAAGACACCGGACGGAATGCCATAAGCTTCTGCTGCCTCATCACTTACACCGGTACCGGAGATACCAAGGCTTGCTTTCTCATCATCGGAGACTTTTGTTCTTGTCGTCTCATTCATCAGCTCTTCAATCGTATCATATGCATCGTTCATAGAAATTGCATAACCCATACCTTCTACTTCTGTGGAAGCCAGTTTGGCGGAGTTGATACCGATAACTTCGCCGTTCATGTTCAGCAGAGCACCACCGCTGTTGCCAGGGTTGATGGCTGCATCGGTCTGGATCAGGCTGATACCGTCATAGCTTGCTTCACTGCTGTCTTCCGAATCCAGTGTACGATTTGTAGCACTTACAATACCGGTTGTCACAGACTGACCATATCCAAGTGCATTACCGATGGCTACAACCTGTTCGCCAACTTCCAGTTTGGAAGAATCACCGATCGTTGCCACAGAAATCTTCGACATCGTATCGCTTGAAATGCTGGAAAGCGGAACGGCTACAACTGCAAGGTCTTTATCAGAATCGGTTCCTTTGATCGTTGCCTCATAAGTTTCATTATCTACAAAGGATACCGAAACCGTCTCTGCACCATCAATGACATGATTGTTGGTGGCGATCAGCAGTTCGCTGTCATTCTTTCCGATGATGATACCGGAACCGGCACTTTCGACTTCCTGCTGCTGAATGGAATTACGTCCGCCGAACATTCCGAAATAATTTTCCACTTCCTGAACTGATTTGCTTGTGATAGAAACGATAGAAGGCATTGCGGATTTTACAATGTCAGTCACATCCATCGTACCCTTTGAAGTTGTGCTGGAAGTTGTTTTCAGAAGACTGCTCTTTGTTGATGTCGTTGCCTGTGCCTCTGTCTGTGTGGAAGTTCCGAACAGAGCATTTACTCCCTGATAAGATCCTGCTGCAACGCCTCCGAAGAGAACGGCACTTAATGCAATGGCTCCGACTTTCTTTGCAAATTTTACCATCTTTGCATTTGGTTTTTTGTGGTTCGGTGTGTTGTTGTTTTCATCAAATTCATAGTGATTGAATCCATCGTGATTCTCGTTGTTGTAATTGTTGTTATCGAAGTTATACATATCTGACATAATGACTACCTCCTGTATTTGCTCATCCGGTTTTCCTTTTCAGAAACCTGATGTTTATTATTCTTTGTTGTTCTTGTTCTTTATGTCTAACAGTATATCCGCGATTTGTGTTTGAAATGTTGTAAATATGTGATGAGTCTGGGGTGATTTTGTGAAGAAAGTGTGCCCTGGCGAAGACATCACTAATAGTAAAACAGTCACCGTTCTGGAGACTAAAAAAACTTCAGACAGAGTGAAGTTTCACTCTGTCTGAAGTTTTTTATAAGAAATATTATGTTTTTGTATAATACTGTCCGGATTACATCTCTGCTACTACGGTCTCGCCTGCAACTGCATCCATACCGGACATCAGTTTTACCGGTGGGCACTCATCGCCGTTGGTAACAATCAGCATTGTCACGTCACGCAGACCATGTGCTGCGATTGCAGATTTGCTGAAACCGATCAGGTTGTCACCTGTTTTTACTTTATCACCCACGGTTACATATGGTTTGAAGCCTTCTCCGTTCATGCCTACCGTATCTACACCGATGTGAAGCAGTAGTTCTACTCCATTGTCCAGTCTCATACCTACTGCATGGAAAGATCCGTCCATAACAACGGTGATTTCACCGTCAGCCGGAGCAGTCAGAACTTCGTTTTCCGGGATGATCGCAATACCGTCACCCATGATCTTTGCTGAGAAAACACCATCGTTTACTTCCTCAATCGGAATTACTTTTCCGGTCAGGTATGCTTTCATAGTTTTGCCATTTGCAGCTTCTTCTGATTTTGCAGCTTTTTTCTTGAAAAATGATAACATAATTTCCCTCCTGTTGTTTCATTAATTTTCACACTACTAGAGTAAATCATATCATAGATTGCAGAGAAGTTGCAAGGCTCAATCCATTATTTGTGATATTTTCTTACTAAGTCGATGTAATGTTTTGCCTGTTCCACGCATCCGTCCACACCGACACGACTGCTGTTTACCACCAGATCATAGTTTCTGGAATCTCCCCAGGCGATCGGGCAGTAACGATTGTGATACTGTTTTCTTCTTTTATCTTTTTCTTTCATGAAGCCCAGAGCATCTTTTTCGTTCATATTATAATATTTCATAATACGCTCTGCCTTCTGTGGCTTGTCACCACGGATAAAAATGGATACCATGCTTTCGTACTCACGAAGGATTGTCTCGGAACAACGTCCGACTACCACAAAAGACTCTCCTGATTTTGCTTTTTCTTTCAGGAAATCAAACTGCAGGTTTGCAACGTTCTGCTCCGGTGAACTGTTCAGTCCGCGAACAGTACGATACAGAAAGCGGTTCCATTTCAGTTCATCATATGCTTCGAGATCTTCACTTTTTAAATTTTTCTTTGTTGCGATCTCTTTTAACAGGTCATGGTCATACAGTGCAATGCCATAATCATCAGCAAGTTTCTGTGCGACTTCATGCCCGCCACTTCCGAACTCACGTCCTACCGAAATAATTAATTGTTTTTCCATTTTGCTCAGCCCCCTTTTATAGGTATAATGTTAAAGCCAAATGATGTCATACGTGACCCTGGCATCATAAATATCTGACGTAGATCATCGCCAGAGATATTGCTACTACTATTATAGTAGCAGGAGCCATATATTTGCAATACTTTCCCCATTTAATAATATGACCTTCTCTTGCTGCGGTTGCGATACCTACAACGTTCGCCGATGCACCGATCGGTGTTGCACTTCCTCCGATATCGGTACCGATCGCCAGTGCCCATGCAAGAACAGTCAGGTTGACACCGGCTACATCGGATGCCAGATCCGTGATAACCGGGATCATGGTCGCTGCGAATGGAATGTTATCGATAAAGGCACTTGCCACTGCAGATACGATAATGATAATAGCAATCATAACAGCAATATTTCCGCCACTGACAGATCCGATAAAGCCTGCCAGAATTTCCAGAACACCGGTTTCCTCCAGACCACTTACGACAACAAACAGTCCGACAAAGAACAGCAGTGTTTTGTAATCTACTTTTTTCAGAAGTTCCAGTGCATCTTTTCCTGCCACGATCAAGGTTACGATTGCAATAGCAACACCGATCGTCGATACAGTCAGCCCCGTCTGTGCATGTGATACCAGAAGCACGACAGCACACAGGAAAATAATACAGCTTGCGATAAATCCACGTTTGTCTGTGATTGCTTCCTTCGGATCTGGATAAGAAGCATGATCTTTTTTATTTGCCCCGTTCTTTTTCAGTTCTTTTCTAAATGCAAAGTAAAAATAGATAACGACAAATACCAGGGATACGACTGCCATCAGACCAGTATTGGTAATGAAGTCGGTGAAAGAATATCCCAGGGATGTACCGATGATAATGTTTGGCGGATCTCCGCACATCGTTGCCGATCCTCCGAGATTGGCACAGAAGATTTCCGATAAGATCATCGGAACCGGATCAAACTCCAGAAGCTGTGACAGTTCGATCGTAACTGCTGCCAGAAACAGGATAACGGTGATACTGTCGATGAACATAGCCAGTACGAAAGACAGCAGCATAAACGTCATAAAGATCGGAATAACCTGATATTTTACCATCTTTGCGATTTCCATGCAGAGCCAGCGGAAGAAACCGACTTTTGCCATACCTTCTACCATGATCATCATGCCGGCGATAAAAATGATCGTCTGCCAGTTGATACCGGAAGAAGCCTCGCTGGATTCACCTGCTGCATACCAGAATCCGGTTGTAAAGAAACTCTGTAAATTCAGGGTACGCATGATCGCCCCCATGCTGTGCATACCAAGCCCAAAGACCAGAAGCAGGGTCAGAAGACCGCACGCCAGCGTGATCCACTGCCTTTCCCAGATCTCCAGAATGATCAGCAGGAACATGGCAAGGAAAATGATGATTGCTAATACTTGTGCTAACATTTGTGTTCTCCTTTTTTCACATAATCGATATCCGCACCAAAAGCTTTGCAGATATCATCTTTCGTTTGTATCAGATGCTAAAAGCCAGTCTCCTGTGCTTTTGCCCATCCTGACTGTGAATATAGGAAATCACGAGATTTCGCTTTCTGGAACAGTGCTCATGTATGCTTCTTACATTTCGTTCAAAAAAGCAGAAGCAGCCGCACCAGATCGCTGACAGGAAAAACAGCATATGCAGACGCATATTGCCATCCCGAAACTCTCTGCTCCGCTCCAGAAAAATAAGGCGACTGATCCGCCTTGTATGTACTTCGTCTATTTCTGCAGACTCCTGTGCTCTTACAAGAGACATCTTCATAAGACATGTGGCTGTCTGGACAGATACCCTCTGCTGCTGAATCAACTCTGTTTTCATATGTGCCAGCCCGATCGTCGAAAAAATCAAAACTGCTACAACCACAAAAACCGGTATCACTCTTTTGCCAACTGACAGCCTCATGTCCTCACCTCCTGTAGTATGTCCGCTGTTTATCCGAAAATTCATCGTCAGTAAAGCGGACATTCACAATCCGCTTCTCTGCGTTCAAATTCCGTCATATTTTTCATAATATTTGACCGTTTTTGATGTTATTTTATTCCAGCAACAACTTTACAACTTTTTGAGGTATTTGACAATAGATTTTTTTAAGAAAATGGTTTATTTTTTTCATATACATTTTCCATTATCAAAATCTGTTTTAATATATTACACGCTCTTAATCATCTCTTTAATTTCAAAAAGAATCGATCATTATTCAATATGCAATGTTTTAGTAACATAACATTTGACATTCTCTCTCCCTGTGTTATAATCGTTACACATCTACAGCCCCTCAAAAGCTATATTAGACAGGATATTGAATCTCGTCACTGATACAGCTTTTTTGCTTATACAGGCAGAAGTTACATCACATCTGATATAGAGTAACAACATTTCAGGAGACATTTTATGATCACGATCACAGAAAAAACTTTGACAGGAATGACTTTCATCGACCTCTTTGCCGGCCTTGGCGGCTTCCGGCTCGCCCTGGAATCTCTTGGGGCAACGTGCGTATATTCCAATGAGTGGGACAAACCGGTACAGAATGTCTATAAAGAAAATTTTGGTGACCTCCCGGAAGGGGACATCACCAAAGTGGATGAACATACGATTCCTGACCACGACATCCTCTGTGCCGGGTTTCCGTGCCAGGCTTTCTCTATCAGTGGCAAGCAGCGTGGATTTGAGGACAGCCGCGGAACTCTTTTTTTTGATGTTGCCCGGATTATACGGCAGAAACATCCAAAAATCGTATTTATGGAAAATGTAAAGAATTTTGCTTCGCATGATAACGGACATACACTGGAAGTCGTAAAAGGCACTCTTGAGGAACTTGGATACACCTTTTTTAAAGATGTCCTGAATGCAGTTGATTACGGAATTCCTCAAAACCGGGAACGTATCTATATGGTCTGTTTTCGAAATGATCTGAAGATAAAGGATTTCTCGTTTCCAAAGGCTTTTCCACTCAAAAAACATGTTGAGGATTTTCTTCTGGAAGATGAAAGCCTGGTAGAAAATTTGTACATCAGTCGACCGGATACTTATTTTAACGGCGTTGCCGATACCAGTTACAGCAACAAACCGATAAGGCTCGGCATCGTGAACAAAGGTGGTCAGGGCGAACGTATCTACAGTACAAAAGGCATTGCCATCACCCTATCTGCCTATGGAGGCGGTATTTTTGCCAAGACAGGCGGATACCTGATTCATGACAGAACACGCAAACTCCATCCCCGGGAATGTGCCAGAATCATGGGATTTCCGGATTCTTACAAGCTCTGCCCAAGTTCCAGCCAGGCATACAAACAATTCGGAAATTCTGTTGTGATCGATGTGCTACAGCTGATCGGCATTGAGATTGGAAAGGTTCTGCCAGACTCCGAATCCTGACTTCTGATCATATCAATGCCGTAATAAATTCCTGATCTGTAAGACCCGAAGCATATTCATTTAACTTAACAGAAAAAATTACGTTTGCATTATATGTATTGGAAAGCTTTCTGATCTCATACCGCTCACCCCGTTGGGAAAACATGTATTCATATTCATTTAAAATAAATCTTTGATCATGATATGGCAGATTTGAAGTTATAAACAGTTTGTTTCCTTCTGTCTGTACATTACGGATTTCATAATCCTGTTTGAAAAGAAAATCTTTTACAACAGAAATCTGTTTTTTTCCAACGCCACTTGAGCCACTTCTTTTCACACGATAAGTGGCACTGATTTCAAAACACTCCCGAAATCGCCTGATCGGAATAATTTTAAATCCATTGGTGATAAAAAATCGGACATCTTTTTTTCGATAATGTTCTGCAATCCAGTCTGCAAAAATCTCCTGACCGCCCGGCATCATAATTTCTTTTCCTGCTGTCCCTGCATTTCTGTAGTCATCGAATTTCTGATTCATATATTCTATAATCATCTGTGCTGACGAATTAATACTATCTGTATTCTGCTTGCTATACTGAAATGTCTGTGTCATAATATCCGGTAATAAAACAAACTGACCGCACTGTGCCGGGGAATGTTTCGCCTCTATATAAAAGCAAAAACCTTGCCGTGTCTCCACCAAAATATCCGGAACGGTAGAATCTGCTCCGCCTTTGTGCGTAAATCTGGCATACATGCCATATGTTTTGTTCAAAAATTCCACACAATCCTGTTCAAACTTTTCCCATTTATTCATACTCTTCCACCATCGCCTCCTGATACGCAGCATATTTTTCTCTTTGCATCGCTTCTTTGATTTCCTGCAGTTCCGGCAGGTCGATCTTATCCAGTTTTCGGATTCGTTTCTCATCCAGCTGCACTTCGGATTTATATTTCTGATAATATTCTGCCTTGTATTTCCAGAAAATAAAATGTTCCGGATAGCGTTTTTTGAGGTTTTGTGCGATCTGCAGCCCCTCCGGGTCAAAATCGCCCGCATAATATATGGTACTGTTTTCTGTCAGTTTATCCAAAAGCACAAACACCGAAAACTTCGGCTGCCCGTTTCCACACAGAATAGTTCGATCCGGATACTTTTCCACAAGTCTTGAGAAAACCGCCGGATTTTCAACCATATAGATTTTCTGTTCTCCTGTGATTTTTCCAAGTCCGCCCAGTGTTTTTAAGGTCAGTTTCAATGGTTCTTTGCATCTGAAGAATCCTTCGATTCCGGGGTGGGGTTCTCCGTTTTCCTTCCATGCATGAAGTCCATACGTTAAAACATCGTTGGAAAGTTCATCTTTTAAAATCCCGGCTTCAAAATAAATTCTGTTTTTGTATTCGGCATTGGAAAGTCCGTTGCTTCGCTCTTTTTTCAGTTTCCATTTCAGATAGGATGACAGACATTTTTCTGCCGTTTCTCCTTCATCAAAATAGTGTGGATTTCCTGTGACTTTCGCAGCAAAAACAGCAAGCAATTCTCTTTTTTCGGACGCTGCCAGCGTTTCTGCTGCCCGGTCTGTCTTTTGCAGAAGATCTTCCAGTTCTTTTTTGTTTTCTTTATACTGCTGCAAAAGAAAAAGATAACTTTCTTTTCTGTTTTGCAGCACTTCAGAAATCCAGTTTCGAAAATCCGGATTTTTTAATTGAAGCTGAATATTTTGAAACCAGGATTCTCTTTGCTGTTCTTCTTTTTGTTTTTCTTCTTTCTTTACAAGCAGTGCTCTTCCTGTATAAAGCTCCAGGATTTCTTCCCAGGTGAAATTGCAGAAGCGGCTGCTTTGCAGTGCCTTTTCCATTTGTTTTGCCGTGACCCGCACATTTTTCTGCCCGGAAAAATCTTTCTGAAGAAAACCGCCAAGCTGCTCTTTTTCTTCTTTTGTGAGGTCATCCAGAAGAAAGGTTCCGCCGAAATGTCCGATCCCGGCATATTTTTCCTGTATTTTTGCAAACAGTTTTTTGTATACAGAACGTTCCAGGAAATAAGCCCTGCACTCTTTTTTATCATTTTCCATATATCTTTTACTCTCTTTTTACACTTCCTGACTTTAGATCTGTCATGAAGTATTGTTTTATCTTAGTCGGAAAAGACTCCCACTTCTGCAAGGTGAGTAATAACAAGTCTTTCTCAGTGGGAGTACAATTTCCGACTGAGATAAACGCTCCGCGAGAATGTGCAGTGATTCTGAGAAGAATATGTCAGCTTTCGCTGACCAGAATCACGCACCAAGTCTCACGTGCGTTCGACTTGAACTTAGTCGGAAAAGACTCCCACTTTTATAAGGACGAGCAACAATCATCTTCAGGTTTTATAGGTTCTTTTTGTGCTTATCTTTTGTTAACAATAGCATTGTATTTCTCCTGGTATTTATCTTCCATATCTTTCGGAATCTGGGCACCATAACATCCCCGATACCCCATCAGGCAGTGAATATTCACTTCTATAAGTTTTAAAATTTCTTCCGACTTATACACATTAAATACCAGGTCTGCAAGTTTCGCTATCTGATCATTGAGAGTCATATTTTCAAACTCTTTCCCAATGCCATCACAACACCTGGAAACTTCTTCATATTCCTTTTTAATCTCATTTTTATATGATGATAAAACTGAGTTAGCTTCATCATCTGCAAGATTCATCAATATTTGGATATCCTGTTCGGCACAGGCCAAAGTGCACCTCACCTGATTTATATCCTGCCCAAATTTTGTCCATGCCTTCATCAATTGATCGTGGGACATATCAACAAATGAGATATCTGGACCTAGGAGCTCTTCCGATATAACATCTTCAAATATGTCATCTTTATATGCGTCATAGACCAATACATCCGGTACACCCTCAAAATCACAAATATATTCTATTCGGTCTTTCTCTTCTTCATAGCTTTCTACAAGCCGTCTCATACTGTCCATTTCAGACTTCTTATCCTGCTCAGGATCATAAACCTTGACCGTTTCATACGTTTCTTCCGGCAGACTATCATTGTAGGCATCTGCCATATCTGCACCTTCTGCGTCTAATATTTCTTCCCAACCCATAATAAATTTCTCCTTTTCTTAAGTACTTTTCATTTGTCGATTTTATTTTATCATATCATAATACCTGTCTGTAATCCACGTGGAATGAAATGTCATTCCCTTCTTTCCTTTATTCATACTCCTCCACCATCGCCTCCTGGTACGTGGCATACTCTACCATACTCCTTCCGAAACTTACTCTGTCTGATTCACATCTTTTTTTGTTGTCATCTGCCTGACCGTTCCATTCCATGTATAACGGATGACAGTCACAAATTTTGCATTTTCCGGACGTACCAGCTGATAAATGGCAAGTGCCGGAACCGTCTCGTAGTCTCCCCACAAGATCTGAGAATTGATCATAAAATTAAAATCAAATTCTACCATAAGGCGGAACATATCACGGATGTTCATCTCATCCACCCCGGCAAATGCCTCATCCAGGGAGATCAGCCTTGGGGCATCCCCTCTTGCACCTGCATATTTTGCGACAACGGCTGAAAACAACGGCACATACATCGCCATTGCTTTTTCACCGCCGCTGAACGTGAAGAATACACGGTCTGTCAGTTCCCGCTTTTTCTCGCCGGTCTTCTGGCATTCCAGCTGGAATTCAAACCACTTGCGATAATCCAGAACTTCCCGCATGATTGCATGGAAGGACTGCATATTCGCTGTCTCATCGGCTTCCTTTCTTGCCTCGGCAATCTTGGAGCGGAAATGTCTGGATAACTGTTCGACTTCTTCCGGACGCATGATCTCGGCATCTTTCTGAAGCAGATCCACCAGTGTTTTTGTATCCATCTGTTCTTCTTTGTCTGCCCGCTTGTTTTTCCAGCGAAGGCTCAGTTTCAAACCGCTGGAAGTTTTCATAGGCTCCATCAGATCGTTCATTTTTTCCACCCAGCGTTTGCTCGCCTGGATTCTGGCACGGATCTTTTTGCTGATCGTATTGGCAAGGATATCGTGAACTACCCATTGTCTAAAGCCAATGGGCTTCCTGCTTCGCAGACCTCGTAAC
>OGQY01000040.1_pt1 | contig 108444 bp, 121 predicted proteins | sample 1553361 | NCBI WGS metagenome assembly OGQY01 (sample SAMEA2579963, study PRJEB22360) | human gut metagenome | reverse complement strand
GCTCCGTAGATGTGGCCCGGCACATGGAGGTGTCAAAGCCCAGCGTGTGCCATGCGGTGGCTACCTTGCGGGACGGCGGCTTTCTCACAATGGACGAAGATCACTTTCTCCATCTGACCGATGTGGGCCGCGAGGTTGCCGAAAAAATCTATGAGCGCCATTGCTTCTTTACCGAGCAGCTTATCGCAGCGGGCGTTGATCCCAGGATTGCGGAGGCTGACGCTTGCCGAATTGAACATGTTATCAGCAACGAAAGCTTTTCACGGCTGAAAGAGGCAGCCTCACAAGAGCAAGAATAAAAAGAGACAGAAGCGTAAGACAAAAACCGTAGGACCGTAATTTCAAAGTCCTACGGTTTTTATTGTAATGTTAAAATGCGTTGCTTGTAGCAACGGGCAGTTTTGCTTATAATAGTGATGACAATAAAAAGAAAGGAGGCGGTCCCCGATGCTCAATGAAAATATTAGGGCTCTTAGAAAATCAAAAGGACTTTCACAGCAAGAGCTTGCCATTAAGCTGAATGTCGTGCGGCAGACCATTTCTAAATGGGAGCAGGGATTGTCGGTTCCGGATTCTGAGATGTTGATTTCCCTGTCGGAAGTACTTGAAACACCTGTAAGCAAGTTGCTGGGAGAAACTGTTGCTGAAACGGAGGCTGATAACATCAAAGCCATTTCCGAAAAACTGGAAGTGATAAACTTGCAACTGGCGCAAAGGAAGACCACAAGAAGAAAAGTGATTCGTTGGTTGCTTATTTCGTTGTGTGCAATTATAGTAGTGGTTTTTGTGGCCGTGGGAATATTAAATAGTCCCTATTTGGGTTGGGATTATAGTGCCCCTGAAACCGCTGTTCTCGGAGTGGCTTTTCACTCATTTGAATGGCTGTTTGTCAGAGTAGCACCGATTATCTTTATTGCCGCGATTATTGGAATTTTCTTTACATTCAAGAAGGAATGAATTGATAGACAGGAGTGTTTCTAAAATGAAGAAAAAGATAATCGGAATCATTGCTGCAATTGCGGTTGTGCTGGGACTGGGTCTCATAATTTGTAATCAGATAATACCTAACGAATATGAGCCGGCTGATGATGAAATAGCCCTGCACATACAATTAGATGTAGGAGAAGATATTGGATTACTGGTTTATGACTATCGTGTCAATGGCCATGAATACAGCGGAGGCATATCAAATGCGGACAGATCGTTAATCAAGCACGATTCTGATAACATTGTGGTGTGGAATAAGGAGGAACTAAGTAACCTCTCTGATGCTTGCGAGCTGTCAGTGCAATTCCGCATCATAACCGAATATGTGGCGCCCAATTATGAAAATGTATATCCGGATGACATCACTAAATATATGGAGCCTATCTCATGGGAAGCCCGCTTTGGCGAATCGTATTTTATTACCATTACTGGGGATAAGATTAACGGATATAAAGCTGTATTGAACTAACCTTATCTAAGGATATAGCCAAGTCAGCCGAGCCGGTCAATGGTCAAGATGAGCGTTTTTTATGATGCTTGGGAAATGTATTAGGGACGGATTTGTTTCCGTCCTTTTTTCATTGCCATTATCTCGACCATATTGAGCGATACATAGACAGTATAATTGAACCTAACAGAACTGAAAATCGCCTAATTAGAAATTGATTTAGGAGAAAATACGCCTATGCCGTTGATTTTCACCTAATACTGTGTTATAATTAGGTGAAAAGAATGGAGGTAGGAGAATGAGACGGTTTAACTACGATACATTAAAAGACCGGAACTGGGATTCGGAAATTCTCGGCTTGGTTGCTCAAATACATGAGTTCAAAGGTCGGCAGGAATTATATTTGAAGCAAAAACCAGCTGCGCTCGATAAATTAGTAGAAATTGCAAAAATACAGAGTACAGAGGCATCTAATAAGATTGAAGGCATTGTAACTACGAGTACCCGGATGCAGCAGCTTTGTCGGGATAAAACAACCCCGAGAAACCGTGATGAGGAAGAAATTATGGGGTATCGGGATGTGCTTAATACCATTCATGAAAGTTATGAGTATATTCCGATTCGAGCATCCTACATTCTCCAGCTACACCGTGATCTGTACAAATACTCCGGAAAGGATATCGGAGGGCGTTTTAAGAATACGCAGAATATTATTGCTGAGACAAAAGCAGACGGGACACAGGTTGTGCGCTTTACCCCCCTGCCGCCCTATGAAACTCCGGCTGCGATAGATGCAATCTGCGAGAGTTTTAATCAGGTGATTGATTCCTGTGTAATAGACCCGCTGGTATTGATCCCGGTTTTCATCCATGACTTTTTGTGTATCCACCCTTTCAACGATGGCAATGGCCGTATGTCAAGACTGCTTACGACCCTGCTCCTTTATAGATGCGGATATATGGTGGGCCGCTATATCAGTATTGAGAGCAAAATCGAGAAGACAAAGAGTAATTACTATGATGCACTTGAGAAAAGCGGAATCGACTGGTATGAGGAAAACAATGATCCTTCTCCCTTTATTAAATATATTCTCGGCATTATTTTGGCATCTTATAGAGATTTCGAGAGCAGAATGAGCCTTGTAGATGAAAAACTGCCTGCTATTGAACAGGTCCGGATGGCCATAAAAGAAAAAATCGGGAAGTTTACGAAGAGTGAGATTATGGAACTGGTTCCCGCTGTGGGAAAGGCTTCTGTGGAAAACTCTTTGAAGAAACTTACTGAAGAGGGATTTATTGAACGCCACGGGAAAGGCAAGTCTACTTTCTATACCCGTAAAGATATCTGACAGCATGATTCCATTACGAACAGAAAGGAGTGACAGTACGATGTACCGCATCTTGATTATAGAAGATGATTTTTCGCTTGCAGAAGCGATGAAGAAGCAGATTGAGTCCTGGGGCAATGAAGTGGTATGCGTGCAGGACTTTCAGAATGTGCTTACGACCTTTACCCAGTGCAATCCCCATCTGGTACTGGTAGATATTATGCTGCCGTTTTTCAATGGGTATCACTGGTGTACCGAGATCCGGAAAATCTCACAGGTCCCGATTGTGTTTATCAGCTCGGCTTCTGATAATATGAATGTCATTATGGCCATGAATATGGGCGGAGATGATTTTATCACAAAGCCGATTGACCTTGATGTAATGACCTCGAAGCTACAGGCAATTCTGCGCCGCGCCTATGATATGGGTACACAGATTCCCGTATTAGAGCATCGGGGTGCCATACTGAATCTGAATGATACGAGTCTCACCTACAATGGGGAGCGCATCGAACTGACCAAGAACGATTTCCGCATCTTGCAAACGCTTCTTACAAATAAGGGCAAGGTGGTCAGCCGTGATACGCTGATGACAAAGCTGTGGCAAATGGACGCCTATGTAGAAGAAAACACATTGACCGTCAATGTGAACAGACTCAGAAAAAAACTGGAAAACGCAGGGCTGACCGATTTTATTAAAACGAAAGTAGGCAGCGGCTATATCATAGAGTGAGGCAGTCAATGAAACAGGATAAGTGGTATTATGTATTGGGGCGCTATTTGCGCCAGCATCTGTCTTCAGGTGCGGTTTTCCTTGGATTTGTGGCTATTTTCGCTGCCATATTCCGGTTATATGACCTGGAGACGGAAGCAGTACTTTATGCTGCAGGACTCTGCCTTCTTTTTGGAGCAGCAGTGCTGACGGTTCATTTTATATTTTATTTGAAGAAACATAGAGAGAGGATGCGGATCCTCCAAAACATCCGTCTGCTCGTAGACGAGCTGCCTGAGCCGGCAACACTGGCCGAGGAAGATCTGCAGGAAATGATCCGGGAACTGAAAAGACTCAATGAAGTTACGGAAACTGCCCGCCAGACGGAACGCAGAGAGAGCCTGGATTATTACACGACTTGGGTCCATCAAATCAAGACTCCTATATCCACTATGAAAATGATACTGGAGAGCGAAGATACGGACGAGCATCGTGAGCTTTTGGCAGAGCTGTTCCGGATTGAGCAGTATGTGGAGATGGTGCTGAGCTATCTGCGTCTGGGAAGTGAACACTCAGATTATGTGTTCAAGGAATATGACCTCGATAAGATCATCAAGCAGGCCATTCACAAATATGCGCCGCAGTTTGTCCGTCGCAGGATCCGCCTCGAATATACGCCTGTGGATATCAAAGTACTGACAGATGAAAAATGGCTGCTATTTATCATAGAACAGGTTCTGTCAAACAGCATTAAATATACCAAGCAAGGCTCTGTAAGGATTACGGTAACACCGGATAAGGTCCTGAAGATTGCGGACGATGGCATTGGTATTGCCGCAGAGGATCTGCCGAGAATCTTTGAAAAAGGCTTTACAGGCTATAATGGCCGTTATAATAAGAAGTCCACGGGACTGGGGCTGTATTTATGTAAAACGGCAGCGGACAGGCTTTCACATAAGATGAGCGCTGAGTCCACGCCGGGCAAGGGAACAGTGATTTCCATCGATCTGCATACTGACGAGCTGAAGGTAGAGTGAGGCTCATCATACAAAAATGTCACATCAAACGGCTGAAATGTCACGCGATTCAATGTCGCTGGCTTCAGTCGTTTTGCTATAATGGGGACACGAAAGAAACAAGGAGGTCATTGATATGGCAGCAATTTTAGAGGCGAAAAGCCTTCAAAAAATCTATACAACACGATTTGGCGGAAATCAGGTGCAAGCTCTATCGAATGTGTCCTTTTCTGTGGAACAGGGTGAGTATGTCGCAATCATGGGTGAATCCGGATCTGGCAAAACCACGCTACTCAATATCCTGGCGGCACTTGATAAGCCCACGAGCGGCGAGGTTCTGCTGGACGGCAGGAGCCTTTCTACTGTAAAGGAAAAAGAAATCGCCGCCTTCCGCAGAGATAACCTTGGCTTTGTGTTTCAGGACTTTAACCTGCTGGATACATTCAGTCTTCAGGACAATATCTTCCTGCCCCTGGTGTTGGCCGGCAAGGGCTATAAGGAAATGAGCCAGCGCCTTCAGCCAATAGCAAAAAAGCTCGGTATTACAGAATTGCTGGCAAAATACCCGTATGAGGTCTCCGGCGGACAGAAACAGAGAGCAGCAGTCGCCCGCGCACTCATTACCAACCCGAAGCTGGTGCTTGCGGATGAACCGACAGGTGCGCTGGATTCTCGTTCCACAGACGGGCTTTTGAGGGTCTTCAACGACATTAACCGCGACGGTCAGACAATCCTGATGGTAACGCACTCCACAAAGGCTGCCAGTCATGCGAGCCGTGTGCTGTTTATTAAGGATGGTGAGGTATTTCATCAAATTTATCGCGGTAATCATACGAATGAGCAGATGTATCAGAAGATATCCGATACCCTGACACTGCTGGCAACGGGTGGTGAACAGTATGAATAATCGCTTTTTCTCCAAACTGGCCGCAAGTAATATCAAGAAGAACGGGAAGGCGTATATTCCATATATCCTGAGCTGTGTGATGACGGTTGCATTGTTCTATATTGTAAAGTCATTATCCTATAATCCCGGTCTTAAAAATATGGTCGGTTCCAGCACAATGATGACGATGATGTCGATGTGCAGCGTGATTATTGCGCTCTTTGCGATTGTTTTCCTGTTTTATACCAACAGTTTTCTGATGAAACGAAGGAAGAAGGAATTCGGCGTCTTTAATATACTGGGTATGGAAAAATCCCATATTGCCAAAACAATGGCCTGGGAGAATTTCTATGTAACCCTTATCAGTATTGTGGGCGGACTTGTGATCGGCCTTGCGCTGGATAAGGCAATGTTTTTGCTGATTGCGCAGGTGCTGAACGAAGAGATTACTCTTGGCTTCTTTATTTCAGATAAAGCAATCATCAGCACAATAGTAATGTTCTGCGTTATCTTCCTGCTGATCCTTCTGAATTCAATCAGGCAGATCCATACAGCGAATCCGATTGAGCTTGTCACTGCAGGGAATGCCGGTGAACGAGAGCCTAAGACCAAATGGGTTCTTGCCATTTTGGGACTATTGAGTCTTGGGGCTGGTTATTATATTGCGCTGACAATCGAAAACCCCCTAACCGCTTTGGTATACTTCTTCTTTGCGGTGATACTGGTCATTATTGGAACCTATATGCTTTTTACCGCAGGTAGCATTGCGCTGCTGAAAATCCTGCGAAAGAACAAAAAGTATTACTACAAGACCAAGCACTTCACGAGCATATCAGGTATGATTTACCGTATGAAACAGAACGCTGTAGGTCTTGCGAACATCTGTATTCTGTCAACAGCGGTCCTTGTGATGGTATCTTCCACATCGTCGTTGATGCTTGGTTTGCAGGATGTGATTGCTACCCGGTATCCGGATGATTTTATAGTCTATTCCAATGAGACATCGGAAGAACGGGCATATGAATCTTTTGATACGATTCGTGAACTGCAGGAAGAACAAAATCTGAATGTCACAAGTGAAAGAGAGTATCGTTATCTCGTATTTCCGGCTTTTATAAACGGAGACACTTTTGAAGTCACTCGCGATGCGAATTTTTCGTCGTTGGGGAATCTCAATAACCTGATTTTTGTCTCGCTCTCAGACTATAACCGAGTTATGGGAACAGATAAAACATTGGCTGAAAATGAAGTTCTCATATATTCGGATCGCCTTCAGTTTGATTCTCCGACACTCAAGATCTTTGACCGGGAATACTCGGTGAAAGAGAAGATTGATGAATTTATCGGAAACGGACTGATTGTGGCCGTTGCCGCCAACACACAGTTTATCGTTCTTCCGGATGGGACAGATATAGATGAACTTTATGCGCTGCAAAAAGAAGCGCTTTCTGATGGGGCCAGCGAGATACAGTATTATTACGGGTTTAACTCCGATGCAGATGAAGAAACACAGCGCATTTTCTACAGAACTTTGCTGGAGGATTATGTAGGCCACGGATATGAAGGAACGATAGAATCGAAAGCCGATTCCAGAAGCGAATTTGTCGGTCTGTATGGCGGGTTCTTTTTCATCGGTATCTTCCTGGGCGTATTATTCATCATGGCAACGGTGCTGATCATTTACTACAAGCAGATTTCCGAAGGCTACGATGACAAACAGCGATATGAGATTATGCAAAAGGTTGGAATGACGCATCAGGAGATTAAGAACTCTATTCATTCTCAGGTGCTTACGGTATTCTTCCTACCGCTGATTGTCGCAGGGATCCATATCGCCGTAGCATTCCCGATCATTAACAAGCTGCTCGCGCTGCTCAATCTTTTGAATGTCCAGCTGTTCCTGACCTGCACAGTGGTATGCTATGTGGTGTTTGCAGTTATGTACTTGCTTATTTATCTGCTGACAGCGAGAACCTATTACAAGATTGTCAGCAAGTAAGGGGGCTGTTATGGCAGCGAGAAAATTATACAGAATCAGAGAAGGCAAAGTGTTTACCGGCGTATGTGGCGGTATTGCAAAACACTTTGATGTAGATCCGAAACTTGTTCGGCTACTCTTTGTGGTATGCTGTTTAGCATTTGCCAGTGGGATTATGGCGTACATCATATTTACGATTTTTATCCCGAAAGAGCCAAAGTGATTTTAGGAGTAAGGAGAAATCTATCATGGGAAACAATTTTAATATCAGCGGAGTATGGCAGAGTCTGAGTGATCTTTGGCTTCCTATTGCCCTGGCGATAGTAGGCATCATTATCTTGATTCTTCTGATCCGCTTTATTATAAAGAAGAAATGGGCTGGTGTCGTTACAACGGTTATTATTGCGGCGCTGGTGGTCGGAGGCGGTATCACATATCGTCTTCCCCATGCTCTGAGTAACATCCAGGCCGATGAGATTTCAAAGATTGAAGTCTCAGATGTGGAGGTAACGGATCCGGCGCTGATTCAGGATATTCTGGATGAGCTTAACAGCTCGGAATATAAAAGAGCTTTGCCTTCCGGCATCGGCGGCCGGGAACAATATTCTGTCGAGATTTACGATAAGAATGGTGAAGTAGAACTCAGTTTGGGAATCGCAGATGAGTCTATGGTGAATACAGGAACCTTTTGGGAGCAGCGCGAAAATGGGAAACTGGATCTGTCTCTGTTTCAAGCGATTACAGAGGAGGCGCCGGCAGAATGAAAAAGCTAATTGCATTTGCGCTGTTACTATGTGTGGCACTATCCTTTACAGGATGCCAGTTTAATTATGAGAATCCGTCAGAGGTGCTGGAAAAATTGGAAGGATGGGCTGAAAATCTCGGTCAGTCTCAGATCACGGAAGACGGAGATCTCATAGGGGAACGAATTCTTTCTGAAGACTCCTATGTCGGCAGGTACTGTGCCGATGGTGAGGATGAGACAGGTAAAGATGTCGTTTTCGGAGGCGCATCAATTGAGAAACGCCAATTAAGGGTTTATGGTACGATTACAACCGAGTCTGGGAAAGCGACTATCCGGATCCGCCAAAACTGGGATGTGACGGAATTAGAAACAGATGAAGATGGTAATTTTGAGACGAATCTGAGTCTTGATAACGGTGGTAATTATATTATGGTCAATTACGAGGACTTTACCGGAAGCATTGAGTTGTATTCCGAGTATGAAGGAGCAGAAGGAAGTGCATTATGAATGGCGAAGCAATGTTAATTCAACGGGAGCCTATCGGCTGGAAAACAAAAAAAGCATTCCGTAAACTGCTGAGCCAGGTGGTCCTGTGGGTTAGCGTTGCCATTATCGCCATTATAGCAGTACCCACTAGTGTTTTGGTACTTGCAATAACAGGGATATGGTCTTTGGCAGACCGTATCCTTGTAAAGCTTGAAAGAAGGGAGTGACGGTATATATGAGGACAATACTCAAAGGGATAGGGAAATTGTTCTGCGCGCTGGTCTCGATTTTACTTGTGGCAGTCCTTATTATAGGCGGTTGGTTCGGTGTTCAGGGATACAATATGTATCAGGACGCAGTAGAAGATATGCCTATCAGCGAAAAAGTAGAAACAATCCGGGCTATGGACAACTTCGTAGAGTATGAGGAATTACCCAAGATTTACATAGATGCTGTCATTTCCGTTGAGGACAAGCGGTTTGAAGAACATCACGGAGTAGATTATCTGGCAATTTGCCGGGCGGTTTGGAATGACATTCGCACTTTCTCTTTGGCGGAAGGCGGCAGCACTATTACCCAGCAGCTGATGAAGAACGAGTATTTTACCCAGGAGAAAAAGCTGGAGCGCAAATTTGCGGAGATTTTTGCCGCTTGGGACATAGAGAAGCAGTGTAGCAAGGAAGACATTTTTGAATTGTATGTCAATACCATTTATTTCGGCAGCGGGTACTATGGGATTTACGATGCTGCTGAAGGATATTTCGGGAAGGAACCGTCAGAGCTGAGTGAGTATGAGGCGGTCATGCTTGCCGGCCTTCCCAATGCGCCTTCGGCTTATTCACCGGATACCAGCCCGGAACTGGCTAAGCAACGGATGAGGCAGGTTCTTGATAGAATGGTCGAGTGCGAGGTCATAGACCAGACTGAAGCGGATAATCTGCTCGCTCAGGCTGATGAATAGAAAAAAACAGATCAAAGCGTAAGACAAAAGAAAAAACCGTAGGACTGCAACTTAAAAGTCCTACGGTTTTCATTATGGTCTGGAACTCATTTGTGGATTTTGGAATCATTCGACAGTTACTCGTAAAGAGCCGCAAAAATCATCACCTTCTAAGGTAAGATAGTTATCACCTTCCTCAAGCGTAACGGAATATGTGCCTGTATCGCTTGCATCGGCGATGATTTTTTCCTCCTCTTTATCACGCCAGTAAAATCGAACTGTGCCGGAATCAACTGTCAGCTGATAGGTCACGGTGAGGTCGCTGCCTTTGTCCCGTTCCAGAGCTGTGCCTCCGAAAATGTACTCTTCCCCATTAAAATCCTCGTAGTCTGCAACATAGGAGCCGGTATAGGTGTCATCCCCTTTGGTCTTATCGCCCTGCAAATCATTCTCATCCGTAAGCGCATACTTGCTGAAATGCTGGAGCATATCGTTAAAGCCGTTTATGACATTATCTTTTACATTATCTCCGCTGCAACCTGTGATGGTAAGGATCAAACACAGGGAGAGAAGCGAAACGGTCAAAATTCTTTTCATATCATCACCCGCCAATCCTTGTGATAATATTCATAGCGATGATCGCAATCGCACCAACCGCGTAAATGCTGTTGATCACGACACATATCTGCATCAGTTTTGATTTTACCTTGCCTTTGGTATAAGCCAGGATAGAAAAGATACCTGAAAAAATCATAAAGGCGGCGTAACTGTAGACCATGATCTCCGCTACCGGAGACTCTAATGCCCAATCGAAGGTGCGCAGCGGCAGGATCGTCCACGGGACAAACAGCATAATAGTAGAAATGGCGGTTAATATTTTGTTTTTCATTGTAGTTATCTCCTTTCAGATGCGCCGAATCGAATACAGGATACGGCAAGCGCTAAAATTGTGATCCCGATTGCAGCGGGCAGCCAGGGAAGCCAGGCAATTTGTGTTTCATAAACCCCTTCCGCAGCTCTCCCGTAGGCTACCATTAACAGATAGAACGGATAGCTCATCGGGTAGGCAAACCAGATTTTCGTATTGATCATGAGTACGGAAGGTACAATGGAAGCCAGACCAATGCCCACCGAAAAAATGGGAGACTGAATGACGGTGGAAATTGCCCAGTACACGGCAGCCATGGGAATGGCGGCGGCGTATAGGCTGCATACAATTTTGCAGACATATAACGGCTCAAGGACGAAGTTATAGTTCTGCGTGTTTGTTACGATTGCCGCGCAGATATAGTACGCTCCAATGGACATAACCATCTGTACTGCCGCCAACATCAGCAAAACAGTAAATTTCGCAAGGCACAATTTGGTTGTACTGATCGGCAGGGAAAGCATTTTCAAAATCCCTTTGTTTGAGCGTTCCGTCTGGCTCAGCAGCACGGTGCAGATCACCAGTGACGCCGGAATCATAAACCAAACCATACCCATAAAGCCTTGAATGAAAAAGTTGTTTTCAGGAGTGATGGGGATTCCTCTTAAATCGAAGTTCATATCCGCATTGAGAATACCCGGAATCCACATCATAATGACGGGAATCAGTAAGATCAATAAGATTTTAGAACGCCGAATCTTTTTCAGTTCCACCCCGACCAAGGATACGAAACTCATTCAAAACACCTCCTTACTTTCAGATAAAGCACCTCCGCAATGCCGAATACAACCGTTTCGATCCCGCAAACAACCGAGAATAATGCAGTACGGCTATTTTCTATTGCTCCGGCAAGTGTTTGATACGGAGAAGCAAACGGGAACAGGCTTAGCACGGTGTTATCCTGCGGGAAAATGGAAAGGGTGAATACAAGGATCACACCGATACCAAGGGATACCCACATATTCTTACAGGCAGACGCAATGACCAGCATCAGCATGACAGTTGGCAGCGAAACAATAATTTGGAAACCTGAGGTTTTCAGTATTTCGGTCAGATCAAATAGATAGCCTGGAAACCAGTACTTGGCGCAGCCGACTAAAACCGCCATTTCAATGACCACCATGGCTGACAAAACCAGAGCAGCAATCACAAATTTACTGAAAAACAGATTTCCCTGGCGGATCGGAAGCACCGACATTTTCTGCATCCCATTATCGGCATATTCCGTGTGGTACATCATACAGGCGCCGCAAATGGAAATGAGAATATTCAGCATGGCCATCATCTGCCAGTTGGCAGACATCAATATCTCCAGTGGATTTCCGGAGAGCGAAGTCATTTCCTCCGCTTTTACCATCATATAGACAACCGGAAAAGCAGCTGCAAGGAAACCTCCTGCTAAAAACGCGGGAAGATAACCCGTGCGTTTCAGCTTTTTGGATTCTATAGCAAGGCTCATCTTGTACCTCCTCTCCGCTGATTGTCTTCATCAATCATAGCAAGGAAAGTATCTTCCAGATTGTCTGTGGGGAATCCGGCAGCACGGGCGCTCCTTTTCAGATCATCCATTGTTCCTTCAAATAAAAGATGCCCGTGGTTCAAAATCCCGATATCATCTGCCATAAGCTCTACCTCGGGAAGCAAGTGGGATGAAACCAGCACCGTGCAGTCATATTTCTGCGGAAGAGAGCGGATCAAGGTGCGTATCTCGTGAATGCCCACTGGATCAAGTCCGTTGGTCGGTTCGTCCAGGATGAGTATAGGAGGTCTTCCAATGAGGGCTTCTGCCAGTCCCAGCCGCTGTTTCATACCCAAAGAATATTTTTTGGCGAGCCGTTTACGGAACTGTGTCAGACCGACAAGCTCCAGAGCGTCGGAAACGCTGCTTTTGGGCAGACCAAGGATTTTGCGGATGATTTCCAGGTTTTCCTCTCCGGTCAGATTCCCGTAGAAGGCGGGCGCCTCAATAAACGATCCGACTTCCTTTAAAATAGCAACTCGGTCTGACGGATATGTTTTTCCGTCAATATGAAAGCTGCCGTCTGTGGGCTGTGTAAGGCCGAGAAACATTTTCATTGTCGTAGATTTTCCCGCTCCGTTGGGACCTAAGAAGCCATAAACGCTTCCTTTGCGAATATGAAGATTCAGATGGGATACCGCTGTGAAATCTCCATAGGTTTTTGTTAGATTCTGGGTTTCAATTATATTCATATTGAGTAGTCTCCTTTCCTTTGTTGTCTTTAGTATAAGACCGCAACCTTGCGCCAACCTTCTCCCTACTTTACATTTACCTTACATTTGGGAATGGTCGTCGATATTCTTCAATGATGTGATATAATAGAGAAAAAGGAGGAAATGGATGATGGAGTATGATTACTTGAAATATAAAAAAATCCTCATCGTAGACGATGAGGCTGATTTACTGGAAATGGTGACATCGATTTTAGAGCAGGACGGTTTCAAAGCAATCAAAACTGCAGGAACAGTGTCCGAAGCTCTACATATGTGTAAGGAGTGGAAGCCGGACCTTGCCATTCTGGATGTCATGCTGCCGGACGGGGACGGCTTTTCCTTATTTGAGCAAATGCGGACTTTTACGGAAGTCCCCGTCCTCTTTTTAACGGCTCGTGGGGAAGATGAGGACAAGCTGACAGGCTTAGGACTTGGCGCGGATGATTATATGGTAAAGCCATTCCTGCCGAAAGAATTATCCCTGCGTATCGGGATCATTTTGCGACACTACTACAAAGGGGAAAATCCGATTGTTCAGCTTTCCGGAAGCCAAATCGATTTTGATCGGGCGGAAGTTATAAAAGAGAATGAACATTTTCCTCTGACCGCGAAAGAGCACGATATTCTGCTGGCTCTTTACCGAAACGCTGGAAGAATTGTAACCATAGACCAGCTTTGCGAAGCTGCATGGGGAGATAATCCATACGGATATGAAAACTCGTTGATGGCGCATATCCGCAGAATCCGGGAAAAAGTCGAAGCGAATCCGTCAAAGCCGGTATCCCTGATTACGGTCAAAGGGCTGGGGTATAAGCTGGTGCTGGAGGGATAAGCGATGAAAAGTACATTCAAACTTGTCCGGCGGTTTATTAAAATCCTGCTGCTGTCGTTCATCGGCCTGATGGTATTGAATATTGCGCTGCTTATTTTCGTCATTTCCAGGTCGGAACCCAACTCCGGTGGCTGGGAGGCCACAGAACAGCTTGGAAACGAATTGACCGAAACCCAAAGCGGTACATATACGATCTCGGAAAAGGGGCAGGAAATTTTGCAGCAGAGAAACGCCTGGGCGATTTTGGTGGAAGACGAGACCGGCGATGTGATCTGGCACAGCGATAATCTTCCGGAAGGGGTTCCTCTTCATTACTCGGCAGCGGACATTTCCTACTATACGCGGGGGTATATTGAAGATTATCCTACGACCACCGCCGCCCGCGGGGATGATTTGATTTTTATGGGACATCCCAAGGACATGTACTGGAAGCACATGTGGCCGGCCTTTGATTATCAACTGGTTGCCAATTCACCAAAAATCGTCTTGATGTTCCTGGTGGTCAATTTACTGGCAATCCTTATCATTTATTTTGTGTCCACATCGGGCGTTTTGAGATCGGTGAAGCCTATCGTTTTGGGAATTGAAGAGTTACCGGAGGGCAAGGAGGTTTATATCAAAGAAAAGGGCCTGCTGTCGGATCTGGCCGCTGCAATCAACCAGGGCTCCGAAAAGCTCATGCGGCAGGACCGGGAGCTGAAGAAAAAAGAAACCGCCCGCGCAAACTGGATTTCCGGCATATCACACGACATTCGTACCCCTCTTTCTATGGTAATGGGATATGCCGGACAGTTGGAAGAAAGCAGTACACTCTCTGAAGAAGACCGCAGGAAAGCGTCCATCATCCGGCAGCAGAGTCTCAAAATGAAGAACCTTATCAACGACCTGAATCTGGCCTCCAAGTTGGAATACAATATGCAGCCTCTGCACCTGGAATCGGTGAATCTGGTGGCGATAGCAAGGCAGTGCGCGGCGGATTTTATCAATGCGGATTTAGAGGGGAAGTATCCACTGGAATGGAAAACAGACGAAAATCTGACCGCCTGTGTAATACAAGGGGATAAGGGCTTGTTGCGCCGGGCAGTCAATAACCTGCTGAATAATACCCAGTCCCACAACCCGGCAGGATGTGCGATTTCTGTGGAGGTTCGGGAAGAAACCGACAGCTATTGCATCTGTGTAGAAGATAACGGCGTGGGTGTCACTGATGAACAGTTGGAGAAGTTGCGGAATACCCCGCATTATATGATGAGCGATAACGGCACTACTGAGCCACGGCACGGATTAGGGCTTTTAATTGTGCAGCAGATCGTTTCTGCTCACAAGGGTACAGTATCCTTCGACCACGGAAAACAAGGCGGATTCGCCGTTACAATTTCTCTTCCCATTCCAAAAGATAGTTAATAAATTATAAGAAAACCGTAGGGCTTCAGCTTCTGCTTAAAGTCCTACGGTTTTTATTTCAGCATATTGATCTCATTCTGCAAGTTTTTCAAAAATGCGCCTGCGTGTGCGCCGTCCATCTGTGTGTGATGGAATTGGAAAGATAGGGACAGGTAATACCGAAACCATTCCTCCCAGGAAGCTCTATACTATCCTACTAATCCCGTCCATCCATACAATGGCCAGACTGAAAACCACCTCATAATGCTTATCCCCATTTGTGCCAAAACCAGTGGAGCTGCCAATAATAACAGGGCTAAAAACAGAGTTTGAAAATAATTTTTTCTCCATTTGGATATTAACAGCACCACAGCACAAATCAGTTGAGTCGATATAAGTTGGCTAAGTACTGTCAACATTAAAAACAATATAAGCGGTAGATTGACAGGAAAACCTTGGTATTGCGGAATGCTCTGTATTCCTGCCCAAATCTCACCCATGGGATAGGCCGATGAAATCGATAAACCACGGAAGAACCAGGGGAGCAGCGTAATTCCCAAACAAGCAACGCTACATACCATCCATTTATGCCTAACAATCCGTTTTCTTCCCAACTTCGTAGCAGATAGAAGGCCCCAAAGACCTTTGCTGTCTTCCATTGCCATTACATTGGCAAAAGCAAAACTGAAGCATAGAGAAATTAGAAGAAGATTTATTAGAAAATCGTCATCCATTTGGCCAAAAAGATAGAGGTATCCTGTATCGTAGATAAATACACCGCCATCTGATAGAATGCGTTCGTACTGCGTTTGAACTCGCTGAAACCATGGATAGAAAGCTAATTCACTGTACCATGGTTCTTTCATGCTGTCTCCGGCATTTTCACTGATACTCCCTTCCGCTACCATTTGATCAATTCGCTCAATTTGGGCAAATGCCTCGTCATAGCGAGATTGTTCTGCTTTTATACTGGCTTCCTTTTCCTCGGTAAGCTCACCTTCTAAAGAGAGCATCATACTCTGATAGTATTGCTCGCCAGCCGATGGAGTGTAGTTCTTTCCAAGAGCATTCCATCCCAGAAGGATGGCAAAGGCCAGTAGAATCAGAAGCCCACGATTGGCAATGAGAATTTTATATCCTTCATGTCGAAATAAGCTGTTATGCGGATGAAATGGCAAATGGAAATATCCTGATGTCTGGTTAATACTCAGTCGGTTTCCATATCGAAACAGCAGTAGAACAGCTACAATGCCTACAGAAAGCAAAATGGCCAATAATACCAATGAACAGCTTGTGCGGCTGAATGGGAATCCCATGATATTTAGGTTGAGGTAAGTTCCAAATAAGGTATCCGTTCGAAGCATGCTAAAGTAGGAAAGATGTTTCAGCAAACTCAGATGCGAATAGGACGGAATAAGGGCATATAAAATCCAGTTCAAGCCTAAAAATCCGATCCCTACAAGCTGTGGTATGAAACTATGGGAGCTGTAAACTGCACAAGCAGCCAGCAGTAACCCCAGCAGGAATACCACGCCAATCTTTGTTATCAAACCAAGAGCCAGAAATGCTGCTAAAGAAATCGGAAAACTACTTTCCACATAGGGGGCCAAAGATTGAAGGGATGCAGATAAATTTCCAATCCCAGCCATACTGCTGGCATAAATCAAATTGGAACCATAAAGCAACAGGCAAACCACACCCCCATGGATCAGTACGGCAACAATTCTCGCCCCCATATCCGCCCATAATCCTCGTTTGGTGGAACGAGTAATAGCAAATAACCCCTTGCCCTTTTCTTCCGTTATGAGTTGGCCAACGAAAAGGAAGACGGAAAGAAGCAACAACAGGTCGGTTGCCTGGCTTTCTACCGCCATTGTCATCCCTTTAGATGGGAACCAGCGGATATTTTCTGAGGATAGCCCTGCATGGTCTGCGGCACTTTTTGCAATATTACGGCTTCCAAAATTTTCTTCCGATGTAGATGATTGAAAAATTGATATTCCACCAAGTTGACTGCTGTTTTTTTGTACAGAAGCCAAATAATCATCATAGCCGGATACAGCGGAAATTTCTTCATACAGTTCGTCAAGCAGAGTACGCTCCTTTGCCAAGGAGTCTGTGTAAACCAGATAACCCCCTGTGCGATAAAGTTCCTCATACTTCCCATATATATCAGAATTGCTTTCCTTTAGCTGCTCTGCAAGAGAATCTCCGGCTTCGCTGCCCTGACCGTAGAGACTCTGCACCTGCTCTACAAGAGAAAGTCCGTCCGCTTGTTCTTTTAGATCACTGATAAAGTTAAGCTTTTCATGTTCTGTCATACCAGAAATATCCTGGCAGACAGCTTTGTAGGCGGAAAGAGGTGGTTCATCCCCTGTAGGCTGGTTTAAATACCAAAGGAGAAAAATATTTAAAAGAAGCAGCAACACCATGAGACTTAGAAAACTCCCTTTTCGCCAAACCTTTTGCAGTTCAAATCGTATGAGAGCTGTCATTGGTTTCCTCCTCTCCAAATACCTGCAAATAGACTTGCTCCAGGTTCTTCACATCTCCGTGTTTTTTACAAAGACTTGGTACGGTATCGTGGTCTACAATCTTTCCCTCCCGAAGAAGGATAATCTCTTTCGCAATCGATTCAATATCAGAAACCACATGTGTAGATACCAAGATGATTTTGTCCCCAGAAATGTTGCGGATGTTTTCCCGGATTCTCACTCGCTCTTTTGGGTCTAATCCAGCAGTAGGCTCATCCAAAATGACCAGATGTGGATCGCCTAAAATAGCTTGAGCAACCAGGATGCGCTGCTTCATTCCGCCCGAATAGGTGCCAATGGGACGGTATGCTTTTTCTGTCAAATTCACATAGTCCAGAACCCTCTGGATTTCAGCTTTCTGCGCTTTCTTTGGAATCCCTTTCAAGGTAGCCATATAGGAGAGAAAACGAATTCCGGTAAAAGTATCATAAAGACCTTGCTGCTGGGGAGCATATCCCAGCAGACTTCGATAGACAGCACCCATATCATGGACATTTGTCCCATTCCAAAGAACCACCCCTGAAGTGGGTTTCAAATTGCCTGTAATTATATTCATCAATGTTGACTTTCCCGCTCCGTTTGGCCCCAGCAGACCGTAAATGCCATTTTCCAAAGTCAAAGATACATGATCCAGCGCTTGCTTGGTGCCATAATGCTTTGTAAGATTTTGTAATTCCAGCATCTTTAAATTCCCCTCCCAATCATTTGGATTGGTGTGTAGTTCGGTACACTGTTCAGAAGATCATCCATAGAAATCAATCCGTATTGATACCGGGTAATATCATAGGAGTCGTCTCCTAAAGGTGTATATTCATAGTCGTAGACCACCAACGCACGGTCTCCGTCCATGGCCATCAGATCCAGTCTCCACCCCAGGGCTTGGTTAGTCAAACTACAGTGCGTGATTTCTCCAGTTTCCACATTCACCAGGTAATATCCATAATCTGCTGTCAGATTATGACTGGTACAGCACAAATAATTTCCCAGCGTACCATATAGATAATTGTTTTCCAAACTGCACAAAGTGCTTTTTTCTCCTGTAGCAAGGTCGATTTTCACAATGTCTTGGCTTGACTCATTAGAGGCATACAGGCACCCATTCAAGACCGCTTCAGCGGAAGAATTGCCCCCGGCAGCTTGAGAATACACCTGAGTTTTTTCCCCAGTAGAAAGTTCCAAAGAAGCATAGATAATCTGGCTGTTTTTCAGAAGATCCAGATAGCTGTTTTCATCCAAAGCGGCAGCTTCTTCCTCCGTCATACCATCGGGATACTGATATGCTTTCAATATAACTTTATCATCTGCTGAACCGATGATTTCCCAATTCAAACCATCGCCAAAATCCAGATAGCAGACGGATTTGGCCTCGCCACTGTTTGGATTCAAGCAGATGAGTTGCCGGTCAGATGTTGTGGTATAGGTGCCTGAACCAGATTCACTTGCCCCCAATTTCTTTGTAACAAAATATAGGCCGTTATCATTCCCCAGAGCTACATCCTCCACTGTGGCATCAGCGTCAAAACTGTAAATACGCTCCCGTCCGGAACCGTCCAGATTCATACGATATAACTCAGCCTGATCTGCTTCAACATTGGCAGATCCGGAATCTCCAAGAATATTAATGATGGTAGAGCCACTGGTATCTGGAGAGCGGTCAAGGAAATACAAGTATCCATCCCAGATAAAAATTCGACCATCCGAAGACGCTCCAGCCAATACAGAAGTACAATCTTCTGTATTATGCTGGCAACTGCTATCGCTGCAAAGATATACCTCCTGACAGGTGGCATAATCCATATACATCAGATGAGGGGCATAGCTGCCATCCGCAAGTTCCGAATCTTTCTCCGTCAGGTAATAAAAACCGTCCTCCGTACTACAATAGCGATTGAACAGACCAGTACGATGAATGAGAGATGTCAGGCCGCTTGCCGAATTGGTTGCTTCAGATACCTTTGTGTTCTCTCCTGTACTGCTGCTGTTATCTCGATTAAATTTACTATTTCCGCAGGCAGAAAGGTTACAAATGACCAAGCCAGCCAGCAATAGTGCAATCCATTTTTTGTGCATAAAAAAGACCTCCTTGTGTGATTGCTGCAAAACACAGCTTTTTGAATACAAGGAGATCTTAATAGATAAAGGTCAAATTTTGGTCAAGATAGCAAGACAAATTTTATAACAGCACCACCCTGGTCAGAGTTTGATAAGGTTAGCTGTCCGCCATGTTTCCGGCAGAGAACTCGACAAATAGCCAGTCCCATGCCAAGATGATTTTCATCATCACTCCCCATATAGGCATAACTGTCCTTACTATTTAATACCTTTTGAGGGAATCCTGGGCCATCATCGGATACTGTGGTTGTTAAAAGTCCCTGGCAATAAGAAAATTGAACCTTTATTTTTCGATTAGCAAATCGAACAGCATTGCCAATCAAATTTTCTAAAATGCGATATAGAATCTTAGTATCTAAATTCAATTCTTTCCGGGCAACTGTATTTTCCCAATCCAATTCTAAATTCTTTTCTTCTGTCAATAAACTTAAATCTTCTCGCATATCAGACGAAAGCGAAGCAAAATCCACTGGCTGAACCTGTACTTCCAATTCCTCCAGTCGGCTGATTGTGCGGAGAGAGTCTGTATATCGTTCCAACCGGTGTGAAGTATGAAGTATATTGGCAACTACAGAAGATATTTTTTCTCTGCTGATCTTATCACCAGAGAGACTGAGCTGAAGATATTGGGCGTAGCCTTGGATAATAGCAATGGGATTTCTCAGATCATGAGCTACAGACCCCTGGAGATGTCTGCGTTCTTCCAGCATATCCCACAACTTTTGATTGTTTTCTTTCAAAATTTGTCTCATTTGCTCAAAAGAAGCGCACAACGCTCCCATCTCGTCTGCGCTGGGATAAGAAATCTGAAAATCCAGGTTTTGATCTGCAATCTGTTTTGTGGCTGAGGTTAATAACAAGATAGGCGTTTTCAATTTTTTTCGGTAAAATAAAAGGCCACAAAAAAGTATTCCTGCCAGGGAAAAAAATACTGGTAAAGCAATCATTCCGATTTGGCTGGCCTGATAAACAAGTTGCCGTTTGGGAGAAAGGGCGGTAAAACTATTTTCTATTTTTGTTACAGAATATTTTACATTCTGATCACCAGACAAAATACCACCTTCCGTACCTTCCATAGAAATCATAGAAGGGATTTCTTTCAACACATCATTCAAAGGCATCGGAACCGTAGTCGTTGTTTCATTTCCATCGGAATCGCTACATTGAATTGTGAGATAGACCAGATTGGAGTCTGGTAATAAAGTTTTTTGTAGAGTTACACAGCCCCAGATTGTCAGACCGGACAGAACTGCTACAACAACCAATGTAGTCAATACATACAAGATAAAGGAACTACGAAGTCCACGGAATTTTATTGTTTCCATCGATAGCCAACCCCCCAGACAGTTTCAATATAGTCTTCTCCTGCAACATTTTGCAGTTTTTGCCGGATTTTACGGATATGTTCCTTTACTACACCGCTATCGCCGGAAGCATCCAGCCCCCACACGGATTCATAGATTCGTTCCCGATCAAAGACCTGTCCGGCATGGGTTAGTAGAAGCTCCAAAATATCAAATTCCCTCTTGGAAAATTCGATTTCTGTCCCTTTAAAATGCACTGTACGGCGGGAAAGATTTACCAGAAGCTCCTGAGAGGCCAACAATCGTGAAGAATCATGTGTGCGTGCCTCTCTTCTCAGGTGAGCAGAGATTCTGGCAGCAACTTCCGGAAGACTGAATGGCTTGGTAATATAATCATCGCCACCAATGAGCAAACCGTTAATTTTATCCTGTTCTGCATCTCGTGCAGTAAGAAACAGGATGGGACAAGTGACTTCATCCCGTATGGTTTTGCAAAGTTCCAAACCATCCATACCTGGCATGTTGATATCCAGCAGGATTAGGTCAGGGGACTCTTTCAGTTTTTCCATGGCTTGCACACTATCGGTAGCCGTAAAAGGCAGATATCCCATATCACCCAGGTAGTCGGCCAATAGCTCTGTCAGCATCGGTTCGTCATCTACGATCAAAATTTTGTATTGCATGAGCAAGTTCATCCTTTCGCTATTTGTCTTTTATTATCTCTTGTAAAAGTCAAGATTCAGTCAAGATATTATAATTACCCTCTATTTGGGAGTCAGGAACCCAATCGTAGTATACAGACGCTCATTTCTACCAGAGAGCGTTAACCCATCTAAGAGAAGGATATAAAACCCCTTATTCTATATCAGATATGTTAATACCCAGGTCAATACTGTTTTGCTTTCAGTCTGAGGCTAAGACTTTCTTACCGCCAGATGGCGCACAAACAGAAGACGGATCCGACATTGCTGTTTCCGGGAAGATAGCAGTAAACCGCACGCCGTTTTCTGTATTCTCCATTTTGTGAGGGATACCGTGATGGTCGAGTATCGTTTTTGTGATATACAGTCCCAATCCGCTGCCGCCGCTGTTACGATTGCGGGATTTGTCTACCCGGTAAAAGGGAGTAAAGATTTGCTTTAAATCTTCCTCTGCTATGTGGACGCCTGAATTTTCCACAGAAAACACGCCATTTTGTAATGACACGGTTATTACGGCACCTACCGGAGAATACGCCGCCGCATTGCTGATGACATTGGAGAACACTTTCTCAATCAGTCGCCCATCGCCCTCATAATGAAAGTCCGGTTGTATCTCCATATTCAGATCCATTTCTTTATCCTCCATCCGGCCACTGTTTTTCCGGCAGACTTTTTGGAGTATCTGGCTGATATTGAGGTCGGAGCGCACAAGCTGAAAATCGCTCCCACCCATCCTTGCCGCCGATAGGATCTCTTTCACGATATGTTCCATATCCCCCACAGTTCTCAAGCAATGGCGCAGATAAGTATCTCTGTCTTTATACTCGCCAACCTTGTAAATCATCCCTTCCAGTTCGCCCTTAATGATTGCGATAGGGGTCTTGAGTTCGTGGGAGACAGAGGTAAAAAAGTCAATTCGCTGTTTTTCCTGTTCTCGTTCCTTTTCAATATCCTGCTGTAGCTGTTCGTTTGCTGTTTTCAGGCTGTCCAGAGCAGCACTTAATTGTCCTGCCATTTCATTCAGACTGGCAGCCAAAACTCCGATTTCGTCCTGCCGCTTTACATCACATTTCCAAGTCATATCAAGCTTGGTCATCCGCTTGGCAACACTGCAAATATCCACTAAAGGCTTTGAAAAATAGCGGGAACAAATGAAAGCGCCGATAACGGAAATCAAAAGTATCATAGCTGCGATAAATGGCAAAAGCTTTATCAAAATATCATAGGATTGACTTACTGCAACAAGGGAAACGATGGCGGAAAGTTGGTAGGTTTGACCATCCTGCACAAAGGTTGCCGAGCAGCTCATCGACGGGGAAGATGAGAAAGCGATTTCGTCATCCTCCATATTTGCGAAGTTCACTGAGAATACATTGTTATCACTTTCGTCATTGATTTTGACGGTCGCATTGTTCTTCATAGAGAATTCAAGAAGACTGTCGGAGCTTTCTTCCCAACCGTTTCTCTCCAGCATTTCGACCATACCATAAAAGTCCGCTGTAACCTGATGCTCCAGCTCCGTCTGATAATTCTTCGGCAGAAATATCATGACCATGCTGTAAATGATGATACAGCAGCCTATGAGAAGTATCATCATGCTGATAAAGGTTTTTGCCTGAATGCTTTGACTAATTCTCTTTTTCAATTTTATATCCCATCCCTCTGATCGTTTCTATATAATCCACGCCTAACTTTCTACGGATATTTTTGATGTGTGTATTTACAATCTTTGCATCGCCAAAATAGTCATAGCCCCAGATCATGTTCAGCAAGTTGTCCCGTGTAAACACGCGCCCCTGATTTTCCAGAAAGAGCTTCAATATCTCAAACTCCCGTGTCGTAAGGGAGACGCTTTCACCGCTGACAAGTACGGTGAAGCTGTCTGCGTCCAAGGATATGTCCTTGTAATGTATCACGGTATTCTCGGCCTGGTTTCCATGCTCTGTGCGGCGCAGTACCGCTTCAATCCGGCGCATGACGAGAGGCATAGTAAAAGGCTTGGTAATATAATCGTCTGCCAGTACATCAAAGCCCTTCATCTGGCTTTCGTCATCATCCCGTGCAGTCAGCATGATAATGGGGACCTGGCTTTCTTTCCTGATCAGCTCACAAACCGCAAAACCGTTGATTTTTGGCAACATCAGGTCAAGCAGCACTAAATCGGGGCTGAATTTATGGAATTTTTCAATTCCTTCCAGGCCGTCATCAGCTAAAACTGCGGTATATCCTGCGTCCTCAAGAAAGGCTTTAATGATATTTTGTATGGCTTTTTCGTCCTCTATAATTAAAATGATTTTTGACACTATGAACACCTCCGATTATAGTCTATCAGAGGAAGGTGGAGTTGAGGTGGAGTTGGAAGATTTTTTATTCTTCCTTCTTCGAGCGTCAGCAGGTTTTTCTGTCCCTTTCGGGATAAGCCATACTCGATTTACATTGATAGCTCCTTGAACACGGTTTTCCTTACAAAGGCGTTGCACCCATCTGAGTGATACTTCCCATTTTTCGGCAGTTTCCTGTGCGGTCATATATTCAAACATTTCTGACCTCCTAAAGTGTTATTGGCGTTGTGTACATTATAGCCGTTTGAACGAACTATATCAAGTGTGCAAAGCCTGAGCTATATGGATAGATAATCGAATAAGTCTGCTTTACATAGCCGAGAGGATTTTCTTTGTGAAAGCTTCTCGGCTTTTTACTCTGTATGTACAGCTCCACCTGAAATACTCCGTGGCTCCACCTCAACTCCATTTTCCTTTCGTATTTTTATGATGTTCCCGGGCAGAGCAAAGCTCTAACAGGGACATACTCATTCACAGTGGCGTAAAAATAGGAGGTGCAAAAGTGGCTTATACGCAAACAAGTATTCATCACAGAAAAAAAGAGGTGGCTGAAACATGAATTTAGTGAAACGGGCGTGTCTGTACTTAGTTCGGAAGAAAGGAAAAACAGTAACGCTTCTTGCTTTTTTACTTGTAATGGCCACGCTGATGCTAACCTGCCTTTCCATTCAATCGGCGACAGAAACGGCCAATGCCAATATTAAAAAAGCATTGCTGGGTTATTTTACGATCAACGCCAAGACACTTGAAAACGGTATCCCGGAGGATACAGTGAGTCAGATTCTTGATGTGGATGGTTTGAGCGGCAGGTACACCCTGCGCTCCTACACCTATGCTACTTATTTTGACGCAGACGGGAACCTTCTGGAGATCAACACCGATGGGGCTGCCCAGGTGCCGGAGGGCTACGAGAACGCCGGACGGGTGGTGGCGAACTCCAATTCTCAAGAGGACAGCTATTTCACCGATGGCGGCTTTGAGATGGTGGAGGGCAATCCCATCACCACCGAGACCGGCAGCCAGGTGCTGATCCATGAGAAATTCGCCCAGTGCAACGGCCTGTCTGTGGGCGACACCATGCTGCTGGGGAATGTGGAGGACAAAGATAAGACCATCCCCGTGACGGTGGCAGGGATCTTCACCAATACGGAAGAACAGGATTCCATTGGCATGGCCCCGTCCTATGACCTTTACGACAATATCGTTTTCACCGACCTCTCCACCGCCTCTTTTCTGCTCTATGGCACAGAGGGAACTACCAATGTTCAGTACGGGGATTTCTATGTGAACGACCCGGACGAACTGGAGCGCATGATGACCGATGTGCAGGAACTGGATGGCGTGGATTGGGAGAGCTGCACCCTGACCCGCTACGACAACGACTATCAGAACGCCAAGGAATCCTTGGAGGGCCTGCAGAACATCGTCTTTATCGCCATTGCGGTGGTATCCGTGATCTGTTTCCTGGTGCTGGCACTGTTCCTGACGCTGCGGCTCCGTGGGCGAATCCATGAAACCGGCGTCTATCTGGCCATGGGCATTTCCAAAGGCTCGGTGCTGTTGCAATACCTGCTGGAAGTGATCCTTGTGGCGGCCATCGCCCTGGTGATCTCCTTCGGCACCAGTACAGCCATTTCCCATCAGATCGGGAGCAGCCTGCTCTCCCAGGTGACAAGCGAAACCTATGAAACGGTGGACTTGACCGGGGAAAGCGAAACTGCGGAAGAAGAATCCACCGAGGATTTGGGCCTTGCCGAGATCGAGGTGGCTGTTTCCGCCGAGGATTACGCACTAGTATGGGCTTTTGGCATGGTGCTTTGTGTGGCCTCTACCGCACTGGCCGCATATCCGGTCATGAAGATGAAGCCCAAGAGTATTTTGTCGCAGATGAGTTAAGGAGGTGCAGGTAATATGAATTTAGGAATACGAGCGATTTTATATAGCGCACGGAAATGGAAAAAGACGCTGCTGGTGTTCTGTTTGCTCCTGGCCATTACCACCTTGGTGCTTTCTGGTCTTGCCATAGCCGACGCTCAGGAGGAACAGGCTGAGGAAGTCCGGGGAACCACCGGGGCCAGCTTCACGGTGGAAAGAAACTTATCTACTGGTGGTTGGTCAAATGGCAGCGGTGGTTCATATAGCACTCAGGAATTTATATCTGAGGATATGATTAAGGAAATTGCGTCTGTGGACGGAATCGCTGGTTATGATGCTTCTCTTATTGTACATGAAGATTTCTTTAATGAAGATGGAGAGGCATTGAAAACAGAAAGATACGGTTTTTATTCTTATGGTTCTTATAATTCTGAGTACAACGCTATGTTCTTATCGGGAAGATTTGAACTGGTAGAGGGTTCTCATATAACCGAAGATATGGAAAACGGACTTATCATCAGTCGGGACCTTGCTGATTGGAATGGGTTAGAAATTGGAGATACCTTGACAGGGATTTATTATCCTGAAAGCAATACCCCGGCTGTGGATATGGAAATTGTGGGTATTTTTGATATTGTCGCTGACAAAGACGATGCTGTGAATCTGTATGATAATGCGTCCTATTTCGACTATTCAAACTACACCTTTTGCAGTATGGAAGCAGCGGAAGGATTGCTTGAAGGCTGGGGCGATGAAAACGAAGGTATTTCCGAAGCCTATTTCTATGTCTCTGACGCTGCTCAGTTAGATAGCGTGATTGCGGAAGTACAAAAGATTTCCTCTATCAACTGGAACAATTTCAATATCACTGCCAATGACGAGGTATATCAGAATATCTCCAGCGCCCTTTCCGACACGGGCACCCTGATTACCACCCTCATTGTTGTTATTACTGCTGTGAGCATGGTTCTGATTATTCTGATCCTCTCCATGTCCATCCGCAGCCGAAAAAGAGAAACCGGAATCCTGCTGGCCGTTGGAATCGCCAAGCCTGCGGTCATTCTCCAATATGTGCTGGAAACCCTGCTGATCGCGGTGGTGGCCTTCCCGCTGGCGTATCTATCGAGCAAGCAGGTTGCCGGCGCCCTGGGTACGCTGTTCGGCAAGGCGGCGGAGAATGTCATCGTCACGCCGGAGCACTTCATGCTGGTGGCCATTGTGGGCGGCATTTTGCTGGTGGCGGCGGTGCTGGTGTCCAGTATCTCGACCCTGCGGTTGAAGCCCAAGCAGATCTTGGCACAGATGGAGTAAAGGAGGCGCAATATGAACTTAGGAATACGAGCGATTTTATATAGCGCACGGAAATGGAAAAAGACCTTGCTGGTGTTCTGTCTGCTCTTGGCCATTACCACCTTGGTGTTGTCAGGGCTGGCGATTGCCGACGCCCAGGAAGAACAGGCCGAGGAAGTCCGGGGAACCACCGGGGCCAGCTTTACCGTGGAGCGCGACATCTCTACGGGCGGCTGGAACGGCAATTACAGTACACAGGAATTTATGTCCGAGGACATGATCCAGCAGATTGCCGCAGTGGATGGCATTGAAGGGTATGACGCTACCCTGATTACCTTGCCTGATATTTTCAATGATAAGGGCGAGGAACTGGCCCATGAGAATTACAGCTTCTACAACTACGGCTCCTACAATTCCCAATACCATGAACTGTTCCTGTCAGGCCGGTTTGAACTGGTGGAAGGCACCCACATCACCGATGATATGACCAATAGCATTATTATCAGCCGGGAAGTGGCTGAGTGGAACGATCTAAAGCTGGGAGATACCGTGACCGGGATTTACTACCCGGAGAATAACACCCCGGCAGTGGATATGGAGATCGTAGGTATCTTCGATGTGGTGGCAGATAAGGGCGACCAAGTGAATATGTATGATGATTCGTCCTATTACGCCTATTCCAGCTATGTTTTTTGCAGTATGGACGCAGCCGAAGGCTTGATTAAGGGCTGGGGCGAAGATGGCGAAGGCATTTCCGAAGCCTATTACTATGTCACGGACGCCGCCCAATTAGAGAATGTGATTCGGGAAGTGCAGAGCATTTCCTCTATCAACTGGAACAACTACAAGATTACCGCCAATGATGAGGTGTATCAGAATATTTCCAGCGCCCTCTCTGACACCGGCACCCTGATTACCACCCTTATTATCGTCATTACTGCTGTGAGCATGGTACTGATTATCCTCATCCTCTCCATGTCCATCCGCAGCCGGAAACGGGAAACTGGCATTTTACTGGCGGTGGGTATCGCCAAGCCTGCGGTGATTCTCCAATATGTGCTGGAAACCCTGCTGATCGCGGTGGTGGCCTTCCCGCTGGCGTATCTATCGAGCAAGCAGGTTGCCGGCGCCCTGGGTACGCTGTTCGGCAAGGCGGCGGAGAATGTCATCGTCACGCCGGAGCACTTCATGCTGGTGGCCATTGTGGGCGGCATTTTGCTGGTGGCGGCGGTGCTGGTGTCCAGTATCTCGACCCTGCGGTTGAAACCCAAGCAAATCTTAGCGCAGATGGAGTAAAGGAGGCGCAATATGAACCACAAAACGAATTTAGGAATACGAGCGGTTTTACATACCGCGAGAAAATGGAAAAAGACCTTGCTGGTGTTCTTCCTGCTCTTGGCTATTACCACCCTGGTAATGTCCGGACTGGCGATTGCAGACGCACAAGAGGAGCAGTCGGAAGAACTGCGTGGCGTAACAGGGGCCAGTTTTACTGTCAATGCCAACAACGGCTATACCCTGCAGCCTGTCACAGACGAAATGATTGAGGAAATCGCCGCGATTGACGGAGTAGAATCCTATAACACTTCCCATTGGACAATCGTAAATCTCTATCATCAAGATACTTTGATGAAAGGGACAGATGAACGAGAATATGTAGCAGACCTTTTTTATGGAACAGGCTGCTTTGATTCGGAGTATTCTCCACTGTTTCTTAGTGGAGCCTTGCGTTTAACAGAAGGCTGCCATGTAACGGAGGGTAATAGTGGAATTATTTTGTACGAAGGCTTGGCTGAGAAATATGGATTGTCCCTTGGCGATACGCTCGAAATTAAAAACGGGAATCCAGACGACCCGTTGGTTGAGTGTGAGATTGCTGGTCTGTTTGAGGTCATCGCGGATGATGACGACGAGCAGGCAACTATGGCAAAGCCCTCAACCTTATACGATTACGAGAACTATATCTTTACAGATATGGATACCATGTCGGCTGTTTCTGCGCCCTATACGGCCAGCAATGGAAATGGAATTACTTCCGTTGACTTCTTCGTTTCGGACGCTGCTAAGCTGGAAAGCATTGTCCAGGAAGTGCAGAACAGCACCTCTATCGACTGGAACTCCTATTACATCACCGTGAGCAATGAAGTGTACGAGCGCATTTCCAGCTCTATTGCGGATACGACTACTTTGGTTACGACGCTGATCGTGGTGATTACTGTAGTGAGCATGGTGCTGATTACCCTGATTCTCTCCATGTCTATACGGAGCAGAAAACGGGAAATGGGTATCCTGCTCGCTGTTGGTATCGCAAAACCCTCTGTTATCTTACAGTATATGCTTGAGACTGCATTGATAGCGGTTGTCGCATTTCCTCTGGCTTACTTATCCAGTAGGCAAGTGGCGGGAGCGATTGGTACTCTCTTTGGAAAGGCGGCAGAGAATGTGGTTGTCACACCACAACATTTCGCTTTGGTGGCAGTCACAGGAGGTATCCTGCTGATTATAGCGGTAATGGTATCCTGCATACCTGCCCTGCGGTTTAAACCAAAGCAAATACTCTCGCAAATGGAATAGGTTTAACCTGATATAACTGTAAAATCCATCAAAGAAGAAACGAGGTAATCAGCATGAATATTATGGAACTCAATAATGTCGAGTACGCCTATGACAATAAAAGAAAGGTACTCAAAGGCGTGAGTCTTTCCCTTGAAGAGGGAAAAATGTACGCTATTCTCGGGCCGTCAGGTTGTGGCAAAACGACGCTGTTGTCCCTTATAGGCGGCCTGGACAGTCCCTCAAACGGACAGATTTTGTATGACGGTCAGGACATCGAGAAAATGGGGCTTTCGGCCCACCGCAAGAACAACATAGCATTTATTTTCCAGAGTTATAATCTGATTGATTATTTGACGCCAAAGGAAAATGTAGCTTTGACATCAAAGCTGCCGCCATTGCCCATTTTGGAGCGTGTTGGACTTACGTATGAAGAAAGCAAACGGAATGTGCTGAAATTATCAGGCGGTCAACAGCAGCGCGTAGCGATTGCCCGTGCGTTGGCTTCTGATGCAAAGGTCATTCTTGCCGACGAGCCGACGGGAAATCTGGATGAAGATACCGCAGCAGATATAACCGCTATCCTAAAGGAGTGCGCCCATCAGATGAACAAATGCGTTGTTATCGTGACACACTCGAACGAGCTTGCGAGACAGGCTGATGTGGTATTTCGATTGAAGAAAGGGCAGCTACAGATGCAGTTAGAGGAAAAAAGAAATCCTTCAAGGCAGCCCGACAAATAAAAGAGCGCTTTTGGTGGATGTCATTCGCCACGCATAAAATAAAATCATCACAAAAATCCCTTCAAACCCGCGTGAGTTTGGAGGGATTTTGGGATGGGCGGATGTGACCGCTTTTTAGGTCAAAAACTGAATCATTATCCGTTTTTTATAGAAGCACCGTAACGGAGCGTCTTGTAGATCGTCACACCTATCTCGAATACGGTAATTGCCACAATAAAGATAAGAAGCCCATTGGATACCATATCCGCATTCCAGTAAGTGAAAAATCTTGCTCCTGAATCTACATTATCGCCTAATACCCGTTCAATCTCAAGTACAAAATTCGGGTTCCAAATGGGTAAAACCTTTAGAACAACGATGCTCAATACAATTTGAAGTACTCCGCACACTATATTACTGATCATTACCAGTCTGCAGTAGACTCCGACAATCAAGCGTAATATCTCGTCTGCGAGACCGATCAGCAGACTCAGTATAAAGACGGGAAGAACGATGCCCCATTGTTTCAGATTGAAAATGGGTACAGTCATTACGGTTTCGTCTTCTGTAAAGAACGCAGCAAAGAAATGAGGAGCAAAAATCAGCAGCACACTAAAAATAACGATAAATATAATGCCTACAATGCTGTCACCCCGACTTATGATTGCTTTTTTATCGGGTACAGGCTCTAAAAATTTTGGTGTCCAACGGGAGTGGGAAGTTGGAGTTTTGCTTTCTCCCGACAGACTTTCTAAGGACCATTTTTCTACCTTTTTCAGCTCGAATTGAACCTTCTTTCGCTCCATAATGGCAAAAGTCAAGGTCACTGCACCGAATGCGGACACGCAGGATAGAATAACATCAGTAATTCCGGTGATTAGACCATCTACAATGGCTCGGATAATGACAGAAGCGGAGTTCTGTGCAGTGATCGCAGGCATTTCTCCCATTGCATTTATCAGAGAAATAACCAAAATCGGTATGGCAGCACAGATTAAGACGACTTTAACAAACCACAGATAGGTGTCAAAGTATTCCGGGCCTATCAGATATCTTTGGTCGATCTGATATTGTTTTGCGAATTCAGCAGGATCGCCGAGTTCAGTCAGAACCTCTTCCATAGAGCCTTTATCCGTATACATATCGCTGATCAGCTCTTCCAGTTCCATACGCACTTCATCTCGCTGAGCTTTGGGAAGCCGGCGAATTACCTGATAAATATATCGATCCATATATTCTTTTTCATTTGGCGTCATGATTCTTCCTCCCTCAATAACCGTTCCATTCCGGCGGATAAGTTTTGCCAGTATGCTTTCAGCTTCTCATAAATTTCCGTTCCGTATTTCGTCCGCTGATAATATTTTCTCGGTTTTGCGCCACCGGTTTCCCACTTGCTTTCCAAAAGCCCCTGATTCTCAAGCCGGCGAAGGAGAGGATACAAGGTGTTGGGGTCAATGGCAACGCCTTTTTCTTCCAAGCTCTGTACCAAAGCATACCCATACTTCGGTTCTTTCATCTGGCTGAGTACGCTAATTGTCAGTGTGCCTCTGCGAAGCTCCAAAAGCAAAGAGGATAATAAATCTTTTTCTTCTCCCATCAGCGTCACCTCCTAATGTCATTATACTGTATGTCATACTGTATTGTCAATATACAAATAAAGTGTTATTGAAAGCACGCAACCAATCCGAACACTTTTTGTCAGCGTCAGTTGGTAGAAATCCGGAAAGAATGCGATATAATATGAGCAAGGAGGCTGGAAATACATGAAAAAGCAAACAAATATGATTTCTCGGAATTTAACTGCGCTGCGGCAGTATCATAAATATTCGCAGGAAGAAGTAGCGGAAAAAGTCGGCGTGACCCGGCAGGCCGTGGCAAAGTGGGAGTCGGGCGAAACGGTTCCCGATATCCTTAACTGCGATGCTTTGGCAGAGCTTTACGATGTCTCGGTGGATACCCTTATCCACTACGACCAAGAGAAAGAGCATATGCCCATACCGCCGAGAGGCAAGCATCTTTTCGGAACGGTCAAAGTGGGAGAGCGAGGACAGATCGTCCTTCCCAAAAAAGCACGGGACCTTTTCCAGATCAAGCAGGGAGATCTTCTTGTGGTACTGGGAGACGAAAATCCGGAAAGTGCCGGTATCGCTTTGGTGCCCGGAGATACCGTCCTGCGCAATATCGCTTTTCTGCGGGATATGCTAAGCGATGAAAAGGAGGAAAATCTATGACAGAGCTTTTGCAGGTTGAGCACCTGAGCAAGCAGTATCCGGGTTTTACATTGCAAGACATTTCTTTCTCAGTAAAGCCTGGGCGCATTATGGGACTGATCGGCAAAAACGGAGCAGGCAAAAGTACAACGCTCAAATCCATTCTGAACATGGTGCGGCCAGAATCCGGAACGGTCACTATGCTGGGAAAGGATTTTTATGCGAATGAAAAGGAATGTAAGCAGGACATCGGCGTTGTGTTTGGAGGGATTGACTTTTATCCGCTGAAAAAGCTCTCCGCCATTACCGCTGTTACCCGGCGGTTTTATAATGACTGGGATCAGGAACGGTATAACGATTATCTCCGCCAGTTTTCTCTGGATGAGAACAAGCAGTTCCGGTCTCTTTCCAACGGAATGAAGGTAAAGTACCTGCTGGCATTAGCCTTATCACATCACGCCACCCTTTATCTTTTGGACGAACCGACTTCCGGGCTGGACCCGGTTTCAAGGGATGAGATCTTGCATATCTTCACCCGCATTGTAAAAGACGGAAAGCGATCCGTCCTGTTTTCCACACATATTACTTCTGACCTGGACAGATGTGCTGACGATATCACCTATATCCAGAACGGAAAGGTTCTGCAGAGTGCAGACAAAGATACATTTTTGCATTCCTTTGAGCACCTGAAAACGGCGGAAGATACCAGCCCGCTTACTTTGGAGGAGATCATGCTGCGTACAGAAGGGAGGACCTTAGATGAAACTGCTCTATAAAGAACTGATGCTTGCCGCACATCCCACATCTATTGTCTTTGCCTTTTTGGGATGTCTTGTGGTCGTGCCGGCATATCCTTATACTGTGATCTTCATGTTCGGCTGTTTAGCTCCCTATATTACTTTCCTTTATGCCAGGGAAACCAATGACGCTTGGTATACCGCCATTCTTCCTGTTACCAAGCGGGAGAGCGTGAAGGGAAAATGTCAGCTGATCGTTTCCATCCAGCTGTTCCAGCTGCTGATCTCCATTCCTTGTATTATTCTGCGGGGAATCCTCCAAGTGGAGAGCAATCCGGTCGGGATTGACGCAACAGTGGCTTGGTATGGGCTGGGGCTTATCATTTACGCTGTTTTCGATCTGGTATTCTTTCCGGCCTATTATAAAAACGGGTATAAAGCTGGCAAAGCGTTTGTGATCGCTGCGATACCTATGCTGCTGTTAATGTTCATTGCGGAAGGAGCAGTCCATATTCCAGCACTTGCATGGCTGGACAGTTATGCTATGCAAGATCAGCTGAGGCAGCTGCCCATCCTGCTGATCGGGATCGTATGCTATATAGCATTGCTCTCAATGGCATACCGGATTTCTGTGAAACGATTCGAGAGAGTAGATTTATAAAGGATTCCGCCTGTGAAATCATTAGGCGGAATTTTTTTGACTGTTAAACATTTTGGACTTGACAAAGTAGGCTCTATCTGTTATTTTTATATCGTAAGTAGTAAGTAATAAGTAGCTACTAAATAAAAAGATAGTAAACGGAGGAGTCCATATGAAAAACTTATCACTCACTCAGCAATATCTGCTTTGCGTACTGAACAAAAATGGTAAGCTTCCAACCTTTGGTCTTGATAAAACTCTTTGCCTGTCTGCGGCCGGCGTGCTTGAACTTTTAATGGAGGATGCTCTTGACTTTGACGGCAAGAAGCTGACAGTGAAGTCTCCGTTGCCGGAAGAGAAAGCTTATCTGAGGCCGGTTTACCAGGTGGTAGAAAAAAAGCAGCCTGTAAAGTTTGAATCAGTTGTTGAGTATTTTTCTCTGGCTTTTACCGACAAGCATATGAATGAGCTGATCGATTCCATAGGGGCCGCTCTTGTGCAAAAAGGCTGCGTGCAAAGAGAAGAAAAGGACGGACTTTTTGGCGGGAAGGATCTCTATATTCCAAACGAGGCAGATGTAGATGCGGTTGTACAGAGTATTCGTGCCGAACTGCTTGAAGATGGAGAACTGTCTGAAGATGTTGTAGCCCTGACAATGTTGCTCAATAAGAGCGGCGATCTGAAACAGTATTTTTCTGCTTATGAGAAGAAAGATCTGAAAAAGCGCTTGAAAGAGATAAAAAATGATCCTCAGAATGAGATGGTTCAAAAGGCAGTCGATTATATTGACTCAATGCTCTGTCTGGTTGTTGTGGCAATCAGCTGATAAAGGACGGTAAGGTCTGATGTCAAGGCAAAGAAGTATGGAGGCGATTATCGCTTCTGAATATGTTACCATAGGTGAGCTGGTCCGTCTGACAGAGACGCGGTACAGCACACTGAAATTCTATACAGAAGAAGGGTTTCTTCCTTTCAAACAGGAAGAGCAGAAACTGACCCGCCGATATCCAAGGGAAGCAACGGTAGAACGCATTGCCTATATCAAGCAACTGCGAGAAGACGGAAAGACGATTCCGGAAATTAGAGAGATTTTAAGTGAAGATGACGCAAGTTGAATAAAAAGAAGGCTCGATACAGTGCTGTATCGAGCTTTTCTCTATTGCAAAAGCTTTTCGTATGTGAACCGCCCCATAGATTTTTGCAAAAGGATCCAAGCGAGTATTGCGCAGACCGCACCGAGTCCGAGAAGAATCCAGACATTCATTAAGAGGACGCCGGTAAACTGGCCTGCTATAAGCAGAATAAGCGGAATGATTAGAAAAACGGCGGCCTGTTGGGATTCCTCTACACTCTGTGCTTTGGCAGATCCCCGGACAATCAGTGTAACGGCAATAAGTGAGATTGCAGGAGCAAGCAGCAGCATAACAACCAGCCAGCTTACACTGGGAATCAGCAACCTGCCCATCAGGAAAAATAATTCTGTTTCGATGACCAGGAACATAGCTGTAAATGAGATCAGCGAGACAAGCATACTTAAAAGGAAAGAAGCCCATACTTTCGCCTGAAAGATCTGTTTGAGAGTAAGCGGACAATAGAGCAATGTTTCAAGCGTATGGCGTTCCTTTTCTCCTACAAATGCACTGGCTGCCATGATAGAAGCAGCCATGATGGGAATCACCAGGAAAAAGACCGGAAGGATATAATTTAAGATCATGCTGGAAAGCGTAAGTTCCATGCTTTCCATCCGGGCGGCTTCAGGAAGCAGCGACAGCAGCTTCGCAATATCCGGATCATCCGGTACAAAATGAATGGCAATGACGAAAACAGATGGCAACACGATAGTCAGTACCAAAGGAACGATTAAAAGCGCAGAAAATAACCTGCGGTTGCTCGCAATACCGCGAAAATCCTTTTTGATGATAGCATACATAGCAGTCTTCATACCGTCAATCCTCCTTCCTGCCGGCAGTCAGGGCAAAATAAATATCTTCCAGGCTGGGTTCTATGAGATTTACAGAATAGATATCCTCGCCAGCTTCTACAATCTTTCGCACCAAATCAGGAACTTCTTTTTTATCGCGTATTTTGATTTCAAATTCATTGGCGCCACATTGGACAAAATCCAGCTTCTCAGGAACAGCTGACGCGCATATACGAAGCGATTTTGAGGGAAATACCCGGGCGCGTAATTCATCGATTGTGCCTGAGGCCAGAAGAGATCCCTGTTCAATCAATCCGTAGCGTGTGCAGATTTCTTGTGCATACCTGAGCTGATGTGTACAGAGAAAAACGGTGATTCCTTCTTTACGGGCCAGGTTGTGAATCATTTGATTGACATTTTGGGCGCTTTCCGGATCCAAGCCGGAAGTCGGTTCGTCAAGAAACAGTACCTTCGGGCGGTGCAGCAGTGCTCGTGCCAAGGAAAGCCTCTGTCTCATACCGGTAGAATAGGTCGCCAGTTTTCGGTCTTTCGCGTCTGTCAGTTCTAATTCCTTGAGCAGCGACTCGCCGCGCTGCTTTCCTTCTTTTGGCTCCAGTCCAAAGGCAGCAGCATAGAAGAGCAGATTTTCCATACCGGTCAGATTATCATACATCTGTGCGTGTTCGGTTACGATCCCGGACAGGAGATGGGCCTTTTCCGGTTGGACATTGGGATTGACGCCCATAATATCGCATGAACCGCTGGATGGAGTAAGGACTCCGGTAAGAAGTTTTACGGTTGTTGTCTTTCCGGCACCGTTGGGGCCAAGAAAACCGAACACCTCCCCTGTGTTTAGGGACAGTGAGAGTTGTTTTAATGCTTCTTTTCCGCCGAGGTAAGTTTTGGATAGTTTTTGTATGGTAACAGCCTCCATTTATTTTCCCTCCTCGTTCGCTCTCAGTCTATTGACCATGACCTGAAACCGTGGGTTTTCTGCCAACGGAAGGAAGACAGGGTTTTCACTGAGAGCTTGTGTCATACTGTGCCGGATCAGCGTTTCATCTCTTGGCGGAAAGGAGCCTAACATGAGTTCGCTGTCAAACCATTCATCCAAAAGATTGAAGAATTTGTCCCCATGTAGATGCAATGGATAAATATCACTGACGGCCAGATCTGTATACTGCGTGAGAATAGCCAGTGCTTGTTCGGTATCTCCAAGCGCCAGCCAGCCCTGAGCGATAGTAATATAGACTCCTAAAAGAATGCTGGGATGCAGTGTTTTCATTTGAAAAGTATCCGCTATCTGATAAAATCGCTGACAGGCTTCTGTAAATTGCTCTGCATCGTTTAGACATAAGTTCAGATAGGACGGGAACAAATCAAAGAGCGTCATAATCTCTTTGTAGATTCCAGCCTGCAGGATTTTTTTTGCCTCATGGTCATTACCGGTCGCTCGATATGCAGAAGCCAAAAGCGGTTCAGGAGAACCAGCTTGCATTTCAATTGGCTCCAGAATATCAATGACTTCGGATGGGCGCTGGAGCTGCAGCAGACAAAACGCTTCCATTAACTGTGCCTCTTTTTGCAGATTGGGGTCATCCGCTTCGGATCTCACACGCTGGAAACATTCCAAAGCTTTTCCCATAATCTGTGTTATTCGCTCTGGATTGGCAGCCTGCGCAATATGATTGATCAAAAGGGACCCTAATTGGAACAAGAGAGGATAACAGGAATAATATTTTTTTATAATTTCAAGGCACTCGGCCAAGACCTCATCAAAGGGCAACACAGAAAAGTCCTTTGAAAGGCGGATATACAATTTCTGAATATCCTCTTTTTCCATCTGTGGCTGGTATCCGATCAGCTCGTCAATGCTGATATCGAAATAAGACGCCAGTTGTGGCAACAGCGAAATATCCGGCAGCGAAGAGCCCGTTTCCCATTTAGAAACAGCTCCTTTTGAAACGCCGATGTGAGCAGCCAGTTCATCTTGTGTGATTCCCCGTTTGTGGCGATTCTCGATCAGGATGCGGCCAAGATTCATTTCCTTCATAGTATTCACCTCATGTTGTAATTATAAGGGAAGAAGATGGCAAATTCAATGGAGGCGTGTTTCACTTTTATCGAAAAAGTCAACTGTCAGGAAACTTCTTGGGATGAAAAAGCCCTCTGCTTGAGCAGAGAGCCTTTGTGCTTAAAACAGGAAGCGCTTATCGAGTTTATAATCCGTCCGGATCGGATTTTTCTCGGCACGGTAGATTTGATGATCTTTCAGATCGTACAGGACGGACCAAACAGTATCTTTTCCGGTGGATCTGTCATACTGACAAAGAAATCCGTGTTCTCCGCGCAGCAATTGCTTGGATTCGCCCAGACTCATTTCTTTTGCGTGAGCTTCCAGGAAATTGACCAAAGTTTGGTATCGTGTTTCCGCTTGCCAGTCATCAATTCCTTGAGTGTTTGCTAAAGAAAGTTCGTCGGAATGAAATCGGTTTGTGGCACAGACATAAGGCTTTTCCTTGGTTGGACGAAGTACGATCACCTGGTCACAGTAGCATTCAAGGACAGCTAAGTTTCCAGAAGCATCGGCAACCGTAAATGTTTGTGCAGAGCTGATAGGAAGCCTATTCAGATAAAAAATCACTTCATCAACGCTGCTGCACTTTTCTAAAAAGAAACGGAGCAGAAGTCCGGCATTCATCCCGGGACGAATAGATGGAGGATACACGGAGGTCAAACCAACAGCCAGCCCCTTTTCATTTACTCCATCTTCCATTTGAACAAAAGCGGTTGTATTCCCGGTAAAGGAAAAGGAGCCAGCGGGAAACCGGTAAATCACATTCAGGTTGTTTTTTTCAATGGTAGTCAGAAAATCGCTGTTGCGACCAAAGAAAATGGAGGTTTCATTGGAAACTGCAAAACAGGAGCATTGACAGGCCGGTGGTATAGCATAGATGCTGAATAAAAGGCCCTGAAGGAGTTTTACATCACAGGATTGCCCGTCTGCAATCCCTTGTATTTCATCCAGGATCTCCGGGAAGTATTCCTGATAGATGGGAAGACATTCTTCTGCAAAGCTGATGCGTTCCTCAGTAATCGGAAATGGAATATTGTTCAAAATATAATTTGCGTGTTTTGCCAGCCGGGAACCCCACCGAAATCCAATTTCATAGTGGTTCCCATAAAATCTTGCGTGATACATAATTTTGCTCTCCTTTATAAAAAATAGAGAGCTGCCGGCAACTCTGATTATAAGGGTAACTGAATAAAAATTTTATGTCAATAGGGATTTGCAAAAGAGAGTTTGTGAAGGGCATACTGAAAAAGACTCGTTAGTCCTTCTTAAAAAACAAAGAGAAAACACTCCCCATCTCATTAGAAGTAACTTTGATATAGCCATACTGCTTATGGATAATGTCACGGGTTAGATACAGCCCGATTCCTACACCGTCAATACCGGCAGAGCATTTTCCCCTATAAAAGCGTCCAAAAATCTTTGCCTGTTCTTCTTCGGGAATCCCAATCCCGTTATCGGATATATCCAGCCGCAGGTAAGACGGGTATTCTGTGATCGTTAATCCGACAATTCCACCGTTTGGCGTGTATTTCACAGCATTGTCGAGGACATTGGTAATGGCTTCTGCTGTCCAGTTGAAATCAAGTACCGCTTCAAAATTCTGTTCGCAGTCAAAGGTAATCGTTATGTTTTTCTCTTTTGCCTTGGCATAGACGGTTTTTACCGCTTGCAGGACAATATCATTTAGGCTGTTTTTCTCGGGCTTCAGGCAGATAATGCCGCTTTCCAAACGGGACATTTTAATCATGCTGTTGGTTAAAAAGGTCAGCTTTTCAAGAGAAGTCTGCAAAGTGGCGATGTATTCGCTGCGCTCCTCATTGGACAATTCTCTATCATCCAGTAACTGTGCAAAGGTATTTGCCGCCGCCACAGGCGTTTTAATCTGATGTGAAATATCTGAAATCAGCGTCTTGATCTGCTCCTTTTCCTGTGCCAGCATTTGATTCTGCGCTGTTAAAATATTGCGGAGCTTCAAAAGTTGGTGCTGTAAGCGGGCAGTCAGCGTGTCCTCGTTTTCTGAAAAAACAATCCGTTCCTGCTGTTCTACCAAAGCCTCTATCAGCAGCGTGATCTGCTCTAACAAATCATCGTGATAGCGGTTGTGCAGGAAGTCGAGCAAAAACAATAAGCCGCATAAAATCGCAAAGGCACAAATGACAAAAAGCATAAGGGCAGAAGAGTTTTCCATAAAAAACGCAGAGCCAACAGATACCGCCGCTATGACAGTACCTGCAATCAAAATCAGTTTTCGATATATTTCAAAACGCTTCATCATCATTCTCCAAAGGTATAGCCCATACCAAATACGGTCACAATGTATTCCTGCTTATCATCGTTTAGTTTCTGCCGCAGCCGCTTAATGTTCACACGAACGGTATTTTCATCAACAAAGTTCCCGTCTATATCCCAAAGTTGTTCCAAAAGCATAGCTTTGGTCACAATCCTGCCTTTGTTTTCTATCAAATAGCGGAGCAGTTTATACTCTGTTGAGGTAAGGTGTACTTCTTCTCCGTTCAGCAGAACAAGGCATTTATCCGTATCCACTTCTAAATCTCTATATCGAATACGGGATTTTCCGCCGCCTGTCCGCTTTAAGACAGCTTGTACTTTTTTCCGCAAAACTTCAATCGAAAAGGGCTTGGGAATATAGTCATCACAGCCAACGCCGAAGCCTTCCAGCATATCCTGCTCTGTATCGTTCGCAGTTAGAAAAAGGATCGGAATTTCGGAAGTCTCCCTTATTTTTTTACAAAGTTCCATTCCACTACCATCAGGCAGATTGATGTCAAGCAGAAACAGATCATACCTTTGGTTTTGATAGGTCTGCAAGGCTTCCATATAGCCATAAACTGCTGTAACGGTATGCTTGTCCTTTTCAAGAGCAATCGAAATTCCTTTGCTCAAAATTTTATCATCTTCCAGTAAAAAGATATTTGCCATAACCGCAAAGCACACCACCTTTCCTCAATATGTAGAATTGCAGGAGCAGACGCAACAGTGCTGCGCCTGCTCTGCAAATCGAATTAGTTTTCAAAATCGTGCAGCCGTTCAATGACCGTTTCATTAGAAGTTGCCTTGTAGACAATCGCCGGAACACTTAGGCAAATCACGAAGATCGCCGCAATCAAGCAGACTACCAGCGAAACAGGGTACTCAAACTTTGCATAGTTTGCGATATTCGGCACTGCGTCTGCCACCAGCAAGAGGAAGGCGTTACCCAAAGTCATAATCAGCAAAGTAGAGATAAGGGCATAGATACCGCCTTCCAAAGTCAGTATCTTTCGGATCTGCTTCTTCGTAGTCCCGATACTTTCCATAATGGCAAATTCATTTTTTCTTGCAATGACGCCGGTAAGCATAACATTCACAAAGTTGATTAAACCAAGTACAATGAGCAGAATGGCAGCACCATTTCCTAACAGATTGATTGAGTAAAACATTTGGTCAAATGTTTCCAGTTCAGCAACTGGGCTGTTAAATTCCCACTCTGAAGCTGTCAATGTGCTGTTGACCGATTGAAGCTCCCTATCTATTCGTTCCAACTCGCTCATATCCTTAATATCTACACCGATGCCGGAAATCATCGCCTCCTGCGTTAAGCGTTCCATGCCCGCTTCACTGACAAAGATAATATTTGGCACGATCTCAATGTCTTTCCGCCGGTCGATTTTATCAGAAAGAGTGTTGGAATAATCATCAAAGGTAAAAGCTCCGCCGATGGGAAAATCTACTGGCTTACCGTCGGTACTGTCCGCAGTCAGCGTCAGTGTTTTCCCGACTAATCTGGCATTCGGTGCAAATTGCTCGTTATCCATTCCCGCAATCGCAAATTCTCCACGCCGAAAAGCTTCCATATCAATCGGCGTCTCATGGTTTTGATTGTATTCTTCCAACGCATTGTAATCAACGAGCGTTGTAACATAGCAGCCATATTCACCGGCGTTAGCATATTCCCTTAACTCAGCAACCGTTTGTTCATAGGATATACCTTTTGCCATATAGGAGCTGTCCTCATATTTCATCCGCATAAATTCTTCTAATGCGGCTTCGTTAAAATCAATGGCAGCCCAAACGGTTTTTCCAATCGTTACATTTTCAACACCGTCAATGTTCTCAATCTGCTCTATAAAATGCTCATCAAACTGCGGAAGTTCTTTTGTGTCACGCTCATATTGCGTAAATTGGGTATCAATGTACTCAAAGTTGTAATCGTAATATTCCTCTATAAAATTTTCGCCTTTGATACTTCCGACCACTCCGTTTACGCCTAAGATCACGGTAATTCCCATAAAAAGAGACAGAAATACAAGGATTGCCCGCTTCTTATCCCGAAAAACATTGTGGAACGCCATTACAGACAGCTTGCCGCCATTGGTCGAATTTCTGCTTTTCTTTTTCGAGGGTGCGAAATTTTGGTATCGCAGGGCTTCTACCGGGGAAATCTTCGCCGCCTTTTTTGCAGGAGCATTGCAAGAAATCCAAACCGTTATGGCAGAAAAGATAATGGATAGGATATAAATGGAAGGGTGGAAAAACACCTCAGCGTCCATAGCCGATTTGCCTTCTACAAACCCTTGCTGCAAAAACACCGGAACGATTCCGAAAGATACGACCGTAGCTAATAGAATACCAACAGGGATTCCGATACAGGCGAATTTTAGTGCCTGCTTTTTTACAAGCGTTTTGATTTGCGCTTGTGTCGTACCAATCGTTTTCATCAGCCCATAAAAACGGGTGTCCTTTGCAATGGAGATATATAGGACATTATAAATCAGCAGATAGCCGCTGCCGACAATAAACAGTACCAAGAGAATAACCATCGCAATCACAGATCCATTGGAAGAACTCATAGAAACTGCACCGTGAAAGGCTTGATCTTCATTTAACTGCACATCGTCCTGAATATGCCAAAAATCGTCCGGCATTTTGTTTAGGGAAAGGGAAAGAACACCATCCTCCTGTAAGGTGTATCCTGCATTTGTGCAGTAGCTTTTCGACACGAAACCCATTCCCACACCTGTATAAGAATGAAACCAACCGCTTAAAGTAAAAGTCTTCTCCTGCTGACCGTTTTTATCATAATAGGATAGAGGTATCTCCATATTCAGCGTCGGCGTTTCAATTCCAAGCTGTGCAAGAGCGTCTTCAGACAGCATAATTTCATTTTCCTGCGTGGGATAGGAACCGTTGATATTGTTGATTGCGTCCTGATAGTGATTTTCCCATTCGGTTGTATCGTAATATTGGAGCGCAATGGAAAGCTCACGCCCCTCGTCATTTTTCTCAGCAACCGAGCCGACCATATACTGCGTACCGATTGTTTTCACATAATCCAACGATTTGATCTGCTGTTCCTGCTCGGTTGTAGGCAGCGCAAGGGAAACATCGGCGCTTGTGCCTGCGGTACGCACCTGCATTAGCTCCATATTTTCCATATAGTTAATGCCTAAGCTGAAAACAGTGGTAATCATAAAGGTCGTAAGAACGATGGCAAACACCGCAAACAGGTTACGGGTGCGATTTGCTTTCATCATTCCTTTTTCAACCTTTTTAGTTGCTCCTTTGTTTCGGTTAGTGTGCATATCTGACACCTCCCGCAACAACTTTCCCGTCCTCAATGCGGATTGTCCGATCTGCCATCTGAGCAATTTCTTCGTTGTGCGTAATCATAATCGTGGTCTGATGGTACTGCTTGCTGATAGACTGCATAAGCAAGATGACATCCATACTTGTTTTAGAGTCCAAATTTCCAGTCGGCTCATCGGCAAGGATAATAGCGGGCTTGGTAGCCAACGCACGGGCAATCGCTACACGCTGCTGCTGACCGCCGGATAGGTTATTCGGCATATTTTTGAGCTTCTTTTCCAGTCCAAGTGTATGAATGATCTGCCGGACAAACTCCGTATCGGCTTTCGCTCCGTCAATCTCAATGGGGTACACGATATTCTCGTACACATTGAGGACGGGGAGCAGATTGTAATTCTGAAAGACAAAGCCGATATTCCTGCGGCGGAAGATCGTTAATTCCTCGTCTTTCATTTTCAAAAGATCTTTTCCACGGATCGTCACACTTCCCGAAGTGGGGCGGTCTAATCCGCCGATCATATTTAGCAGCGTAGATTTACCACTGCCGGAAGTGCCAACAACAGCGACAAATTCGCCCTCGTCCACGGAAATCGATACACCATCCAAAGCGTGGACTTCGTTTTCTCCGCTGCCATATATCTTTCGTAAGTCTTTCGTCTCCAATATTGCCATAGCTAAAACCTCCAAATCTATTTTGTGATTTTAGTATAGCAGCCACTTCTTACAATCTCATTACAGTCTATACTAAAAAATTTCCTCCTAAAAATATCACAGTGCGTAGAAGGCGAAAACTTTTCTTCGCTTATTTCACTCCATAAACGCCAGCCATTTATTCCCATAGGTATCCAGATAAAACCGTTGCCCCAATTCATTTTCCACAAATCGATCTTTGACTGTATACCAACCGCGCATTTCCTGACGGAGATCCTCATCTGTAGAAATAGGCTCTACCCAAACCCGGGTGTATGATGCAATCTCATCACGAGACAATTTCCGACCTTCCGGAATGCTGTTGCTCTGAAATATCGGCGGTAGTGCAGAAATCCGTATAGCATCGCTAAATGGCAGTTCGCTGCCATCCAAAAACCGGATGCGCTCATTGATAGCATCTACCAAGCCCCAACGATTATTATTTACGAAGATAGGATGGTCGTGAAGAAATGGAAGGATATCTTTGTCTATGGATTCCGCAATACGGCGGAACGGATTGGAGAAGTCTGTTCTGCCAAGTAAATAGTCCGTAGAAACGCCATATAGGTCTGCCATTTTCTCCAGGGTATCAATCGTAGGCAGTCTTCTTCCGGATTCCCAGTTATTCACGGTTGCCGCAGAAACTTGTAATTGCTCTGCCGCATCCTTTTGGCTAATTCCCGACTGAATTCTTGCTTCTTTGAACCTGTATGACATTATGTTCACCTCCTGCTGATTAAAATGTCATATTCAGTTATTCTGAAGTTTGCTTTTTGCGATACTTTCCGGTCTTTATTCTCGCATCTGCAGGCTTTTGCGCATCTTCGGGGATGATCCAATTGTTACCGGCCTTTTGTGCGCCCTCAATTCTGTTTTCAGAGCAGAGAAGAGCAATACGCCTTGCAGAGATATTCCATTTTTTTGCAGTTTCAAAAGTTGACAAATATTTCATGCTGTAGAGGCTCCTTTCTCTTTTGACTGTTTCCTATGCTTATTATATTCAATTTTCTGAACGATATCAAGTAATCAGTTTCCCTGTCTCGCTTCAGATAATGCCTTGGCTTTTGCTTTGTTAGTCTGCTGTGTTGCAAATTTGCGATCAAATCCGTGTAATAAGGTATCTATAAAGGTACACCTTTATGGATGCAGGAAAGAAAAGCAAAGCACACGCAAAAATGTATCTGTAAACATTCAGATTTCTTTTATGGACATATCCAAAAACAAACGGAGGTTTACAGACACATTTTCAAGGAGGACGGAGGATGAAAAAGGTATATGGATATGCCCGTGTATCCACAAAAGAGCAACACTTGGATCGGCAGTTGAAAGCGCTGCTGGATTTCGGTATTGAGGAACGAGATATTGTGACGGATAAGTCCAGTGGTATGTCGATGGATCGTGAAGGATATCAGATGCTGAAGACAAGGTTGCTGCGCGACGGCGATACGCTGGTTATTAAATCTTTGGACCGGCTCAGCAGAAACAAAGGCTACATCAAAGCAGAGCTGGAGTATTTCAAACAGCGGCACATCCGGGTGATGGTTCTCGACTTGCCGACCACACTCGTAGAGCTGCCAGAGGGTCAGGAATGGGTTTTCGAGATGATCAATAATATTTTGATTGAAGTCCTGGCAAGTATCGCGGAGCAGGAACGCCTAACGACAAGGCAGCGCCAGGAAGAAGGAATAGCCGTTGCAAAAGAGCAGGGAAAACATCTCGGACGCCCGAAAGCGGAGTTCCCGTCAGACTGGGAAGAAACATATAAAAGCTGGAAGCAAGGTGAATTGACAGCGGTTGCTGCAATGAAGCACCTCGGACTGAAACGAAGCACATTTTATAATTTGGTCAAATTACAGGAGGGGCGCAAATGAAGAAAAAGATTTTTATTACCATACTGACTTTGACATTTGCAGGGATATTAGTTTTTTCCGGATATCAAATCTACAAAATCATTTCTGAATATGAGTCTGGGGAGCGCACTTACGAGGACCTTGAGATATATGTTTCGACGCCGTCGAATACCAGTACACCACAAAACTCATCTGAGTCTGAGGAGAAGATCGAGAACCCCTGGCCCGAGGTAGACTTTGATGGGTTAGCAGCTATCAATTCAGATATCGTAGGCTGGATCTATTCTGAAGGAACGCCGATTAATTACCCGGTTGTGCAGGGCACAGATAATTCATATTACTTAAAGCATCTCTATACTGAAGAATACAACGGCGCCGGCAGCATTTTTCTTGACAGTCGTAATTCTTCGGATTTATCAGATCGCCATACAGTTATTTACGGACACCATTTGAAGAACGGTGCAATGTTTTCTTCTTTAACCGGCTACAAAAAGCAGGACTACTATGAGGCCCACCCCACCCTGTATCTGATGACACCGGAGAAAAACTATGAGATAAAGGTATTTGCCGGGTATGTAGCAAGCGTCAAAGACGATGCGTGGCAGCTAAACTTTGACAGTGAAGAAAGCTTCCAAGCGTGGATTGGAAGAGCAATAGAAAAATCCACCTTCAGCAGCAATATCACACCCGCAGGCACAGACCGTATCATTACGCTCTCAACCTGCAGCTATGAATTCGATAATGCGCGATATGTGCTGGTAGGAATTTTGAATGGATAACCAAGAGCCGCTTGCAGAAATGCAGGCGGCTTGATTACATAGAAAATAAGAAGTTTACCGTTCTATCCTTGTATTGTTCGAGCAAACGAATTATAATATTAAAATGGAGATGCGATATGGACTATATGACAATAAAGGAAGCTGGCAAAAATGGGGGCGTAACCCTTTGATAGATAAAGAATCTGAGAGAAAGAGGAATGAAAAAATTGATTGCTATAGACAATAATATGGAATTTAAAGTCTATCCGTTTAATACCCTTAAAGGCTATTTTTCTGCTGATATTATGGCAATGCACAAGGGAAAGTGGGTATTCTGCAAACATAAACATCGAACAACATGGGAACACCCCAGCGGTTGGATCGAAGCAGGTGAAACTCCCTTGGAGGCTGCAAAAAGAGAGCTATTTGAAGAAACTGGAAGTGTTAAATTTGATATAGAGCCATTATGTGATTATTACATTGATATGGAATTAAACGGTTTTCACTATAAAGGAAATGGTCAAGTCTACTTTGCTACGATATATTCTTTTGGTGAAATCCCACCTTATAGTGAAATGGGAGAAATTGGTTTTTTTGATGCGTTGCCGGACAACTTAACATATCCTATCTTAAAAGAATATTTCTCTATTGCAGAGAAGAAATTACAAGAAAAACAGGAAAATCAATCGTTTAATAAATAGAAGATGCTAAATAAGTATGGTTCATATCTCTCACAGGCTCCGTCAGTATAGAAGCCTGCTTGCGTAATTATCTCAATTTTTCAATGCGTTCCAGTAATCTGTGTCAAACATCCGGTTTTGGGAGGGTATAAGACGGGAATTTACCGCCCATCACAAATTCACTACCACATATATGCGAAATGTGGATTTAGTTACTTCGAATAGGTATAATCTTTGTGGAGGTGATAATTTGCAAGTTGATATTAAGGTCAACCCATGTGTTGAGGATGTAGAAGTTCTCATTACGGCTGAAAAGAAAACTCAGTTTGTAAATGACTTGGTTGAGGTTATTTGGGATTTTGATAAGCACACTGTCACTACTCTTACCGGATACATTGACAACCGGGCTTATATAATTAAAGTCGCGGATATTTTAAGGATATTCGCCTTGAACCAGAAAGTTTATATTCAAACAGCTAACGGAGAGTTTCTTACTAAATATCGCTTATATGAAATAGAGGATGTATTGAGAAAACAGAAATTTTTGAGGATCTCTAACTCTGAGATTGTCAATATTAGGAAAATCGAAGACATTGACCTGAGTATTATAGGCAGGGTCTGCATCCGACTTTCAGGTGATATTTGTGTTTATGTATCAAGGAGATATATTCCAAAAATCAAAAAATCTTTAAGAATCTGAGGTGACAATTATAATGAGCAAAGCTATAAAATATGGCCTTTTGGGATTACTATGTGGGAGCCTCGCTTATCTCGTGTTTTCAATTTTTCTTTCTTGGAAACTGGGAACAGGAGAATTTTACTTTACTCTTCCTGCGTTAGTAAATGAATATGGAAATGAGTTGCTTTCAGCGAGTTTACAAATTTTTACATTTCTATGGTTAGGGATGGCAAGTGGAGTTGCCTTTTCCATGACCGAAAATACGGATTGGTCGCCACAAAAACAATCAGCCGGATACTTGCTTACTTTGACAATCGGCTTAATACCAACAGCCTTTGTGGGGCATTGGTTTGAGCATCTGTTTATAGGTTTTTTCAGCTATTTAATAATTCTTACAGGTATCTCAGTGGTTCTTTTTATCATTGGCTGGATAAAACTAAAACGCGATGTTATACAGATCAGGCAAGCCATTGCGTTAAAAAAGGAGGATATTTATGAGTAAAGAGAAGCTATCAGCCAAAAGGATAACTATCTGGATTTGTGTCAATTATGGCATATTTGTACTTGGCTTTTTTATTTTGGGAAGTATGGGAACAGATAAGTACATTGTGTGGAGCAATTTCATCTTAGATGTTTTCCTTGTAGCGGTTTCGCTGGTTTTAAATATTCTGCTATTTAAGAGAAAGTATCAAACACCGCTGTTAGGAAAAATTACTCTCTTATTAGCCACATTATGTTTTGGGGTGTTTACCTATTTTGCGTTTTTAATGCCTGAGAACGGGTTACCCGCAGTATTATTTTACTAAGGCATAGATAACCTTAAAATGAATAAACCACGAAAATCTACCGGACGACGGCAAAGAAAAAAGCCGTCGTGCAGCAGCCCTTTTCCAATGCTTGATTACATTACGGCGGCTTTGAACAAATCAAGGCCGCCGTTCTTTTATTTCCTCGAAAGAGTGATGACCACACACTAAAGATCACGGCGGTTTTAGTATAGAGCTGTCGTAAAGCGATGATAGCATCGACATAATCTGGCAGGAAACTACCTGTCAAAAGAGTCTGTCCTCGGCAACGGAGACCTATACCCAAGAAGATGAATATACCATGTAGACAAACAGAAAAACACAACCGATGGTGTCCGGCTGGATTATGTTCAGTCGGGCGTTTTTGTCATATCCTGTGCTTCTGTGTTATTAGCAGGCAGGCCGAATAAAATCTGTTTTTGATCGCGTTCCAGCATTTTTTGAGAGCCGCTTGCAGAAATGCAGGCGGATTGATTACATAGAAAATAAGTGATTCACAATTCTGTTCTTGTATTATTCGAGAAAACGAATATAATTATAGTATTGGGAGGTATGTATATGGAATATATGACCTTAAAAGAGGCAAGTGAAAAGTGGGGCGTTTCTCCTCGAAGAATCAATTATTATTGTTCTGCCGGCCGCATTACAGGTGCGGAAAAGAAAGGCACAGTATGGCTGATTCCCATAAATGCTGAAAAGCCCATTGATAAACGATATAAATCCAATAGAAAGGCAGATAACGATGAGCGAGCATAGAACAATAGCGATTGTTGACGATGATATCCATATTGGCAATATGGTTGAGGAAGTGCTGAAAGGCGAAGGATACGAAGTGCTTCGTGCTTACTCGGGAACGGAAGCGCTTTTACTTTTGTCGAATAGAAAACCTGATCTTATCCTTTTGGATTTGATGATGCCGGGCCTCTCCGGCGAGGAAGTGTTACCTAAAATTTCCGGCATACCTGTTATTGTGGTAAGCGCAAAAGTAGGTATTGATGATAAAGTAAATTTGCTGCTTGGCGGAGCTGCGGATTACATCACAAAACCATTTGATATAAAAGAACTTCTTGCCCGTATTCAAGTTCAGCTACGGATGGGTATGAATCAAGAGCTTGCTCCTACCTATATTGTGGGTGATTTGAAATTGGATACTTCTTCGCATGATGTTACTATAGGTGGGAATAACATTAAACTGACAAAGACAGAGTATGCGATACTGAAACTGTTGATGCAGCATCCGAATCAGGCTATTGCAAAATCGGTTATCCTTGACCGTATCAGCGAGGATACACCTGACTGTACAGAGAGTTCGTTGAAAATTCACATCAGCAACTTGCGGAAAAAAATCCGTGAAGTGTCCGGTAAGGAATATATAGAAGCCGTTTGGGGTATAGGCTTCAAAATTTCAGAAGAGGAATAAATCTTTACTGTTTCTTTACTCTTTTCTTTACCGCCATCTTTACTGTTTGGGCTTATACTATGCCCATCAAAGACAAGGAGGTAATCTTATGGAGTATGTTCTAAAAACAAATTCCTTGAGTAAAAGCTATAAAAACTTCAAGGCATTGAACGAACTCACAATGAATGTTCCGAAAGGAGCAATCTACGGTTTTGTTGGAAAAAACGGGGCCGGAAAAACAACTTTAATCAGACTGATCTGTGGGCTGCAAGAGCCTACATCTGGTGGCTATTCACTATATGGTGTCAGCAATTCCCAGAAAGAAATTTTGAAATCCCGCAGACGAATGGGTGCGGTAGTGGAAACTCCATCTATCTATATGGATTTGACTGCCGTTGACAATCTGAAAGAACAATACCGGGTGCTTGGTATCCCTTCTTATGACAGTATACCTGAATTACTTAAATTGGTCGGGCTCGAAAACACGGGAAAAAAGAAGGCGAAAAACTTTTCTCTTGGTATGCGGCAGCGCTTAGGTATTGCCATAGCTCTTGCAGGCGATCCTGATTTTTTAGTACTCGACGAGCCTATCAACGGGCTTGATCCGCAAGGCATTATTGAAATGCGCGAGTTGATTCTGAAACTCAATCGTGAGCATCAAATAACGGTACTGATTTCGAGCCACATTCTGGATGAGCTGTCCCGGCTTGCGACTCACTATGGCTTTATTGACAGCGGAAGAATGGTAAAAGAAATCAGTGCAAAGGAATTGGAATCTGCTTGTCGCAAATGTATTCGGCTTGAAGTGTCAAATGTGCAAACCCTTGCTCGCGTTTTAGACGGAATGAAGATAGACTACAACATTATCTCCGACAAGGCGGCTGATGTATTTGCAAAGGTCAATGTTTCCAAACTTACTTTGGCTTTGTCTAAGGAAAACTGCGAAGTGATTTCTATGCAGGAACGGGACGAAAGTTTGGAAAGCTATTATGTCAGTTTGGTGGGAGGTAAAAAATAATGAGCAAGTTGTTGTCTGCGGGTTTTATCCGCCTGAGAAAAGATAAAATCTTTTGGATTGCTTTGATTTTTATGTTCGGAGCAGGGGTATTCTTCCCCGTAATGAGATATATAGATATGCAGAAGTCAGGCTATATCAACAATATTGATAATGGCTTCTTTGCCTGTGCTCTTTTTATCGGTGTTGTCATGGCGGTCTTTTGCAGTCTCTTTATTGGAACAGAATATAGCGATGGCACAATCCGCAATAAAGTAGTCATTGGTCAAAAGAGAACTTCCATTTATTTATCAAATTTGATCATTTGCGCTCTCGTGAGCGTTGTCATGTGTGCAGCATTTTTTATTGCTTATCTTTGCATAGGAATTCCGTTACTTGGATTCTTTGAAATGGACATTAAGCAGGTTCTATTATTTACTTTAGCGGTGTTTGTTCTTGCCATTGCATTTGCTTCCATTTTTACTTTGATTTCTATGCTGAATCACAATAAAGCAATTACGGCTGTTGTATGTATCTTGTTAGCGTTTCTGCTTTTGTTTGCAGGAGCACAGTTTAACAAAATGCTAAACGAGCCTGAAACCAATATGGGACTTATGATGACGGACAATGGACAGGAGTATCAAGAAATTCCGAACCCCAATTATCTTGAGGGTGGCGAGCGAAAAGTTGTCCAGTTTCTTTATGATTTTGTACCCGGAGGTCAGGCGCTGCAATGTGTTTCATTGGAAGCAAATAATATTACCGTTTTGCCTGCTTATTCGTTAATTATCATCGTGTTGACTACGGGATTCGGAGTGTTCTTCTTCAAGAAGAAAGAATTGAAATAGTAGATAAGGAGATATTATGGAGTTTTGGTTGTTAGTCGTTATCGGCGTTTTGTTAATTATTATTCTTGGCTTGCTTATCAAACTTCTTCTTGTACAGAAAACTGCCAGGGAAATACAAGAGGCATTTGCCGAGCGGCTAACGACCGAAACCAATACGCTGATTGACATATCCTACCGTGACAAAACGATGTTAAAGTTGGCGAATGGACTAAATACGGAACTGCGCAAATTACGGAGTGAACGCCATCGCTTTCAGCAGGGCGATTTAGAACTGAAGGAGGCAGTTACAAACATTTCCCACGATTTACGAACTCCTCTTACAGCCATTTGCGGTTATCTGGATCTGCTTAAACGAGAAGATAAAGGTGAAGATGTGGAGAGGTATCTTGCCCAGATCGAAGATCGAGTAGAGGCATTGAAACGCCTGACAGAAGAACTTTTCCGCTATTCCATCGTTGCTTCCACAAATCATTATACAATGGAGAAAATAGATCTGCGGCGCAATTTAGAGGAATCTCTGATTGCATTCTACGGCACAATGACACAAAAAGGAATTACACCTGAAATCAATATGCCAGAAGAACGAATTGAGCGAATGTTAGATTCTTCGGCAGTCAATCGGATTTTCAGTAATATCATTAGCAATGCTGTGAAATATAGCGAAGGTGACTTTTCTGTTACGATGGACACCGATGGTAAGATTACATTTACCAATACAGCAAAAGGCTTGAATGCAGTGGATGTGGGAAAACTTTTTGATAGATTTTACACCGTAGAAACAGGGCGAAAATCAACTGGACTTGGACTTTCTATTGCAAAGATACTGACAGAGCGTATGGATGGCACAATTTATGCGGAATACAAGGACTCTAAACTCCATATTATTGTGCATTTTAAGGATATGTAGCCATTTGCCGGACTGAAATGAATATAGAAAATACAGAAAACCGGAGCACACAGAGTGTCCCGGTTTTCTGTATTTCCAGTCAGATAGAGCCTTCTTTTAAATAGGCTCTTACTTTGGAATAAGAGAACATATTTCAATTGATATGCTATCAGCAGACAGATCGAATGGAAATTCGTTTAGTTTTTTTGAAAAAGATATTGACAAATAGGATGGCATTGGCTATACTTTGTTTGTAGGTTAGCTACTCAACTAACAAACTGCCAAACAAAGACGGGAGGTGCTATGATTGAATGTAAATCCGAATATAGAGAAACCAATCTTCATTCAGATTGCTGAGCAACTTGAAGATTCCATATTTACTGGAGTATTTCCGGAGGAAACGCAGATCCCATCTACAAATGAAATCTCCGCTTTGCTGAGTATCAATCCGCATACAGTTCTGAAAGGAATGAACCTGTTGGTAGATGAGGAAATCATTTACAAGAAAAGAGGGCTTGGAATGTTCGTCAAAGAAGGAGCTGTTGAAAAGATACGGCAAAAAAGGCAAAGCCAGTTTTATGATCAATATGTCGCAACTTTAGTCAATGAGGCGAAGAAGTTGCAGATGTCTAAAGAAGATATTATTTCACTGATAGAAAGGGGTTATAACAATGAATGCCATTCAAATTAAGAATATAACAAAGAGATATAAAGGCGTAACCGCACTGGATGATGTTTCTCTCTCTTTTGAGTTTGGAAAGATATATGGATTTTTGGGAAGAAACGGCGCAGGCAAATCCACCCTTATCAATATCATTGCAAACCGTATTTTCGCAGATCAAGGTGAGGTTCTGATCGATGGTATTCCAGCCAAAGAGAATATGGGCGTTCACGAAAAGATTTTTTGCATGAGTGAAGCGGATCTATATGACAGAGATCTGAAAGTAAAAGAGCACTTCAAATGGACGAATCGCTTTTATAGTGATTTTGATTTGGAGAAAGCCTTGGCACTCTCTCGGAAGTTCGAGCTGGATGTCAACAAAAGATTTAAGGCGTTATCGAAAGGGTATCAATCTATTTTCAAACTGATCGTGGCGTTATCGATCAATGTTCCCTATGTAATCTTTGATGAGCCTGTATTGGGGCTTGACGCCAATCATAGAGAGCTGTTTTACAGTTTGCTCCTGAAAGAATTGGAAAACAATGAGCGGACACTGATTCTCGCGACGCACCTGATTGAAGAGGTTTCCAACATTATTGAAGAAGTTGTTTTGATTGATAGGGGTAAAATTCTTCTTCAGAAAACGGTTGAAGAGCTTCTGGAGACAGGATACAGTGTGTCCGGTTTGGCTCAAGAGGTAGATCGTTATTGCGATGGCCGCAATGTCATTGGATATGACGAGCTGGGAAACCTGAAAGTTGCCTATGTGTTGGGTGAAAAAGCTGCTTTGCCGCAAGGAAGCAATCTGCAAATTGCTGCGATGAATTTGCAAAAGCTGTTTGTCAAGATTACAGAGAAAGGTGAGGATGAAAATGAGTAAATTAAAATCAGCTATCTTATATGAATACTCTACCAAAATCAAGGCAATGGTACTTTTCTATTTGATTCAATATCTGATTGTAGCTCTCATTTTTTCGATTGTTGCAATCAGTGTTGGAGGTGAAGAAATTGGATCGAATGCGTTAGAGTTCAGTTCAGTGATCTTTATCAGCGTTATAGGGGTATTGGGCTACAAAGAAGATTTCAAAGCACTGATCCAAAATGGATATACGCGAAAATATATCTTCGGGGCTACCATTTGTATGTTCACATTGCTGGCAGGAACGATGGCGCTTATCGATACTATAATCGGTAACTCCATTCATTATTTCAATGATAATTATTTTACTCTATTCGGCAGTCTTTACGGGTACGGTAATGTTTTTCTAAACTGGCTATGGCTTACTGTTTTATACTTGATGTTCTGCAGCTTATTCTACTTGGCTGTATTGGTCATCAATCGAGTTGGAAAGATGGTGTCGCTGTTCATAGGTGTTGGACTTAGTTGTGTTATCCTTCTTGTCACTTCACTGTTCCGATTTGTATTTTCACAAGAATTTGTAAGCACCGCTGCGGAGTTTGTGATGAAGGCAATGGGATTTATGAGTAATGGTACAACCAATCTGTTTTTCCCTATTCTTTCGTTTCTTGTAATTGGAGTAGTGTTCGGAATTGGCTCATACGCAGTCATTCGCCGGACTGAATTAAAATAAATATAAGCAATACAGAAAGAAACCGGAGCACGCAGAGTGTCCCGGTTTCTTTCTGTCTTATTAGCTGAATCTTCATTTTGTATGGGCGATTACTTTTGGATAGGGAAACATATTTCGATACAGAAAAGGGATCCGTTTAGGTCGGCTGTTATCATTCCTCCCATACGGTCAATCAATCCCTTGGCGATAGAGAGCCCCAATCCCGTGGAGGCGCTGCTGCGTGCAGAGTCCGCTTTATAAAACCGCGAGAATACCTGACTCATATCGACTTCATCTGGATTTTTTACATCGTTTCGGCAGCGGAATACTGCTTGCTTATCACGAACCGATAGACTGAATGAAATCTGTTTTTGACCGTGCTCCAGCGCATTTTTGATGATATTTTGGAGCGCTCTGCGGATTGCTTCGGGGTTCCCGAGAATAGGCAAGTGCCCATCGCAGAAATCAATCTGAGGTTCAATCCCCTTGCGCTGGAATTCGTCATAGAAGGAGAAAACGGTGTCAAAAACCGATTTCCCAAAATCCAAAGGCTCAATCTCCAGTTCGTATGTTTCATTTTGGAGTTTCGTATAAGTAAAGAGTTCTTCCAGCATATCTTTGAGGCTGACGATACGGCTTTGAATGACGGCAATATAATGCTGGCGTTCCTCTTCCGATTGACTTTGTGTGAGCAATTGAAAATATCCGTCCATTGAGGTTAGCGGAGTACGGATGTCGTGAGATAAATTTGTGATGGTCTCTTTCAAACTGTCTTCGCTTTGCTGCGCTGTTTTTTTGATTTCACGAGACAGATCCAGAATGTCATTGATCCCATCTACCAGCTCATTGAGTTCATGGAAGGGCAGATCAGAGGTCAGACGCAGGTTCGTTTGATGATCTTTCAGAAACGCCAACTGGCGGCAGGTTTTTTGAACCTGTCGCCGGTAAGCGAAGAAGATGAAGATTGTGATAACTGCTACCGCAGTAGCAATGATTGCCCATGCGCTCATAAAACACTCCTATCGAACATCTCGTTTCTTCATTGTAATCATGGCCAGTGCAAGGGATACAATTAAGAATACGATTCCCACAATCGCTCCACGCAGCAGTGTATCGGAAACGGCACTGACATCAATCAGCCTCATATTACTTTCCAACATATAGTTGCTGATATCAAAATTCCAACTTGGCCTCAGGTTGGCGACAATCTGATTGATCCCGGAATACAAGAATGCTGTCAGACCGGAGCAAATCAATATACCTGTCGTCATTCCGAATGCGGCACTGTGTGTCAGGATGGTTAAGAACATCATCAGGGTAGAGAGACCTAAGTGAAGCAGGTACTGGACTCCTAAAACTTTTATGAAAGGAAGGAGCGATGCCAGGTAGACTTTATCTCCCCAAAAGATATATCCAAATGCTGCGGTTACTGCGGAAAAAACAACCAACAAAACGAAGATATGAACCGCAATGGCCACGAACTTTGAGAACACCAGTTGACCGCGACGCGGGAACTGCCCTGCGATGTTTTTAATAAATCCATTCTTTTGATCAGCATTCGCAAACAGCGCAACGAATATCACGCAAAGAATAGAAGTAAGGCCGCTCTGCAATTCCATACCAACAAGATCGCCAAGCTCAATTTTTCCGTTTGCCCATTCGGGATTCCCTGTTACATAGACGCCTGCCAGCATACCAGAGGAGTCATCATCGGTATTTTCCTGAATGATAAGACCAGTGGGTGGCTCATCTTGAACAGCCTGAATGTCCATATCCGTCATTGCGATTCCGAAAATCGCAGTTAAAATGGCAAAAACGATTGTGATCCAAGTGACGGTTGAATGCGTGAGACGGTGCATCTCCATTTTAATCAAGTTAAACATTTGCAGTACCTCCTGTCAAGTTCAAATAATAGTCTTCCAGTGCCTCATTTTTTACGGTAATACCCATCGTTTTCACGCCGTTTTCAGCGAGAGCCATTGTGATATCACCGCCATCATTCAGCCGCTCAAAGACCTGGATGGTACTGGCGTCAACCACTTTATAATCTTCAATTCCCATGCCTTCCAATACGGTGCAGGCTTTACGGGTATCGTCGGTTTTGAGTTCGATCCGCTCGCTACATTTTGCAAGTAGTTCTTCGCGCGTCATCTCCTGCAGTAATACGCCATCATGGATGATGCCGTAATTCGTTGCAATCTTAGACAACTCCTCAAGGATATGACTGGAGATAATGAAAGTAATGTTTTTCTCTTTATTCAGTCTGGAGAGCGTTTCGCGTATCTCCGCAATTCCCTGCGGGTCAAGGCCGTTAATCGGTTCGTCTAAAATGACAAGGTCGGGATCACCGACAAGAGCCAGCGCAATGCCGAGTCTCTGTTTCATTCCGAGAGAGAAGTGTTTGACTTTCTTTTTGCCGGCATTGGAAAGCCCGACTGTTTTCAAAAGTTCCTCAATCACGCCTTTCTTCCGGACCCCCATCGCCAAACATTTCAGTTTGAGATTTTCCGCTGCAGACATATTCGGATAAACGCCCGGTGCTTCGATCAGTGTGCCGATGCGAGACATATACTGGTATGCCTCTTTTCCTGTCTTTCCAAAAAGCGAAAACTCTCCTTCGGTAGGAGCAGCCAATCCGCTGATCATTTTCAGGATGGTTGTTTTACCGGCGCCGTTGCGGCCGATCAGACCGTAGATATCACCCTGACGGATGTGAATATTCACGGCATTCACTGCCTTATGTCTTCCATACTGTTTGGTAAGACCGTTTGTATGAAGTAAGTATTCCATTTGAGTGCCTCCTTTACTTTACGCTTTTTAGTTTACAGCCAGAGTGCTAATTAAGCGCAAAGCAAAGTTAAAGAAAAGTTAAAGTTATTTTGCCAAACGAAAACCAATTCCCCAGACAGTCTCAATATACTCTTCTTCCGTGACCGCTTTCAGCTTCTTGCGGATATTGCTGATGTGGACATTGATGGTCTTGTCTTCCCCGATATAGATGTCATCCCACGCATAATCGTAGATATCCTGCTTGGAATACACTTTGTTCGGATGAGAAAGCAGCAGCTCCAGGATTTTAAATTCCTGCTTGGTCAGAGGAATTTCGGTTCCATTCACAGATGCGGTGAAGGACTCCTGGTTCAGAATCAGATCTTTATATTTTAGCATCTTGGCACTGGTATCGTCGTCTCCGGCAAAGCGGCGGATCTGAACCCCGACCCTTGCAACCAGTTCTTGAATCTCAAACGGCTTGGTCAAATAGTCCTCAGCACCGCTGGTTAGGAGATTGACTTTGCTGTCGAGGCTATCCTTGGCCGATACAACGATGACAGGTATCTGCTGAATTTCCTTTAGTTTTGGTAACAGGGATTCCCCGGAAAGACCAGGCAGCATCAGGTCCATTACCGCAAGCGCAAAAGTCTCGCGCTCTAAACACATGAGAGCCTCTGTACCGGAAAATGCCTGCGTACAGTGATAGCCGGCTTTTGTAAGCGTCTCAGATATGACATTGTTGATGTCGGTATCGTCTTCGATAATAAGAATGTTCTTCATTTTTATAAAAACCTCTTTTATAGGGATGATGGCATAGTTTTATCGTCCATGCTTCAATGACAAGGTAGGCAAATGCACCGGCGGTGCATACCTAAACTTATATTATAAAAGAAATCAGCAGAGAAATCAAGAAAACGCTACCCAGTTTCCCCCTCCTACCAGACTCAAACTTTATATTCCGTATTTTTGAAACATGGTATTGACAAAACTGTTCTAACTGTATATACTGTACCTATACAGAAAAGACAAGGGAGGCGATTTGGTGAATGTATTCATAGATAATAAAAGTGGCGCGCCTATCTATGATCAAATATATACGCAAATCAAAGAGCAAATAATAAATGGAACTCTTCAGGAAGACGATCCTCTACCGTCTATCCGAAATTTAGCGAAGGATTTAAGGATTAGCGTGGTAACGACCAAGCGGGCGTATGACGAGCTTGAAAAAGAAGGATTCATCTATACCATAGCGGCCAAAGGCTGTTTTGTAGCGGCAAAGAATGTTGAGTTATTGCGCGAGACAAATCTGAAGAAGATTGAAGAGTATATGGAGCAGATTGCTCGGTTGGCTGTCTCTTGCAACCTGACAAAGAAAGAGATTCTTGAAATGTTCGACTATATGATGGAGGAATAAAACGATGAACGCTCTTGAAATTAGAGATTTATGCAAATCATATCCCGGCTTTTCACTGCAGAATTTGACCCTTACACTGCCCCAGGGCTGCATTATGGGTCTGATTGGTGAAAATGGGGCGGGCAAAAGCACGACCATTCGATTGATTCTCGAAATGGCACAGAAAGATTCGGGAAGCATCCGGATTCTTGGAAAAGACAATACCGAAAACATTTCTCTTACGAAAGAAGATGTAGGTGTTGTTTTGGATGAGGTTGGATTCCCGGAATGCCTGACCGCACAACAAGTCGGAAACATTATGAAAAATACTTATCGCAACTGGAATCCGGATGTATATAAAAAATATATGAAAGAACTGGCATTGCCGGAAAACAAAGAATTTAAAGAGTTCTCACGCGGGATGAAAATGAAGCTGGGTATCGCAGTAGCCTTGTCTCATGATCCAAAGCTTCTGATTTTGGATGAGGCGACCAGCGGACTGGATCCGGTGATCAGGGACGAAGTGCTCGATATCTTCAGTGAATTTACGCGGGATGAAAATCACGCAGTTTTGATGTCGTCGCATATTGTGAGCGATCTCGAAAAAATCTGTGATTATATCGCCTTCCTTCACAAGGGAAGACTGCTCCTCTGTGAAGAAAAGGACAGGATCATGGAGGAGTATGGGATTTTTCGTTGCTCCGCAGCGCAGTTTGCGGAACTCAATCCGGCTGCAGTGAAAGGGAAAAAGGAATCAGCATATGGTGTTGAAGCTATTGTGGAGCGGAACAAAGTTCCGGCTGCGCTGCAGCTGAGTCCCGTTGATATCGAACAGTTGTTTATTTTTATGGTTAAGGAGGCCAATTAAGATGAAAGGATTACTTCTGAAAGATTTTTATATGGCGATGAAATATTGTCGCGCATATGTTGTGATTGCAGTTGTATTTTCTCTTTTGTCAATTTGGGGCAATACTTCATTCCTGTTAGCGTATCCCGTATTATTGGCAAGCGTTATTCCTGTTAACCTGATATCCTATGATGAAAAAAGCAGGTGGAGCAGCTACTCTGGTGTATTTCCATATTCCAGACAACAGCTCGTGTCGGTCAAATATCTGATGGCGTTAATTTTCCTTGCTTTTGCGATTGTACTCGTATTGATCGGGCAGATTGCAAGAATGTTGTTAAACAATACCTTTGATGTGAATGTAGTGCTTTCTTTGGTCGCATTGTTACCGGCTATGGGAATTTTGGCTCCTTCGTTGATGCTCCCTGCTATTTTTAAATTCGGAGCAGAAAAAGGCCGTATCGTGTTTTATGTGATTATCTGCGGATTTTGCGGTGTTTTTGGAGTCCTTGGCGCTATTGGAGAGGAAGCGGATTTAGCCAATCTGATGATATCCATGCAGTCATGGCTCATTCCGGTCATTACTTCTGTATCCGTTGTTCTGTTGGCAGCCTCGTGGCTTCTTTCCATAAAGGTATACAGGAAGAAGGAGATATAAGATGAGCATGGTTATACCGGTTGGTGGTATCAGAAAGAAAATGCTGATTCGGCAATTCCTTGATGCAGGGGCTACATCTCCTGAAACTGCACAAACATTGCATGACATCGGTGTGTGGAAGGGTATTGGGCTTGTTTTCGATAAATTAGAGCGAAAAGGCATCATAGTTTGCTGTCCGGACGGCAGGTATTATATCGACAAAAATAAGATCTCATAATAAAGGGGTAGAAAACAATGAGTGATAGATTCAAGATAGCATATTCTCAGAACTCATTCGGTTCAACGATAGAAATTTTAGTGGACAGGGAAACTGGCGTAAATTATATCTGGAGGCGTTCGTGCAATGCGGGTGGAATGACACCTTTGCTGGGAGCGGACGGACGGCCAGTCATTTCAGTAAAGGATGAGTGCGATGAAAAATAATCATTGTTGTCCTAAATGTGGTTCAACAGAGATCAAACGCATTCCTGATAACGGCAGGTATGCGAGCGGAAATAATATCTATACGACCACAGTCACTTTGTTCGGAAAAATCCCTGTTATACGCTATGTATGCTGTAACTGCGGTTATGTAGAGAACTGGGTAGAAAAGCAAGAAGAATTGAATAAAATCCGTAACTCTTTTTAAGGAAGGGCGAGAATGATATGAAGGAAAATGAAATGGGAAACAGCAAGGAATTCAATCAACAAGAAAGTGAAGATTCCGTTGGCACCGACCCGAACGGAACGATCCATAATGAGGATTTGGATTCTGATGAGGTGGTAACGCTCATGATGTTATTAGGGCTCTTATAACCCGAAAAAGCGGCGATTCAGTTTGTGCATGGATAAATTCAGCCAAACATCTTGCAAAATCAAGCGAAGTCCGCTATAATGATAACATCAGTATCAGTAATTGCTTTTTAGCGATTAGAGTTTTCCGGTTACACAGCGTCTGAGAGTATTTGCTTTCAGGCGCTTTTTTGTTTCTACTGCCTCTCTTCAATAAGAGGCACAGAACCAGTTTCGCGGAGGAGTGGACATTCCGTCCGCCTTTACAATTTAATACTCTGACTCCAATTGAGTCACAAAGGCACTCAGAGAAAGAAATTTCTTTGGGTGCTTTTTTTATATAAATCTGGAGTCGATACAGGCTCCCCCTATCCTTTGTTCCGGGGAGCCTTTTGGCTTATCCCGTTTACATATATAAAATTCAAGCGCTGAGCGCAGAAAGGAAATGTTTATGACGCTATATTTAGACGCAAGAACAAATTGCTCTGACCTGATGGTTGATTTCATCGAAGTTCAGCTATCAAACGGAGAGGTCGTATCTCTCAACTGGGATCAAAGCGGAATTGACCGTGATGATGCCGGATTTAGTGCCCGATACAAGGGAGTCTACTTCGATGAAGAGTACGCCGATGGACGGCTGGATGATCTTCGGGAAATGAAGATTCAGATGGTTCAGGTATATACGGAGCTGGGTATTCCCGTAACATTCCAAATTGACGAGATGCTTTTTGTGGATGCAGAAGAAGAGCTGCGGTTCAAATCACCTTCCTATGAAAAAATGGAGGTGGAGTGATGGCAGCAAAATCACAAAGCCCAAAGTCTGCAAAAGATAAGTTGCAGGATGCGATTCGATCTCTTGGCACGACGATGGGACTGAATAATGCGTTCACCAAATTTCTGGAACTGACCGCCACTGCCTTAGGAGCTGTGCTGGATCCTGTCAACGCCAAAGAGCGTAATCAGCAGTATGAGGATGCTCAAAAAGGCTTAAAGCCAGATGAGATATCTGAATTTGCCCGGATGACAGCGCTGATGTGGTTGTCTGTGCTTGAATATAAGGAAGAGCCTGAAGATATTCTTGGAGATATTTATCACAGCCTGCGCCTCAATAACGAGTGGAATGGGCAGTTCTTTACCCCTGATCATGTCGCGAGGCTGATGGCAAAGCTCTCTAACCCCGTTTCTGAGTCAGGCAGTGACGAAGGCTATGTGACGATTAACGAACCGACCTGCGGTTCCGGTACGATGGTCATTGCGTGCATTTGGGAAATGAAAAAGAGAGGCTTTGATTATCGAAACAAATCCTTCTTTGTGGCGCAGGACATTGATATCCGTTGTGTGTGGATGGCATATATCCAGCTGACTCTATATCAGATTCCGGCTGTAGTCATTCACAGCAACACACTGACAATGGAATCTTGGTCATACTGGTATACGCCAAATGCCACCCCGTACCTTATGGATCATATGAAACCGCAAGGTGATGAGACGGAGGTGGCAGGATGAACTGGGAGCCAAATCAAGTTTATCTTGATATACCGCTTGCATTGGCATACGGTGAAATTTTGGTATCAGCAGAACTCAAACAATCTGTTTGGGAGCTGAGGCTTACGGGACTGAGGCGGCTGCAGGCGCAGCTTACACATTATGAGAGACTTGGGTATAACAGTTCACTTTTAGAAGCAATTTCTGAAAAGAAATCTCAGATGGTTCTGCAGGTTTCTTCCCAGACTGAGCTTGACAAGGTGATCTGCCCGCGTGCTCCGCATTTTGATGGAAACAAGCTCATTCCGGACAAGTACAGCATTCCCGAGGAAGAACTGATCTGCTGGTGTGAGACATCTCTGCGAGGGCCGCTCAATGAGTATGGCCAACATCGGTATATGGAAGTCTTTCGGCAGGTATTTCCTGAGTACAGCAAAGTAATAGATATGAGGGAAAGCTTATGAAGATTTTATCGTTCGGCGCCGGAATGCAGTCAACTGCGCTCGCTCTTATGAGTTGTGAGAATGCGTTCGCAAAAACAGACGGCAAGGAATTACCATATCCCCTGGTTCCGATCTACGATATCGTGATTTTCTGCGATTTGGGGTTGGAGCCGGTATGGGTACGCAAGCAGGCGGATTTTGTCCGCAGAGCCTGTGAAACGGCAGGGATCCGGTATAAAGAACTGGACGCGCCTCTATATCAGGACCTGATGCGTGATTTTGGAAAGAAGCGTGTTGTCAGTATCCCGTGGTGGACGATTGACGAAAAAGGACACAAATCCAAATTCCCACGCAACTGCACGCTCGATTACAAGGTTCAGGTAATTTCAAAGTATGTCCGCTGGGATCTGCTTGGATACCGAAAGCACCAGCGGCTGCGCGATGAGGATAAGAAAGCTCACGAGATGCACTTGGGGTTTAGCTTTGAAGAAAAGAAACGCTGCAAAGAAAGCCCGAATCCAATGTTCGTAAATAAGTTTCCGCTTGTCGATATGATGCTGGAGCGTAAAGACAACTATGCTTACATTAAAGATGTGTGGGGACTGGATACGAAGGCATCTGCTTGCTGCTTCTGTCCGTTTCATCGAAACTACTTCTTTGAGCATCTAAAGCACAATGAGCCGTCAACTTATGGGAAACTGCTCGCTGTGGATACATTGCTTGAGGAGAATTCACCCAAACCGCCGACTGAATCGAAACTGTATATCTCACGGAGCCGGAAACGACTACCGGAGCTCACTGCTGAGGACTGTAATGATGCGGAATGTTTTCTGTATCGCGGCAATCCGGTATGGAACGGTTTTTAAGGGAGGTGCGAGTGATGGACAAGATCGTCATTGTTGTAGAAAAAGGTATGGTGCAGAGCGTTTACGGCACTCACCCATGCCAGACTGACATAGAGATACTTGATCTCGACTGTACGGATCCTGAATTTGAGCATATTTTACAGGATCGCTTGCAGGAAGTAGAGCAGGTTCTCTGCAAAATTTATTGAAAGGAGTTTGCGCCAATGAGTGCGAATAAGTACAAAACCAACCACGAGCGAATGCTCGAATTGATTGAAAAACTGAATGAGGCGGATATCGCTTACTACCGGGATGACAATCCTATTATGAGCGACCGTGACTATGACATCCTGATGGATGAACTCAAAGGGCTGGAAAAGGATACGGGACTGGTGCTCTCGAATTCTCCGACGCAGAAAGTGTCCGGAGAGATTTTGGAGGAACTGACACCGGTCCGTCATACCCGTCCCATGCTCTCTGCAGATAAAATCAAGTCCGTGGATGATTTGGCTAAATTCGCAGCCGGCAAAGATGTGCTGCTGTCCTGGAAGATGGACGGTCTGACACTGGTGCTTCGTTATGAACACGGTCAGCTGGTGCAGGCAATCACCCGGGGGCGTGAAGGTATCATCGGCGAAGATGTCACACATACTGTGCGTATATTTCTCAATGTGCCGCTCTCCATACCGACGAAGGAATCTTTTGAGGTGCGTGGTGAAGGCGTCATTTCATGGAAGAACTTCAGAAAGATCAATATGAGTCTGGAGGATCCTTATTCCCATCCGAGAAATTACGCTTCCGGCAGTGTGCGCAAGCTGGATGCCAGCGAGGCAAAGAACAGGCTTCTTGAGTTCTGGGCCTTTGATTTGGTCAGTGACTATTTGGAACCGAAAAGTAAAGCCAGCCAGCAGGAGTTTTTGAAGCACAACGGCTTTTCCGTTGTTCCATATATATACATCAAAGCAGGTACAAGCGAGGAGATGATTCGGAATGCCGTTGCGACAATGGATCCGAAGCATTTTGCGTATCCTGTGGATGGCCTGATTATGGAGTACGAGGATATTGCCTACGGAAAGAGCCTGGGTGCAACAGGACATCACGAAAACCGGCTGATTGCATTCAAGTGGGAAGATGAGTTACACGATACCAAGTTTTTGGGCGTTGAACTTGCTACCACAAGAACCGGTATGGTAAGCATTACAGGAATTTTTGAGCCTGTGGTGATTGACGGAACAGAAGTCAGCCGTGCGTATCTGCATAATCTGGACAACTTTGAAAAGTATGAATTCGGAATTGGAGATACGGTAAAGGTCTATAAGGCTAATATGATTATCCCTCAGATTGCTGAAAATGTGACGAAGAGCGGAACCTATACGCTGCCGAGAAAGTGCCCTTGCTGTGGTGAACCACTTACGGTAAAAACCACAAGCGGCGGAACGAGGCAGCTATACTGTGAGAACGATCATTGTGCAGCCAAACTCGTCCAGAAATTCGCCCATTTCTGTGAAAAGACCCGTATGAATATTGAAGGACTTTCCGCAACTACGCTGGAAAAGTTCATCAGCAACGGGTGGATTCGCAATTTTGGCGATCTGTACGAACTGGAGCAGCATCGTGAGGCAATTATCAACACGGAAGGTTTCGGCGTAAAGTCCTATGAGCGTCTGCAGGCAGCCATCGAAAAGAGCCGCCATTGTACGCTGGCAAAATTTATTGCCGGTCTTGGCATTCCGATGGTGGGAAGACACGCTGGCCGTGATCTCGACAGATACTTCAATGGTTCCTGGGTGGCCTTTGAACAGGCAATTCAGGATGGCTTTGATTTTACACAGCTGCCGGATTTCGGAGAAACAATGCACAACAACATTTATCAGTGGTATGCGGATACCGATGAGGCAAAGCTTTGGCGTCCGCTGCTCGAAAAAATTGATTTTATTAAGGAGAATAACGATATGAACATCAATGCAAATAACCCTTTTAATGGGAAAACAGTAGTCGCAACCGGAAAGCTTGAAAAGTATACCCGTGAAGGTATCCAGATGAAATTGCTGGAACTCGGGGCACATCCTACAAGTTCGGTTACAAAGAAAACAGATTACCTGATCGTTGGCGAAAAAGCCGGCAGTAAGCTTGCAAAAGCACAGCAGCTGGGTGTGAGAACGCTGACAGAGCAGGAATTCGAGGACATGATTGCCGAATAAGGCGATATAACAGTGGCGGAGTGGGAAACTGCTCCGCCATTTCATTTTATGGAGGAATGACTATGAACGATAGGAAAAAAACATTGGAAATTACAGGATGTCCTTTATACCCCATTACGGTCGGATATTCAGCGTTTATTTGTGAGACAAATGGAATGCGCCGGACAAGTATCGTTTTGAGTATGGAGATGGTTTCTCAGACTGAAATTCAGTTTGAGACCTGTAATACAAATTATCACCTGCATCTCATCCCACAGGAGGTGACGGTATGAGCAGCGAGATCTTTTACGATAAAGCTTTTATCCGGGCGGGAGAAAAGTACATTCCGGTGGTCAATCATGGCTCGTCCAACTGTTTCGAGTTTGACAGCAGAGGGCGTGAGATTCCGGAAAAAACCTGGTCGGTGTTGAATCATCCTTATACGGAACGAATGCTGTTTACCGCTGATGAGATACGAGAAATCGCTGATTTCTATGAGGAGGTCAGCATGAGCAATCGTGGCGGTACTAAAAAGAGCAGGAACCGGTCTTTTGAGGAGAATGAGTTTCGCCGCTGGATTCTGGCCGGAATGAAGTCAGCTCATACCGTGGAGGAATATATGGAATTTGGCAATCAGGTAATCGTTATTGATTACAGCGAAGATCGCTGGATGAAATACTTTGTTCCGACAACGGAGGCACTGCTGGACAAAATTCAGGAACTTGCGGATCGTCAGATTACCGTTGGTTTTTGGGATAATCGCCATGTGAACCGTCCAACTATGCGGCGCAGCAAGAGGCAGCCCTTTGATTTTAGTTCCTTGCCGGAATATTATGTCTTGCTTGGAAAACAGGGCTATTTTGTCAAGCGCAGCAGCAGACGGATATGGTTTGCTCGAAATGTGCAATCCACCCACTCCGCTATCCGTAAATTCAAAACGGAAAAAGAGGCGCAAAAATATTTGACCGACAATCAGAAGTTCTTTTCCGGGTGCGCATTCACGGTTGAATGCGTACAGAACGGAGGTGCCTCTGTATGAAAGAGTCAAAAGAGGATCGTTTTTGCCGTGTGGCAGAAGCGCGTGTCAATAAAATCATTAAGATGATGCGCCTGCTTGGGAACTGTTCAAACAATGCAGTCTATGCGTTTTCACCTGAGCAGGTAGAACAAATCTTTGAAACTCTGCAATTTGAGCTGAAGCAAGCTCGCAAACAATATATTCAAACCACAAAAAAGCGATTTTCTTTATCTGACGATAGTGCTGATCATAACTATCCCAGTTTGGAGCTGCTTTTGCCGGACGGAACCAGTCTGACAGCAAAAGCAATTGATGACGAGAATTTCCCGGCTATCAATATTTACTGGGATGGAGCTGAATGCGAGTCTCACGAGGAAGTCGCTTTCGTTGAGTACAATCCCGAACGCAGCCCCTGCCACAAGGTCTGTATCGGAGTTTATCAGTCAGGTCGAGACGACACAACTTATTACCAGCCATATATGGCAGAAAGGAATGTAAAATGATTTGTCAAAAAGCGATTCAACTATCTTGGCACGAAGCGAGCCATGCGGTAGCAACAGAGATGAGTGCTCTGCTGCATAAGAAAATTGATTGCAGAGCATTTTTGGACGATGAGATATACTGGGCTGTTTCCCTTGAAAATGAGAGACTTTCATTTGAGGAGCTTCTCTTTTTGATTCGTTCTGTAGGAAATCAGCAAGAAGTGATAGAGGAAAATATTGATGGCGATGAAGCCATTGATCTTTCCAGTATCGGGACGATGCTGTCGGAAGAACTGTTAAGGAAAAGTCTCGGTATTCGGTGGCAGCAAACGCTGGCCACAGAAAAGCATCTTACTCTTGTCGGCGTTACGGAGGAAAAACCTTCGGTGTCTCCGATCATTACGATTGATGGTTGCACAATACAAACGGATCTGTTGAAATCGAAAGACGAACTTCTCGCCTTTTTTGAAAAAAATGGTGCAACACATACTTCGCTAATGGATTTCTGCGAGGAATACCGAACACAGTATCAGAATGAATTGTGCTGGGCATATCCCATATCCGATGGGAAACACTTAGGCACTTATCTAATCTTGGTCCGGGAAGGCATTCTCAGTCTTCCATATGATGAAGCAACTGAAGAAGACTATGAAATTTTCTGTGTAGATGAGATGAGAATGTTTGATGCACCGACAATGAAGTGCTTCATGGAGGATTGGAAAACTTTTTCCGATGATCTGTTCAATGCTATGAGCAATATGAAAAAATTCTTATCAAAACAGGAGGGATGGCTATGACGGCAAAAATAGATTGGAAAATTCATTACGCTGCCAACGGAGTATGCTCTGAATGCGGTGAATTGGAAAAAGGGTTTATTCCATATACCTGTAATGCGCATACACACGGCATGGAAAAATACGGACATCTGGACTTTCAACTGGTGTTGAAGGCTCACCCGGCGGAAATTGGACGCATTCTGAATACCTTTGGTTTATGGGTGCAGTCCGGCAGACGATTCAAAGCTGGCGATATGGTATCGGGCATCTTTCAGGACTGCAATGTTCGTCTGGATGAATTTGAGGAAACAGGCCGCACGGTTTTGCGTATCATTATTCCGGATGATGAGAATCGCTTTCCTGAGGATGAGGAATGTATGGAAGTATATCGTCTTCAGCTGCTGGAAACAGACGAACTCTGGAGAAAGGACGGTACAGTCTCGTGAAGGTTACAATCTATCAAATCGTTCCGGAACTGGATAATGATCATTTGATGTTTCGGGATTTCAAAAATCTGTGCATTGCCTGCGGCGGCGAATTGCCAGCCGAATGCTATGAGGCAGTGTACACGGGAGAAGTCAATGCGGTCACGCTTGAAGATGTGTATCGGATTTTCAATATAGAACATCCCAAAGGCTTTCGAGGACATTCATTGTCCCCATCGGATGTCGTGGAGATCTATAATTTCGCGGAGGAAAGCAGTTTTTATTATTGCAATCCGGTAGGTTTTTTGAAAATCCCGTTCGACAAGAAGAAAGCGTTTTCGGAAATCCAAAACCACGATTATGAGCAGTGTGAAATCATTCGCTGCGGAAATTTTTCCATTGTGTTTTTGGGAGAACAGGGAATGCAAAGCGTACACTGCTCAAAAGTAGTTCTGACTCGCAACAAATACAGTATGTCACAACTGGGATACAGACTCAGATATTTCCCGTGGGGTGAGGATGGTTATCAAGATAAAGAATTCTTGTCTCGTCCGAAAGTGCTGTATGTGGAAAGCGGATTCAAAAGCATTCCGGTTTCAGCTTTTTATGAGCAGGCAGCCGAAATGCAGAATGGCTGGCACGGACGGCTTAGCGATGGTTGCTTGAAACTTGCAGAAAAATGGTGCCGTGAAAACGGATACTGGTGCTCGTATTTGCTGTAAAGCCATAGAAAGGATAAGCGATGAAAGAATTCTTACTAAAAATGATCCCCATAAAAACCACAGACCGATTCCCGTTTCGATGCAGGCAATGCGGCGCTTGCTGCAGAAGAGTGCGTGAAAGCGTACCCCTGGAGAGCCTGGATGTATTTCGTTTGGCAAAATTCTTCAGGGACAGCGGCGCAAAGATTCGGTCTATAGATGATGTTTTGGCTGAATACGCCGAGCCGGTACTGCTACACGAGTCAGGATATTTGACATTTATGCTCAAGACGGTTGGCAAAGATGATGCGTGCATATTTTTGAAGGACAACAGATGCACCATTCACGATGTAAACCCACGAGCTTGTCGTACATACCCGATTTCGATAGGACCGGATGGCAAAGGCGGCTATGAACAATTTATCAGTATGGAGCAGCCTCATCATAATAACGGTCCGCAGATGTCGGTCAAAAAGTGGGTGCAAAGGCGTTGTTCCAAACAGGACTTTGCGTTTTGGGACGAAGAATACAACACTGTAAAAGAGATCGCACAGTTGCTTGAAAGAGTGCCGGAATGCGATAAACTAAGAGCGCTGATGCTTTTCATCCGCTATAAGTATTCAGATTTTGATTTGGACAAGTCCTTTATCGAGCAGTATAAGCGAAATAACAATCGCTTGATTGCTGCGCTGAGAAGGCTTGCCGGAGAATGATAACGCCATAAAGGCAGAAAGGAAATCACGATGGAAAAACTTGTACTGATCTTTAAGGGCAGAGATGATTGGGGCAGACCTGTTTATGAGTCAAATGGTCAGCTGTATGTGGATGTCAATCCGTATAGGAATCGCAGAGCGAATATCCATACGAAATGTGACAACGACTTTTACGGCGAGCCTGATATGCCGATCAGAGAAAGCCTGGAGGTAGAATTTGTTCCGAGCCGAGACACTTGGGACTAAACAGGATATAAGAAATCACAGCGAGGCGCCGACTTCCGGTGCCTCCACTATTTGTAGGAGGAACTCCAAAATGAAAGAAAGAAATATAGAACTATTTAAGCAGAGTCAGCTTGGGCTTGATGACACCTTCAAGTTTCACTGTACAATGTGTGGCAGATGCTGTATTAACCGAGAGGATATTCTTTTGCCGCCGAGAGATCTTTATGCTATGGCAAAAGAACTAAACTTTACTTCCAAAGAGTTTTTTGATAAATACTGTGAGGTATTTATTGGCTCCGATACCAGAATACCTGTTGTCAGGTTAAAACCCGTTGGTTCCGTCAAAAGATGCCCACTGCTGAAAGATCGAAGATGCTCCGTTCATCAAGCAAAACCGACCGTCTGTGCATTGTTTCCGATTGGCCGTTTTATGCTTTCAGAAAAGTCTGAAGGCAAACTGACAAAGCAGAAAACCGGATACTTTTTTGTGAATCCGGGCTGTGGAGATGATTCTGAAACACAGACCGTTCGCGATTGGCTGAACGCATTCGGCATTCCACTGGAGGATCCGTTTTTCAAAGTTTGGCAAGACGCGCTTATCAATTTGTCGATGGAAATGCAGAGAATTGAAAAAAGCGTTGGCGGTGAGTTGATGGACGATATTTGGAGTATGGTTTTTTGGGTTATGTACATTGACTATGATATGAAAAAAGACTTTATGGAGCAGTTTACAGAAAAGCAGTATAAGATGATTGCGCTGTTGAAGGCGTTGCCGCTCCCGAAAGGTGGTAAAAAATAATGGACGAAAATCGCAATCAAAATCAGATCATCCGAAAAGATGCCAGGAGCTGTTTTGTGGAAAGCCTTAGTGACGCATTTGAAATCGGAAAAGTGCATCTCGCATTTGCTACCTATGACCTGACGAGACCGGCAGGTCAGCGGCAGACCAACAACATTCATATCTATATTGCTGTGGATGAGTTTTTGGATTTATGCCGTAAGATTGAATGCGGTGAACTTAGGTATATGCTGCAAAACAAAAAACAAAACAAGGATATGACTCCCCTGTATCAGTGCCTCGGCGGTACATCCGCAGAAAAATTGGCAAAATACGGTCGTTCCAGGAAAGACGGGATGAGCCTGTCCAGAACAGCGAAGCTCATATGCGGAACAAAAGCAGATTTTCTGTTTGTCGCAGACAGCGGACCGGGACAAACTGATGCCAAAGGGCTTATCGTTCCGAAGTTCGGAAACAAACCCGAAAACCATGTTTCCATCTCTATGAGTTTCGAGTCATTCAGCGAAATGATGCTGTTGACAAAGGAACATTTCAGAGCTTGGCTATCTGCATGGTATTCTTTGAAAATGCAGTCTGCAGGGAATCAGAAATCGTTTTATACTTCAGAAGAGCAGACACCGGAGAACGATTTTGTGGCGGACTATGGTTCGCAGCCGATGTTCTAAAGTACTATATCGCAGCGCAGTCCTTTTGAGGATTGCGCTGTTTTTTTATGCCTGACAATACCCTATCCCAGCCCGATTTGTATAATCGCTTGGTTCTGACAAAATAAGTTGGTTGTGTACTCGTTTCGACAAAAGTTCTTGTTTCGGAATAAATATCGTGTATATTTTATTTTTGTTCCGAAATGGGAACGAGATATTGACAAAGGGAATGGCTTGTGCTAAAATGGGAACACTAATATAGGAGGTGATCTCATTGGTACAACGAAAAGAATATTTAGATCAGCTCATCAATTGGAGAGATGAACAGGTTATCAAGGTGGTGACAGGCATCCGCCGCTGCGGAAAATCTACACTTTTGCTTCAGTTTCAGCAGTGGCTGAAGGAAAACGAAGTCACAGACGAACAGATCGTTTCCGTCAACTTTGAGGAACTGGAATACGAAGAACTGCTTGATTATAAAAAGCTGTATCAATATCTCAAAGAGCGTTTGGTAAGCGGGAAAACCACTTATATTTTTCTCGATGAGATCCAGAAAGTTTCTTCCTTTGAAAAGGTTGTAGACAGTTTGTATGTAAAGCCGAATGTAGATCTGTATATTACCGGCTCCAATGCGTATATGCTTTCAGGAGATTTAGCAACACTTTTGACCGGCAGATATGTGGAGATCAAAATGCTGCCGCTGTCCTTTGGGGAGTTTCTTTCCATGACGGGGTTAGAGCCGGAACAGGGATTTTCTGAATATTTAAGAAGCGGCGGTATGCCGTATATTGCCGCCATGAATCGCACCGATGAAAAGGTAAGCACCTATTTAGAGGGAATCTACAACACGGTGATCGTAAAAGATATTGAGGACAGGCAGGCAAGAAAGGAAAGCGATCCTTCCAAGCGAAAAATCACCGATATAGCATTGCTCAAGACAATTGCAAAGTATCTTGCCAGCGTAATCGGTAATCCCGTATCGGTCAGAAGTATCACGGACTATTTGATCTCAAACGGAAGAAAAATCTCGCCCAATACCGTGAATGACTATGTAGAAGCCTTAACGGAGTCCTTTATCTTCTACCCGGCGGAGCGTTTCGATATTGTGGGAAAACAGCTCTTAAAGGCAAACCGAAAAATGTATATTGTTGATCTTGGACTCAGAAATCATATCCTCCCGCGCAGAAGTTATGATCTTGGTTTTTCTCTTGAAAATATGGTTTATTTTGAACTCCTGCGTCGGGGCTACAAGGTTACGATAGGCAGGGTCGGAAATACAGAGGTCGATTTTGTTGCTGAAAAGCAGGGAGCATATGAATATTTCCAAGTTACAGCAGATATGACGGCAAAAGAAACTTTTGACCGGGAGATCAGACCGCTTGAAAACATCCGGGATAATTATGAAAAGACGATACTAACAATGGATCGGCTGACACCCGGCAATTATAACGGGATTCAGGTGCGGTATTTACTGGATTGGCTGATAGGGACAAAGAACTGAATAAGGTACACTGTGTCATTTCGTATAGCTGCTTGGTTTTACAAAAAATCAGGCGGCTATGTTTTTGAAGGCAGAGGTCGCGCAGTCCTTTTAAGAATTTCACTTTTTTTGTGTCTGAAAATGAAATGTCCTATAAAATGGCAAGGGTTATGCCGATGACATGAAAATCTAACTGTGATATACTATTATTGTCCACACTTAGGTCTTGACCACTTCGGTTATAAAACCGAAAAAATATATAAAGGAGTGTGCGATATGAAATTTTGTCCCTTTTGCGGTGCATCCGTTCTGGATGACACCGTTTCTTTTTGCTCTGAATGCGGTAAGAGTCTGAGTATTTCCGCCAAACAGACCGAGGAAAAAGAACCGTCAAAACCTACTAAGAAAAAGGGTTCCGACACCCCGCCGCATCTGAAGAAAAAGAAACCAAAAAATTCAAATCCGGAGCCGCCGGAGCCTTCAGAAGAAGTGACCAAGGCGGAAGATGGATATGACGGGTACTATGATGACATCGTTCCGACTGATACCGGGAAACCACGCGAAGGTATAGATTGGGTTCTGATGAAAAAGATCGGACTGATAGGAGCAGCGGTTGTGATTATCATCTGCCTTTGTATAGCGGCTATGTACTTACTTTGATGTTGCGATTCGTCCTCGTGGTTCGTGTAATAGAATAAAACACGCAATGAGGTGAGGAAATGTATATTTCAAAAGGTACGGTTATCAGTCCTTCCACAGAGGATTTGTTGTTTGTGGTACGAGGCGGAGTCAAATTTCAGTTGACTGGCCAAGAGGCAGCCTTATGGCTGAATGGCAGATTCCAGTTTGTCAATGAGAAAACAGAAGATGAACGGCGCTGTCTAAAAAAATTAAAAAGAATGGGTCTTGTCGAAACTTCTCAAAGTCAGTCTGAGACCGAGAAGTATCGGATACTGACGCAGTGTGTGCTGTGCCCGGCAGTTCCAAAGGGGATCCGGCATCACACCACAAAAAAAGAAAGAGAAATGCTCGATTGGCTGATGAAAGCTGGACTGCATCTGACGGTCGCAGAACTTGTCTGCCTGAATGAGAAAGGTATTTCCCCTACGGAGGATCTGCTGTACTCATATAATAGGCAGGCGCTTACAGAGGCAATCTATCTGGATCACAGCATTCAGGATAATGTCTTGGAAGCACAGATGGAGCATTCTCCTGCCAGAGATGTAACGGTGGCAACAATTTTAAGCCTTCTTAGGAAAAAGAGAATTTTGTTGCTTTGAGGTGATATAATGAAAGAAAGATTTAAACGATTGCCTGAGGCACTGCAAAAGCAGGTGATCTACCGCCTGGGCGCAGGGGTGATTTTTTTACTGTGTACAATTTTGATATTGATTTTTTTCAGGGATATCTATCTTCTGCTGCCGGCCCTGTGTTTTGCTGTCTTCTTTATTTTGAACGGTTTATGGGTGTTCTTTGAAACTGACGCAGGAAAATATGTGGTAGTCGAAGGACGGTGCACAGGAATTGAAAGGACGCCGCTGCGTAAGCGTATCAAAAACATTCACATAGAAACAGACGATATTACGGTTAAAGTGATTGTCAAGCAGCGAATGAAACAGCTTGCCATCGGAGATAATATAAGGGTGTATGTTTTCGAGAAAACCCCGGTGTACGACCAGGAACAATGCAAATTGCTCTGTTCATACCTTGCATTGGAAAAGACAAGGAGGGAAAATGGAAATGGTGACAGCAGAGGACTTATTGCTGATTCTGGAGGAGATCAAGAAACTGGTTCTGACGAATTCTGATAGCGATGGTAATACGGATTTTGACAGCCAGAAGGTACGAATTGCGCTTGAGCTCGCAAAGACAGAACTCATACAGTCTCTGAACTGAGGCTGGATGGATGCGACAATTTTTATGCGGTGGATTGACTGAGAGAAACAAGTATGCTATAATACATTTGATAGTTTCAAGGTTTTCACTCGAAAATCCAAAGTAACAGGTTATCAAAGTGTCAGTTAGCACAGTTGTGCTGATTGGCACTTTTTTTGTTTCTCTTGGTTTCCGCCTGCAAAGCAGGTTGAAATAAATATTTTTTATGCAGGTAGCCCCTGCAAGAAAGGAGTTTTAACAATGATTAAAACCGTAGTAACAGAAGCCATCATTTCCAAAGGTTATGAGGGCGCAGACGCAATCAAAATCATCCAGGGTGAAAAGGGTGACATCGCCAGGTTTCGTATCGGCACAAAGGTGTACGATCCGAAAGCAGATGGCAACAGCCGTTGGTTCAATCTTTCGGTCAAGGCATTTAACAGTGTGTGTGAGCGCATAAAAAAGATGCAGCTCAAGGACGGAGCCTACATCAACCTGAGTGGTAGACTGGATGAAGAAAACTGGGAAGATCCCAACACGCACGAGAAGAAAAAAGCAATTGTTCTGATCGCGGACGAGGTAGAATACTGCTACGCCGGTAATAACGGTGCCAATAAGCAGAATACCGAATCCAGTGGCCAGACAGCAGCTCAGCAGACACCTGCCCCGGCGCAGAATCAGGCTCCCGCAAATACAGCTTCTGCCCAGGCAGAGGGATTTACAGGCTTTGAAGCCTTCGGCGGACAAAATCCTTTTTTCGGGTAAAGGGCAACTGACAAATGAATAAGGCGCATTAAACGCACATAAGTTTCGAGAAATCAGCTTATGTGCGTTTTTTTGTGTCCGGATTTAGGCTTAGAAAGGAAAACTTCAATGAATCAAAAAGAATTCAAACGGCGAATAGCGTATGAGGTGCTTATCCTTTTAGGGATGCTGGCACTGCTCACATTCATCTGCCGCTTATGGCCTATCCTTCTGCTTATCATTCTTGGGATTTTTATTGCAGCCATTAGACTGCTGTTTTTATCATCCAAGAAGGTGGAAGTGATTGAGCCGATGCCGCAGGCGCCGGAACCTGTAAAGGAACCAACGGAGCATGATGTCAGAGAACTCGCCTATGCTGTCATACTCAAACGGATTACGGAGCTTATCACAGATGAGTATCCGGAGGCCAGATGGGTATGGGAGAATCCGAATGCAAAGAAATGTATCCAAAATGGCGAAGAGGTATATGTCTTGCTTAATCGAGCCGGTGGATACCGAAGGGCGAAGGTTGTTATCGCAAATCTTCAGGTACTGGGCATAAAGTATTGCTCGGCTGAGGAAGAAGATCCGCCTGAAATTCAGGGGCCGGATACAGAGGAGCCGGAAGAAACTGATGTTTCCGAAAGCCCTGAAGATTCCGAACCTGAGGAAGAACGCCCTGTCAACTATGAACTGCTGGCGTATGAATGGACCGAAGCGCACATTGTTGAGTTAAACGCTCGCTGTAACGAGGCAATTGCTGAGGAAAAAGAGAGCGTGCTGCTCACCGCAGAGGAACTGCCGGTAAAAGAAAGCTGGCCGGATATCTGCAACGAACTGATCCGCGCCGGTCTTGAAAATGCTGTTTGTCAGGACGCCGGCATTCAAATCAATCTCACGCACTGAAAGTGCAGAAAGGAAATAACTAATTATGAGTTCAATTAAAATTTTTGATTACTCCCGTACCCTGCCATCCCCTTTTGATACCTTAAAAAGCAAAAAAATCAAGGTGTCGTCAACTTATGGAGACGGTACGGAGGCAACGCTGAGTGGATCTGTCATCAAGGCAGTCCACTCGATGATCCGGTATATGGAAGCTATGTCGGAAGGCGCTGTCGGGACACGCGACAATCTGTGTATTGCCGAATACAAATCTGCCGTAAGTGCAGACGCTTATCATCTTGTGATCTATAACAAGGCAAGCGGAGCCTTGATGGCATCCGTGTATGACAAAAGCGTAGAGACATTCGAGCAGTATTTGGTCGGTAAGAATGGTCGCGATGGCGCGGCCATTTTGACAGCTATGATGCCAGCATTACTGGAAGATGAGGAATTCAATTCACATTTTGTGAGCTATAAAGATCATATGGATAACGGTTATCCAGATCTGAATGCTGCCGCAGAGGATATGGCGATACTTTGCGATAACGCATATCGCAGGGTCAAAGATGAAACCTGTGCGGCACATCTCAAAGTGAGTATTGATAAAGCAGGTAATGTGCTGAATATCTCATCTACCCAGCTGGATTCCGGCAATTATGAGCCAACGGATGTAGTTGCTGGTGAGTTTACGATTTTTGCCAGCACGACCCGTGTCACCGTGAAAAAAGCGGCAGAAACGGTTGCGCATAGTGATTTCGTTGGCAAGTATCCGCTGGATCCGGGTCGGAAACTCTCTGCGCTGGAGCAGTCACTCGTACCGCAGTTGCCATCTTGGTATATCATCCCGGAAGAGGTGGTAGATATCTGCAAGCACGCCAGTATTACAACCGGTAAACCAACGCAGATGCGTAATTTCTTGCTTCGTGGTCCAGCCGGAACCGGTAAGACAATGGGTGCAAAGGCGATTGCCGCAGGGCTGAATCTGCCGTATATGAAGTACACTTGTTCATCCGGCACAGAGATTTTTGACTTTGTCGGAATGATTTTCCCCGAGACCGATTCGGTTTCTACGGGAGATGCGGAGCTGGACAAAGAGAAGGAAGCGCTCAAAGCAATGGGCGGCATTAACTATGCTAATGTAGCGAAACTGATGCATTTACCCGATCTTGATGATATGGATTATGATCCTGCGGGTGTATATCAGGCGCTGACAGGCAGAGAAAACGAGAATGCTACAGCACAGGATTGTATGGCGCTTGTACTCGAAAAGGTTACGGACAAAGTCCAGCAGCTCAGCCGCCGTGCGGAAAACGAGCAATCCAAAGGTCAGACCTATACTTATGTGGAGACAGATTTCATCAAAGCGTTGAAATACGGCTATGTGATTGAAATTCAGGAACCCACCACCATTATGCAGCCCGGTGTACTGGTCGGACTGAACTCAATGCTGGAACAAACCGGTTCGATCACGCTGCCGACAGGAGAAATCATCAACCGTCATCCGGATGCGGTCGTAGTGGTCACAACCAATGTTACTTATGAAGGATGCCGGGGGCTTAATCAGTCGGTTATCGACAGAATGAGTCTGGTACATGATGTGGAATTGCCGAGTCCTGAGATTATGGCAGAGCGCGCGATGAGCGTTACCGGCTTTGACGATGATTATCAGGTTGCCAAAATGGTACAGGTAGTCAACGATATGTCGGAATATATGCGAAAGAACGGTATCACAGACGGTTCGTGCGGTATGCGAAGCTTGATTGACTGGATTATCAGCACGGATATTACGGGTGATGCCTACACATCGGCCCTATACACCATCATCAGCAAGGCTACTTCTGACGAGGAGGACAGAGAGGCGCTTAAAGTCTCGGTTTTGGAACCGATTTTTCCGCCAACGAGACGGAAAACGGCTGTATAAAAATCTGTTGAAAGGAGGCTACCCTATCAATGGCAAGGGTGAATCATAAAAAAGTCAAGCAGATGCTTGAAGAAACGCGGAAAAAAATTACAGATCGTCAGTTCTTCACTTCCCGCATTCTTGCGGGACACTATGAAGATATGGCGGCTGCACAGACGCGGCGGTATAAGTACAACCGCCGTATCAAAATGAGGATTATTTGGAAGCCGAGAGACCAGTCTATCGCAGTAACAAACAATCTGAAGATCTTGATCAATGCTGGGCATCCGATTGTGACCAAGCGAAATCGCCTTCGTCAGGAGCGATATATGATTGTGACGGGGTTGTTTGCGCACGAACTGGGACACGCTCTGTTTACGGATTTTTTGGCAAGTCAGACCTATACGAACTTCCTTGCTGCCTATAAGTGGTATCCCGCGCCGCCTGCTTTCAAAAGCAGTGCGGATGTGCGCAGGGAAAAATCGCTTTGGGAATATGCAAAGAGGGATCAAAGCAGTTTGGAGGCTTTACAGTATCTGGCGCATCATATTTGGAATATCATCGAAGACGGATATATTGAGAGCCGAATGCTGAATCAGTTTCCCGGTACGCTCGGTCAAAGCCTTGAATTTCTCAGAACACAGTTTTTTGAGGATCAGCCAACGGTCACGCAGCTTATCGAAACAGAGGAGGATGAAGAACAGCCTTCTCATATCTTTGAGAGCATTATGCAGATCATGCTCTGTTATGTAAAATTCGGTGAGATCAAGTATGGCGAGGAATCGCTCTCTGATGAGCGTATTCAGACTATATTCGATCTGATCCCTGAACTTGACAGCGCGTTGCTCAATTCCAGCGGAAAGGAACGGTGGACAACGGTAAGTACTGTTCTTGTCCGTTGCTGGGATTACATCGAAAGTTACATTGACAGGATAAAAGAGCAGATAGAGGCTGAAAAGGAAGACGGCAATGAAAGTTCTGCTTCCGGCGTGTTATCGAAACGGCTTGGCTCTATGGCTGGCAGCTCAGAAGAAGGCAGCGGAGACAGTACTCCTGTTCCCGGGGCCGGATCCGTGCCAGGTAAGGCATCCAATGCGGCAGGTCGTGCAGCAACGAGAGCACTTGCGGCAAATGGATCCGAAGAAAAAACCGAAGAAACCGAAGATTCTGAAGAAGGATCTACAGGTTCAGACGATTCTGAGTCTGAGGCGGATTCGGAAGAAAATGGCGTTGGAAGTAGTCCACAGGAAGACGAAGATACTGCGGATGTTTCTGCAACGGGTAGTATCGGAGGCGGAAAGCAGGAAACGACTGACAAGGAAGGCGGAAGAATTCCGTATCATCAGACCGAGAGCGCTTATGCTCCCGAAGGTGGCGAAATCACTTATGATAAAGACTACCAACGGGAAAATTACGACCGCGCAGCTTCAGATATTGAGAGGCTGCTTGAAAAGATGGCAGAAAAAGAAGCTTGCAAGGACTTGGAAAACGAGAGGCTTCGTGAACTGAATGAAGCGGCACAAAACATTTCCTATGGAGATATTCATTCCGGTGTTGCTATTCAAGTCCATCGAATCACGGATGTGGATAGAGATCTGGAAACCCAGTATGAGGAAATCTCCGCTCCCCTGCTTGCTATCTCCAAGAAATTGCAAAAAAGCGTCAAACAAGAACTGAAAGATTCTCAGCGAGGCGGAAAGCAGACCGGTCTCGTTATGGGCCGCCGTTTGGACGCGCACGCTTTGTGCAGAAATGACGGCAAGGTGTTCTATAAGAATGCTCTCCCTAACGATATACCGCAGCTTTCTGTTGCACTTTTGCTGGATGAGTCCGGATCGATGTCCTGCGGAGACCGAGCAACCTATGCAAGAGCCGCAGCCATTATTCTCTACGATTTCTGTCAGGAGCTGGACATCCCGATTATGGTATATGGTCATTCAACCGGTTACAGTACAGGCGTTGACCTATACTCCTATGCCGAGTTTGAGAGCTTTGACCGTGATGATAAATACCGTATGATGGATATTTCAGCACGAGGAAGCAATCGCGACGGTGCTGCCCTGCGGTTTGTTGCAGAGCAACTCAGTAGGCGCACAGAAGAGATTCGGCTGTTAATCCTGATATCGGATGGTCAGCCGGCAGACTGGGGTTACAGCGGTACTGCAGCTGAGGAAGATCTCCGAGGCATCAAGCAGGAATACCGCCGCAAAGGTCTGATCTTTGTTGCTGCTGCTATCGGCGACGATAAGGAAAACATTGAACGCATTTATGGAGATTCCTTTATGGACATCTCAGATTTGAATCAGCTGCCCGTTAAGTTGGCCGCTACACTAAAGCGGTACATACGGGTATAACAACATCATTATATACAACAAAATGGGCAGCCGAGATTTCTACGGTTGCCCTTTTGCTTTGAGAAAGGAAGAAAATTATGCACTTTATTTCATTGGTGGCTGTAGAAATGCCCAAAATCAAAGAAAATCCAGCAGAAAACCAAGAAGTTAAAAAATGTCTGGAAGAATTACGAGAAGCCTATAAGCAGGATTCAAAAAATATCGTTCTTGAACTGCAAATCGAGAGACTGTCGGGGCTTACCACAGAGTTTGCCCGTGCCCTTGACCATAGTGTGTGCCAAATTATGAAGCCATATGACGAAGGCATCGAGGATCTGAAATATCTGGAATTTAATGACCGGACGGAAGAACTGGAAGAAGCGTATTTTAACGGCAAACCGGACTGTATCCGATTGCCGAATGGTACGATTTTAGAAGCGACTTCCTATCATTTTTGGGATAAGTTCGTCATTTCAGACGGTAAAGTTTTTCAGAAATATGCGGGACCGCTCCATCATATGAAACGCACAAAGAAAGCGAAGAAAATGATGGTGATCCCTGCTTATCCTCGTACAAAACTCTTTAGGACTTTTGAGGAGTACGCTGAAGAACAAGGGGTGCCTTTTGATGAGCAGAAAGAACGGTATGGATACTGGTACAATCCCAATGCAATGTGGGACTGGTATTCGATTGGCGGACGATGGGCAGATATGTTCCTTGTCAAAGATACCTGCACAGAATTTTCCCCTGGAGAGCGCAGTTGGTATAATTCGGAAAAGGAATTCGTAGCCCCGGAAGGATACAGATGGGTGTGCGCAGCCCGGAAGAAAGATATCGACTGGCAGAAGATGCGAGAATGGGAAACTCAAAAAAGAACAGAATGGTTTGAAAAGCTGCAGCGTATGTTTGCAGATGGAAAACCAGAAGACGGATTCAGCGGTAGCATTGATGAAAAAGGGATCTTCTATTATGGAGAGCATATCTACTATAAAGGCGAGTCATTGGAGTCCTATTTGGAAAGACAAGCTATGCCGAAAGAGTGGAAATACCCGATATATATTCATGATATCGTTGATACAGACGACTGGCAGTCTAAAGATGATATACAGGTTGGAGCTGAACAACAAAAATCTTGGCATACGATACTTGACGAGTATATTGATTCGCTTAGCGATGATACGGTGCTTGTCGGTGTGGATTACCACATATAAGGAGGTCTTGAATATGATAATCAATCAACCAGGAGCAGAGTTCTTTTTCGAGGATGTCTGCTATAAAATCGGCGATAGAATCGTTGGAACAGATGCCAGCGAGTACCAAGGACTTTTGGGGTCTATCATTGAAATCCGTGACGGTGAGGATAAAGAAACCGAAAATGAAACGCCGGATATCTATTGCTCGTTTGATGACCCGGTTTTACCCTATGACATTGCAGAGCTGGAAAAGAGTTTTTCGGAACTTTATCAATGTAAAAAGACGATTGAGGATATCGCTTTGGATGAAGTCATTATGGCGCCGGAGATGATTGAAACAATCGAACAGGTAGATAAACAGCTGACGAAGCTCAATATCTACCTCGTTACTGAGGATTGGGCAGTGGACGGTGAGTCTGGCCATTCCGTGTATCCTTGCACAGATTATCATACAGCAAAACGCATATTGTGTGAGAAGCTGGCAAAGGAACTGGATGAAGGTTGTATTCCGATGTGGAATGATAATGAATCTTTCAGAACCGAGGCAGGGAGCGATTATTACGAATGCTGGGTGGACGGTGAATACAGCGAAAGCCACTATGAAATCGCCATAGTACAGGAAACGCTTTTATTGTCTCCACAGACTGCCGGAATAATTGGTCGCAGCTATATAGACCAATGCCGAGTTGAAGACTTTAAGTCTCACATCGAACAGGAGGACGAAATTTCTTCTCTTCCGGAAGAGCAATACCATCGTCTCTGTGCAGATCCGGAAATTCCTGATCGCATACAGAAAGCGCTCGACAAGAATGATTCTTATTGGGAGTATTATTGGGATTGTATTTCGGAAGTGGCTCACGATCTTGTCCAAGAGTACCTGGAGAAAAACGAGGAGGCTGAGGAAAAATGACATTCTTTGATTATTTACAGCTGCTGGGCGGTTTTGTCTTGGCGCTCGGGTATATCCCGCAGATCATACAAATTATCACGACGCACTCCTGCAGGGATCTGAATCTGAGGACCTACCTCGCAATGGTGCTTGGGATTGGACTGATGGAGGTCTATGCGATAAATCTTGTGCTGAATGAAAGCGGCTTGATGTTTTTGATAACAAACAGCGTATCGCTGTTGCTTGTGATTTTCATCTGCTTGCTGATTATAGCAATGAGAAAAGTCAAAACAGGTGCAGAAGAAAAAGAGGCTCTATATGTATCCAAGTGGGATGACGGTTCGGTTATCGTTACGCCCTGCAAGGTGAATTCCAGAACAAAACGGATTTACAATATTCAGTCCTGTCCGTACAGCCCTAATGGCTGCCTGGAAGAAGAGAGCATTATTATCGGCGATGAGGAATATCCCGTGCAGCACGAAGATGTGCGAAAGGATGACTATCACATCGCATAAAGGAGGTGTAAACAATGCTTTATACGAGCGAATCTATTCGTCCGCTTACCAGCATCGTATCCTATCCGGAACGAGGTGAAGGCGGAAACAACAAATATCGTGGGAACTGTTCTCCGAAACTGATCGAAGACTTAATTGGCTTTTTCAAGCCGTCTGAAATCTGTGATTATATGTGCGGCAGCGGTACGACAGGTGCTGCCGCCGCCAAATGCGGCATCAGCAGTAAGCTCTACGATCTGCACAGCGGGTTTGACATGATGAATTCTGAAATACCTGATAGACCAGAATTTATTTTTTGGCATCCTCCATACTGGGATATGTGCGCGTTGTTTCTGTACAACCGTCTCGGAAACGAGGAATAAAAACAGACAAGCCAAACAAGGCTTGAACTCTATGATGAAAATACGGGTGAAATTCCCGGACTGAGCAAAAACAGGTGTTCAAGGCTCTAAGTCTCCGATATGCGGTATTCCATTGCCGGAATACCGTATAAAGCTCGGCGAAGTCGCGTGAAAATAGCCTGAGACGGCAATAAGTAATGCGGGAGTCCATAAAACTACTATGTGTATAGAACCCTGAGGGTTGGAAAGAATCGTGGGAAGCAAGCTTCGTGAAGTAGGGTCATCCGAAATGAAGGGTGGCAGGCCTTATTAGGTTTTCAGTTGCGGCAAGGGCGTATGTTCTCCCTGTTGCTGTACATATTCCAATGAGAATATGTGCCTTTAGTCCTCCTGTTACGGACAAAAAGGTGGCTGACGGAGTAGACACGGACACTAAGGTAGTATGTAAGGATATATCATAGGGAACAACGGAAACTCAGGAGAGAATGATAAGCAGGGCAGTATGCAATGTCTCTAAACAGCAGGAAATGGCTGTTGAATCTGAGTGGCAGCAGCCCGTAGTAGTCTGAGGTTGGGAAAGCCAACTACATGGCGAAGGGGCATAGTCAATGTAAGTCTTAACAACAAACTTTGAGGAAGCCGATGTGCAAACCTGACTAAAGCCAAATGGCAATATCTCGAAAGGGGTGATGTCTATGGTACAACAATTCAAGGTGCCTGAAACGGAATCAGAATTAAGACAGCTTCAAGACAAATTGTATTCCATCACCAAAGAGCAGACTGAAACGGGAGCCTTTCGCGGTTTCCGTGGACTGCTCGAAATCATGGCAAGTGAGACGGTCATAATGACAGCCATTCACAACATAAAAGCCAATAAAGGGGCAGAGACAGCCGGAACGGACGGGCGCACCATGAGAGCAGATATTCTCCAACAGGATTATACTCAAATTGTTGCAAAGGTCCAAAGGTCGTTCCAGAATTATCGCCCGATGTCGGTACGCCGAAAATGGATTCCCAAACCGGGAAAATCAGAAAAGCGGCCGCTTGGCATACCCGCCATAATGGATAGGATTATCCAAGAATGTGTACGGATTGTATTAGAGCCTATTATGGAGGCGCAGTTCTTCAAGCATTCATACGGATTCCGGCCATGGCGGGACGCGCACATGGCGCTCGAAAGAGTAAAAGACCAAGTATCACGCGTGGGTTACTACTGGATTGTAGAAGGAGACATAAGCAAGTTTTTCGACAATGTGAACCACACAATTCTTATAAAGAAACTGTGGCACATGGGAGTACGAGACCAACGGGTTTTAATGATTATTAAGGCCATGCTCAAGGCGGGGATAATGGGAGAAATCTCAGAAAACCCCTTGGGCACGCCTCAAGGTGGCATCATCAGTCCGCTACTTGCAAATGTCTATCTGCACAGTATGGATGAATGGATAACCCGGGAATGGGAAAACAAAAAGACCAGAACCACATACTCATCCAGTAGAAACCAGTACCAGTCACTACACAGATACTCAAATCTGAAACCAGCATATTTGGTTAGGTACGCAGATGACTGGATTCTGCTGACTAACTCACGAGAAAATGCCAATCGCTGGAAAAGCCGAATTGCCAACTACCTCAAAGTTAATCTCAGACTGGAACTATCCATGGAAAAGACGCTTGTAACTAACATTAAGCGAAAGCCAATTCATTTCCTTGGATTCACCTACAAGGTAACACGCGGAGGAACGGCAATGAGAGGGTACAAGCCGGTTGTGAAACCGCAGGCAGACAGGCTAAATCGAAAAATGGAGGAAGTCCTAAAGGACATATCTTTCCTGCAAAGGTCGATGGACAAGGCAGAATCGGTAGACAGAATCAACAGGATAAATGCGAAAATCCGAGGACTCATCAACTACTACAGTGTTGCCAACCATGTCAATCTGGAAATGGCACGCTATGGGTTAAGAGTACAGCAGGTAGCGCTTCATGCGTTGCGGAGAAAAGGTGGCACTTTAGTTTCTGCGAATAATGTGAGCAATCTACTTTCATTGCATGAGAACTACAAGACGATGTTAGCCGCTATCCCCATTGGAGAAGGGCAATACATCGGTGTAACCTCTCCGGCGTTCTGCAAGTATCAAAAGACATACTGCAAAAAGCCTGAAGAAACGCCATATACGGTCGAAGGGCGAGCGATTCATTGGGAAAGAACCCGAAAGAAAATGACCCTTCCGAGGATGGAAGAAATATTGACTTCCTCCACATTGGGTATGTTGATAGCTTACGGGAAAACAAAACCAATATATAATCTGGAGTATTTTCTAAACCGGATGTATGCGTTGAATCGAGATAAAATGCGTTGTCGTATTTGTGGAAAACCAATTGTCGATGGAGATGACTATCATGCCCATCACATTCGGAAAAACCTACCGCTCTCGGAAATTAACAGAGTATCCAACTTGGCTTCCACACACCGAAGTTGTCATAAACTTGTTCATGGACAGAAAAGTAAAGATGGATTCAGTCCGAAAGCTGTTAGACAAGCTGAAAAATACAGGAAAAAGTTGTTAAGTTAAACGTTGCTTCTGCGTAGACAGAGCAAATTATATTGATGGAGCGCTGGGTGCGATGAAAGTCGCACGCCCGGTGTGAGGGAAGGGAAAAAGACTCTTAGCGGATAATGCCGAAGATGATCTTTACCTATTCCCATCATTAAATACTCCGATGTGATGTACCGGGCTTCAGATGTTCAAAACAGGTATGGATATAACCCCTGCCAGTTCGATTTGTCGCGCATTGCAGAGTGGGATGAGTTTGTCAAAGCGATGAACTATGCGATGATGAAACAGTTTTCTGCTCTTGAAAAAGGCGGCCGTATCGCCGTCCTGATGGGAGACATAAAGAAAAAAGGAACGCTGTTTAGTATGCTGGCGGAAATTACAAAGCCGGGTACACTGGAGAACATCATCATCAAGGCACAACACAATTGCTTTTCGGATAACATACAGTACAGCGGAAAATTCATTCCGATTCTGCACGAATATGTGATGATTGTACGCAAAGACGATGCCCTTTCTTATCCGATTCTGTTTTCAGAAAAGCGGAAATTGGACATCCGCGATATGCCGGGAGCCACTTGGAAGGATATCGTTGCGTCTGTGCTGGAAAGCGCCACAGGCCCTGTAACGCTTTCCTGGCTATATGAACAGATTGAGCCACATAAAAAAGCACAGAATAATCAATGGTGGAAAGAAAAAATCCGGCAGACCTTGCAAATCTATCCGTCTCATTTTATGAGCAGCGGACGAGGATTGTGGAGCCTTCGGACAAGCGCACAGAGCGCATAGTTGATGAGATCAAGGGGTGTTGCTGCGGCGGCACCTCTTTTTCTATATATGTCAAAACGGGAAAGGAGCTGAGAGATATGGGATGGATATGCTTTTTTAGCGGTCTTATGTTCGGCGGATTCATTGGTGTTGTCGTGATGTGTGTACTACAGATAAACCGCACTAATCGTTTGGAAAAAGAATGATGAATTTGGGATGCGAATGAATACGAGTAAAGGTGGGATAATTTTCAGATTATAAGTGAATGCTCTTTTTTGTTCCGATGAATTGACTATACGGGAAAACTCTGCTATAATAACTATGATAGTTTCGAGGTTTCCAAGTGGAAATCCATAGTATTCAGGTTATTCAGAGTGTCATTTGCAATTTTGCAGATGGCACTTTTTTTGTTTTCCGGCCAATTTTTTGGGCATAAGCCAGCAGTCCTTAGGGGTTACTGGCTTTTGTTATATATCAAGGCGGTAGCAATACCGTCAATAACAGAAAGGAGCATTTCATATGCAAAAACAATGTGAAGACAACTTCTACACAACCTTCAGTTCTGCGTTAATGCTGCAGGACTACCATGACACTCAGGCGAAAAACAGCCGGTGGTATCGCTGCCAGGTCAACGAACTGCAGGTAGAGCCGCTGGACAGTAAATCACCCCTCTATAGTGATATTACGAAGTTCGCTGCCGGTGTCACGCAGGACGCTGTCACAGATACAGCGGAAAATCTGGGCATTGCCATACGGGTCGATGGGCAATACTATCCCGTTCGTATGACAGCCTATAAAAGCCTTTTGGACAGGGCAAAAATCGGCGGTACAGCGCTCCCCAAACTCAGCCGAAAGGTGCTGGCGGAGGTTCTGAACGAATGCCTCCACTTATTTTCATCTGAGGCACTGCTTTTGATTCGCGATGAAAAGGTATCGGCAGTTCATTCCGGTGACTCATCGGATTACTCGGTTTTACCGATTAACGAGCTGCTCGCTGTGCTGACTAAGAAACTGGATGAGAGATTCCCGGGCAATGAATTTGAGTCTGGGTACAGTGATCATTCCGTTTCCAGCGCTGCATGGATCCTGCCAAATCAGAGAGAAGAATTGATTGGCACCTATACCAAGATGCTCATAGCAGAGGGTAAATCAAAAATGGCGAGCAAGCTGATGCCTGGCATTCGGTTTACAACATCCGATACCGGTGTGGCGTCTGCTAAAGTGACCGCATTCTTGAGCGGTATGCGCTATCCGTTCCATATTGGAAGCTGCATTGCCGTGGATCATCGGCATCAGAAGAAAGTCGAGGATTTTGAGGCGGCTCTCGATCAGCTGTTCGCGCAATTTGGTGACACAGTGAAGAAACTGGAAAGTCTGATGGATATCACACTGGAGTATCCGGTCAATGCGATGACTCGTATTTGCAAAAAACTCAGTCTGCCGAAGAAAGCAGCACTTGAGGCGATTGCAATGTTCGAGATGTCCTATGGCGGCGGAACGGCGACAGCGCACGATGTTTTTATGGCCCTTCAGGAGATTCCGTTCAGCTTGAAAGCGCAGAATACACCGGAAGGAAAGATGCTGGTCATAGAGGAAAATATGGCTCGCGTCCTAACATTACGGTGGAGCGATTATGATTTGGCAAAGGCGGTGAATTACTGATGGCAGCCCCTATTTTACTATGCGATACTGCTGGAATGGACAATGACCGCTGGCTTGAGTGCAGAATGCACGGACCGGATGGGAAGATTCCTTATACGGTCGGAGGCAGTGATGTAGCGGCTATTTTCGGAGTCAGCCCGTGGACAACGCCGTTAGAACTGTGGATGATTAAAAAAGGAAGAATGAAACCTCCTGTCAAAGCAAATTCCAGTCAGCTTGAAATGGGACATCTGTTAGAACCTATTGCAGCGCACTGGTATGCAAAGAAGAGCGGAAATACCGTTTATGAGGATACGGGTCTTTATCAGCACGCTGATCATCCCTATGCTTTGGCAAACTTCGACCGCAGGTTTATTCGCGCAGAAGATAACGAGCCAGGGATTTTGGAGTGTAAAAGCTGTACCTACCATAAGGCAGGTGACTGGGCAGATGACGCTATTCCTATCTATTATGAGCTGCAGCTGCGTTTCTACTTGGGCGTAGCAGATGTGAAAATCGGCGCATTTTCAGCCCTATGGGGAAACAATCCGGATAATGACCTTGCGATTCCATCAATCGAAAGGGATCAGGCCAAAGAGGATCTGATTTTTGAGCGCTTAGATGAATGGATTTGGAGCTTGGAACATGATAAACCGCCTACGATGAGCACTGTCAAACCAAAACTGGCTTTGGAATCGCTCGCGAGGATTTACGGCGCAAGCAGTCCGACCCTTCCTACCATTGAACTGCCTCGGAAATTGGAAAAGCAGGTCAAACGCATTGCTGCCTTACAAGACCAGATTGCTGATCGAAAGGCAGAGATCAAAACTTATGAAAAGGAGATTGAGGCACATACTGTGCGAATTGCAGAATTGATGAAGGCTCACGAACATGGATTTCTTGAGACCACTACGGATAAATATCTCATTGATTTTGCCACTAAAACAAGCCACAGGACCGATACGAAAGCGCTCAAGGAGAAATATCCCGGCATCTATCAGGATGTTCAGAAAACCTCCGAGAGCCGCAAACTAACGGTTACAAAGGCGATATAAGAAAGGATCGATATTGATGGAAACAAACATTTTTACAGACAACTGGGAAAGCCGGCTGGAGTCGCAGTTTCTTAAAAACAACCGATGCTGCAAGAAGGTATATATCTGCTCGCCGCTCAGCGCAGAGACCGATGAGGAAATGCTCTCTAATATGCGGAACGCCAGAGCGTATATGTATTACGCAATGATTGTAATGGGCAATGCCGCAAGGGAGCCTCATGCGTATCTGCCAATGCTTTTATGCGACAAGATTCCTTCAGAACGCGCAGCAGCTCTGACATTTGGGCTGCAGTTGCTGTCGGACAGCGATATGCTGTTTGTGTGCGGCAGCCGTATCAGTCATGGTATGCGTGGTGAAATTCTTCACGCAGTCTCCCTGAATATGCCGATTTACACCTTCGACGATGCAATGTATGTTATGGTGCAGAAACTCGTGACGCAGAACGGCGGCAATAAGTCATTGGTGAAATTCAAGCCGGAGCATTATATGCTCAGCTTTGATGCACCCTTGTCCCATATGCAAAATGCGGTGATGTTCAAATGAGGAAGTTTTATCAGTCGGTGGATCTGCGATCCCGTAAGGCGATGACGGATTTTCTTGAGCATCACTTCCGATACCCTACAATGAACTCCTGGAACGGCTCATATTCGTATGCGTGTAATCTCAAAATTTACAAGCTTGGTTTGGATCAAGAGATTGCAGACAAACTGTACGAAATGCTGGATATCCCGGAGTTTTTTTATTTCCAAAGCGAACTGGCGCATGACTTTGCTCGGAAGCACGACTATGTGTGGCAGGCAAGATTTAATGGTCGCAGCGGAGGGTATTTGGTGCTCTATCAGGGGGATTGTGAACACTATTACCCCAATCGTGGGACAGACGATGACGCAGATTTCGAGGATTGGGAAATGTACGAACTGAGAGAGCGCGTCAAATTGGTTCAGGAGTTTGATAAGCTGGCGGACGATATGGTTCGCACCGCTGTCAGGCTCACAAAAGAATATGTAGTCAGGGAAGAGGAATATTTTGTGCCACAAACACGGAAAGTCCTCATTCCCGTTTTGTCAGAACAGTAGAAAGGAGCAAAGATTTTGATATGTCAATTTGAACGATTGATTTATCCGCAGAATGTCACGGTTGTGAATCCAGGCAGTTATATGATTGCCCTGTACCGCACCTGTGAAAAGGTTCAGGACTTCGTTGGAAATGATGTCACTCAGATAAAAGCGGTGGGATACTGCTTGCCAACAGCTAACAATCTGCGCTATCAGCTAAATGGGCATTGGAGTAAAAACCCAAAGCACGGTGTCCAATTTGAAGTAGAGAGCTATAACGAGGTAATTTCACCGACAAAAGAAGGGATTATTGCCTACCTCGCCTCCGGCCAGATTAAAGGCATTGGACCCAAGATAGCTGAGAGAATATTCGAGGAGTTTGGTGTGCAGACCCTTGAGGTGCTTGACAATGAACCCAAGAGGCTGCTCGCGATTCCCGGTATCAGCCAAAACAAACTGAAAAAGATCTGTGAGTCCTATCTCGCCAATCGAGGCGCCCGTGATGTGGTTGCCTTTTTGGTGCCACACGGTATCACACCGAACAGAGCCGTCCAGTTTTATCAGCTTTATGGCAACGAAACGATGGATATCGTGAAAAACCATCCCTATAAACTCTGCGAGGTTCCGGGCATTGGGTTTCATACAGCCGATAAGATCGCAATGAGTATGGGATTTCAAAAGCTTACTCCAGAGCGTGTGGATGAGGGATTATTGTACACACTTCAGGAAGCAGAAGGCAAAGGAAATCTGTGCATGGAAAAGCACAGTTTCATCAAAGAGGCGCTGAAGATTCTTGAAACACCGGAATTGACAGAAGATATGGCGGCAAACCGTGCGGCCAGACTGGTTTATTCCGGCAGGCTGATCTGTTATAAGGACAGTGTATACCGTCCCGCAACAGCAGAGGCTGAGGAACAGCTGGCAAAGATGCTTCACCGCAAAACAAAGCAGCGTGTGCAGTTTGTATGCAATAACATTGAGCGAGCGCTGAATTCGGAAGAGAAAAAACTGGGTATCCGTTTGGATCCGGAACAGCGGAATGCAGTCTTGACAGCGCTCCAGTCCCCTATTTCCGTCATTACGGGCGGTCCCGGTACGGGTAAGACTTCGATTCAGAAAGCGATTCTTGATATTTATCGGAGCCAGTGCCCCGGGAATCAGGTCGTTTGCTGTGCTCCTACGGGCCGCGCAGCGAGGCGTATGGAACAATCAACAGGTTTTCCGGCATCAACGGTTCATAAGGCACTCGGCCTCTTCGCTGGAGAGGACGGAATGTTTGGAGAACCGGAGCCATTAGAAGCTGATTTGGTGCTGGTGGACGAGGTCTCTATGCTGGATATTTATTTGGCAAAACACATCCTGCAGGGCATACCGAACAGATGTCAGGTGGTGTTTATCGGAGACTCAGATCAACTGCCATCTGTTGGTCCGGGAGCAGTGCTCAGTGAAATCATTAAGAGCGGTGTCATACCGGTTGTAAGGTTGGACAAGGTTCACAGGCAGAGCGCAGGCAGCAGAATTGCAACGAACGCAAAACTGATCCGCCACGGCAACCTGTCTATGGATTACGGTGATGATTTTCGGTTCGTGGATTCCAGTGAGCTTCCGAAATCTGCAGAGATTTTGGAACGCATTTATATGGAAGAAACAGCGAAATTTGGCGTAGATAATGTAGCGTTACTATCGCCATACCGTCAGAAAACAGATACCGGTGTCAATGCACTGAATGAACGCATCCGATTACAAATCAACCCGCCTGATGCCGCCAAGAAAGAGGTTGTGCTGGGGAAACGCGCTTTCCGTGTTGGTGACAAGGTGATGCAGACCAAGAACCGTGAGGATATCAACAATGGTGATGTCGGGTACATTACCGAAATTTCCGGTTCCGGCAGTGAAACCGTTGTAAAGATTGATTTCGGAGATGGACGGATGGCTGAGTACGATATAACCGAGCTTGGCCTACTGGACCTTGGCTATGCGTCAACGATTCACAAATCGCAGGGTTCAGAGTATCAGTCGGTTATCATTAACCTGCAGTGTGCGCACGCGATCATGCTCGTAAGACCGCTTATTTATACAGCGATTACAAGAGCAAAAGAGCGAGTCATTATTGTGGGGGAACGCCGCGCCCTGTGTATTGCCATCAAGAAACAGGACACGGAAAAACGAGGAACTTTATTAGCACAACGGCTGATTGAATTCAGCGACAAAAAATAAGAAAGGAGCCGGTTATGGCAACATTATTAGAGAAGTATACCGATCTTCGGACGGGATTAGTAGAAAAGGTTATGAATGGAGTTTTACCGCTTGACAAGGTGCTTGTATATCAGGAGATCTTATATCGTATTGATGTCCTGGAGTCTTGCCAGCTTTTTGTGAAAACAGCGCCTGTTACAACTGATACCAAGGTGCTTGCTTATCATTATCAGATGTGGGATGTGTATATCTACCATATGCTGACCGATCACAAGTTTGGACAGCCGGCAGATGAAAAGCAAAAGCAGGTGCGGGAAACAGCAGCAAACAGTTTATTACAGGTTGTGAATAACTGTAGGAAACAGTTCAGCAGCTTTAAGCCCACCACAGCGGAACTTTATAAACAAAGTATCAATACCTTGATTACGACCGTGCTTCCCGCATGGGTACAGTATCGGGAAACCTATATCAGTCTGAAGGAGGAACAAAAATGAGTTTGAACTCGAATGAACAAAGCAAGATGTTGGCTTTGAAACAACTTAATACTATCAACAATGTGGAGGGATTTGACCCGGAGGCATTCGCTGTGGAATTTACTGATCTTTCGACCGGTGAAAAAATGAAGCGGTTGCCGGTGGTCATTCAAATGGCCTGGTTCCGGCTGGTATATCCGCAGGGGAAAATTGCTGTTCAGGTATCCAGCGGAAAAGATTGTTTTGTTGCGTCTGCTCGTGTCTATGCCAACTATCAGGATCCGGTTGAGTGCTATTTGGCGGAAGCCACAGCATCAAGAGGTGTATCGACAACAAAGCCTTCAGTCTCTCCCAGGGAATGGGCGCAGACAGCGGCTATTGGGATCGCACTTAGAAATGCTGGGTTCGGATTACAGTTTGCGATTGCCGGCGAAGAAGTAGAAAATATTCCTTCGGAACTTCCGGCGGAAATACAACCGGCAGCTACCGTAGTGCCGACAAGCACAGCTGAAGCGGTATCAGAACCGGCGCCTGATAATCCTCCCGAAGAAGAAGAGTATGAGACAGTTCCTGCCGAGCTGTCCTATGACGACAAACTGAAACTCGCGATGCAGACACCGTGTCCCATCAAGAAATACAGTGGAAAAACTTTGGGAGATTTGATTACGATTGATCCGAAGGCGTTGAACTGGGTTGCAACTAAGTTTACAGGAGCGCCCGAAATCACTGAGGCGGCAAAACTGATATGTGAGGATGCCGTACAGAAAACATCAGCTTGATGTTCATAAAATTAGGGGGACGGATAATCCGTCCCCCGGAAAGGAGGCTGTATGGATATTTTTCATATGTCAGATATCATTCCGCTGCTTGGATTGCCATATCCGCCATACGGCAGATCTGCATATAACATTTCCTGTCCGTGTTGCGATGATAATCCGCGAAAAAAACATCTGAATATCAATCTGAAAAAAGATGTGTTTAGATGTCCGCGCTGCGGATTCTGCGGCGGTGTGTTCGATTTGTATTCTCATTACACCGGCATACCGCGTAATGAAGTTCGGGATGCTCTGATTGCGAGATTGAATGTGCAGGGCGAAGTAAAAAAACCTCGGCAGCAGATTGTTGTCAAAGAGGTTCCTGATTGTCCGCTTACTGATGTGGACAGCAGGCATGAAACCTATCAAACATTGCTCTCGAAATTATCGCTGGCCTCTGATCATCGGCAGAATTTACACGATAGAGGGTTATCTGATGAGATGATTGAGCGGCTTGGATATAAAACGACACCGGTTATCGGAATGAAAGCGCTTGCAAAACAGTTGATGAATGAAGGACTTTATCTTGCTGGTGTTCCTGGATTTTATAAGACGGATAGCGGCGAATGGTCGTTCATAAATGAAAAGCGTGGGATTTTGATACCAGTTCGGGAAGAACATGGCTCAATTCAAGGTCTTCAGATACGACGGGATAATGTGACTCGTCGAAAATTTCGCTGGGTTTCCAGTGTGGGAAAAAACGACGGCTGCGGCGCTGAAGCTTGGGCACATCTTGCCGGACCGCCGAGGCAAACCATTTTGCTTACGGAAGGTCCGATGAAAGCGGATGTCATTCATAATCTGACAGGTCAAACCGTAGTCGCAGTGCCGGGTGTTAGTTCTCTTACACACTTAGAGCGAATGCTTACTTATTTGCGAGAAATGGGGACAACAAAAATAATGACCGCATTTGATATGGATTTTCTCAGTAATCCAAATGTTCAAAACGGTTATAACAACCTTGTGGGAATGCTCAGCAGCATGGGATTTGTGTATGGAACCTATCTCTGGGATCCGCAATATAAGGGACTTGATGATTATATCTGGAAATATCTCATCCAGTCATCAATCTCACAGTAAACCAAAGGCGGGCGGAAGTTGCAACTTTCTGCCCGTTTTTTTATGCGCATTTCAAAGAAAATGAGTATTTGATGTTGCGAATGCGGATAAACATCCGTGTAATAAGATAAAATATAAACTCAGGAGGTATCTCAAAATGATTATTGCAATTGATCACGGCAATTACGCCATAAAAACCCTCAACCATTCTTTTGTTGCGGGACTTTCCGAGCATACAGTAAAACCGCCGATGACTGATGAAATAATGGAATACGACGGAAGATTTTGGACGCTTACCGGCAACCGACTCTCCTATATGCGCGATAAGACACAGGATGAGCGGTACTTTATTCTTACCCTGTTTGCGATTGCCAAAGAACTGGAAAGCGTCGGACGGCTGTCTGCTTTTGAAACCATTGACCTTGCGGTTGGTCTTCCGCCGGAACATTACGGCATACTGAAGAACAAGTTTGCTCAGTATTTCAAGCGGACCGGCACGGTCAATTTTGTTTACAAAGATAATCCTGTCAGCATTATTATCCGCAATGTATGCGTTTATCCTCAGGCATATGCAGCAGTTGTACCGTATGCTGGGAAACTCCTCAGCACGCTGATGATGTTTGTCGTAGATATCGGAGGATACACTACGGATGTGTTGCTTCTCAGAAATGGCAAACCGGATTTACAGTTTTGCCGCAGCTTGGAGCTGGGCGTCATCACAATGAACAATGATATCATTCGCAGGGTTGGTGCATTACACGATATGAAGATCGAGGACGAGCATATCAGTGCTGTGCTGCGTGGTGAAGAAACATTTTTGCCGGAGGATGTGATACAAACAATTACGAAAGCTACAGAGACACATACCAGAGATATCCTGCATAAGCTTCGCGAGCTGCAGGTAGATCTAAGAGCAAATCCGGCAATGTTTATCGGAGGCGGTTCTATTCTTTTTGAAGATTATATCAAGGCGTCCAACCTTGTTAGCAAAGCGGATTTCATTGAAGATCCCAAAGCGAATGCCATAGGATATCAGATGCTTGCCTCCAAACAGTTAGGTTATCGCCCGACAGCATAACAGGGAGGCCGATAGCGTGAAGAAGGATGGTAAGTATAGATATACCTTGGGATTTGGTGATTCGTCAGAGAAAAACCATATGGTCGGCGAATTTTTGGAAAAGATAGGAAATAAGAAAAGCGCTATTATTGTTGAAGCTGTAGCGCAGTACCTTGAATCACATCCGGAAATCAATATGGATTGCAGAAGAATTCAAGTAAAGATTAAGCCGGATATTTCTTGGGCTGAGTTAGAAGAAAAAATCCGCAGTATTATAGACGAGAAAATATCAGTCGCACAGGCCAGTGGCGGCTTGGAGAACACTGGTAGCCAGCCTATAATTGCAGATGCGGATATAGACGAGATGCTACACAATCTGGACTTATTTGATTAGTAAGCAAGAAGGGGTTCTCCGAGGGTGAGGACCCCTTCTCCCTTTCATTTTCAAACATTTCTTATACAATTCCACTTATACTGCGTGTTTTGGAATTTTGCTTTCTTCAAACTGTGTTGATGATGGAATAAAATTGAGATATAAGGAGTGTATGAATTTGGAGTACAAAAAACTGGGTGCTAATGTAAGAAAGTACCGTAAAATTGCAGGACTTACACAAGAAGAGCTTGCAGAAATCATAGGTTGTTCCAACAGCCATATCGGACAAATTGAAAATGGACGAGGTGTTCCGAGTTTGGATACGATGGTCAAGATAGCAAATGCTTTGGGGGTGATGATTGACCAGTTTGTTGTGGCAGACTCAGATCACCCAGAGCTTATTTATTTGCACGAAATTAGTGCAAAGCTAAAAAGCTACCCATTGAATAAGCGTATCCTTGCGTGTGAAATGATAGAAAACCTTTTGAAGGTCATTGATAATTCAGATCAAAAGTAGACAGGGAGGAATGCAAATGACAAAATATCATTAGCGACGCCGGTGGGCAAAAAGATAAAAAACGAAGACAAATACATAAGATAAATTACAACGACCTTATTGAGGTGGTTGTTCTATTTTGCGCTTTTGAGCGGTTACAGTATGCCTTTGTGTGCTGTGACCGCTTTTTTATATTCACTTTGAAAGGGGGTGATTCCCATGATTGTTTAATGCTATGTACAGGAGAGGCATCACGGTCACTAATAATCATAGCGTGCCGTTTCGGCATTTTACCATATATACCTTCCTTCCACCGCCGCAGCGGCGCGTCTGGAAGGGGGTTAAAAGGTGTCGAAGGACACGGATCGGGATGAACTGCGTGCAAGATTTACTGTCTACATATCGCAGGTTATCATCCACGCAAAACTGGATTACATCCGAAAGGTAAAACAAAGGGCGCAGGAAATCTATCTGGAGGATTTGGAAATGGAACCTTCTGTAGATTTTGAAGAGCAGTATGTGCAAGCATACAGTAACACGCAGTCCTTTGAGTTTGAGGAAGAAAAGCTGGCAAACGCTTTTTTGTCCCTCCCATTGATGCGGAAAAGAGTACTGGAAATGCTGTTTATTGAAGAATTGTCTGCTATCGAGATTGCTCAGAAAATGAACTGTTCCGTTAAGTATGTATATGACCAAAAATATTTGGCTCTGCAGAAACTTCGGAAAAGTTTGGGAGGTGAAACAGATGACCAAAAGTGAGTTTGCTGAAATTCTGACTCGTGCAACAGAGGGCGACCACACAGCGCTGGGTAGAATCTTTGAGCTTTATATGCCGCTCATCGATAAACACAGCGTTGTAGGCGGCAGATTTGACGAAGACTGCAAGCAATACATTATGTTTCAGATAGTGCTGCAGATTACTCGCTTCAAGATTTAAGACTTTCATAAGAGTACGCCGGCTTTCTGGTAGAGTCGGCGTGCTTTTATAAAAATCTTAAATCATCTGCGAAATCCGATGTCCCCTATTCGCTTTTATTTAACGAAGGCATCCTTCTGCACCTTGAAAACTGAATAGCAAACCTCGGTACATCCCCTGATGATGAGCGGCTATCCCTTTGTGTGGCGAACAAAGTCAAGAGCACTGATATGCAGGCAGCCCCCGCATAACGCGATGAGGCATCAGGGATAATAATGGTACTTCCGTAATTCGCGGCTCGGCCACAATGAAGGCGGAGAGATGAGATTTCTATGGACCCAGTAGCTATGGGCGCCGAGTTAGGCATTATATGATATTGCTATCGCTTGAATAGAACTGGTCTATTTTGGCAATAATTTTAGAGAAACCGTAAGGGAAAGGAGTGTTTTTATGGGCACGAACATTAACCGCGAAAGTTTGAATGAAATGCAACAGGTAGACATTCGGACTGTAGATAAATCGGCATTGATTGATCTAAATAGCGTAAAAATTGACGAATCGCTTCCCATACCGGAGAGAGTTGCTTCATTTGTCAGCCAAATCGGAAACCCCTATTGTTTTCGAGTAGGCGATGTGGCTGTAAAAGTGGTATATAAGACGGGCGGTCCGACATTTCAACAAAACATGGAGGAAATTTTACGCACGATTTGATTCTGGGAATGTATGGAATATGGCAAAGCAGGTAGAAAATCCGGCTTGAATGTGCTACAATACGGGTGGACTAAATTTGCATACTCACCCAGAAGCAGTGGTTTGTGGCGAACTAATTGCTAAAGGAGTGAGTATATATGATCAATCAGAAGGTGCAGCAGTATAATGCTGCTGTTTATCTGAGACTATCCAAAGAGGATATGGACTCTGCTCAGAAGGCGGAGAGCAATAGCATTGTAAATCAAAAACAGCTTATTTTGGGCTTTTTACAGGATAAGCCTGATATTAAGGTTGTATCTATAAGAATAGACGATGGATATACTGGGACGAATTTTGACCGCCCGCAGTTTCAGCTGATGATGGATGACATCAAGGCTGGGCTCATTAACTGTGTGGTGGTCAAGGATTTGTCCCGTTTTGGGCGTGAGTACATTAACGCCGGAAAGTATATTGATCGTCTATTTCTTTATAATGGCATAAGGCTGATTGCAATCAATGATGGGATTGATACCATCACAAGGACACAGTCTGACGAACTGAATATTACCCTGAAGAATTTGATCAATGACAGCTACTGTCGTGATATGTCAATTAAAGTGCGCAGCCATCTACAGGTCAAAAGGAAGAATGGCGAATATATCGGCGCCTTTACCCCCTTCGGCTATCGTAAAGCGGAAAATGATCACAATCAGCTGGAGATTGACGATTATGCTGCATCTGTCGTAGAGGATATATTCCGATGGAAATTGGAAGGTATGAGTCAGGATGGTATTGCAAAAAGGCTGACGGCAGATGGCGTTCTTTCTCCGATGGAATATAAGAAGAGCCAGGGAGAGCGGTTCAAAACCGGTTTTGAGACAGGAAAACAGACACAGTGGACATCGGTTGCTGTTCGTAGGATATTGACAAATCCAGTGTATATCGGCACCTTGATCCAAGGAATCCGCACAAAGCCAAATTATAAAATCAATACGGTTATTGTGAATGATGAGGACAAATGGGTTAAGGTTGAGAATGCCCACAAACCGATTGTATCAGAGCGGATTTTTAATCTTGTGCAAAGGCTTTTGCTGCTGGACACACGAACTTCACCTAAGGAAAGAGTTGTGTATCCATTGGCCGGGCTGGTTATTTGCGGAGATTGTAAAGGTCCGATGGTTAAGACCTCGACCAGTTCTGGTGGCAAAAAGTATTGCTACTATATTTGTGATACTAACAAAAAGCACAAAGGCTGTACCAGCAGTCATAGAATTTCCGAAAGCGATTTGGAGCAAACTGTCTTGCTTCTTCTCAGAGAGCATATCCGTATGGTATGTGAGTTAGATTCTTGCTTAGAAGTAATCCGAAAGGTTCCGTTCCAAAAGATAAAGCTAAAGAAAGTTCAGGAACGGCAATTGAAGATAGAGGAAGAGTTGGAGCGGTATCGCAGGCTCAAGCTTTCACTCTACGAGGATATGAAAGACGGTCTCATCTCGAAAGAAGACTATATGGATATCAAAGCGCAGTATGATGAGCGTATTGCCTCTCAGAAACAGGCATATGATCAGGCACAAAAGGAAATTGATATGTACTTGGACGACAACTCCAAGCCGCATCAGTGGATACAGGATTTTATGGAGCATCGCAATATAACAGAACTTACGCGGATGGTAGCTGTTGAGTGTATTGATGAAATTGCAATCTATGAGGATCGAAAGATCGAGGTTTCATTCACTCATTGGCAGGACTACTCGGCATTATCTGAACAAGTGCGTGAGTATTATCAGGAAAATCATAAGGAGGTTGTATAATGGCACGAAAAAGTAGGAAAGCAGTTAATCAAGTAATATTGCCAGCAGCACCTTCTGAAAAGATATATCGCGCCGGTCTTTATGCTCGAATCTCAGTAGAAACAGAGAGAAAGCGCGAGGCAGATACGATTGGCAATCAAATTCAACTGTTGAAGGACTTTTCCAGCGAAAATTTAGATATTGATGTCGTGGACATTTATGTGGACGATGACATTTCGGGTACAGATTTTGTCCGTCCAGAGTTTTCAAGAATGATGAATGATATTCGAGATGGAAAGATAGACTGCGTGATAGTTAAGGACCTTTCCAGGCTTGGGCGAAACCTGATTGAAACCGGCGAATATATTGAAATGGTGTTTCCTGTCCTTGGTGTTCGCTTTATTGCAATTACAGACAGATTCGATTCAAAGACGATGCAGGTTGATATCGGCGTACAGATCAAAAATATGACGAATGAAATGTATGCAAAAGACGCCTCTCAAAAAATCTGTTCCGTAATGCGATCAATTCAAGAACAAGGGAAATTTGCAGGCAGCAGGGCGCCTTATGGTTATGTAAGAGATCCACGGGATAAGCATATGCTGTTAGCCGATGATGAGACCGCACCGATTGTCAGGGAAATGTTTGAAATGGTTGCAGATGGTGCTACATTGCATTATGTTGCGACCACTTTGAACGAGCGAGGTGTTGCTTCGCCAGGCAGGCGTTTGTACGAAACCGGCGTTTCAAAAAAAGATAAGTATAAGAATTCCATGTGGTATATGCAGACCGTTCGCAGGATCTTACAGGATAGAATATATCTTGGCTGGATGGTTAGTGGCAAGTATGCTTCTGAATTCTATATTACCGGTCAAAAAGGAAGTAAAGCCGTACCGCCGGAAGAATGGATTGTCACAAAAGGAACTCACGAGCCTATTGTGACAGAGGAATTATTTAATCGGGTACAGGAGTATTTTGCTAAAAATAAGGAAGAGCACGCCCTTGCTACGAAGTATGATCACAAAAGTAAGCGTGAGAGTATGTTCCGGGGGCATTTGTTCTGTGGTGAATGCGGAAAAGCTATGCACATCCGCCGGAAAGTAAATCACGGGAGAGAAAGTTACTGGTATTGCTGTATGATTCATGAACACTACAACAGCCAATATTGCAGCAAGAAGGCTGTTAAAAGTGAGCAGCTGGAATCAATGGTTCACACATTGATCCAAAATCAGATGGCTCTGTACTTAGATGCTAAAAGTATCATTGCGGAGCTCAACAAGAAAAATACCAGCCAAGTCCGCTATAAAGTGTACAAAGAACAGATTAACAACCTACAGCGACAGATTGACCGCTATATGGAACTGAAAGCGGCTTTATACGAAGATTATGCGGAAGGCACGATTACTGCAGAAGACTATGTGGCTATGGGACAAGAGTATGCACAAAAAGCTGATGAATTGCGGATCTTCCTTTCAGAAATAAAAAAGGAATCCCGCAAATATGATCCGGAATACTTGGGCGGTGAACATTGGGCAAAGCTTGTTGCCGACTTTAAGGATCAAAAAACTTTGGACAGAAAGATGGTCGAAGCATTTGTAAACAAGCTGACGCTCTATAACGATGGCCGAGCAGAAATTGAATTCAATTTCCGCGATGAATTGGAAGAAGTTTTGCTTTGGGCAGCAATGCGAAAAAAGGAGGTGAACAAATATGCCGGATAAGACGCTCGCATTCTATATCCGTCTGTCAATGGAAGACGGAGACCTAAAAGGCTCGGCGGATAAAAAGGAAAGTAATAGTATTACCAACCAAAGAAAATTGTTGATGAACTATTATGAGAGCCATCCGGATCTAAAGAAATACCAGATTATTGAGTTTTGTGATGATGGTTTCAGCGGCACAAACTTTGATCGCCCGCAATTCACGAGAATGATTGAAATGCTGCGTAACCGAGAAATTGATACGGTTATGGTAAAAGACCTTTCACGGTTCGGACGAGACCATTTAGAGGTCGGCGGGTACTTGGAATTATTGTTTCCCCTGTTCGGAACACGCTTTATTTCCGTCAATGATAATTTCGATACGAATGATTATGTCGGGACGACCGGCGGTCTGGAACTGGCAATCCGCAACCTCGTCAATGGAATGTATAGTAAGGATCTTTCGCTGAAAATACGAAGTGCAAATCGGGCTCGGCGAAAGCAGGGATTTTACCATTCCTGCGGCCACGCCTTTTATGGCTATCAGCTTGATCCTAAAGATAAGCGCAAACTTATTGTGGACGAGAATGTCCGTGAGGTCGTAGTCAAGATATTTGACTTGTGTATTGAAGGACGCAGCACTAAGGACATTGCGCAATATCTGAATGACAAAAATATTCTATCGCCGCGACAGTACAAACTGCAAAATGGAATGTTTTATAACGGCAGAGTGGTTGACAACGAGAGTATTTGGCTGGCTTCCACGATCCGAAAAATTCTCAATGATGGAAGATATACAGGTAAGATGATTTCTAACACACGAGAGATGGTAGGAATACGAACCAATAACAGCCGTGTACTTCCGCGTGAACAGTGGATAGTTGTAGAAAACACCCACGAGGCCATTATTTCAGAGGAAAAGTTTCAAGCCGCTGCTGCTTCGTTGGCTTCTCGAATCAAAACAGTCAATATGAATACTTCCGGTAACAGAGCCGGCAATTTATTTGTTTGCGGCTATTGTGGAAGGAAGCTGCAGAAAGCACCTGCGATTGATACACACCTATTTTGTTTGAAGGCATCCAGTCAAAACAAAGCGGAATGTGCCGCTATCCACGAAAGTCTGGAAGTACTCCAGGACAAGACGCTGAGTGTTGTGCAGGCAATCGCACGAATTCTATTGGACAAGTCTAAGTTTGTGAAAAAATATGATGTCACAGAACAGGCGCAGCTTGAAAGGCTGATCGCAGATATGGAACGAAAGCGCAGGCAAATTGCGAATGGAAAAAGCTCTCTATATGAGGAGTATAGGAATGGGCATATAAGCAGAGAGCGATTCATCAAAATTCAGTCCGATAATAAGGCTGAAGACGAAAGGCTTCAACAGAAGATCGCAGAAAAGAATGTGCTATTAAATGAGTGTATTCAAAAACAAAAAGCTCTTACTCTTGCAGGGCAGGATGCGGAACGGATTCAGGCTTTGACCGAGTATCGCCCTGAGGTTATAAGCCGACTGATAGATAAAGTACGAGTATTTGAAGGTGGGCGAATTGAGATTGGACTAAAAAGCAAGTATCTGACAGATATAATCGGAGAATGTATTCCGGGGCTTGCTTCGTAATATGGAAAAAAGAATTCCTGCCGAATTTCGACAGGAAAATAAAAAAATCTTTTAGGGTTTACTTGACACAAGCAGAGGGCATCGTCACCGGCACGGCGGTCAAGATGTTCACTGTGGCCGGGCCGGTGATCGTATTCGGCACCGCTGCCAGCGTGGTGTATGGGCTGGTGCTGTATCTGCTGGGGTGAAAGAAAAAAGAACCGCCGTCCCGGCGGTTCTTTTTGTATTTCGGATAAAAACCTCAGATGTACTGCTTCATGCCCTCGGTAGCGGTGTCCTCGTCCGCGCTGATGGTGACGGTGAACTTCACGCCATTCTCCTCGCTGAAGCGGTCCAGCCAGTGAAGGAACGTCTCTACCGCCTGCAGGTCGTTGCTGCCGGCGATCTTGCAGAGATTATCCACGAACACATGGGAAATATCGTAATTGCCCGCGTACATACCGCACAGGAAGCCGCGCAGGCAGTCAAAAGAATCCACATTATACTCGCCGGCGTTGACCAGACGGACGTTGTAGCTGACGTCGTAGGTCATATCGCCCTTAGGCTCGATGCACACGACACTTCCGGTCTCGGACTCCACACTGGTGTGGATGAGCTCGATGAGCTGCTTGGTCTTACCGGCACCGTTGGCACCCATGATCAGTCTAACCATAAGAAATCACTCCTTTGTCATTGGTGGTTTCCACCTGAGTACAGCATACCATACCGGTGGAAAAATAGCAATGCAGAAAAAGTAAACTTATTTTTGGGCACTTTTACTTTTCCAGCTTCCGCAGCAGCGTCTGCCGCAGGTCCTCATACCCCGGCTTGCCCAGCAGGGCGAACATATTTTTCTTATAGGCCTCCACGCCGGGCTGGTCAAAGGGGTTCACGTCCAGCAGGTAGCCGGACAGGCCGCAGGCGTACTCAAAGAAGTAGATCAGCCCGCCCAGGGTCTGCTCGCTGACGGATCCTGTCCGCAGCGTCACGTTGGGCACGCCGCCCTCCACATGAGCCAGCAGCGTACCGTCCATGGCCTGCTGGCGGATAAAGTCCATGCTCTTGCCCGCCAGGAAGTTCAGGCCGTCGCCGTTGCCCTCGTCATAGGGCACGGGGTTTTCGTTTTGAGAGGGGCCGAAGCGCACCACCGTCTCGAACAGGTGGCGCTCACCCTCCTGGATGTACTGGCCCATGGAGTGCAGGTCGGCGGTAAACTCCACACTGGCGGGGAACAGACCCTTGTTCTCCTTGCCCTCGCTCTCGCCGTACAGCTGCTTCCACCACTCGGACATAAAGCGGAAGCAGGGCTCATAGGCCGCCAGCAGCTCGATCTTCTTCCCGGTGCGGTACAGCTCATACCGGGCGCCGGCATACTGCCAGGCGGGATTGGCGTTCATGTCCGCCAGGGCACATTCGCGCATCATATCCGCCGCACCGGCCATCAGCGCGTCGATATCGATGCCGGCCACAGCAATGGGCAGCAGACCCACGGCCGTGAGCACACTGTACCGTCCGCCGATGTTGTCCGGCACCACGAACTCCTCGTAGCCCTTATCGTCGGCCAGGCCCTTCAGGGCCCCCTTGCGGGCGTCGGTGGTGGCATAGATGCGCCGGGCGGCCTCCTCCGGGCCGTACTTCTTCTCCAGCAGCTCACGGAAAAAGCGGAAGGCCACGGCGGGCTCCGTGGTGGTACCGGACTTGGAGATAACGTTCACGGAGAAGTCCACGCCGTCCACCAGCTCCATCACCTCGGTCAGCGCGTCGGAGCTGAGGCCGTTGCCGATAAAGTAAATGTTGGGCGTATTCTTCTTTTTCAGGTTGTAATTGGGCGAGCGCAGGCATTCGATGACACCCCGGGCACCCAGGTAGGAGCCGCCGATACCGATGACCACCAGCGCCTGGGAATCGGACTGTATTTTCTTCGCCGCCGCCTTGATGCGGGCAAATTCCGCCTTGTCATAGTCCTCCGGCAGGCGCACCCAGCCGGTAAATTCGCCGCCGGCGCCATCACCATTTTGCAGATGGTCATGGGCGATACGCAGGCGGGGGGACAGCGCGGCCTCGTAGGGCAGTGGGATAAAGCTGCGGATATTTTGCAGATCGACCTGTATCATGTTAAAACCTCCTCGTCGGTGCAATGCAACTATTTGCCCTATCGTACAACGTTTCCGGCGAAAATACAAGGGGAAAAACGGGACTTTCCCCCGCTTTTCCCCTTCCCGCTACGCCAGGAACACCGCCTGCTTCAAAAGATCGGTGAACATCCGTCCCCAGCTGCGCCCCGGAACGCTCTCCGCCGCCAGAATGGGCACCGCCAGCACCTCCGTATCGCCGCTGCACAGGGTCAGCGTGCCCACCTGCTGGCCCTGCTGTATCGGGGCCGCCAGCGTCTCCGGCAGGTCCACCCGATACTCCAGCGACGATGCCTGCGCCTTCTCCACCACAGCGGTAACGCCCGTCTCCGGCAGCGTCAGGCCCACCTGCTCCGCCTCTCCCATGGTCACCGGCAGGGCGGGCAGCGGCTCCTCCGGCGCGGCGGAGACCAGCGTATAGGCGGAGAAGCCGTAATTCAGCAGCGCCTTGGCGTCGGTATTCCGCTTGTCGGACGTCTCCCCCTTCATGACCACCGCGATCAGCTCCATGCCCTCGCGCTCCGCCGTGGCGCTGATGCAGTAGCCTGCGGAGGCGGTGTAGCCGGTCTTCAGCCCTGTGGCGCCGTCGTACCAGCGGATGAGCTTGTTTGTATTGGCCAGATCAAAGGTGCCGTTTCGGATGCTGTCCGTCCATATGGTGGTGAAATTGCGGATGTCCGGGTGCTTTGTCAGCAGCTCGCGGCTCATAAGGGCAATGTCATAGGCGCTGGTAACGTGGCCCGCCGCCGTCAGACCGGTGGGATTGGCAAAATGGGTATCGTCCATCCCCAGCCCCCTGGCGCGGTTGTTCATCTGCTCCACGAACAGCTCCGTCACACCGGCGACCTTCTCCGCCAGCGCCACCGCCGCGTCGTTGCCGGAGGACACGCACACGCATTTCAGCAGCTCCTCCACGGTGATCTGCTCGCCCTCCGCCAGAAAGACCTGGCTGCCGCCCATGCCGGCGGCGTTGGCCGACACCGTCACCACATCGTCATAGGCCAGCGCGCCGCTGTCGATGGCATCCATGGTCAGCAGCAGTGTCATGATCTTGGTGACGCTGGCCGGCTCCAGCTTCTCATGCTCGTTTTGGGCGAACAGCATCTGTCCCGTGGTCTTTTCCATCAGCACCGCGGCGCGGGAGGTCAGCGGCAGGTCCACCGCCCCGGCGTGTACCGGCAGCACAGCGGTGATGCACAGCGCCGCCAGCAGCGCTGTCAGTTTTCGTTTCATAGCGTCCCCTCCAGGCTTTTTTCTATGGGTATGCGGCGGGACAAGACGTTCATGCCCTTTCGACACAATTTTCGGTTGCAAAACCGCCGCCGGTATGCTACAATAACCCGGTAAGTAAATCGCAGGGTTGGTATATCGGTATTACAGCGGCTTCCCAAGCCGTTAAGGCGGGGTTGGCCCGTATGCCCTG